>Ga0209715_1000057_pt1 | contig 103758 bp, 78 predicted proteins | sample COGITO_mtgs_1205_2_FD_184809 | JGI IMG/M metagenome (GOLD analysis project Ga0209715, IMG submission 184809) | Pelagic marine microbial communities from North Sea - COGITO_mtgs_120503 (SPAdes) (version 2) | ecosystem: Environmental > Aquatic > Marine > Epipelagic ... | reverse complement strand
AAAGGCCCTAAACACCAGAGATATTCTGTTCGATTTTTTTTGGTTTAATAGTTTCCCGCGAACCCATACATACCTTACTCATGTTTGAGAGCCTAATCAATTTTTTAACAAACGACTCTTTGGCAACTTATGTAGGTCATTTGCCGAAAAACCTGTCTATATCTACTGCCGTCAAAATCACCCTTGAGACGAGGATACCCAGTCATTAGCCAAGAAGGCTTTCACTTTAGTTCACGATAAAAACAACACTTGAGTTCAATTCATTTTTCCCAATTGACAATTCCTAAATTTCGAGAACAAGGCTTCAAATAGGTTCTCTCTTGATTTGACTTCTTGGTTTCGACACAATTATCGACTTCTTTGGCGTGTCGACTATCATGATAGTTAAGATTGCCTGCCTCCTAAACCACAGATACAATGGATTTAACTGAAATCGCGATGAGAGAAAACGCGTGCCGAGCAATCTTGTGAAGATCTGTAACTTCATTGCCGTTGGCTTCTAAAAAAAATCGAAATTCCAAAAAGGAAAATTTGTTACTGAACTTTTGCCTTGAATTAATGAATAACGCCGGCGACTGAAGACATTCTATCTTGGATTTCAATCTTAAAAAATATGATTCGAAGTACGTATATGAAAGATGAGCTAATATGAACACAACAGGAAATAAACAAATGAAGACTAACGTATTTGGCAAAACCACATCTAACTTATTCAAAACTTGATAAACAAAAAGTGGAACTCTAAGATTCTTCGCATATAGAATTTCTTTATACTTATTTTCTTAAATGAACTCTCTTCAGCTAATAAAAGATAGGTTATTAGAAAACCACTGAGTACAAAGAATGAAATGACCCCAAGTTTTCCAATAAGTCGAATAAATAGAATTGTACCCCAATATTTTTCAATTTTGGAAATTGATTTAATTTGTTCTGTGTGATGAATTATCACTAAAAAAGTCGCTATAATTCTAAGATTTCATCAGCCCCTAAAATTCCTTCTACAAATTCTCTAAAGACACCTTCACCACCTTTCTTACTCAGAATAACCATCGCTGCATTTTTTATGTAATCTGGAGCTGATGATGGGCAAGCAGAGTATCCAGAAGATTCGAGCATTTCTTTGTCATTGAGATCATCTCCTATATATGCTACTTCTGAGAGACTAATATTAAGCTTTTCGCATAGCTCAATAATTATCTTTTTTTTATCCGAAACACCTTGAAACACATAATCTACTTTGAGTTTTTCGGCTCTTCGTTTTACGGCATTTGTAGTTTCGCCTGTGCAAATAGCCAAAGGAATTTGAAGCTTTTTTAAAAGCAAAACTCCTGCACTATCATAGGTGTGAAATTTTTTCCACTCATTTCCATGTTCATCATAGTACATTCCTCCATCGGTCCATACTCCATCTATATCAGTAACAACAAGCTTCGGAATAAACTTCATTCTACAATAACATAACTTTGCATTCCACTAAATCTGTTGCGCTGGATACGCACATTATTCAAGCCAAAAACTTCTTCTAAAGCCACTGTTTCTCCTGGGAAACCTGGATCGTTCAATTCATCAAAACCTATGACTGTTCCTTTTGTAACGAAAGGTTTTATTAACTCTAAACACTTCTTCGTAGGTTCATAAATATCAAAATCGAACCAAGCAAAAGCTATTATAGTTTCAGGATGATCAGCCAAGTAATTTTTTAATTCGATTGAAGCATCTCCCTTAATAATTTTATTCTTTTTAATGTGACTTAACGGGCATTCACTTTCGTGAAAATCAAGAAGATCTTGCAGATATTGTTCATAATTTTCCGTTACAGAAAATGAACCAGAATGCACTGACTCGTGAGATCCATCCTTTTCGACCACCATCGGAAATCCTGAAAATGTATCGAAGCCAATGATCTTTCTGCTGTGATTAAATGGTTCGTGGAGTCCACGTAGGTTATTAAATGTAACTAAGTTTTGTCCCCATCTTACTCCGAACTCCATTACTACACCATGAGCATTCAGAATATGATCTTCATATATTTTATTAAAAAACAGTTGCTTAGTCAGTTCCTGCCTTTTCTGAAATATACCAGCATTGGCTAAGACTTCAGTGTCAGGAATGGGGCAATTCCTGAATGCATTAGAGGCAGAAATTCTGCCCTCAATTTCTTTTTCTGATGCAATCGTTTTAACATTAATCTGTGTCATGTCAAATCCTTACTGTAAATAATTTCATCTTTCTCTAGGTTAACATTTAAAGCTTTTCCTATAACCTTTGATTTTTGTGACCATTTGAAACCATCACCAGGAGAAAGTAAATGTATATCTGATTCTTGAATAATTTCTCCTAACTTCATTAATCTATTGGTGGCAATAGATCTTTCTAATTTGTGACTTGCAGACAATGCTCCGTCTGAAATAAACATCTTTTCTACCCCAATTGACATATCCATAAGTCGAATATCGCGCACCATTCTGTTCACACCATCTGGCCCCAATGAACCAGCCTGATCTGTACCTTTCATCCTTCTATCTAGAGTGATGTGTTTTTCAATGATTTTCGCCCCCATTGCCACGGCTGCAGAAGGTGTGGCAATTCCAATGGTATGATCAGAGTAACCAACTGTGAATTCAGGGTAATGTTTTATTAAGAAGGTTATTGTAGCCAGGTTTACATTTTGAGGATGGGTTGGGTATTCTGAAACACAATGCAAAATGCTTATTTTCTGATGGTACTTCCCAATAGTGTCTATGGCTTGATCTAGTTCTTCCTTTCCTGCCATTCCTGTCGATAGAATTATAGGTATTTGGGTTTCTGCCATCGCGGAAAGAAGAGGCAGATTTGTTAAGTCTCGACTAGCTACTTTTAAATATTCAGGGGTGAATAAACGAAGCAATGTCAAACATCCTTGTGCGCAGAGTGTTTCCACAAAATCCAAGCCCTTTGATTTTGCATGCTTGAACACCTCAAAATGCTGCTCATCCGAAAGTTCCAAGAAAGCTCGGTGCTTTCCGTATGTGTTTCCAAAAGAATGTGGGCTATCATAAGTCCGATTCATTTGGCTTGCAGAAAGTTCCTCATTCAGGTCCCTTTTGGTCAATTTCACGGCATCCATTCCACTCAAATCTAAACCAAAGAGCAACTCTTCGATTGGTTTAGAAACCAAATCAATTAATAAGTTCGCCAAGTCAACACTTCCGTTATGATTTTGACCGATTTCACCAATAATATATGTGTGTTTGCTCATTTCGAATTTTCAATTACCTGAGCTTTCATTCTCTCCACTATTGAAGGTTTTAAATCTATAGCATTAAGTAAGGATTCTACAGTGAAATTTGGACTTATTTCGTCATAAATCTCTTGACATAGTTGGAAGTCATCCAATGTATCTATTGTAAGCCTAATTTTATTTCGAAAAATGAGCGTCTGATCCAACGGCAGCAATTTAATCTTAAAAAACTCAGGATGAGCATAGATGTAATTGGTCACGTGCTCACGATATTTTTTTTCATTGGTAAGTTGAGCGACCTTTTTTAATGCTTTCAATGTAGTAACCTCTGCGAAAAGACCAAGGTGGGATTTAATTACAGGCGTGTGATCGTAAAGCTCATAACTTAAATAATCAACTGACTCTTCCTGAAACTTTAGAAGCAAGTGTTGAATTGAATCTACCTGCAAAAAAGGATTATCAGCGCATATCCTAACTATAGTGTGTGCATCATTCGTTTCTGCGGCCTTAATGAAACGTTGTAACACATCGTTCTCATCACCTCTAAAAATCTCTATACCTTTATTTCTTGCGGCATTTACTAAGTGATCATCATCCGGATTAATTGTAGTGGCTAAGATTATATCTTGTTCACTAAAGGATTCCTTGAGATTATCAATTATTATTTCAAGTATAGTCTTATCGTTGAAAAATGGTTTCAACATTTTCCCCGGAAGGCGACTAGAGTTCGTTCTTGCCTGAATAATTAGTTTATACGTCATCCGGTTGACTATAAAAATCAGAGCTGTATTTATAAGTCGCGATAGATTTTTGTCTGAAAAAATCTCGTTCATTTATCCCTAAAGCACTCTGAAGTAATCTCTCAAGTGTTATTAGATCAATCGCACAAATTGACTTAATATCTGAATTTGGTATCGGAAAAGATTTCATGTTTTCGGTGAAAAAAAGCGTTTTAAATCCGCATAAAAGTCTTTCAAATAAAACTGAACTCATTGTGCCTACGCCAATTTCTGCTAATTCAAAAATTTCTGAACTAGGAAGCTCATCGAAGTATATCTGATGTTCAACATAGGGCTCAACCAACCTTTTATAATGATTTTCAACTTCAATTCTGTTTTGAATTTTCCTTTCCCTCGGGTGCGTAAAAATCAAGAGCTTTAAATTTGATCGAAAACAGAAACTACTCAGATACTTGACCAATATCTCTTCTTGTAAAGGGAGTCCGAATTGAGATTCAACATGCTTCTCTTTCGAACGAATCCAAGAAGCATGCGAATAATATCCAATGCAATTCAAAACAGACGGAATACTTTGACCTCTGTATTTTTGTAAATATTCGGCATGTTTTGGATATGCTTGCTGACTTCTCCCTACCCTCATAAATTGAGAGAAATACTGGAATTCATCCAGCTGATATGGTGTAGACAACATAAGCGCATCAGCTATAACACCACTCAAATGCGCAGTCAACGGCACTATCGATGGCACTTTTACCACTTCGATTCCTTGTGATTTAAAAACAAGAGCTGCTAAATTACTATGGTTGAAATAGGCTGCAAAATCATACACTATTTTAGTTTTTGAGCCCTTCAATTTAAGCCTTGTGGATTCTATAATTGCAGCATACCGCATACATAAAGCATAATTACTCCTTCTTTTACCTAGAAGAAAAGGAAGCACGATCACAAATGCGGAAAAGGATACTACTACCAGTCGCAGTTTTCCAATTACATTTTTCATATTAAAAGAATCTTCTAAAGTGCACATCTCGGAAAAAGGAGCTAGACCATTTAATCGACAATACTTTAAGTGAGTATCTCTATTCCTTTGATTTGAGTCAATCGCAATTATGTAATGAGTTACATCTGACGTACAATATTCCCCTTTCATTATATTTCGCAGAGTACGAATCAACAACCTCAATCCAATCAATAAGTCCTGATTCGCTGATGACGGTAGATCGAACGAATTATCATAGATCAAGGACTTCCGCGCTACACCCATCAGATCTCCTTTGGAATAAAGTGCAAGAAGTAGATATCGGATCGTCAAAAACATAATCGAATTATCAAAACAATCTTATTTAATCCTAGAGCTCGACCAACCATGAGAACGATCGATGTAAATAATTTCCATTGGATATTGTAAGGGTCCCCTAACCCGAAGCATTTGTAAATATAGTTTCTTCAATAATTCAAGATCAATGTTCAGACTTGGAAGGCAAGGCTATGACCTCTGTTGACTGAACTTCACTTGTGGAAGATTATCCAGCGATTGATGAGAGCGAATGTGGTTGTAATCCCACATCCACCTTTGTGTTTGTTCTCTTACCTGATCTAGATCGGTGAACAGGTGAGCAGAGAGTACTTCTCTTCGGTAGTTTCCATTGAAGCGTTCGATCAATGAGTTCTGTGTTGGTTTTCCTGGTTGGATAAAACAGAGCTTGATCCTGTTCTTTCTGCACCATGCATCAAAGACAAATCATCAAGTTGTTCGAACTGAGTATATGCTTTTTCAATACTGCTCCTAAGGACCGATGCCCCACTATCAATGATCAACACCTTAAAACGACTATCTGAAATTTTCTTTTTCCCTTCTTTCCGTCGAACAATCAGCGGAACCTCCACTGCTTTGGAACCGTAGTAACGAATTATTTCATTTGGTGAAAAAGGCGGAAAGTAGAGTTTACTAGCCTGGTTGCTAGCATTTAGGAAGTACTTCAGCACAGAGGTCTCAATCAAAGGAGGATAGAGCTTTGAAAAGAACCAATCCCATGTGAAGTGGGCTACCCCAAAAGCTGGAATGTCCCTATCCTTTGCAGCCAGAAAAGCCTCATACACAAAGTCGCTTAGGACAAAATCGTATGAATCAAGAGACTCGTTCTCCAAGTATTTTTCTGATCTCTGAATGTAATCTTTGTAGTGAACTTCAATGGCTTGGTGGTCGGGCTCGCCCATCTTAGTCTTGTGCCAAGAAATGTTGTTGTAAACATCTAAATACTTCTCGGCAGGCAGAATTTTCCTAGCCATCTCTAAATGCTTGTGCGTTTGAACATGCAACTTGAGATTAGGTTGAAGTCTCTGCAATTCTTCTACGATGGCACTTTGACGAACAATGTGACCAAAACCTTCATCCGACAAATAAACCTTAGTCCTCAAGTCAATATTTCTTCCTTCGAAAGAAGTCATTTAGACTGAACTTTTGGTCAGTTTCTCAATGAGGTTCTTCACATTTCGATGTAGATCAAAATGTGTCTCCCAAAAGCTTTTCGCCTCCTCGGAGATTTCCTTTCGATCCTTTCTCTGTTCGAAGGATCGAATCCCCTCTTCAAGTGCCTCTGGCGTAAAATCTTTCTCAAGCAGGATTCCAAAACCTCTCTGAATTATCTCTTTCACTCCTCCCACATCGATTCCAAGGAGAGGTATTCCATAGGAGATTGCCTCCATCATTGAGACTGGCAGTCCTTCGGTCTCACTTGTATTGATATGTAAGTCGACCTCTCCAGAGGCATAAGCCTTTTGGATCTCCTGATTGGTGCAATCGCCCCGAAGTTCAATGGTTACTTTTTTGTTCTGCCTTTTCACGTTTTGGACTGCACGAATCATGCGTCCTACGGAATAATCGTGATGGCGTTCATCTAGGCTCAAGTCACCGAAATGAATCCAGTGAACCTCATGTTCGAAGTTCAATAGAGCCTCTGCAATGAGGTGGATTCGCTTTATGTTTCGGATCTTAGAACAAGAGGAAATGGTGAATTTTCGTTTGGCTTTATTCGCAGCTTGCGCTTCATAAAGCCTCTCGGAGCCTAAGTAGGCTAGAGCCAACTTAGGCTGGAATCCCGGATATTTATGCTTCAAGTATTCTAGACCATTTTGAGACACGCAGTACACTTTCTCAAGTTCCTTGAAGGTAGCACGACGAAAGGCCAATTTTTTCCCGCTAGGCTCCCGATGTTCATAGAGATCACGCCCATGGGCTTGAGTACTAAAAGAATGAATTGACTTCCATTTACGAAGCAAAGCTAGGCTCAAAGACCAGTCGTCGAACCAATACGAAAGCATTGGCAGCTCTCCAAGTTTTAAGTCTTGGACAATATTTTCGATTGCAGACGCCCTTTTGAAGGCATTCTTCAATCGGGCTCTTCGTGTACGGATTCCAATCCAATAGCCTAGATTGAATGGAGCTAGAAACTGATCCTGTAGCAACATGACCGTTGAATGAAGCAGTTTTGATGAAGGGAGGCCATTCGAATCCATCAAAATTTGGTGGACTATTACTGCCTCTCCAAAGTCAAATCTTGGCAAGGAAGTGCAAAAGAGATGGACGCGCACGGACAATTTAACAAGCGATTCCAACTCATTTTGACAGTGCACCACATTGGGGTTCTCAACAAAAAAGCAAATGGTAGAATTGTTTCCCAACAAAATAGTTTTCACCAAGTTTGTGCAAACATAAGGTGCTAAGAGTTGTGTTATTCAATTCGATAGAATTCCTCATATTCCTGCCCATTGTTTTCGTCCTGTATTGGGCGCTGAACAGGCACCGTCGAGGGCAAAACTTTCTCCTCTTGTAAGCCAGCTATGTATTTTATGGCTGGTGGGACTGGCGGTTTCTAAGTCTCATTTTCATAAGCTCATTGCTCGACTTTATGTTGGGTTCTGCTTTATCCGGAACCGACGATAAAATCAGAAGAAAGCTGCTTGTCGGCCTCAGCTTGACAATCAACTTAGGATTCCTCGGATTCTTCAAGTACTATAATTTCTTCGTGGAAGAGTTCATCCAAGCATTTCAGTCTTTTGGGCTTCAACTGAATGCTAGAACCTTGAACGTCATCCTACCTGTTGGAATCAGCTTTTATACTTTCCAAACCTTAAGCTATACTTTGGATGTCTATAAGCGCCGAATTGAGGCTTGTAAGGACCCTCTTGCCTTCTTCACATTTGTTTCATTCTTCCCTCAATTGGTGGCAGGCCCCATTGAGCGAGCAAGCAATTTGATTCCTCAATTTCAGAAAGATAAATCCTTCGATTCTGATGAAGCTGTAAAAGGGCTCAAGCAGATCCTTTGGGGACTCTTTAAAAAGGTGGTCATAGCCGACAGCTGTGCGAGTCATGCGGACTTCATTTTCAGCAATCACGAAACTCTGCCAGGTAGCCTTCTCCTTTTAGGAGCTGTGTATTTCGCCTTCCAAATCTATGGCGACTTTTCTGGATACTCCGACATAGCCATTGGGACGGCGCGCCTATTTGGTGTTTGCTTGATGCGAAATTTCGCCTATCCCTACTTCTCACGAGATATTGCTGAATTCTGGAGAAGGTGGCACATCTCATTGAGCACATGGTTTAGAGACTACCTATACATCCCACTTGGGGGAAGTAGAGTTTCAAAAGGAAAAGCGATTCGAAACATATTCATCATATTTCTTGTGAGCGGATTTTGGCATGGGGCAAATTGGACTTTCTTGGTTTGGGGTGGCTTGAACGCCTTGTATTTTCTACCCTCCTTTATTCTGAAACGAAATAGAAAGTTTGTAAGCGAGATTGCAGGGAGTAAGTGGCTACCTTCTTTAAGGGAGCTCATCGGAATCGGCATCACTTTCACCTTAACCTGCTTTGCTTGGATTTTTTTAGGGCTGACAATTTGGGAGAGGCCATTTCATATATCCATGGCATCTTCTCCTCTTCCCTTTTTAGCTCCCCTGGAAATCCAAATCTGACATTAACCCCTTTGTACTTGATTGTCATCTTCCATATTTCCGAATGGATTTTCAGAAAAAAAGAGGTAAGTCTTGAAGCACTTAAAGTTCCGAGGGTGGTACGCTGGGCCATTTATTATGTACTCATTTACATGATTGTGTACTTCGCAGACAGCGAAGTGAGCTTTATCTACTTTCAGTTCTAATGATCAACTGGCTTAAAAAAATTTCAGTCTTTCTCATCCCAGTCTTCATTATGTTGATCACTTACATCACCCTTGACCCTTTTCGAATAATAGGCAGTCTCGAAGAATCTAAAGTAGGCCCGGTTGCATCTAGTGACGACTATTACGGGGTTGAACGTTTTCTCCTAAACGTACAGTAGAATCACACCTACAATACCTTCGTCTTTGGGAATTCAAAAACCCTGGCCTTTACTCCCGATGCTTTTTGTAAAAGCACTGAGTGTTCTTACTTCAACTTTGGCGCTCCAGGTGAATCAATCAGAAACATTCATGATAAGTTGAACCTTATACTTGAAGAAGGTCAAGAATTAAAAAAAGTGTTGATAGTCTTGGACCACAAGGTTCTCATGAACGAAAACAATACGCACCCTGATTTTATCGGGCCGGTTTACGAGCATCATCCATCTGTAAGCGAGAAATTTTGGATAGAGTTTCATCTAAGTTTTCTAAAGTTCTTCATCCGAGATTTTTTCTTCTATGATTTACTGAAATGGAAGTTGACCGGGAAATGGCATCCTTCCTTCAAAGGAAAAATAAGCGAAGTCAACCCTTCAGAATCGGTTGTCTACAATAACATTCAAAACTTTTCCATTCGTACCAAGGCGGAAAGGCAAATAGAACAGCAACCAGATCTGTACTATTCAAGAATAAAAACTGAAATGAAAAAGCTAGAACCTGTAACCCACGAGCTCAAGCTGTCGACAAGGCAAGTAAATTTGATGAAGGAAATGAAGCTAATTTTTCTTGAACACAACACTGAGTTCAACATTATTTTTGGCCCCTACTGGAATTCAGATCAATTGGATCGTAGTACAATTTCTATGATTAGCGAGTGTTTCGGAGCCGATCATGTATACGACTTTAGTGGGGGTAACCACTGGAATACAGATGTGCACAATTGGTATGAATCGAGTCACTATCGACCTACAGTTGGAGCCTCCATCTTGAAGTCCATTCAAGAAGAGGGCTACTCAAATCAATCAAAATAACCTAGGTTATCCAGCTCAATGCCCAAAGCCCGGTACATAAAACAGTAGCTCTGCTAACTCATTTACCAAAGAATATTAGAAGTCGCGTTCTCATGTATAAGCAAGGCATAATCCTCATTTTCAAAAACGTTGATGAAATCGTCAAAATCGTATTTAGTGTTAAACTCCTCCTCAATTTTTTTGACATAATTTTTATCTAGTACAACAATTTCAAAAACGTACTTTGCTCGAATCGCATTCAAATCAAAACTAGGTATGTAAGTCCTCTGTGGAAATACTTTCTGATACTCCGATTGAATGTCTTTACCCCCGATATTACCAAGTCTATTTAAGAAAATTGAACTAGGAGAAATGCATGCCAAATTAAAGCTCATCCGTGACGGGATGGTAAGTACGATGACTGATTTCTTTTCTAAAATAACCTTTGCCTCATCTAACAGCTCACTGAAACATCCAGTGGAAGAAAGTTTCCTTATCACGGTTTGATATCGGAGCCAGACTATCAAAGCCACCAAACTGAAACCCACAAATACAATTAAGAAAGAATCACTTAAAGTGGAAGCACATACTATGGTGGCTGGAATAACTGAAAACTCCAAATACCGTTCTGGTTCTCCCAAAAACTTTAGTTTTTCAAAAGAGATTAAAATTCCTACAAGCACACTACTAATAAGCCAAATTGCCCAACCACCCACATCACTTCTACCAAAAGCCATGAGACCTAAAGATGGAACAAGGAGAACATTGAGGTAGAATAATTTCGCATATAGAGACCTGGCCATTAAGAAGCTCACAATACTTTTTGGATCTCTAAACAAGGACTTAAAATCAGATAAGAAAACATCAAAATGATTGAATTTTAAGGCTATATGCTTTTTTACAAGGAATTTGTTGTAGAAAATGGAATGTCTAATCAGCCCCTTTACGACTCGAAATGAATATCCCGCACTTAAAATAACGGATATTAAAAAGGTTGCCAGAAATAGTAATACAGGAAGAAAGGAAAAGTGAAAGAGGGCTACAAATAAGGAGATGAATGCTATTGCTTGAATGGCAAATTTGCTCGACGTAAAAACCACTCCCCCAGAAATAATTGATACCACAAGAAAGTAAGGGTTGTTTGTTTCAAGAAAGATTATCAACCCAAATAAGTAGGCGTTTCCAAATAAAACACCAAATGGTCTCTCCGAAAGTTCCAATAGTCTTCCGGCATGTTCATAAAACAACCTGGAAAGAACAAATATTGAAGCCCAATAGTAATGTAGGTTCAGAAACCACAAGCTAAAAGCAACCAATCCTATAGCTAGGCAGTCAAGAATAAGGTTCAAAAACCCTCCACTTTCCCGGATAAACTGAGGACTAAATCCTAGAAGTCCTATCAGCTTATGATATCCCAACGGATAATCTTCACGGTCATTCAAAAGAAACTGATCAGTTGCTCGCTTGCCTTTTCTAAGCCTTAGAAAGTAGAGCAAATGAAGCGCCGAATCGCTGGAAGGCGAGTACAGAATATCAACAGCAAATTTTTTGAGCAAATAAACTCTGAATGAGATAAAAGCTAAGAACAATATGCCAAACAAAGTAAAAGCCATTCAACCCAACTCGTTAGAAGAAATTACCATTCCCTCATATAGCTCCATATTGGAATCTAAATCAAATTCAGTCACTAGTAACGATCCCGACAAACACTTCACCAAAAATGCATCGTTAAAAAGTCTTACAATCTCTCCATATTGAGCTCTAGGCCATTCTAATCTGGTATCAAAGGGCACGCCTTTCCATAAGACTAATTTTGCCCCATTATATCGCGAAAATGCTCCGGGGTAGGGCCGGGTCGTCGCTCTAATCAAGTTATGTATCTCAAATACATCCATATTCTCCCAGTCAATAAGTCCAGATTTTTCAGTTCTCTTCTCGTAATAAGAGGGATCTCCAATTTGAGGAATTGCCTTGCCTGTCCCGCTGATAATCCCCGGGATGAATTCTTCTAATAGGGCTTCAGTCGCAATGCTATTTTTGTAGTATAGGCTCTTTATATCATCCCAATGGTTGATGTCGAATGTCTTATGTCCATAAATATCACCATCATCTACACCTTCCCTTACTTTAAATAAAGAAATCACAAATCTTGTCTTTCGCTGAATGATACTCCAGTTTAAAGGAGATCTACCTCTACCTTTCGGCAGCATTTCTGAGCTGCCATGCGTACCCAGTGCACCTATAGACAATGTTGAAAGTATCTCTTTTGGAATTAAGCGCTGCCACCCTCCCAACACCAACAAATCGTAGTTTGTTGTTTTAAAATATGACACATCAATTGGTTCCTTTAAATCATAGCTTTTAACGTAATGTACTTTAACTTCCCCCCTAAGCTCCTCGCCAGCGTTCACATAACCGGAAACCTTATTCCTTGATGCCGTTTCCGAATCGATGGTCACATAACACGAAATCCCATATCCTAGCTTTGAGAAAAACCTAAAAAGATCCAGTCCTTTCTGCGTCGAACTAACGATTGCTATTTTTTTATCCATTCCAATCTGGGAGCTCTCTCCCCCACTTTTCCCAATGCTCAAGTTGCTTTTTTTTGTTGGAGCTAGATCTACCCTCAATCGCTGACCAAACTCGTTCCTTAGGCGAAGTTAGCTTTTCTGTCCACCATACCGGATGTGTCAAGATTTGGACTCTATGATGCGATTCTTCTAATCGTTGGGCTATTGATTCATTTCTCCAATAACCATTTGAGTCACTTGCATATGCCACATTATTCACGAAAAATGTAGAATAAGCGTTTATCATCCCGGCTACATTATGTTGCCCATAATTTAAGGCCCATTTATTCGGGTTATGGAATGAAAATGCCTCGATTTTACGGTGAAATGTTCTTTCTAAAAAATTCTTCTCTGAAATGAGGTTTTCCTCGAAAGTCCTTTGATCCGTTACATCATAAAAAGCAAAGTCAAAATGAAGCGCGATGTCATGTCCCAAGTTCTCAAACTCCCTTATAATATCAAAGTTTTCCTTTTCAAATAAATTGTAAAACCTAGAATGCGGAAGGAGGAAGAATGTAGATTTGACACCCATCTCATGTTCTATTCTAGCAAGCTTTAATGCTCTGTGGGGGGAAAAATCTAGGTCATGCCTCCAAAGAACCCATGGGCCACCTTTGTTCTCACAATCTCTAAAAGAAATGAACTCATAACCAGCGTCTTTTGTCAATTGAAGCAGACTTCGGTAGGCATCGTGCGTAAAGTCTTCAAAGCAATATTGCTCAGAATGTGTGCTTATTTTCTCCATACTTTCAGAGGTCTTCCAATAAAATCTTCAACCTTTTTTATCGTTGATTCAAAGGACGTATTTAATTCAATTCGTAATTCTGGGTCGATGCTTTCATTTATCGGTCTTGACGCGTTAATATTCTTTCCAGATACTGACACTTCATATTCTTCATCCACACCGAGAAACGAAAAAATCTCTTTCAAACCTTTCTTAGGTTCTAGGATGAATTCCTCGAAGATCAACACCAAAATTTGATTTGAGGGAAAATAATTTAGATAGCGCTGCAGTTGTTCAGCGTACTGACTTCTCCCTAAATATGCAAATGGAGCAATCTCTTGTAATTCCTGACGAAGCAACTTGGTTCTACTTTCAGACTCAATTAATGCCTCTTTAAAACTGAGTTCTTCAAAGCCGTTTTTTCGAGAATGCCAATAATTTGAAAATGCACGATCGGTTGGATTCCGCAGTATGCAAATCAGTTTCATTTCAGGGTTAAATTCCCAGATTCTTCTTGGAACTTCGACACCAAACAAATAGGAAGTAGAGATCTCACCAACAGCCAAATGATTGGGCAGAACTTCAGAAAAAGTGTTCTTCAGATAGTACTCCGTACCTTTTTCGAACTCTTTAGATTTTAGAAAAAAGTGAGGTTCTGGTTGCTTGTTTTTGGGGAGGAAAACCCTTGGATGCTCCAGGAGCATCTCGTGCAATAGTGTTGTTCCTGACCTTGCCGCCCCAATCACTAAAAAATTTGGTGTCGCTTTAGGCATCTATCTTTTCCCCTTCCAAAAATATTCTACACCACCATTCAAAGTTCAGAAAAGACCAAATCAGAAGTCGATGATTAGCCTTACCTTCCATGTGTTCGCGAACAATTGACTTGACGTAATCGGGCTGTACATATTCGCTCGAAACCGTATCCTTCTTTAAGAGCAAATCTTCGATGTACTTTAGGTTTTCGCCTCGGTACCAACTTTCGTCAGGGGCAGAAAAACCCTGCTTCTTACGATCAATTATGGATTTTGGAATAAAATCACCCATCGCCTTTCTAAGTACCGTTTTCCCATCATCAAATTCTCTGTAACGAAGACGAGCTTTTTTAGTGATGTTCTCGTCAATTTTCTTCATCTCTTCGAGTTGACCAAGCTTATGCCTTACCGGAATCTTCTGGGCGAAATCCGCCAAATCGTTGTCCAGAAAAGGAAAGCGCTCTTCTAAGCCATTCGCCATAGAGAGCTTATCCCCTACGAGCAATAAACCGTGTAGGAAGGTTTTAATTTCAAAATAGAGCGAATTTTGGATATGCTCCTCGGGAGTATCGTATTTCAATTTATCGTTGAATAAAAAGACACGTTCAAAGACTGATCTTGGCTCATTGATATCGGACATATTCGAAAGTGACTTTTCCGTGAACAAGTTTGTCTTATCCCCATCTTGAACGAGCCTTTGCCAGAAGCTGTAGTATAAGTCGAAGTACTCCTTTCGATCAACCGATTTGAACACGTGGTAATAGCGCCAAGGATATCCACCGAACAACTCATCACCTCCCGTACCTTGTAAACAGACCTTCACAAATTTTGAGGCCAAACGACTGATGTAATAATTTGGATAAGACATACCAACACGTAAATCTTCCAAATGCCAAACCACTCGTGGCAAAGACCAGGACAAATCACCAGCATTGATTACTTGTTCGTAATGTTCAGTTTTAAAATGATTTGCCATCATTTCAGCATCCCGTCGTTCGTCAAAATTCGCCTCTCTCCCAGTAACTTCACTCATATCAAAACCACAAGTGAATGTTGAGAGCCTTGGAACATGTGAGCTAGCAATGGCTGTAATGGAGCCTGAATCCATCCCTCCGGACAAATACGAACCTACCGGAACATCCGAAATCATTTGGCGCTCTACAGATTGTTTCATCAGTCGTTCCGTCTCAAGAACAGATTCTTGAAAGCTCATGTTCTCATCAACTTTCGAGAAATCATAATCCCACCAGCTCTTGTGTTTCACTGAAGTCGAATGAACATCCATTCGGACGGTATTCGCCTGTGGTAAGAGGACGACATCCTTAAAGAGCGTCCTATTTCGAAACATATTCTGAAAGGTGAAATACTCATTCAAAGAATCAAAATCGAGTTGTACTTTAAACTTTGGGTGCTGCATAAAAGCCTTTACCTCTGATGAGAATATCAAGGTGACACCATCAAAATAGTAGTACAGTGGCTTAACCCCAAAACGATCCCTAGATAAGTAAAGGGCTTTTTCTTCAACACTCCAAGCGCCAATGGCGAACATGCCATTTAAGCGCTCGAGAAAATCGATGCCATACCTCGACAATCCTTCCACGATGACTTCAGTATCCGTGGAGGATTGAAACGAATGACCTTGGGCCCTGAGTTCTTCACGGAGTTCTTTGTAATTGTAGATGCAACCATTGAAAGTGATGACCCAAGAGCCGTCCCGCGAAGTCATCGGTTGTAAGCCAGCATCACTCAAATCCAATATCGCAAGCCGTCTGTGTGCAATGCCTAGATTTCCATCGAGAAACTTACCCTCTCCATCTGGGCCGCGATGTATCAGCGAATCCGTCATCCGCTTGAGAACACCTTCATCTACAGCTTCTCCATTCAGATTAAATACACCTACAATTCCGCACATTTAGATGGATTTCAGCTGTTGCACCACGTACTCATAATCCTCCGAACTCATTCGATTGTGCAATGGAATCGCCATACTCAGATCATTGGCCTTTTTAGCCTCTGGGAAATCGTCTGCTGAGATGTCATACTTGTTGGCATAATATCCTAGCATATGAACGGCATGGGTCCCAGGTCTCGTGGAAATTCCCTTCTCTTCCAGAATTTGCATCAATCTGTTTCGCGTATGCTGAGATATTGACTCATCGATGCTGCAAACAAAAGACTGCCAGCCGTGCTTCGAGCCTTCGGGTGTAATTGGAGTCTTCAACCAATCCAAATCTTTCAAATTCTCGATGTAGAATTTTGCCCATTCTTCGCGTTTAGCAATGAAAGCTTCCAACTTTTCAATCTGCACACAGCCAACCGCTCCTTGAAGGTCGGTCATTCGGTAGTTGTAGCCCAGAAGATTAAATTCAGGGAGGATAAAAGGTTGAGCTCCATGATGGCGCTGTTCCTCCGAAATGGAGGCCCCGTGGTTTCGCATGATTCCAATAGTTTCAGAATAATCATCATTTTGAGTGGTCACCATCCCACCTTCTCCAGTTGTAATCGACTTTCTTGGGTGAAAAGAAAAACAGCCCAGATCACCAAGCGCACCAGCGTATACACCTTTGTATTGAGCGCCAGCTGCGCAAGCAGCGTCTTCCACGATTGGGATATCGCCCGCAATTTCTTTGATCCGATCCATGTCGGCACAGAGTCCAAACAAATGAACCGCAATGATGGCTTTCGTTTTGTTCGTGATTTTTGACTTTAAAGCCTCTGGGTTCATGTTGAACGTGCTCAAATCAATGTCCACAAAGACTGGCTTGGCGCCCATGTATTCGACTACGTTCGCCGTCGAGATCCAAGTAAAGGCTGGAACGATCACTTCGTCTCCAGCTTTAATTCCCAATGCGGCCATAGCCAAATGAAGCGCTGTGGTTGCACTCGTACATGCAATGGCATGTTTTACTCCATGAATCTCACCGAATCGCTGTTCAAATGCTCGCACTTTCGGACCGCTGGTAAGCCAACCACTTTCCAAAGGTTCACGAACGGCCAACCACTCCTCCTCACCCGTTACCGGCTGAGAAATTTGAATTTTTCTCATTCTCCTATTTATCTATTCCACTTTCGATTCTCCAGTCGATCAACTTCTGAAGTCCTTCTTCCAAGCTGTATTTGTATTTGAAACTCAATTCCTCTTCAGCCTTTTGACGCGAGCCTATTCTGTTTTGTACAAACTGACGCGCATCGTCTTCAGCATAAGGTTTGTATTGAACTTTCAGCTGGGAGTCCTTCAGTTTCAAGATGGTTTCACACAATTCCTTGATGGAGGTTTGGACTTCAGTACCAACATTGTAATATCCAAGATTCACCTCACTTTTCAACGCCATCACATTCGATCGTGCAACATCTTCAACATAGATAAAATCGTAGGCTTGCGAACCATCACCATTGATAACCGGAGTTTCATTCGCTTCAATTTTATTCAACATAATTGGAACTACCCCGGAGTAAACCGCATGTTGATCCTGGCCTGGCCCATAGACGTTCATATAGCGCAATCCAACAATGGGAAGCCCATATCGATCGTTGAAGGCAGTGCACATCGCTTCTCCTGCAATCTTGGTTGCACCATAGAAATTTTTGTTATTAAAGGGGTGTTCTTCCGTCATTGGAACCTGGACGGCATCACCATACACAGAAGCAGAAGAACTGTACACAAGTTTCTTCACCTTATGACGGGCACATGCTTCCAGAACATTGAAAGTCCCAGCAATATTCACATCAAAAGCCGTTCTTGGAAAATCTTTGCAATGCAACAACCACATGGCGGCAAGATGTATGACGTAATCCGCTCCAGCGATTGCTTTGTCTAAAATGTCTAATTCTCGAACATCTCCGCCAAAAGGAAATAAAGTACATCTCGGATCGTCAAAAACACCCTCTAGATTGTTGGTTTTGCCTCTGCTGAAATTGTCGAAAACGACTACTTCTTTCACTTCCTCTTTTAAAAGTTCTCGAACGACAAAAGAGCCAATAAAACCTGCCCCACCTATTACCAATACTTTTGAATTCTTTATTTCCATTATACTACTTCCCTAATCAATTCATCGTAGGTGTATTCACCCTTAATTATCCCATCTTCCATTTCCAAAATGCGGCTGCAATGCTTCAGGGTACTTACTCGGTGCGCAATGATAACCATTGTTATGTTCTCGTCTGAAAGCAAACCAATGGAGTCGGTTATCTCCTTCTCCGTTTGATTGTCGAGCGCAGATGTCGCCTCATCGAACAACAAAACTTCGGCTCCGTGATACAATGCGCGAGCAATACCCACTCTTTGTCTTTGCCCTCCTGAAAGTTTTGACCCTCGCTCCCCAATTCTGGAATGAATTCCATCGGGAAGATCTTTGAGCAAATCCCCCAAGCTTGCTCTTTCCAAAGCAGTTTCAACTTTTTCGTCATCGATCTCTGAATCGACGATTCCAAAGGCTACGTTTTCTCTAAGGGTGCCATCATTCAGAAACACATCTTGGGGTACGTAGCCGATCAGTTTTCTCCAAGCTCTCTGACGATGAACCGTGAGTTCGACATCGTCGCAATAAAGCGAGCCCGACTTCGGCGGATAAAAGAGTAAGAGAAGGTTCATTAAGGTCGATTTTCCTGAGCCAGATTTACCCACAATTCCCAGACGCTCTCCTTTTCGAATATTCAGACTCACGTTTTTTAGAATGGTTTCAGTTTCAAAAGAGAAGCTCAAATCCTTCATTTGAATTTGTTTCTCAAATTTTAAGTTGAGCTCCTCTTGCTCCTCTTCAGGCAATTCCAAATGAATTCGATTCAATACGTCGAGCGTATACTGATGCGCCCGAATTTGTATCATGGAAACCATCAATCGGTTGGCGGACGGCAGAGTTCTATAAGCTGCAAGTGCAAATACACTCAAAAGTGTGAGCAATTGATTTTTGTCTTCGTAATAATAAAGGCCAAAGCAAATGAGAACAAGAATCCCTAAAATCATGCTCGTCTCCACCACTTTGGTTGGAGCGATTCTAAAAGTCTGGTTCAACACCGTATAATGCAAAGACTCTTTCAGGTTTGTCCGGTATTCATCTAAAAATTTATTCTCCGTATTGCTCACCTTCACATCAACAAAGCCAAAAAAGCTCTCAAACAATGTTCTTGATATTCGAGGAGAAATCTCATACATCTTTTCAGCATAGAATTGCACTCGATTTTTCGCAAAGCCATAAAAGAGAACGAAGGTGGGAAGGACAATGGCAAAGACCATAAGCACCACATAGGGATTGTATAGTAGTAAGCCTATAAGTATGATTGAGATCACAATCAACTCGTTCGTTAAATTCAGTAGTGGAAGTAATAATTCCGTCGAAAATTTTCCGGGCACTCCATTCACATCTCTTGCAATGCTATTGGAGTTGGAAGACTTAATGAAGAGTAATCCACGATTAAAGTACTTTTCGAAAAGCTTAATTGAGAATATCTGTTGTATGCTGAAACTGAATCTCGCAAGAACAAATTGAATGAGCAAACCCAATCCGTTTTTGATGATCACAACGAAAAAAATCAAACTCGAAAAAAGGATGATGAATGCATTTTGAGTCTCAAAACCCGTCCACATAAAAAGGTCGCCAATTAACTTCCCCGGCTCAAAAACTGTAGGATCTAGAACGACTAAAAAAAGAGGAATTAGTGCACTTAGCCCTGCCAAATCCAGCACAGAGGACAGAAGAAGTAAGAGCAGAATACCTAACGACTGCCTCCTCTTTTCTTGAGGCAGCAGTGCATAAATCAACCGAAAATCGGTGAGGAGAATTTTCAACATAGATCAATTCTTCTCTTCTTTCTCAGCACCCTCTCCATAGCCGTAACCGTAGCCATAGCCGTAACCATAGCCGTAACCATCGCCATAGCCATATTTCGAATAGTAGTAGGTCAGTCGGCTTCGTTTGACTCCGTTGAGGATCAGACCAAAATGTTCAAATTCATTTTTCTCGACAAAATTCTCCATCACTTTAATAGAACGAAACGTAGAGAAACGACTGTTCATTACAAAGAGGTTCACATTGCTGTATTTCGACAATTCAATGGCATCCGATATCAAACTCACAGGAGGCGTATCGATGATGATGTGATCAAATTGCTGCAGGTCTTTAATGAACAATTCTACCCGTTCATTCAGGACCAATTCAGAGGCATTCGGTGGTATAGCGCCAGCGGTTACAACGTAAAGTTCGGGGTATTCGGTAGGACGAACCACCTCATCAAAAGTTGCTTGTCCGATGATGTAATTGCTCACTCCAATGGAATTTTCTAGGCCAAAAACTTTATGAACCCTCGGTTTATGAAGGTCAAAGTCCACGATGACCGTTTTTTTACCCACCGCAGCCAAAGTAGCTGCGATGTTCGAAGCGCAAAATGTTTTCCCTTCTCCTGGCATCATAGAGGAAACAAGAATTACATAATTCTCCTTGGCCTGGGGGTTCAGAAATCGGATGTTCGTTCGGACATGCCTAAAGACCTCAGAACTTTGTGATTTTGGGTCACTGAAAATGGAAATGTTGTTTTGATTTTTATCTACATCTTTTGACCAGAAGATTCCACCAATAACTGGTATATCTGTTGTTTCCTGCAACTCTTTCAAAGTTGCAATTTTTCGGTACCACACGAAACGAACAAAGGCGATTATAAATGCCAATGCCCCACCACCTAACACATAAAAACCTTTAATCCGAATCTTATCTGGAGCAATGACCCCAATGGAGCTCGGACGCTCAATAACCTTTGTTTCGGGTAAAATTCCTGCTTCTGCAATCACCGTCTCCGCTTTTTTCTGAAGTAGAAAAGTGTAAAGCGTTTCATTTACTTGCATTTTGCGTTCAATGTTGAGGATTTCACGTTGACTTTTTGGAATTCGCTTGACCTTTTCCTCGTAGAAAGTTACGTTAACCTCGAGGTCTCTTCGCTGCTTTTCAAGAGCGGTTTTAGTGTTAAACAAATATGACAACAAATTTTTACGGAGCAAATCCATATTTCTCTCCAGCTCAGTAATCGACAGTGCTTCCTCTGTGGATTCAAATAGAATATCATTCTTTTCAATTTGGAAAGAGTAAAACTTGTTGATTGATTGACTCAAATACTCATCACCCTCTAAAATGTAGACACTTGGAGGCAAAAGGGCTTGATCTCCAATATTCAAGATGTAGTCTTCAAGGGCTTCAACGGACTTTAAGTCAAGATCTAATTTGGTTATGTCATTCTCATAATCGACCATTTTGCTGAAATACTGCTCTTCTTCTTTGGTGAGGTTAAGAATACTTTTGGTCTCCTTAAACTGCTCGAGGTCCGACTCAATCTGTTCCAGAATACCTTGTACATCATTTATTTGACTACCGATAAAATTTTGCGTATTCCGGTTGACCTCAAATTTGGTTCGCATGGAGTTCTCAATGAACACAACAGCTAGAGTATCGAGGAAACGCTCAGCGCGTTCTACAATTTCATCCCTCACAGTAATCTCGAGGATGTTGGTCCAGTCCAGGCTCTCGATCTGCATCGCTGACTTATACTTGCCAATGAGTTGATTTCTTGGAATGACTTTAAACTTGTAGTTAATGTTCTCTAGAACTTTTAGGGATTGAGTGTTAACATTGCGCGTTTTCCGGATTGTAAAGTTAAATCCGTTGTCCAAAATTAGTTGGTCAAAATCATAGATTGCTTCCATTTGCTCCCCACCGCGTTCAAACCTCAATCGGAAACTGTTGGTGTCTGTGAGGTTGATGTAGATGAAGCGGTTATAGGCGTTTTTTCCAAAATCATTTTTATAAGGAATGATCTCGAAAGGTATGTTGCTGAAGTATTCGGTTGTTTTTAAGCGACCTTCAATGTAGTAGGCGACATCCAGGTTCAGCTTGTCTAAGACTTCGGAAATAATATTGCTCGACCTTAAAACCTTTTTCTGGCTCTCTACTTCGGTGTAGGACTGATAGCTATTTCCAGCACCGAGGCCTTGTAAGATAGAGTTCTGATAGTCATAAATCTCTCCGGACTTCAAGATGATCTGCATTTTCGCAGCGTAGGTTTCTGAGGTCCTGTGAATGACTAAAAGTGAAATAAAGTAGGCGGCAAAAGGTAGAAGCAAGAAGAGAAGCCAATTGGAGAGAAACATCTTCGCTGCTTTATCCAGGTCTGCTCTACTCAGTAATTTTGCTTCTTTGTCCGTTAATGTCTTCATTTCAACGACAAATAAACGAATATGCTGCTTAAGTAGTATATTTGCGTCACTTTCTATACGAACAATTATTGTGTTTAAAAGCTGGGGAAAAATGAATTTAAGGGCGCTTTCGAATATTTTCATTCTTTTGATTTTTCTTGGTTTGTCTTGCGACTTAGTTGCAGCTACCCGAACTTCATCTGGCAACGGTGATTGGACCAATACTGCAACATGGGGTGGCCTCTCAGCTCCTGGCATCAACGACGATGTAATCATTAGTAGTGGTGACTCTGTTGGGGTAAACGTTACATCTAGCTGTAAAACCTTGACCATTTTCGGAAGTGGAAGGCTTCAAGTTGACAATCCTTTAACTGTGACTGGTGTACTGAAAGTTCAATCTACAGCAAGCAGTCAAACATGTAGGGTTCATGCGGATGCTCTTTTGACCTGTGGAAGTTTTTATTCTTGGTCGAGGCATGCATTATACACAACTGTGTATGATGGTTCGAGTAGCATTGAGACTGATTACAACGGCTCTGGTTCTGCCTATTTTTGGATGGGGGTCAATGGCGCGTCCGCAGCACATTATATTCGTTGTACAATGCGGACTAACCAACTTAAACTTGGACGCCCTCGGGGTAATTCAAATATAGTTTACGTTGAGAACACTATTAGAGTTGAAGGCATCCTTAAATTTGACGGTAGTGGAACTACTTTGAACATTTTGGACATGACTAATTCCAGTGCAGTCCTTATCTGGAGTGGGGTTCAACAAAAGCTTGGCATAAGGGGAGGTTTAGAAAACAACTCAAGCGGGGGAAGAATTGATCAAGCGAATGCATCTCTTTTGTTAAACAGTAGTTTCGTTGACTACAACGATGTAAACATCACGGGAAATTCTTCACCGAATCTGGGTGCTTCTATAACCTTTCTTGGAGACCTTGAAATCGAATCCGGTGCTGAATTGAACTCCAACGGAAATGACGTCACCATAGGCGGGAGCTTGGTCGTAGATGGAACTTTTAGCTCATCGACCACCGAAACAATCACCTTCAACAGCAGCTCAGCGACTCAAGAAACAATCACCGGGACCGGAACTTTAGCTTTTCCGAAAATGGTTGTCAACACCAATCTTGCTGGAGGGGTTGATGTAAATACAACGGACACTTTAGACATTAAAATAGGCTTAGAAATTGATCAAGGGACCTTATCCACCAACGACACAAAGGTTCGCTTGTATTCCGATGCGACCAACACCGCCTACTTGGGAATTATTGGAGCAAATGGTGCCTTGGACGGGGAACTCATTCTGAGAAAATTCATCAATGGTTTGACAGGCGATGCGGACTGGTATTATCTGCACGTCCCAATTTCTGGAGCGAACATTTCGGTGGCTCAAGAAGGTATGAGTCCAATCGGTTTATATACATATGGGTATGTAGGTTCAAATGGTAATACACCAATAACAGGAGGCTATGTGTCAAGCTATACATATGATGAATCAGCCTTGACAACCGATTTTGATGAAGGTTGGATTCCTGATGGGTCTGGGAGTACATTCAATTATACCAATGGAAGAATATTTCGCATGGGCGGTAGTTGGGGAGTTGGAGCCAAATCAACTTATATATTAGAAGCTGGGGGTGCCATCATTGACGGGACCCCAGGTGCTATTTCGGGTTTTAATAGTGGGGCTTCAGGTACCGCTGCTTTTGACGGATGGCACCTTGCTGCGAATCCTTATCCATGCCCAATCACCTTTAATGTTGCGGGTCAAACTAACAGCCAAATTCAGGCAAATGAACTTTATGTGTACAATCCCCAAGGTGGTGGAACATGGAGCACCATTGACAATGGAGCGGTTATCCCAGCTTGGCAAACCTTTTTTTACCAAGCAGCTGCCGGACAAACAGCAACAATCACATTTGTTGAATCCGATAAATTGGAATCGTCGACTACAGCATGGATCAAAAAGGCGAAGGATGAGGATGCATTGGCCTTTAGCCTTTGCTCAGAATCTCTAGGAGTTTGTCAGGATTTGAAGACGGAATTTAATGACGATGCTGACCTTGGCTTCGATGGTTATGATGCTTTTGGCTTGAGAAATCCATGGCCTAGACCAAACGCTTACATCATTGTGGAGGATAGCTTCCGCTTCCGAAAAAACAGAATCCCAACAGAAACTTCGCAGTACGAATTCCCTATTGAAATTGACGTGGAGTTTGCTGGGCAATACACGCTCAATGTAACGGATCTTCCAAATTTCAGCACCTGCCAAAGCATTGAAGATTTGGTGACTGGCGATTTGATGAGACTAGATGAGAATTTCTCCTACACTTTCACTCAAACGGATCTAAATCCAACACGCAGATTTTTGGTGAGCGTGAGCAATCCGATCACTGCAATCGACGCGCAAGCGGCCTCTTGTTTCGATTCAGAAAATGGAAGTGCGGAATTTGAAATCTCAAGTGCATTTGGCAACTACAGCCTTTTGGTCGATAACGCAAATGGAGACAACGTTTTCTCAGCCTTTGACACTGCAGGAGTTGTGAACCTTTCTGATCTAAAAGCCGGAGTTTACAGCGTACTAATTGAAAATTCAGACTTCAGTTGTTCCATCGACGAGCAGTTTGAAATCTTTGAACCTTCTCAAATTGTGAGTGACTTTAGCATCTCAAACCTCCAACCGAACGTTCACCCAAGTGCAAGTGAGTCGGTGAGCTTTACCAACAACTCCAGTGGAGCTAGTCAATTCAGCTGGAACTTCGGAGATGGCAGTCCAATCAGCACAGATGTCAATCCTACACACTTGTATACGGAAGCTGGTACATATAGTGTTGTATTATCTGCAGGGAACGGCAATCAAGATTGCGACCAAAGCTTTACTTCTTTAGTTCAGGCAGTGAACAATGCTCCAGCCAGCACACTTGAGGCAAAGGACTTGAAACCTTACTCTATGACTGTTGGAGAGGACATCAAATTCAACTTTGACGAGGATGTTGAACGAGTGAGTGTTCTCAATACATTGGGCCAAGAGGTTTACAACAACAAAAACATCAACAATCAACTCGACATTCGATTGATTGAAAATGGAGTTTACCTAATCAACATTGAAATGGGTGGAAAGTCCTATGTTGAGAAAGTAGCCCTGAGCAATTAAGAATATATTTGCCGAATTGAAGACCGAAGCTATGCGCAAGTTGTTATTGTTACTAGGGTTGATCATTGGATTATCCCTCTCATCTGAACTGAATGCTCAACCTCCCGGTGGTGGACCTCCCGGTGGCGGTGGATGTATTCCTCCTCCCTGCGTTCCCATCGATGGTGGCTTAAGCTTCCTTCTTGCTGCAGGAGTAGCCTATGGGGGTAAAAAACTCCTAGATCACAAAAAGTAGATCGCTTTCACACGATATTTGTCCCGCCAAAAGCGGGACTTTTTTTATGCCTAAACTTTTTAAGAATCCTCTTTTTCTATTTCTGCTCAAAGCCATTGGCCTCTATCTGCTCTGGCTGTTTTTGTACGACCGATGGTTGCACCCGCAAGGAAATGCCGATCTCTTTGTCATCGACCAAATCGTATGGTTGGCTGGCTCGTTGCTGGAGTTGATGGGATTTGAGTTGAGTGGTGCCAATCCTTTGCTAGGAGATTTACGGACGATTGGCATTGGTGGCTCCGATGGTGTTTGGATTGGCGATCCTTGCAACGGCCTCACCTTATTCGGTCTTTTTACGGGATTTGTATTGGCCTTTCCTGGCCCATGGAAAACCAAGCTCTGGTACATTCCACTGGGCATACTGCTCATCCATTTAGCGAATGTGGTTCGCGTGATGGCCCTTGTAGTTGTGGAACGCTTTTACCCTGAAAGCCTGGATTTTAATCACACCTATACCTTCACCATCTTGGTCTACAGCCTCGTCTTCTTGCTATGGTACACCTGGGCTAAGAAATTCAGTGGACTTGAAACGTAAAGCAAGCATCGTCCTCCTCTTTCTATCGCTGTTCGGCTTAGGTTTCGGGAGGGAGTTTGTTTTTGAAAGGCTCAATGAAGTCCTTGGAAATAAATATGCGGGCTACGAAGTAGACTACATCTACTCCTTCTCTCATTGGCTGAATCAATTCAGTTATTGGCCGCTGTACTATTCCAAGTGGGTCCTTACAGTGGTGGTTTCTCTCCTCTTCCTTGGATTAAGCTTACTAACCCTATGGGTATGGCATCGGAAGATCTCCTACGTGAAAATCGCCTTGTTCTTCTTCCTTGGAATTTACAGCCTGAGTACCCTAATATTCGGAATGGGATGGCTTATTGGAGAACTCGACCAATTCTTTAAACTCACTCGGATGCTGATGGAAATACCTCAGTCGCCCTTGCTGATTATGTTCTTAATCCCTTCCCTAGGACTGCTCCCAAAGAGTTAGATGATCATTCCAGCAGCAACGGTCTCGTTGGTCTGTTCATCAACTAAAATGATGCTTCCAGTATTTCTATTCTTGGAATAAGAATCCCAGAGCAAAGGAGCCGTAGTTCGAATTTTAACTCGCGCGATGTCGTTCATTTGAAGTTGATTGACATCCTCTTCACGGTGAAGCGTATTGACATCCACTCGATATAAAATCTCTTGTATCGCACAGCGCACATTTCGCGTTGTTTGACGAATCCCAAATTTTCCACGCAAAGGCATTGGGCGGTCGTTCATCCAGCACAACATCACATCCAATTCCTGACTTTGGTTCGGTTGATTGTTCAGACGTACAATCATATCACCTCTACCTACGTCTATGTCGTCTTCCAATTCGATGGAAACTGACATCGGTGGAAAAGCTTCTTTCAATTCTTCCTTGTAGGCATGAATGGCTTTAATCGTTGACTCTAAGCCACTCGGCATAACCATCACCTTATCGCCTTTTTTGAAGATGCCTCCTTCTACTCGACCGGCATACGAACGATGGTCGTGGAATTCTTTTTTGTGTGGGCGAATGACGGTCTGTACCGGAAATCTGCAATCGATTAAATTGGCATCGCTTCCAATGTGAATGGTTTCCAATTGATCTAAAAGAGTGCTGCCGTTATACCACGACATATTCTTGGAACGATCCACAATATTGTCTCCTTCCAAAGCTGAAATAGGAATGAAACGGATGTCCTTGGTTTCGAGTTTTACTGCGAAATTCTTGAAATCGCTTACAATTTGATTGAAGACTTCTTCGCTGTAGTCGACCAAATCCATCTTGTTCACACAAAGTACGATGTGTGGGATTTGCAACAATGAGCTCAAGAATGCATGACGCTTTGTTTGTTCAATCACACCCTTGCGCGCATCTATAAGCAAGAGAGCCAAATTTGCTGTAGAAGCTCCAGTAACCATGTTTCGGGTGTACTGAATGTGTCCAGGGCAATCGGCGATGATAAACTTGCGTTTCGGAGTCGAAAAATATCGGTAAGCAACATCGATGGTGATGCCTTGCTCGCGCTCATCTTTCAAACCATCGGTAAGAAGCGAAAGATCGATGTGATCCAAGCCTCGCTTCTTGCTTGTTTGAGCAACAGCTTCCAACTGATCTTCATGAATGGTCTTTGAATCAAACAACAGACGGCCAATCAAAGTTGACTTTCCGTCATCAACGCTCCCAGCGGTGACAAATCGAAGTAGCTCCGAATTTTGCTCTATCCCTACCTGCTCTTTTCCCATTAGAAATATCCTTCCTTTTTACGTTCTTCCATTGCTGCTTCCGATCGTGCATCATCGGCACGAGAATTACGCTCGGTAACTCTCGTAGTTGCAACTTCGTTTACAATGTCTTCAATTTCAGTCGCATTCGACTCAACCGCTCCTGTGATGGTCATATCGCCAATCGTGCGGAACCGGATTTGAATCTCTTCTACCTTTTCGTCTGGCTTCAAATTCAAATAATCGGAATAAGCCAAAATCGCATTTCCGCGACGAATGCATTTGCGCTTGTGCGAATAATACAGACTCGGAAGTGGAATGTCTTCTTTGGCGATGTATTGCCAAATGTCCAGTTCAGTCCAATTGCTCAGTGGAAAGACTCTAAATTGTTCGCCAAAATTCATTTTTGCATTGAACAAATGCCACAGTTCCGGACGTTGATTTTTTGGATCCCATTGTCCGAAATCATCGCGGTGTGAAAAGAAACGTTCTTTGGCGCGGGCTTTTTCCTCATCGCGACGAGCGCCGCCCATGGCAGCATCTACTTTGTGCTCTTCGAGGCAATCCAAAAGGGTTATGGATTGCATCCTATTCCTACTCGCATTGTAACCCGACTCCTCTTGAGCCTTGCCTTCATCGATGCTCTTCTGAACAGATCCAACGATTAAGTTGGCGCCCATTTCCTTCACTAAGTTGTCTCTGAATTCAATGGTTTCAGGGAAATTGTGTCCCGTGTCGATGTGCACCAAGGGAAAAGGCAAATTCATCGGGTAAAAAGCCTTCATGGCCAGGTGGGTTAGAACAATCGAATCTTTTCCCCCAGAAAATAGGATTACTGGGTTGTCGAAATCTGCCATTACCTCACGAATGATGTAGATGGCTTCCGATTCTAATTCTTCAAGGTGTTCCAAAATGTACTTATCCATCCGATTTCATTTTTGTACCAAAGCCATGGCCCCATTTATACCAAGCTCGTTCGTGAAGATAATAAAGAAGCATTTTCGCGAAAAACTCATAACCTCCTACGGTCAAACCAATCATTGGATCGCCCGAAACGAGCCAAGCTAGAGTTACTGTCGTAGATGTTGCTAACACCCTCCATGTAAGCGTTTTAGCTAAGTGTCTTTTTTGAGAAACTTTTGACATGGGGTTCTAAATTGAAGTGCAAAGGAATGCTTTTTGTTCTTTCGGACAAATGTGGAAATTGACTCCGCAAAGAAGCACTATTTTTACCCCATGATTCGAACTCTATTCTGTTTGCTTTTATGCCTCATAACACTCTCTGGTTCTTCCCAAGACAAAAAGAAACAGAAGTACGACGACTACTGGGCTCAAGAAGAAAAAAGAGAACAATTTGAGAGTCTCAAAGACTCCGCCCACAAGTTTTTCCAACGAGGACATTTGGAGTATTCTCTTGGTTATTATAAAAAGGCATTAAAACTGTTTCCTGAAGACCAATTCACCAAAGCAAAAATTCAGGACCTCTCACTTTTAGACGAAGACATTTCCTCCGACATAATGGGCCTTCTTCCTAAAGTAAAGGAGTCCCTAAAAATGTCGAACGACGATGCTCAGGACGGTTTGAGAAAACTTGAAGAGCTCACCGTGGCCATCCGCGTTGAAGAAGAAGATGAGGCACAAGAAGAGCTGGAGCCAATACCTGAAGAATTGGAAGAAGAGCCACCCGTGCCTTCCACTAAAAAACTAGAAAGCCCCACCCCTGAGCTCAAAGAGATCCGAGCCGTCGAACTCAAGGCCAAAAAAGGCTTTGATGTAACTCAGTTCAAAGAAGAGCTCCTAAAAGAATACCCTGAGGGCATTACTGAAGAAACAGTGAAAAAAGAGCGTTCGACCATCTACCGACGTGTGCTCGTTAAAAATGGTGATGCCAACGAATATCTTAAAGTGGTTCACTCCTATGGTTCGACCTTCTACTTCAAGAATAAAAAGAGCGTCACGCAAAACGTTTGGCTCAAAGAAGCTTTCTAGAATTAGTGTCTTCAAAAAATCTCATCATCGTTCCAATATTCAATGAAGCGTGGAACCTTCCTCTGCTTTTTGAACGACTTGGCGCCCTCAAAAAATCGTGGGATGTGCTGTATATAAACGATGGCTCTTCAGATTCAAGCAAAGAGCTGCTCGAAGCCCAGGGTTCGAACTTCATCGATTTGGCCTACAACATCGGCATTGGAGGTTGTGTGCAAACAGGCTTAAAATACGCCTTTGAACACGAGTATGATTACGCCGTACAACTCGATGGTGACGGACAACACCCAATAGAAGCACTCAGTGAATTACTTGAAGAAGTAAACTCAAATGAATGCGACATCGCGATTGGCAGTAGATTTAAGCGAGATAAAAAACATCCCGTTGGGCGTACGAGAAGACTCGGAATTAGAATTCTCTCTTCCACGATTAAAGTCCTCACGGGGCAAACCATTCTAGATCCAACATCGGGCTACCGCCTTTTCAACCGCAAATCTATTTCCCTCCTTTCTGAGAATTATCCCCAAGATTACCCAGAGCCGGAATCGGTGGTTTTCCTATTAAAAAACGGACTCAGAATTTGTGAAGTTCCGGTTCGGATGAATTCCAGAGAAGGTGGAATAAGCTCCATTCATCGCGATGGAATCTTCTACATGGCAAAGGTGATGCTTAGTATGATTATGGTAGTTTTGAGACCGAAAGAAAGCAGTCATGGAAGCCGATAATCTGGTTGACATCAATCGAGTGCAATACATAGCCATCGCCGTAAGCGTGGTGTATTTATTGGCGATTCTTTACCTCATTCGTGGGAAAAAAATCCGCGAAGAATACTCCCTCATTTGGTTGCTTTTCGGCGTCGTGTTTATCGTACTCTCCATTTGGAGAGAAGGTCTTGATTGGATTTCTAACCTCCTCGGCGTTGCCTACCCACCTACGGCGATTTTCCTGATTTTCTTTATGGCCATCTTCCTCATCATGATTCAGTTTTCACTCATCATCTCGCGCTTGTCGCGGAACAACAGCAAGCTGGCTCAAGATCAAGCACTTATAAAGCAAAAGCTAGAGCAGGTAGAGAAAAAACTTTCCGAAAAGTGAAGGTCCTCTTTGTCTTGGACCGATTCGATCCCGATTTAGGCGGTTCGGAAAAACTCTTTAAAATCCTCACCGACGAACTGCGAAATTCCAACACAGATGTTACCGTCTTGTGCTGCAAACATTCGAAGCGGAAGCCTGAGTCTCACATCGTCGAATTCCCCTTTCGCTCACGTATTCTGTTCGCCTTAGTCGGTAATCTATGGGTTCTCTATTATGCTCGTAAAGCAGACGTCATTCACTCTTCATCCTTCTTCTCGGGAATAGCCTGCACACTGGCTGTACTTTTTGGAAAGAAGGCTGTGCTCACATACCATGAGCTGTGGCTCAACCGCTGGAACGAGCTGCCCTACTTAAGTGCGTTTCAGAAATGGCAATTAAAAACTCTTGAACGATTCCTCGTTGCCATCCCCTTTCAGCGCGTCGTTGGTGTCTCTGAATTCACCTATCAGGGCCTGCTCACCGCCTACCCTTCAAATCGAGTACGCAAGGTGATGAACGCACTTCTGGTTCCAAAGTCGCTTCCTGAAAAAACTCGGGGAAACAGCTACCTCATGTACGGCCGACTCGGCGTTTCGAAAGGCTGGCATCTCATCAACGAATTAAAAACACAGAGCCTACCGCCTGACTTTCACCTTCAGCTGGTACTGCCTCAGGAACCGAAATGGTTGTGGCAAAAAATCAATGCGCAGTTGAAAGCTCCCTTCATCGAAGTGAAAAACGAATTGCCCGAAGAAGAGCTCTTTGCACTGATACAAAAGGCAAAGGCCGTTCTGATTCCCTCCTACTCCGAAGGTTTTGGCTTTGCGGCCGCTGAGTGCTCGGCAATGAACACTCCTATCATTCATTCAGGTCGGGGTGCTCTGAATGAGGTGGTGTACGGCACCACGGTGAAAATGACCGAGTACTCTGGAAAAGGACTCGCAGAAGCGATTTGGAAATTCGAGCGCGGAGAAGTGGAAGTGATTCAGAAAAAAAATTCTGATGTACTCGAGATGGCGAATGCCTACCTCAGCATATACCGCGAGCTAGTCTCCTAGAAGTTTAGAAAAGTCCTCTGCAAACTTCTTCCAGGAAAAAGAACTCACATGTGCCTGCATAGCTCCTAGGTCATTGGAGCTTTGATTTCCCAATGCAATCAAATTTTCCAGAAGTTCCTCCTCTGAAGAATGATAGTGCACATAGTCTCCACCAACTTCCGTCAGGGAGCTGTTTTTACTCACGAAACAATTGGCTCCAAAATGCATGGCTTCAAGCAATGGAAATCCAAAACCCTCGTAAAGTGAATTGATGATGAACGCCTTGCACGACTTCAAGTTCTGAGCGACTTCTTCGTCCCCCAAAAATCCGCAGACTTTAATGTCAGAAACATAAGGCGATTCCTTGATGGCTGCATTGGTATCGGCCATTTTCCAACCCTTTGCTCCAATAAGCTTAAACTTAGTTGCAGCTCCCGTTCTCTTCTTGAAAGCATCGAAAACTCGAATGATTCCAGAAATATTCTTGCGCGGTTCGAAGGTTCCCAAATGCAGGAAAAAATCTTCTTTCTCAAGCGGAGTGTAGGTCATGGAAGAATAAACCTCCGACAAGCCCGGATAGATGCGGACAGTCTTCTCCTCGAAGGAGGAATCCATGTTGACCAAATCATTTTTAGTGTTGTTCGAATTGGCTACGATGATGTCTGTCCGATCGTAGATGTTCTTCAGGAATAAACGCTGCAGAACCGAGGACGTCCGTGTGTGCCAGACTGGAAATAAGACAGGCGTAAGATCGTGGCAAATGCTGATTTTCTTCGACTTCGCAGGAACGCGAATGGGTCCAAATTGAGCTGGCTCCACGACCCAGTCGGGCTGAAGACGCTTTAAAACTTGGGGTACGTTCAGCATCAATCGGAGTGGGTCGTTGCGCATCGCTTTGAACACATTTGGCACGACGACTTGTTGAGCTTCTGGGAAAAAATGATCCTTTTTGGAACGCAAAAGAATGTATTCATTCTTCTGATCGTATTGGAGTAATGCTCGTATCATTTCACGTGTATACACATGAATACCAGCATGTTGCTTCTCAAGTGGTTCCGCAAAAAGAACGACTCTCATGGTGATTTTTTAAACAGTTGCGCGAATCGCTGAATGTCGAACAGCAAGAAAAACTGTGTGGCCTCCAACGCTTTGGCGAAAGAAGCCTTTTTTGACTTCTGAACTCTCAGTTCACGGCGAAATTTTGACGAGAAGAGATAAGCAAAGGATGAAAGGTGAATCTGGAGGAATGAGGCGTTGAATGTCAGTGTATACATCGCAAGAATGAAGATGTATTTGAACAAAATGGATGGGAAATTCCAAAGGATGAACACGGGAGGCATGTTCTTGAAGTAGCTGTACCAAATCGACTTTTGGACGTAGGTAAGATAGCCCCGGTCCCGAACTTTCGCAATGCTCACAGAACCCTCGTGAGACACCCGCGCTTTCACAAGCGCTTCGCAGCTATAGCCCGCCGAAAAAGCACGCAGTGCAAACTCGGCATCTTCATATCCCGTATTGAAGTGAGGATCGAACCACCCGATGGACTTCAACATATTAGTCGAATACAAACAGGCGCCACCAGAAGGCCCAATGCAAACTTCATCGGAGGAGAATCTCGCTACTTCTTGCCCAAATCCTTTTGGCAGAATTTCACCTGTGTTCAGCATGAACAAGCCAAAACTGTCGACGCGGCTGGGTTCCTTCATTTGAATCATCATGCTCGCCGCCATGTCTAGTCCCTTCGCCTCTGAAGTTGTAATCAACTCCTCGAGCCAATTTTCCTCGGCTATGGCGTCGTTGTTCAACAACACGATGTTTTCAAAATCGTCTAATGTTCCCGATTCCCAAAGTTTCAAATGCGCTCCAGTAAAACCGAGATTGTCCTCGTAATAGTGCGCTTCCAGGTTCTGAAAGCTGCTCGCGGCATGCTCGAGTTGCTCCCGATCTTGATGTTCAGAGCCGTTGTCGAGAAGGAAAATCTTAAAATCTTGAACGCTTTGAATCCGCAATGACTCCAAACACTTCGAAGTTCTTTTCGCATCGTTCCAATTCAGGACAATTACCGCTGCTTTCATTTACCGAAGAGATTTACAAGATCGTATTCGGAATGAATCATAAACTCGTGGATGACCATATCGGGCTTTTCACGCTTGATGAATTCCAACTCAATGTTTGGCCTTGAAGCCTTGGCTTCATTTTGAATGTAGATGGCCGCTTGAAAGTGATTGGCCAAATGCTTATACAAGGCAGAGTAAAAGCTGTCGTGCACAATGATGGCTTTTGGCAAGCTCTCATCCTTCACCATGCTCACTTTAGTTCCACGCGGAGAGCCCTTTATTCTCTTCTTTTCGCCCCACTTTTGTGCTTGTTTCGGGACCACATGACGTTCCTTCTCAACCAATTCATCTTGCATCGAAATTGTATAAGAAAGGCCTTTGAGTTTTGAAACCCGCTCAACCAAACGCATCTCATTCCAGGCCGCTGGTTTTATACTCGGGAAGTCCTTGGATAGGAATTCTGCAAACTCTTTATAAACTAAAAATCCAGCTATTTCATTCCAGTGGAAATCGTATTGATAGTACAGGAATTGATCTTTCTGATGTTTACGTAGGAGTTTCTCTGTATCGAAGACGGGCACCTTAGTTCGCTTTCGAATAGCTTCGGAAACCTGACGCCGAAGGCTGTGCTGCACTTCTAAACCTTTGGGTAAATACTCTGGATACATGCTGCCTTTTTCGGTTGGAAGCAGAATGTAATACTTGATTCCCATCTTCTTGAATCGAGCCTGTACTTTCCGCACATTACGGCATAGACTGTCGAGTTGCGATTCCGTTAAAAGCGGTGTGCGAACCAAGTCTTTTACCAAAATGGTTTTAAACAACCAATCTTCCTTACCCACAACTACCTCTTCTGGAACTGGTGAAACACCATACAGATTGAATTTGAAGGCATTGTTCCACTTGATGAGGAAATTTCTAAAGCCAAAATTCTCGCGATAGAACAAAGACATTCCATCTAGGTAAGCTTTGAAGTTTAGGACGTCCAATTTGGGCATCGCATACAATTCCCTTTTTTCGGTGTTCACCGTTTGTACGATCGGCGAGGCAATCTGAACATTCACGAATGTCATCACCGACAGGAATAAGATGAGCAGAGCAAAATCGCCGAGCTTCATGTTCGGCTTTAGCGGCATCTTGCTGAAATAAAGGAGCAGATATATTAGGAGTGTGCTTAGGGTGAAACACAAAGGATAGAAGTAGACCGATTTCCCCTGAGACTTGATTTCCTTGAAGACATCAATCTTACCCAGCACTCCCTTGTATTCTAGAGATGCGTTTCTCTTTTGAATTGAAAAGCGAGCCTTGCCTCCCGAAAATTCTTGCTTTTTAACGGCCTTATTTGGCGATAGTTTCGTTGAGATTTCATCTGCGCTGAGACTGTACATCACCTCTTCTCCTCTCAGTACATTGAGACCTTTAATCTCCAACCAAAAGGCCTCGGCTTTCGGTTGTTTTCGGTGGACTTCGGATTCAATTTGAAGTCGAAACTTTAAGACTTCCCTTCCTCGTGGCAATGCAAATCGAAGTTTCTGCCATTCTTCGTTTCCCGTCAAAAGTTCACTTGAAGTAACCGTATTGCTGAACTTCTTGTGACGGTTTCCAATGTCAACCACCAATTCACCTCCGTAGGCGTATTGGTTTGTCCAAAGCGTGTTGGATTGAGACCGAGCTTCAACTTCAATGCTGTACTCACTGGCACCGCTCATTTTCCCTTCCAAATCAATGGCATTGAAAAAGTAGAGCGCCAGCGCTGCGACAAATAGTGCGACAATGAGATATTTAAACTGCCTTTGCACTAGAAGTTGAAATAGATGAAAGGATTGTAGGTGTTTTTGGATAATACAACAAGTGCCAACACCATTAGAGCCGCATACCAGAAAAACTCGAGGATGTTATAGCTGTGTGATTCTTCGGACAAGCCAATGAGTTTTAAGGAATGTTCTTTCAGCTTCAAGAAAACACCAAAACCTCCAAGCACGGCAAGAACAAAAAGCGTTAAGACTTCGGCATTGAAAAAATAGAAAAAAGAGGCCCCAAGCTCCGCAGAACCAAAACCGAACATTGCCTTTGTGTACATCCAAACTTGCTCTATGTCTCTACCACGAAAAAGAATGCCACTGTAACCCACAAAAAAATAGACGTAGAATGAGCGCACGAAAACTGGTAGCTTATTTAAAATCTTGCCCCAACGACCCGTTTCCAAAACCACCAATAAACCATGAGTAAAACCCCAAAGTACGAAGGTCCAATTGGCGCCATGCCACAAACCGGTGAGCAGAAAGATGGTCATGAGACGGAAATTCTCGCCGGTCCAGTGCAACTTCCCTCTCTTCAAAGCATAGTATGGATAGTCGCGGAACCACTGGATTAATGACATATGCCATTTGCTCCAAAAAGAGCGGATGCTCTTCTCTCTTAAAGGGTAGTTGAAATTCTCTCTAATCTCAAAGCCGAACATGCGCCCCAAGCCAATGGCCATATCGGAGTATGCAGCAAAATCGAGGTAGACCTGATAGACAAAACAGATCGAAGACATCCAGGCCAAGGAGAAGCTCAACTCCCCTGCCCCCATGGAGAAGATCTGATCGCACACACGACCAAAGCCATCGGCAAAAACCAACTTCTTGATCAAGCCTTCAATGAAGCGCTTCACGCCAGAAACAAAGCGTGCAGAGTAAATGGTGCGTTCTGCTAACTGACTTTCCAAGTGGTGATATCGAATGATTGGCCCAGCGATCAGTTGCGGGAAAAAACTGATGAAGAGCGCCAGGCGGGCAATGTTCCTTTGAGGTTCCGACCACTTTCGGTACACATCGATTAAGTAGGACATTCCTTGAAAGGTGAAGAAGGAAATCCCGATCGGCAAGTGGGTGGCGCTTGTTCGAATGTCGGTTCCAAAAAAATGATTGAGCTCTGTGAGAAACCAGTGGGCGTATTTAAAATGTAAGAGAAAGGAAAGGTTGAGCAGAACCCCAATCCCAAGCATCAACTTTCGATTCAAGCCCTTCGTCTCGAAGAGCAATGCCACCGAGTAATTGATGGCAACTGAAAGTAAGAGCAGCAATACGTACAGACCTTCACCCCAATAATAGAATAGGAGGCTGAAGATGAGTAGAAGAGTATTTTGAAATTTCTTCGGCACCAGATTGATGGCCAAGAGAACCACTGGAAGAAATGCAAAGAGAAATATTGGAGAGCTAAAAATCATCGAATTGCGTGGCGGTTTACTCTTATGATTCTAGCTAGTGGCCCAATAATGTTCTCAGGTCATTTTCCGAGAAAATCATGTATTCATGCAAGATGATGACTGGATTTTCCCTCCTAATAAACTTTCGCTCTACCTTTTGATTGCTTTCTTTCGTTTCGTTTTGTACATAAACTACCCGGTTGAAGTGAGGCGAAAACAACTTCATGATTGGCTTGAAAAAACTGTCGTGGACGACAATGGCATTTGGCAATTCCGGCTTCTTTTGATCGGTAAGCTTGGTGCGCTTCGGATAAACTGGATCTTTTGTGAATTTCATATTTGAACCTTCAATAGGTTTGATGTATTTGGTGTCCTCAAACAATTGCTCGTGCATCGCCATGGTGTACAAAAGCCCCATTTGTTGTGACCTGGTTTCTTCAATTTCCAGTTTGTCCCATTCGATTGGTTTCATGGAAGGGAAGTCCTTTGAGATGACATTCATTAGGTCGCGGTAGGCGAAAAATGCGGCTACATCGTTCCAATGGAAGTCGTATTTGTAGTATAGCATATGTTTTGACTTCTCACGCAATAAGGTTTCTTCCACATCGATTACAGGAACGTTCGTGCGACTTCGGATGGCCGCTACCACTTGTCTTCTCAGGCTGTTGTTGGCATTAAAACCCCAGGGAAGCATTTCGGGATATACGATGCCTTTTTCCGTTGGGAAAAACACGTAATACGCAATTCCCCTTTGAGAATAGAATGCATGGGTTTTCTGCACTACCTCACAAATTGAATCGAGCATCTCCTCTCTTAAGGGCAACATGGTATTCATATCTCTTGTGATTCCTGAATGAAAAAGCCACTGTTCCTTTCCGACCACAGCTCTATCTGGTATCGGTGAAACCTTCAAAAGCATGTATTTAATAAAGCTGTTCGCCCGAATCAAATGATTCCTGAATCCGAAGTTTTCTTGGAAATAGGTTGAGACTTGCTTCAAGTATTCGTGGGATTGGAAAAGCTTGAATTCTGGCAAAGAAAACATCTCTCTTTTCTCTGTATTAGGCAATTCAACCAATGGATATTTCAGCTGCAAATTGCTGAACAGCATGGCACAAAGGAAGGTCAAGCCAAGCGCAAAATCGAATAGGTACAACTCTCTCCATTTCGGGAAAGGAAGACGCCAAAACACAATCCACATCAAGAGAAAACTGAAGACAAACAGGCTGGGATAAAACCAGCTTGAAACCTCCTGAACCTTCACATCTCGGAAGCCGACAACTTCTGATAAATCGGATTTTAGGTTGACCGTTCCTTTGGGTTTCTTATAATAAAGCTCCATCAATTCCCCATCGGTTTCTTGACGGATCAAACCGCGATTGGTTCCAAGGTTTGCCTTCAAATCCTTACCAGTCCAATCCAACTCAGCACTTCCTCGGTTCATCAGACGAAAGGCCTTTATGTGGACATAATTTTCAGTCCCATCCCCTTGCCTCTTTTTACTCAGCTCACTTTTTACTTGAAAGCGCAACCACGAGAGCGTATTGTCCACAGGGACAGGAAAACTTAGAATCTGATACTCCCCATTTCCTTCGAAGTCAACCGTTGTGCTTCCCATGTTGACAAACTTTTTGCGCTTTTTTCCAACCTGTTCAAATGCATTCCCTTTATACACGAATTCAGTAGTCCATTGTGCGTTCACATTGGACCTGAGTTCGACTTCAAGCGTATAGTTGTCGGCCGTTTGGAACTTCAAACCCAGATCTAGGCCATGAGCAATGAAGAGCAGCGCGAGGGCTGAAACTAGGGCGTATAATATGTTGCGCAATTTCAACATCCCTAGAAATTGAAATAGATGAATGGGTTGTAGGTTTTGCTCGACATGGTTAGAAATCCAACGGCAAGAAGAGCGATGTACCAAACGAATTCCATCGCTCTATATCTGGGGTTCAATTCTCCATCCTTCATTTTTAGAAGGAACCAATCTTTCAATTTCATGAACAGACCCAAGCTTCCTGTAAAGGCAAAACCGAGAATGATCATATTTTCAGTATTGAGGTAATACAGAATCGACGGAGCAAATTCCGATTGCCCAAAGCCGAAGTACGCCTTCGTGAAGACCCAAGCTTGACTCAAATCTCCCGCTCGAAAGAGCATTCCGGTGGTTAATACCACAAAGTATACATAGACACGTTGAATCACCGAGGGCCAGCTCGAAAGCAATCGCCCCCAGCGTCCGCGTTCAAGGACGAGAAAAACACCATGGATCAGGCCCCAAAAAATAAAAGTCCAGTTCGCTCCGTGCCAAAGTCCAGTCAATAAAAAGATGATAAGAATTCGAATGGGTTCGCTCGCCCATGTGAAGTTGCCCTTCTTGAGCGCGTAGTAAGGATAATCACGAAACCATTGAATTAAGGACATATGCCATTTGGTCCAAAGCGCTCGGATGCTCATTTCCCGGAGAGGATAATTAAAATTCTCTCGGATTTCAAATCCCAGCATGCGCCCCAAGCCGATGGCCATATCTGAATAGGCGGCAAAGTCGAGGTAGATTTGATAGAGAAAACAAGCCGAACCCAACCAGGCCAAGGGCATGCTCACTTGACTTTCGTTCAAAATGAAAATCTGATCTGAAATGGCACCAAGTCCATCCGCGAAGACCAGCTTTTTCACCATTCCTTCAATGAAACGCTTGACGCCAGAAATGAAGCGATCTGATTTTATCGTGCGGTTGGCCAATTGTCGTTCAAGGTGGTGGTACCTGATGATTGGGCCCGCAATGAGTTGGGGAAACAGACTCACAAAAAGCGCAAGACGAGGAAGGCTCTTTTGAGGTTGAGACCAGCCTCTACTCACATCAATTAAGTAGGACATTCCTTGAAAGGTGAAGAAGGAAATTCCCAATGGAAGGTGATCTACTTCCAGAGACATTTCCGTTCCAAGAAGTCCATTGAGTTGACTGAGGAAAAACTCTGAATACTTGTAATAGACCAAAAATGAAAGGTTTAACACCAGTCCGATTCCAAGGAAGGTACGTTTGCTCAACCAAGTGGTTTCAAACAAACGAGCAACCGTATAATTGATGAGAATGCTCGTGATGAGAAGCAGAATGTAAATGCCCTCGCCCCAATAATAAAAGAGTAGGCTGAAAATTAAGAGCATCGCATTGTGCCACTTCTTGGGCACAAATGCTACCCCCATCAATACAAGGGGAAAAAACAGAAAGAGAAATACGGGGGAACTAAACAGCATTATTCGACGATCTTCTCTCTCGGATATCTTTTAATATTTCACGGTAGATTGGGATCACTTCTTCAGGTGATCCATCCTTAACAATCTTACCTTTTTCAATCAGAATTACCCTCTTGCAGTATTGCTGGATGGTTTTCAGATTGTGACTCACATGAATGATGGTTCGTCCACTCAATACGGTTTCCTTAAATACTTTATCTGCTTTCTTCTTGAAATTCTCATCACCTACACCTCCAAAGAACTCATCCATGAGAAGTATTTCGGTGTTGGTATGCATCGCAATCGAGAATGCCAAACGTGCTTTCATTCCCTTCGAAAAGAATTTCAGTTTGGTCTCCGTAAAGTCTTCCAGCTCAGCAAAATCAATGATGGAATCAAATTTCTCCCGGATCTCCTTCAGTGGCATCCCCAAAATGGAAGCGTTCAGAATTACATTTTGTCGGGCAGAAAGCTGCTGATTGAAGCCAAGGCCTAAGCTCAAGCGAATGTAGGTTCCGTTGATGTTCCGTATTCCACCCGGATCAGCTTCATATGCTCCCGTCATTAGGTGAACCAAGGTGCTTTTTCCACTTCCGTTTCTTCCAATAATCCCAACGAATTCACCACGCTTCACCTCAAAGTTCACAGATTGAACTGCCTTTATTTGGCGTTGCTTCTTCCTAGAAAAAAAAGAAAACACGCGCGACTGCAAACTTGAGCCGTCGCCCTCTCGAACATGGAATGTTTTGGAAACATTCTTCAGTTGTATCATCACATCCTGACTCATCTTCGCTGCGCTGCTCCTTTTGCAAATCGTTTAAAAAAGGCCAAAGCCCCGAGATAAAATATCACTGTATAAGCCAGATCGTAGAGAAGAAGATCCATGTGCGGCATTCGATTGTAAAGCAAGATGTCGCGGAAGTTGATGAGCTCTCCAGTAATCGGACTTACGTACAGCATAAAACGATAATGATCGAATATGAAGGATTGATCCCAGATGATTGGCACCGTCCAAAACCCGATCAACAAAACGATTTCCCAAATATGGTCAAGGTCTCTGATTTGAATGAAGATGGTACTCAAGACCAAGGAGACTCCAAGGCTAAATACGTAAAGTATGGCGAGCAGTGGGAAAAACCAGAGAAGGGGCAGACCGAAGCTCACGTCGAAGAAGAAACAGAAGACGAAGTACATCAAGATGTTAAATCCGAAGGCAAAGACCACTGTAAAGCTGTGTGCCAGTTGGATGTCGTGCCGATTGATCTCTACATTCTCGAGCAAATAGCGCTTCATCTCCAGCGCTTTCATTCCTCGTTTGGTCATTTCAAGGAAGAATCCCCAAACGATGATTCCCATGAACAGGTATAAGATGAAATCCGGATCCTGGTTCTTGAAGATTATGTATGAGAAGACAAAATAGTAGACAAGCAAACGGGCTAGAGGATTTAGGAACGCCCAGAGCAATCCCAACGAAGAGCCATAGTAACGCTGCAAAAAATCCATCTTCGCCAGAAGCCATACGCGCTCCCATCGTGGACTAAGCTCAATTGAAAACTGTTTCTTCTCTTCTTCCACTTTCTTTTACCAATTTGAGACGGCAGCGCCCCACTTCTTTTTCATTTCTACAATGTGCTCCTTGTAGTGCTCGTCGAGGAACTCCTTAATTTCTGGAAAAATCTCAACTTCCTGCTTCCGCTTGTGCACAACCTCGGTCAAACTCGAATCGTCGAACTCCAGCTCAGGCTTTGCCCCTAAGTGAGTGATTATTTCTGTGAACAGCTTCTTCGGTTCGCTCGAAATCTGATCGTAGAAACCTATATAAAAATTCTCGGCAGGCCAGAATTTTTGAAACTTTTCAATGATGTCGATGTAATAACCGCGTTCAAGAACTTCCTTCTTAGAAATGAAAGGCATAAGTTCTTCCACCGAAACTTGACTCATATCTTCATTTCGATGTTTCACAAATTGCATCAAAGCAGCCGACCAAACACGCTCTACCGGATTCCTTAAGAGCATCACAAATTTCGCATCAGGCACCAACTTTTGAATAAACTTCAGTCGGTCTTCCGAAAGCAAGCTGTAGGATGGTGTGATGTCGCCACAAATGGTTCGCTTATTCTTAAAATCGAAGTATTGAGAGTAGTACTCGAGCGGTTTGTCGAAATTCCTTTTGATGTCGAAATAGTGAATTTCCTTAGCCCTAAACCGGAACTGCGGATGTTTCTTCAAGTTGTAATAGAGCCATGTAGTGCCCGATTTTTGGGCTCCAATGCAAAAAAATTGAGGAAATTGAAAGGCGCTGGGGTTGAGCAAGCCCCGAATTAAGAGCGACTTCTGAGTTTTGGCGTAAGCCAATACCTCATCAGTAGAGTATTCATATTTCGTTTTCTGGCCCATCTCCTAATCTAGCTCTGAATTTGAGTCCTTCGCATTCTGTTCCGCCAGAGACTTTCGTCGCTCATACTCCAATACGACCTCGTCGTAGAATCGTTGTTCCAAAGCCACAGAACTTTTTATTTCTTGAACCAGCTCATCATCGAACAGACTCATGTCTTTTCCCTCTCCAACATTTTTCATGATCATGTCGCCCAAGTCTAGGTTGAAGGTTTTCTCGAAGAGCTTTAGAGATTCATCGTAGCGCTCATTGATTCCAATGAAATCCAACTTCTTCATGTTTTCGATGGCTTGCTTCAAATCGGCCTCATCTGCTTCTTTGCGCGAATAGCCCTTGGGGTTTCCATCGTAGGTCGCATCTGCGAAGTACTTCACCTGTGTGTCGGCTGTCTTTGCCTTGCGTTGCTCAAAAATTTCCCTTGCACTGGTCTCTGGATTTTTCCTCAAAAAGTGAAAAATATTGGAAACCATTCTTGAATAGGGATTCCGAAACATGCAAGCAGTTAAAAAGCTTTTCCCAATATCCTGAGCGCAAATGAACGGATAGTGCCCAAAAATGAGCTGAACATCATTTAAGGTTTCCTCATCCAAATTCATCAATACTTCATGTGAAGGGTAGCCTTTGTGCTCCCGCATGGTGCGGGCACTCGGAAAGATGTTCTGCGCTTTGTACTTTGGAAAGAGCATCTTTCGAAATGAAGTCCCACCCACTTTAGGTATGTGGACGAAAAAGAGAGGTTGTGCATTTAAAATGGGACCGTTGTTTAGAACAATATCGGTCTCGTGAATTTTAAAATCAATTAGAGTGAATTTCGGACTTGGCTTGAGATGATTTGAATAGTCGTAAGTGAAGGCGTGATGACCATCCCCAATGCCCTTCATCTCCAATCCTTTTCTGTAGTCTTTGGCGACAATGGTGTCGACCAACTTTCCGTCTACAAACACGTCTACTTGTTGCCGTTGCTTGTTCTTTCCATTGTAGGCCCAACCCTTCATGGAACCATTTCCAGAGGTTAAAACAGCTCCTCTTGGATGTTTTTTACGACTGGTTTTCTCCAAATAAATGGGGCTGTCGATTTCAATGCACTTTCGTGCGGCCTCGATCTGCTTTTTCTTGAGGTCCAAGCCTAAATAATCTACCAATGAATCTACGAAGGCATCTTGCTTTTGGAGCGCTTTTTCGTAGGAAACCAACAGGCAGGTTTTATCTGTGCCTTGAAGGTATCGGATGATCGCAGTATATCGGCGTTGAACCTTTGTCATTGTCTGAAAAAGCTCAGCCTGCATGGAAATACTTTCGCGCATTCCAATCGCCAATGGATCCCGGAAGACGATGATTAAGTGTGGATTTCGGATTTTATTCTCGAAGAGTTTGATGTATCGAAAGGCTTCAGGACGCTTCCACCCCCACACCTTGTGCTGCTCGTTTCTCTCCTCTACAAGCTCTTCAAACTTCTGAATGTTTCGATCTTGTTCCAATAGCTTGGAGAGCTCGGTATCTTCTACAACAGGAGAATCGTTCTCGCCCATGAATACGCCCAACTCCTTCAGCACTTTAGCCACCATAGTGGTGCCCGAACGCGCAATACCCAAAACGACTACCGTCTTTTCCGTCGAGTTTTGTTTGGATGGGTTGAGTACGTACGTACCCAAGTTTACAAGCTCCTTCATTTCTTAATCTTAGCGTTTTTCAGCCTCATTCCTTCTTCCGTCCAAAGCTCGAATCCTTCATTGAATAATTCCCAGTTCGGACTAAACTCAAAGTGTTGTTTTCCTTTTTGCAAATCTGTAAGTTCAACTTCAATGCGCTCCTGCTCTTTACCATCTTCTTTTAGAATAAGAACCGGTTTGGCTGAGCTTTTATATTTCTTGTACCATCCGTAAACTCGGCCATCTTCCACTTTCAGCACCTTGCCCTCCAGCCAATGCATGTGATTAAATCGTCTGGTCTTTGGTTTTAATTTCAGAGCCTCTGGCCTGATTTTTATCTTCAGAAACTGACTCAATTCCCGCAGCACTCGAAGCTTTTCCACGGATAGTTTTTCATGCGAAATGATCAACATTGGGTATTCCGCATCAGAAATTAAACGCTTCCAGGAACGCTCCATGATGATGCTCTCCTTCAAATTCAAACTCTTACCTACAGCTCGGTCTGCGGCCTTTGAGAGCAAGTCACCCAGAACCAATACAATGTGCACATTCTTTTTCTCCTTGAGTAGTTTCTCCGTATTCCGATTCCATTGGTTGAAAAAGAGAAACTCTTCTGAATTCAGCCGATCTTCTGGCTTGTCGAAGGGTCTTCGGTTGCTCAAATACTTCAGCAGTTCATCTGCTTCAGATATATTCAAGCCAAGAAAAACATTGCACTTCAGTGCTTCTCCTTTGTCTTCTCCCAGTCTGAGTGTACCTGTATTTCTAGTTTCCTCAACATCAAGGCTTCTGTTTTCAGCAAACTGTTTGACGTATTGATTCGTTCCAAGTTGAATGGAATCCGCGCCCTTGCTTATAAGTTCAGGCTTGGGGACAATATCTAAGAAGCCCAGCACATCTTCTACAAAACTCTTCTTCTGCCGCACGGCCCACTCATATGAGAAAGCGTAGAGAGGAAAGTTCATGCTGTAGAGGTATAGAACGAGCATCTCATATTGAGTAACTGTTCTACTGAAGGTCTTCTCAAACTCAGACTCGTTCGCCATCATTCGCCGCATCCCAATAGCCGGAATGTCTCTAAAGGTTACGATGAAATGCGGGTTTCGCAAGTTTTCATGCAACCAGTTCATATGCTTAAAAGCCATCGGACGCTTCCATCCCCAAATTTGATGTTTGCTGTTTCGTTCTTGAATGAGTTTTTCAAGTTCTGGCCCCATGGAACCGCGTTCAACGAGCTTACTGAGTTCTAAATCTTCTTTGGATCCCAGGCTCAGAGAGTCTCCCATCGGAACGCCAACTGCATCCAGCATGTGCGCCACCATTGAGGTTCCGCTTCGAGCAACGCCAATGACAATCACGGTTTTCTCGAGTTCCGACTCCTTTTGTTTGTTGAGAATTAAGCTGGCCAATGTGATTACTTCAAAAAGTGAGAAATGAGCTTTTGATCCAAAGCAATGTAAGGTTCAATCAAACATCGTAGACCTTCATCCATCTTAGGCTTCTCCCCCTTCTGTACGTTCGAAACAGGGAAGCTGAAGCTCGGGCGAAAATGCAAGTCTTTCGCCAAGGATTTTGAGAATTCTGAAAGGTCTGAAGTTAAGCCGATGGAATTAAAAAAGCTGAGGCTCTCTTCAATTTCTGGCCAATGCTGGTGGTCGATTTTTCCTTCTGGTGGATTTTCAAGAAAATAGCGACTTTGGCAATTGTCGAATAGGTTGAAACCCTCTGGCGGAAGCTTCTCGAAAAAACTTGAGAGTGAATCGAGGTTTTCAAAATCGACCTCTTTTAGTTGAAGGGCCAGCTCTTGAACCTCATCGGTATGAGACTTGAAAAAGCGACTTGAAGGATTTTTTGCAATTCCTTTCACCCAAGCCAAATGCGACATTAAATGCCCAACTGGTTCACGAAGGACCGTAAATAGATAGAAGCCTTTCAGATCTATCATATTTCGAATTCTTCGAATCCGCACATGCCCGGAAATGAAGTTGAAGTTTTCGACAATCTCAATGGGGTCCCATTTCTTTCCTTCTATGTGAAAAAAGCAGTTCTCCTCCCCCAAATGTTTGGCGAAGAACTCATTGACCGAGGTTCCTCCTGCCTTGGCGATGTGCATGTAAAAGACCTTCGGACGTTCGAATGAATAAATCCATGGACTACCTTCTAGGTCTACATCATCAAGCTTTACCCGAACTTCATCCCCATTTTTAAGGCCAGCTTCGCCGAAGGGATCGCGCAATTGAAAACCACAATTTCCGCTTGAATGAAAACCCTTCTTAACGGTGCCTGGTCTATTGAATTCAGCTCTCAATTCGTGTATGCACTCTCCATTGCGGAAAACTGAAACCATTTGTGGCTCTTCGATGCCATCCTTCACTGCCCAGCCTCGAATCTCAAAAGGATTCACGACATCAACATGACCATGTATAGCGCCCGATTCAAGCATGTGTTATAGGTCTAAAGTCCATGTGGGAATTGTCCAAATTCTGGTTGAAATATTCGTCCTTGAGAATTTCGCGTCCCCACTTATCCAACATCCACTTTTCTTCCTTCGCAAGTCGAGCGCGTTTCTCTGGGCTGTTTTCATAACCTCTACTCTTCGATTCTTTATGAACCAGCTTCGCAAATGGAGTGTACACATTTCTACGGCCCAGCGCTTTCAACTTTAAGCAGAAATCTAAGTCGTTGTAGGCAACTGCCAAGTTCTTTTCCATCCCTCCTACTTCAAGAAAGTCCTTTTTTGAGACCATCAAACATGCGGCGGAGACGGCTGAATAATTCCGAATCACATTGGCATTTCCGTAGTAGAGGTTGTCGTTATCGGATTTCCCAAGAAAGGCATGGTTGGCAAGTCCTTTCAGGCCGAAGATTACTCCCGCATGTTGAACTTTACCATCGGGGTAGAGCAGTTTAGCACCTACAGCTCCTACCTCTTGGCGCACCGCCTGTTCCAACATCGCTTCAATCCAATCGCGCTGAATCACCTCAGTGTCGTTGTTCAAGAGAATGAGGTATTCCCCTGTGGCTTTTGAAACGCCAAAATTGTTGATCTCCGAGAAGTTGAACTCACCGGGAAAATCATGCACTTTACAGCGGTCTGAAATTTCCTTGAGGTATCTCTCCGTAGCCTTCTCCTCAGAATTGTTGTTGATCAGGATGATCTCATAATTATCGTAGGTCGACTTTCCCCAGATGGAGTCGAGGCATTGTTCAAGAAGCTGCACATGATCCTTGAACGGAATGATGATACTGACTTTGGGGTTTTTGAGCTCGCGCTTTATTCTAAAGGACCCCGGCCAAAGTCCATTGGCCACTTCTCCCGCTTCCCCATTTCTCTGGAGGTGATCTGTTAAAGCTTTGATCGAGGCCGTATTCGCATAACTTTTATCGTCGTAATCAGCTGCTGTACTTCCAGGGATCTTTCTCCAGTGATAAAGCACTTTTGGAATGTGCTGAATCTTATCGGTTTTCTCGTAAACTCTCAAGAATAGGTCATAATCTTGAGAACCTTCATAGCCCATTCTAAAGCCAGAAACCTCATCGAGCAATTTCTTCCGAATCACAGAAAAATGGCAGAGGTAATTGTTGGAGAGAAAGAGCTCTTCATTAAAACCAGGTTTGAAGTATGGCTGAGTGCGCTCGCCATTCATCTCCAGCTTGTCTTCATCGGAAAAGAAAAAATCAACTTCTCTGTTTGCATTGATGGCTTTCACTACCTCGTATAATGCATCCTGAGTCAGTTCGTCGTCGTTGTCTAGAAGCCCAACATATTCTCCCGTGGCCATCTCCAGGCACATATTTGAGGCTCCCGAAATGTGCAGATTTTCTTTCCCATACCGCACCTTAATACGTGGATCAGAAGACTCCCATGACTTAAGACTCTCCAAGGTCTCTGCGTTCGACGAGCTGTCGTCGTATAGGCAAAGCTCCCAATTCGAATAGACCTGATTCAATACAGAATTCACACAGGCATTGAGCCAGCGTCGGTCAACATTGTGCACTGGAGTAAGTATGGAAATCTTTGGTTGAAGTTTAAACTGCTTCGATTTCTCTTTCAGATCTGCGAGCTCCTTGGGTCCAAGGTGGTGATTTCGCAGGTAAAGCTTGTAGTCTTGATTGAGGTGGTTGAAATTTTTTCGATTCTGAAGAACCGCAGTAACGCCTCCAACTATCCCTTTCTCTTTTATTTCGTTGGTGGCAGCTTTTAACTTCTTTCGATTGAAAAGCGCAGCGACTAACTGCATGGCATCTAAGGTCCAGCGAAAGGGTTTTGTAATCTTCCACGACAGGCTGCCATACATATTCAGCGCTTGAAGGTCACGACTTTTTCTGGCAAAATCAAGTTCACGACATAAGCCAATGGCATCTTCTTCCTCCTTAATGGTCTTTGGGTCAAGGGGTCTGAGGTCAACTGTAAGACTTTGGCTCTCTTGCCATTGCCCATCAGCTCCTTTGAAGATTAGGGAAACCCCCATAGCCTCGACGAAAATCGCTCCGGGAATGTTTACTTGGAAACCACAGGGAGCAAGATCTTTGTTCTTCAATTTGTTTGCAACATCGCTGCGGAAAGAACCATATTCCACTGTAAAAAGAACATCGTCTACTCGAAGAAAAACTTTCGACGCTACAGAATTTCCTTTGTGGTCGACCAACCAACCCTTTACGTGTACAATGCTGTGGCTTCCGTAGATGACCAATTGCCTGCTCTGCTTTTCATGAAGAAGTACTTCACGCGCAAAATGATCAAAGGAATATCCGCGCTCTGCCTTTAAGCGTTTATGAATTCCACTTTTACTGAAGGATTGCGCACGAGGAACTCCCTGCCCTTTCAAGCGAGCATAGCTGAATTCATTGATGTGTCTGGCCTTTAGAGACAAAATTGGAAGTCTTATCTTGCCCGCCTAGGAGCAATAAAAATTAACCCAGTTTGTGAGCAGTTTGAAGCGACCAAAAGTATGGATTGCATTTTTGGCAATCGTACTTTTTTTTCTTGCCTATTCGCCGGCCTTAGATGGCCCTTTTGTCTTTGATGATCAGCGACAAATCACCGACAATCCTGTTGTTTCTCACGGAGTAGGATTGGGCGAAACTTCCTTTTGGACAAACATCAATGAGCGTCCATTAACGGCCTTCACTTTATTCCTGAATCACCGCATCAGCGGCGCGGACCCATTCTGGTTCAGAATCACAAACATGCTTCTGCACATTCTAAATGCCTTCATGGTCTTTTTAATTGTCAAGGAATTGTTCCTCCTGGATGGAAAAAAGGAGAAGGTTGACCTCGCCTTTGGCATTGGACTCCTCTTTCTTCTTCACCCGCTGTTGAGTGAGAACTTCCTGTACATAAGCCAAAGAGGAAGCACTCTTTCGTCGTTTTTCTATCTCGGGGCACTTTTCTTTTACCTCAGATCGAAAAGCACTTCGATCATGCGGCTTCTTCTCAGCGTTCTGCTGTTCGCGCTCGCTTTTTACAGCAAACAAACTGCCTTCAGTCTTATTATGGTGGTTGCTCTTCTAGAGCTCTTCGTTCTTCCCGACAGTTCAAATTCGAGACGTGCTTTTGTAGTTACCATCTTAACGCTCGGCGGTCTTGTGCTTCTTTACAAGTATGGAGGTTTTACGGGCAAAACCTTTGCAGATGTGAGCGGCATCGACTACCTGCTTCTCCAAATCTCTTTTATGTGGAAATACCTTCTGCTGAGCATTGTTCCCTTCCCCCTCATTCTAGATTATGACCTATCGACGGACTTGAACTTGTTGTGGTTAAGTTCTGGTATCGTGCTGTTGATTGGCGGACTTTTGTGGTTCATCAAAACCAACTCTTTGGTATTACGATCAGGCTTGGTCATTTACTTTTTCGGAAACCTAGTTGTACTCACCATCATTCCTCTTCCCGACGTATTTGTTGAACATCGCATGTACATTCCCTTCGTAGGCATTGCCCTCGTACTCTCTCATTTATTTGGAAATCTAAAGCATGTGAAATACCTATGGGGCGTTTTTCTAATCTTCCTCTTAGTGTTTGCTTTTGTTCGGGCTCAGTCGTGGGAAAGCAAGATTTCACTCTTTGAACAGAATTCAAAATATGTAGCCTTGAACGATCGAGTTTGGACGAATTTGGGAGAAGCATACCTAGAAGTTTCAAATACCGCTAAAGCCTTGGAAGCAACGAATAAAGCTCTCACAATAGATTCGAGCAATTATGTTGCACTCAACAATCTCGGCCTCATTTACCTTCTTGAAGACAATCCAGAAAAAGCCATGGAGCCCTTAGGGCAATCTTTGAAATATTCGATGAGTAACTATCGGGCATGGAATAATTTGGGCGTCGCGCAAATGCGCTTAAAAAAGCCTCGAATGGCATTGAAGTCTTTTATGAATTCTATTAAACTAAATCCAAGGCAATTCGACGCCTATTACAACATCGGTCTTTTGGCGGAGCAGAACAGAAAACCTAAGGAGGCGATAAAGGCCTATCTCAAATGCATCAAACTTCAGCCTTCGCAGTGGAAAGCGCACCACAACCTAGTCCTCTTAATGCTCGCTGGAGGAAAAGCTGAAGAAGCGAAGAATTTTCTTCTCGAGCATCCATTTAGACGGAATTATGAATATTGGAACGATTTAGGGGCTGCTCACACAAACCTCTCTGAGCCCACTTATGCGGCGGATTGCTTCAAAAAAAGTCTAGAGTTAGAACCGTCCAACGGAATTGCATTGCAAAACATCGAACGAATAATAACTAACAGTGAGTAAGGATAGTTTTTTTCTACATTTGCCTAAATTCAATTACCATATGAAAAAAGTTTTAACATTCGCGCTTATCGTTGGAGCTTCAATTAGCCTCAATGCTCAAAACAATCAAGCTGTTGTAGGACAGGCATCTGGTGCTCAATTATCGGCACAAGGTGGTACTACTACAGATGTTCCATCAAGAGTTTTATTGAACTACACCGACGTAACTGTTTTTGGTGATGTTCTAGTTGTGAACCGTAAAGGGGATCACGTTCAAGCTGGAGAATTGAAAATAATGGACCTTTCAGGAAAATTGATTTTCAGCTCTAAAATGGACGCTACTGAAACGTTCAATGTTCAAGTAAGCAACTTCGCTGCTGGTGTACATTTGGTTGTTGTTGAATCAACTGACAACACATACGTAGAGAAAGTCTTCTTGAAATAATCAGAGGTCTTTTATCAGAATATTATTGGGCGACTTTTTTAGGTCGCCCTTTATTTTTTCCAATACTTCGTCGGCCCTCTTCAGCATTTCACTTTCCTTCAGGGGAAGAACATTCCCGCGAGTCTCAAGCACATTAAGCACTTCGTAAAGACTCAACTCAGCTGATTCGACGGCCAGTTGATAAGCGCCTTCTTTGCTCTCCTCCTTTGTTACGACTTCCCTAATATAGCCTACCTCCAACAATTGGTCTAGGAGCTTTCGAATCAAACGAATGGGTGAATGGTACTTTATTGAAAGTTCAGGGGCCGACACCGGCTCTTCGTGATTGTGAATATTGTCGATGAACCCTTTGAGCATCAATACAGCTAAGAGTCTTTTCTGACGATCGTTCACTTCCAAGGCTCCACTTTCAAATTGATAGCTCGACACGTTCTGGTGAGCAAAAGAAAGTTCAGCACCAAAAAGAATCATCAGCCAAGATGCTTGCATCCAAATGATGAAGAGTGGAATGGCTGCAAAACTTCCATAGATCGCATTGTAGGTAGACACCTCAACCTGGAAGAAAATGTAAGCTTGCTCAAACAACTGAAAAACGGTTCCGATGATGATTCCTGCAAACAAGGCCGGCCCAAATTTCACCTTTGTATTGGGCATCACCACATACAAAAGCGTAAAGACCAGCCACATGATGAGGTAAGGAACGTAGCTCAAAGAACCTTCAATGAAAGGCGCTATGATTTCAAGAAAATCGTAATTATCAATTAGGCGAGTAACACTGGTAGAAATGAAGACCGTAAGACTGCTTGACAGCAGAACAAGAATTGGCCCTACGAGAATCATGGTAAGATAATCACTGAATTTTCGGAAGAGCGGACGTGGCTTCTTGATTTGCCATACCTCATTGAAGGCAACTTCAATGTTGTTCAATACCCGCATCGCCGTAAATAGCAGAACGACGACTCCTATCCCAGCGATCAAGCCACCTTTGGTATTCGATAAGGCAGTGGTCGCGAAATCAATGAGAAAGTTCGCAATGTCGGGGTTGGCAACAAAGGCTTTCTTAATCTCCTCTTGCATCATCACCTCGAGACCAAAGCCTTTAGCAATTCCAAAGGCAAGAGCTAGAATGGGCACAACAGAGAGCACCGAGAACAGCGACAAGGCAGTGGCATGCAGGCTCACCTTGTCTTCATTAAAACCACGAATGGCTAGGACTATGACCCGCAACTGACGAATGAAGAACCCCCTATTTTTAGGAAGGTCATCAATGTTCATCAACCAGAGATCTTTAGACAGGAAACGTATCCACCTTTTCAGCATGGACCAAAAGTATCAAATCAGTAGGCAAAGAGTGCATCCATCTTCGCCTTCACTTTTTCCGCATTCGGAATCATCTCAGCTTCAAGCGTAGAATTCAACGGAATCGCAGGCATGTTCTGAGAACCAATCACTTCAATTGGGGCGTCCAAATATTCGAAGCATAGCCGCTGAATTTTTCCAGCAAGTGCCATAGCAAAAGAGTTCTCAAGTTTTTCTTCCGTCACAATCAAACAACGCGAATGCCGCTTCACAGTCTCTACAATCAGCTCTTCGTCAAGCGGAACCAAGGTTCGCAAATCGATGATTTCAACTTGCCCTGGGTAAGCTTCTGAGGCCGAAAGCGACCAATAGACGCCCATTCCATAGGTAATCACACAAATGGAATCTCCCGATTCGACCTTTGCGGATGTTGCCTTTTGAACAACTCGACCTTTTCCAAACGGGATAACATAATCTTCGTCGGGCTCAATGGTTTTTGCTCCTTCAGTGCCCTTGATCTTCGACCAGTACAAACCTTTGTGCTCAAGCATGACCACCGGATTGGGATCATAGAAAGCAGACTTCATCAAACCTTTCAAATCAGCCCCCGTACTTGGGTAGGCTACCTTAATGCCACTGATGTTGCTGACAATACTCTCAACCGATGAAGAGTGATATGGCCCACCACTGCCGTAGGCGCCTATAGGAACACGCAATATGCTGCTCACCGGCCATTTGCCATTAGAGAGGTAGTAAGATCGGCTAACCTCAGTAAACAACTGATTCAGACCTGGCCAGATGTAGTCGGCAAACTGAACCTCAACAATCGGCTTTAAGCCTAAGCATGATAATCCAACTGTACTTCCAACAATAAAAGCTTCCTGAATGGGCGTATTGAACACACGATCATCGCCAAACTTCTGTGCCAAGGTTGCCGCTTCGCGGAACACTCCTCCAAGTCGACCACCCACATCCTGACCATAAAGCAAAGCCTCTGGATGCTTCGCAAGAATTTCTTGAACAGCAAACAGAGCAGAATCCACCATCAGAGTGGGCTCCTTACCTTCAGGTTCTCGAATCCCTTTTTCCTCGGTGATGGGGGTTGGAGCGTAATCAAACTTGAATAAATCAGCTGGGTCGGGATCAGCCGCGTTCAAGGCTTCTTCGTATTCTTTGTCTACCAAAGCACGCGTCTCTAAGCGAATAGCTTCCAATTCTTCGGCGGTAAAACCGTCGGCTAGCAGAGAGCTGTGAAACTTCGGTAAAGGATCGCGCTTTTGGTGCTCTTCCAAATCGTCGCGGTACCATTCACGTCGAACACCGGAAGTATGATGACCCAACAACGGGACAGGTGCGTGAAGTAAAAATGGACGTCGCTCTTTTCGAATCGTTTCTAGAATATCTTCTAACTCCGAGTAGCAAGCTTGGAAATCGTTTCCTTCTACTTGTCGGACCTCAATTCCTTTAAAGCCTTGCGCATACTCAGCTGCGTTTTGAGCACGCGTTTCTTTGGAAGTTGCTGAGATGTCCCATTCATTGTCTTGAACAAAGTACAAGATCGGATATTGTTTCAAGGCAGCCATTTGCAAAGCTTCGGCAACTTCGCCTTCTGTCACAGAAGCATCTCCAAAAGAACAAACAACAACGGGAGGAGAGTCAAAGCTTCGAATGCCTTGCTTCTCGATGTACTGAATTCCCATCGCAACTCCAGTAGTTGGAATTGCTTGCATTCCAGTTGCACTCGACTGATGTGGAATCTTCGGCATGTCATCACGATTCAAAGAAGGATGGCAATAATAGGTTCGTCCGCCGGAAAATATATCGTCTTTCTTCGCATGAAGCTGAAGCATCAGCTCATAAGGAGTTATTCCTATGCCCAACAAAATACTGTCGTCGCGATAATAGGGAGCAACCCAATCTTCCCTTTTAAGTTGCATGGAAAGTGCAAGTTGAACAGCCTCGTGTCCTCTAGAAGTTGCATGAACGTATTTGGAAGTCACTTTTGCATTTTCCTCATACTTATCAGACAAGGCCCTCGCCGTTGTCATCAAGCGCCATGCTTTCAGCAGAACATCTCGATCAATCGCTGCCTTCACTTCACTTACTTCAGTCATTCTCTTGCAAACTTTTCATCTTCTTCTTCACGAGGCTAATTCGTGACAGTTGATCTTTTTTCTGATCTTCTAAATCCTTCACTTTGCCAAGTACTTCAGCCTTCATTGGATTGTCGTCCTTCACATGAGCGAAAAAGCCAAGATTGTTCTCGTACTGCAATCGCTCGGAATCGAGCTTTTTAATTCGATCTTCTAAATTTCTCTTCTCTTTCTGCAAGTCACTCAGGGCATTCTGGCCATTGCTGAGTCCATCTAGACGCAGATTGTAGATAAAGTCAGCTTCCTCATCTTTCTTCAGACCCAGGGTTTTGAGTTTCGCATCCCGTTCCTTGTGAAAGCTTTTAATGAGACGATCACGTTCCGAATCCTCGACTGGACCAATTTTGTGATACTCTACCAAGAGTTGCTTGAAGGTCTCCATATCTTCTGCGCTGCCGCCTTTGAAGGTTGCTAATTCTTTGATCTTGGCCTCCTTCAATCCTACGTTTTCTTTCTTCGCTCCCTTCAAGCTTGCGTAATGCGCTTCCTTCCTTTTGAAAAAATGATCGCAGGCCGAACGGAAGTCCGTCCAAAGTTTACGCTCGTCTCGCGGATGCGCAGAGCCTAATTTCTTCCAGTCTTTTTGAATTCGCACTATCTCAATGGTCGTGTCTTTCCAGGAATCAGAATCTTTAATGGAAGCCACCCGTTCGATGAGCTTAAGTTTAGATGCTTTTACACCTTTCTGCTCCTTCTTTACTTCCCCGTAGAAATCAGTTTTGGTTTTAAACAATTCGTCGCAAGTAGCACGGAATTCCTTCCAAATGCGCTCACCTTCTTTTTTCCCTGAAAAACCTACATCCTTCCATTTTTTCTGAATCTCCTTAATGGCATTGGACAGCTTTTCCCATTCACTTGCTTTTTGAACGCCCGATACCTTGGAGGCAATCAACTTAGTCTCTTCCAGCAAGGCTTCTTTCTTTTCTTGGTTCTCCTTCTGGTTTTCTCTTTTGGCCTTATAATGTTCACTGATTCGGAGGTTTTGCTTTCCAACCTCTTCCCAGAATTGAGTTCGCAAACGATCCCAATCGTCTTTGCCTACAGGACCAGAATTATCCCATTCGGCAGTAAAAGCTGGAAGCAAAATTTCAACTTGTTTGATTGATTTTTCCTTTTCCAGATTGGCGACTTTCTGAATAACCTCCTCGCGAAGGCTGAGGTTCTTCTTAAGATCGTTGGCTTGAAGTTCCCGGTAGATATTAATGTTGTAGTAAAAGGTTTCAATGATTTCGGAGTAAGCCTGCTGAACCTCGCGAGTCTTCTCCCGCGGCACCAGCCCAACGTCCTTCCATTCTTCTTGAATCTCCTTGAATAAGGTAAAGGCTTTTCCGATGTTCTCTTCGTTCTCAATTAAAAGACGAATTCGGGCTATTAAAACTTTTTTCTCCTCTAGATTCTTGAGCTCGTCATCTTTTTTCTTCTTGAGGAATTGATTCATTCGTTCCTTAAAAAGATCCTTGGCGGCTTTTACGTCCCGCTCAAAATCATCCACGGGAGGCTCAAAATCTGCAGCCGTTCCGCCATCTTCAATAAAAGCCATTAGCTGCGCTTCGCGCTCGCTGGCTTGAATTTCAGCAAGACTCTCCTGAAGAGTTTTGAATTCGTTACGAACTTTCAAGAGATCTTCTTCCCTTGCGATTTCTTGTAGTTTCTTAAGTAGTTCCGTTTTGTTCAACGAAGCGAGATTTTGAATGAAGGAGGCAAATTTAATCGAGAATTCCTTGCAAGTTGCGCAATGCATGACATCTGCAAAGAACTTTGAACCTTCCTTTAGCTAAATTTGGCGCTTCGTTTTTCGACATGAGCAAGACCAAAAAAACATACCAAGCTTCCGAAGTAGAATCCAAGTGGTACCAATACTGGTTGGACAAACAGTACTTCAAATCCGTTCCCGACGAGCGAGAACCATATTGCATAGTCATCCCACCGCCCAATGTCACAGGCGTTTTGCACATGGGTCACATGTTGAACAACACCATTCAAGATGTGCTTATTCGACGCGCACGAATGCGTGGCTACAACGCACTTTGGGTTGCAGGAACCGATCACGCTTCAATCGCAACAGAGGCTAAAGTGGTTCAAAAACTGCGCTCAGAAGGATTGACAAAAGGAGAAATTGGACGAGAAAAATTTCTTGATGCTGCTTGGGAATGGACTCACAAACACGGTGGAATCATCTTAGAACAGTTAAAAGCATTGGGTGCTTCATGTGATTGGGACAGAACGCGCTTCACAATGGAGCCAAAACTCTACGATTCTGTGATCAAGGTATTTGTCGATCTACACCAGAAAGGTCTCATTTACCGCGGCGAACGTATGGTATATTGGGATCCTGCCGCGAAAACAGCCGTGAGCGACGAGGAGGTTATTCACAAAGAAGTACAGAGCAAACTCTACTACGTACGCTACCAAGTTGTTGGAACAAATGAGTATTTAACAGTAGCAACCACCCGTCCTGAAACCATTATGGGCGACACTGCTTTAGCCCTTCATCCAAACGATGAGCGATACAGAAAATTCCACGGAAAAAAAGTCATTGTTCCTCTCGTGAACAGAGAAGTTCCGATCATTCTCGACGATTACATCGACATTGAATTTGGAACCGGAGCGTTGAAAGTAACACCAGCGCACGACCCCAATGATTATGAATTGGGCAAAAAACACAAGCTGGAGAGCATCGAAATATTAGATGCCGACGGCCTCATTTCCGAGGCTGCCCAAGTGATGGTCGGGAAGGACCGATTCGACGCGCGAAAAGCCATGGAGGCTGCGCTTACCGAGGTAGATGCCTTGGTTAAGGTTGAAGACTACGCAAACAAAGTCGGCTTTTCTGAGCGCTCTGATGCAGTCATCGAACCACGCCTTTCTCTTCAATGGTTTTTGAAGATGGAAGATTTTTCGAAGCCAGCTTTAGAAGCCGTCATGTCCGATGAGGTTCAACTTGTTCCCGCGAAGTTTAAGAACACCTATCGCCACTGGATGGAGAATGTGCACGATTGGTGCATTTCACGTCAACTTTGGTGGGGACATCAGATACCAGCCTTTTTCTATGGTGAAGGAACGGAAGATTATGTTGTTGCTGAAACTGCGGAAGAAGCTCTTGAGCTTGCTCGAGTTAAAACAGGAAAGGCTTCCTTGAGTGCAGACCAACTCAAACAAGACAGCGATGTTTTGGACACCTGGTTCTCATCTTGGCTTTGGCCAATTTCTGTTTTCGACGGAATCCTTGAGCCTACAAACGAAGAAATCAATTACTACTATCCTACCCGAGACTTGGTAACTGCTCCAGAAATTCTATTCTTCTGGGTAGCACGGATGATCATTGCAGGTTATGAATACCGGAATGAAAAGCCTTTCTCGAAAGTGTATCTAACCGGCATCGTTCGAGACAAACAAGGTCGGAAAATGTCCAAATCACTGGGAAATTCACCCGACCCACTAGAGTTGATTGAAAAATACGGAGCCGACGGCGTTCGTGTTGGGATGTTGCTGACCTCGCCCGCTGGAAACGACCTTCCCTTCGATGAGAGCTTATGCGAGCAAGGACGGAATTTCTTGAATAAAATTTGGAATTCGTACAGACTCATCCAATCGTGGGAAATCTTTGATGAGCCTGCATCGGAGGTGAACTCTCAGGCCATTGACTGGTTTGAACAACGTTTGAATCAAGCCTTGACCGATCTCGAGCAACAATTCGAGGACTACCGAATCAGCGATGCCTTGATGACCGTTTACCGTTTGGTTTGGGACGATTACTGCTCGTGGTTTCTTGAAGCCATTAAGCCAAAATTTGGAGAAGCAATGGACGCTGAAACCAAAGCTCGATGCGTTGAGTTTTTTGAATCACTTCTGAAAATACTTCACCCCTTCACGCCCTTCATTTCTGAAGAGATTTGGCAAGACATTAAAGAACGAAGCGACAAAGATGCATTGGTGGTTTCTTCGTGGCCTGAAGCCAAAGAATTCTCTGCCGCAAAGGTTAAGTCGTTTGAGGAAGCGCAAAAGCTCATTACTGAAGTACGAAATCTGCGCAGTTCGAAAAACCTTTCCCCAAAAGAGAGCCTGTCACTAATATTCACTAAAGGGAACGGAATATCCGCCTACCGTGAAATCGTTTTGAAATTGGCAAATCTGAAAGACATTTCAAAAGGAACTGAGCAGCCTGCGAGTTCCTTGAGTATTATGGTGGGCAGTCAAGAGTACTTCGTACCCTTTGAAGGAGATTTGGAATTAGATGTTGAGGAAGAACGCAGAAAAGTTGAGGAGGAGCTGAAATACACTCAAGGTTTCCTATTCGGAATTCAAAAGAAATTATCCAACAAAGGGTTCGTAGACAATGCTCCGGCTCAAGTTGTGGCCTTGGAACAGAAGAAAAAAGACGACGCGGAAAGCAAAATTAAAGTTCTTGAAGAGCAGCTCACTCGACTCAACTAATTGCAAAGCGATTAACGTGCTCTGAAGCGCCAAGATTTCTCTGACTTCAATTTTCTAGAAGTAAAAGCGATCTTTCCACCTTTGTGCCAAAAGGAAACACCGTAAAGCACCACCCCTGCTCCAATGGTAGCTCCAACAGCGGCGGCAATAACAATCGGCGAATTGGGGTCAATGAGTCCGTAAGACAAGTAAATAATGCCGCCTCCGGCAGCAATTACCGGCGTCCCCAATCCGATTTTAGCTAAACCCTTCAGTCGATAGCCAAATTGTGAGAACATTTTTGGTGTGACAGAAGTCAAATCACGCAGCAAGTACTCAGTTTCATCAAGAGTAATTTTCCCGGGTTCAATCTTTTCGATTTTCCCTTTTACCTTCTTTGTGACTTCCTTCTTCTTTTTGCCTTCCTCATTCTTTTCTTTCTTTCCCTTTGGGTCCTTGATTTCAAACTTTATCCAATCACCGGCTTCAAAAACCACTTCTCTGCCAAGCTTCTTATTCTCAGCATAAAGCTTTTTATCAGCACTCTGGGCCTTCCGTGATGCTTTCACCTTGCTTTTGGCCGCAGGGCTTTTCTTCATGTTTGGCTGCAAATTGGGTGGCTTAGCGCCTTCCATATTTCGCTCAACTTGCTTTGCCTTTCCAGGCGGAATATCTTTCTGTTCTTGCCCAACACTGGTGAGGCTGGCGCCAGAAAAAAGGAGCAAAAGAAAAATGTTTAAGCTCAGCTTCATACGTAACCAATGATGAAATAGACGGCGTAACCAACCCATTCATGAACCAAGGCATTCCAACTTTCTAGAACATTGGAATTTGGTATAAACAAGTAATCGAGTTGAGCCCTTCGAGGTCCGGCCGTAGCGTCAACAGAAAATGGAGTTGGATGCAAGCCCAGTTTATTAAAACAGGCTATGGATCTTGGCATATGAGAAGCGGAGGTCACCAAAATACTTTTTTGAAAATCATGAGTTCGTAGAATTTCCATTGCCCGAACGGCATTCTCGTGGGTGTTATTGCTCTCTGCTTCAACCAAAATATCTTCTTCATGAACGCCCATTTGCACCAAGAAATCCTTGGCATGAGTACTTTCCCGATTGTCGCGATCGACAAGTCTACCTGTTCCGCCAACCAAAAGAATCTTCTTGGCCTTTCCCATATTGTACAAACGAAGTCCTTGAAACAAACGATCCGATGATTCAAACAAGTCGAACTGATCGTAGTCTTCAATGTATTGAGAGTAGCCACCCAAAACCATCACCACATCGTAATCACTCTCAAGGTCGGCAGCAATACTAAGTTCCGTTTCATACGGACGAGCAAATTCTTCGTAAAAAAAACTGTTCGAGAAAAAATAAAGGAGCAGGACGGAGGCCCACAACCTTAGGCGTCTTTTTCCCTGATTCCGACTGAGTAAACCCCAAAGAGCAAGTGCAAAAATCCAGACGATGGGGGTCGTAAGGAAGTGTAGAATTTTAGAGAGTACAAAGAAGGCGCTCATGCCGCAGTTTGCTGCAAAGAAACTACTTCAGAACTAACTTTTGAACTTGCGTAGGATTTGTCCCAAGAAGAGACAAGAAATAGGTCCCCGACGACAAAGTTGAAAGGTCGCAACTCGCATCGCCTTGGTTCAAACGTGTGCGGAACACCTCAATGCCCCGGATGTCATAAACCGAGAGTTCCGCCTCTTCTTGCAATGCATCAAACTGCACTCGTCCTTGAGATGGATTTGGGAACACCTTGAAATCTACAAAGCTTCGTTCTACCTTTTCCTCTACCGGCGATACCAGGTTGGGATCATTGTATCGAACGCTGTACACTCCTGCTCCGTGGGTTCCAATCGCAACAAAACCATCGAGTGGACGAGAAGCCAAATATTCCACTATGGCATCGCCAACCAAATCTTCTGATTGCTGATACCAAATGGTATTCAAAGAATCGAGTTTCGTAGTTCCATAAAGGCCAACAGAGGTTCCAACCAAATAGATTTCACCGCTTTGGGTAGGTACAATCGCTGAAGAACGAATGGATGGACCAGCTCCAATACCGTTCAACAAATCAGGCACACCCGCCGCCAAAGGCTCTTCTAGATTTCCCGCAACACGTGCCCAACTCAAACCACCATCGGGCGAATAAAAGATGCTATAAGTATTGTAGTTTGAAGTGGTGACCAAAAGCTTGCCTCCATCGTAAGGATGCACAGCTATGCTGCTGATGTATTGACCTGCATTCATCCCAGTAATGGAAATGTCAATTTCCTGCGGGTTGCCCGTATTCGCATTGTTGAACTTATAGATCTTGCCTGAGTTCGTACCTACATATAGAGTGTGTGTTGGGTTTTGACGACTTACGGACATACTACTAATGCGATGATTTCCACCACCTAAGGTGAATCCAAACTGCGACCAGCCATTGCTGTATGGATTCCGACTGTCGTTTAGATTGATGGACGTAAGACCATTGTGGCGCAAAACGCCCCCAGCCCATGCCATGTACATAACATCTGGGTCGGCCACATCGAGGGCAAATGGATTGATGAAGCTAAATCCATAAGTTTCTTCATCTGGAGAAATTCTGCGATAGGCATCATCGTCGCCACCTCCGTCCAATTCATAGCGATAAACGACGCCGTATTGGGACGAGAAGTAGTAGAAACCTGCACCGTTCGCATCTGTTCCAGGCTGAACGCCTGTGTATGCACCATCCGACAAGGTTGTTGAAACCCAATTCGACAAAGTGCCTGTGTTTGTCCACCAGCATCCATTGTCCTGTAGGCCACCTACTATGACGTCATTGTTCACGGAAGGGTCGATGGCCACTGTATAGAATTGGCTGGTTTGATAGCCATTGTTTTTGATGAACCAGTTTCCACTGCTAGCTAGGCAATTCGAAGTGTAGAAGATGCCCCCGTCGTTTATGGAAATCATCTTTGATGGATTGCTTGGGTAGAAAATTAAGTCGTGTTGATCTGGGTGATGGTTCGGGTACCGGTAGGTTTCGGTTGTGGTGAAATTTGGATTGTAGCCACCAAGTTGAGTAATCTGAAATCTCGATGCAAATCCATCGTTTGACCTAAAAAGATTTGTTCCTCCAACAAAAACAACGTTCTCATCATTCGGGTATACACGCAAAGCCATATTGTAGCCGCCTTGCAGGTCCATGGTGGTGTAGGAATTCGAAGTCGAGGGTAAATTATTCGAACGATTGACCCAGTTACCCCCGCTACCAGTACCATCACCACTGCTGTAGGTATACTTCATCAAAGAAGTTCTTGCGGACCCTATTTCAAGTGGATCGGCTGGGGCTCCATTTCCAGGAGAATCCATGAGGACGTACAACACATTTTGGTTCGACGGTGCCAAGGCCAGAATCATTCGATTGTATGGAAAAGGAAACGAAACATCTGAAATTTTCGTCCAGTTGATTCCATCCGCACTTCTCCAAATGCCGCGATCTGAAATGCCAGAACTCAAGGCCGCATAGACCACTCCATCATCTGTGACAACAACATCGGTGAAGCCCATATTGCTGAAGGTGCTTCCAGAACTTCCCAGAACACTGGTCCATGAACCGCCGCCATTGTCACTTCGCATGATGTTTCCTGCGATGGCCGCATAAATCTCATCCTGGGTGGTGTTGCTCTTATCTATTCCCAATCTCCAAACGAAATCCCAATCATCAAACTGGTGCAAAGTATTGGATTGCGTGGCGACCAATGGAGACCAGTTCACACCACCATCTTCAGATTTAAACATTCCATTCCCATGATGAATGGCTGAAAAACCACGACTGGCAGAGTTGCCTTCTCCTTCTCCAGTCCCATAGTACCAGGTGTCTGTCTTTCCCGGACGGGGATCTTGAAGAATAGATGAAACTGTATAAACCTCATCTTTTGAGCCTACTTGGTCCCAACTTAGACCTTCATTTTCTGATCTCCACAAACTTCCCGACACACCACCAGCCAAATAAACGTTCTCATCGTTGATATCCATGGCAAAGGCGCGCGTTCTACCACCAACATTAAAGGGACCGATGGCTTTTACATTTTGAGCATTCCGAGCAGCCGTTTCATAGGTTGGGAGATTAGCTGCAAATGAATGCTCCCTCTCACGAATGTTTTCTGGGATTTTACCGCTGTTATCTTTTTCTCGTTCAAACTGCCATGCTTCACGCTCCTTTGGCCTCTGGTCTGCAGGCAGTTTTGGAGACTCGCAGGCAATTAAAATCAACACGCTCGCCAAGTATGTAAATCCTCTCGTCATCATTTTAAAATACTGTAATGTTCCACCGTAATCATCGCTCCTTCAATTGGACTTCCAATTTTTATTCTCGCTTCAAATCGATCGCCCTCTTCAAGACCGGGATATCTCACTCCCAATAACGGAAACAGCTCTTCAGTAGTCTCCGAAAGTGTGAACATAAAATAAGCTTTCAGTTCATCTCCAGAAGAGAACGATTCATCAAAAAAACGGTTGATCATCTTAAGCTGATCTACTCGAATGTTCGCCGTACAAGCAACTTTTCCGCACGGCTGGTCGCTTGCGAATCCTTCATTCAATTCATCGATGGACAATATCCTTCCTTCAATTTTAATGGACTCTCCACTTTTCGGTGGGCTCAACTCCTCTACGACCTTTTCTGACGGGCTCAACTCCTCAACGAGAGTTTGCTGCTTATCCTTGGCCGCTTTTGTTTCTTCCGACAGATCCTTATTTGAAGAACAAGAAAACAGAAAGAAGACGAGTATTAGACTTAGTAGTTTCATTCGATGACAATCTTTTTGACTTGAGACCCACTTTCGGTTTCCACCTCAATGAGGTAGGTGCCACTCGCCGACTTCGCAAAGTGAAGACTGCTTCCGGAAACCGAAACATGTTGAACTGCTCGTCCTTGCAAATCAAAGACTTTGATGTCTAATATTTTCTCCTGGCTCTCAATTTCCACCAAACCTTTGCTCGGATTGGGCCAGATTTTGACCTCAACAGTCGGCTCCAACTCATGTTTACCAGCAACAAGTTTACGGTCTGTAATGAAGGTGGTAAACACTCCTTTTCCATGAGTTCCTATGGCAAGAAAACCATCACTTGGACGGTAATCCATCATATCAACAATTGCATTTCCAATGACGTTGGGCGCTTCTTGCTCCCACACGGTTGAATCGCCCTGCAATTGATTGGTGGAGAAAAGCCCAACACTGGTTCCAACAAAGTATCTTCTTGAATCATCATACAAAGGCGCAATCAAACAAGAACGAACTGACGGCCCATCACCTAGAGCCAATCCTACTGGCGCCCCTGGCGCTTGCTCAGCTTCGAGATTTCCTGAGACCGCAGTCCAAGAATCACCTCCATTATCGGAATAATAAACACTTTGTGTTTTGTAGTTCGAATAGACCAGCATGAGCTTATCGGCATCTTCTGGATCGACCGAAATGTCGGAAGCATAACCTCCAAAAACGATGTTGTTGGTGATGTCATCGCTTCCTAAGTTTCCATCATTGGCGTCTTCAACGCGAAAAACAGACTTATTGCTTGAACCCATGTAGAGAACATATTGAGGGTTGTCATACGACGATTCTAATGTGGTTAGACTACCACGCCCAATGTTCCTAAATTCTTCCCAGCCATCATCCGTATCTTCTGTAGAGCTATCTAGGTCGAAGGCATTCAAACTGTTGTGTCTCCAGATGTCATCCCCATCAGACAGGTACATGGTATATGGATCGTTCCTATCGAGAATGAAAGGATTCACGAATTGCCAAAATCCGGGCGATTCCGGGTCAATTCGCGTGTAGCCGGTGCGATTACCGTCTTGACCCACCGACATTTTATAAATTCTAGCGTATTGAGAAGAGAAGTAAAAATCTTCGCCATTTCCTACTGCACAGTAGGCGCCATCGCCCAAACTAGGCGTTGCCCATTCTGAGCTCGGATCGGCATCCCAACTCAAGAAGGTCCCATTGTCTTGCAATCCACCGAAGACCAATTCACTTCCAGGCTGATCTCGATCAACTGCAATGGTGTAAAACTGCGTGGTCAAAAATCCTTTGTTTAAATCAGTCCACTCGTTGCTCGTATCTCGGATGTTGTTCATGCGGTATACACCACCATCATTTGCATTGTAAATCGTATCGGGATGATCGGGGTGAAAGAAAAACAGATGCTGATCTGGGTGATGACCAACCCAACGGTAGTAGAAAGGAAGGTATCCATCGGGGCGATATCCACCTATTTGCCTGTAGTTGCTGTCTGAATTGAAACCATCGAAAGACAGAAACAAGTTTGTTCCACCAACTGCAATCACATTGGAATCCTTGGGATGCACGGCAAGAACCATGTCGTAACTCCCTTGCGTTTTAAAGCAGGCCGCAAAGCTCGAGTCGAAAGGAAGGTTTAAGGATAAGTTTTCCCATTGACCACCTGCACCAGCACCATTTCCACTCAAATATGTATATCGAAAAAGGCTGTTCGTTTCCGAAGAATTGCTGTCGGCCTTTTGACCAAATCCAGGAGTGTCTCCGAGGAAGTAAACCTTATTGGGGTTTTGTGGATCGCTGTCCATAATGACCCGGTTTATATTGCTGGGAAAATCGGTAGCACCAATCCGTTGCCATGAAATTCCATCTTCAGACCTCCACAAGCCAGTTGAGTTTCCACCAGCGCTGAGACTCGCATACTTCACCCCATTCTCAGCAATTAATACATCCGTATAACGAGATGCGGAAGCCGTTGAACCTCCGCCCAATACTTGTTGCCAGTTAGAGCCGCCGTCGTCGCTTCTTTGGATGCTGCCGCGAACTGCCGCATATAGAACATCCGCTGTATCTACGCTGTGATCGATGGCTACATTCCAAATGAGATCCCAATTGTCTGTTTCTTCCGGAGTACCGCTGCTGGTTGAATCAAGCACGGTCCAAGTCTCCCCATTGTCCACAGACTTATAAATGCCTGTTCCGTTGAAGTATGCGCTGAAACTTTTGCTTGCAGAATTTCCGACTATTTCGCCGGAACCATAATACCAAATGTTCGACTTCCCCGGTCTTAGATCCTGAGTCAAACAAGAAACAGCAGGGTGGTCGTTCGGGTCTCCGACTTGCCGCCAACTCATTCCATTGTCGTCGGACTTCCACATTCCACCAGAAATGCCTCCAGCCAGTAAAATCTCTGTATTTGTATAATCGATGGCAAAGGCACGCGTGCGCCCTCCTACATTAAAAGGTCCTCTGTGCGTATATGTGTAACTCGATCTAGCCGACTCGTCCAGCTTTGGAAGTCCTTGCGCAAAAGCCAACTCTCGTTCATGCATGTGAAGCGGGATTTCCCCAGTTAGAGGATCCGCTAAGCGCATTTTCATCCACTCTTCTCTACCAATCACTGAATCCTCAAGCTCTTCCGTATCTGCATGATTGCAAGAAATCACAACAGTTGTAAATGCAATTAGGGCTGCACTCAATAGTTTCATCTTCCTCATCCTATGGCTAATGTTAGGCTGTACATTTTAGTTCATTGAAGTTTGCAGGAGGTGGCAACAGAGTGGGCTAAAGTACGGATAATCCTATGGTCTTTTGTGCCCTAGGTGACCATTCACTCAGCCGGTAAAAAAATTTCAATGGTCGACCAAACCTTTCCAGCACATAAGGCGTTTATTATCCTGAAAGAGCATTAAAATTTTCATTTGTAGTAGTTAGTTGTTTAACCCTTCGCCTTTAGCGAGGGGTTTTTTTTGCTTCATCTTCAAAAAAGTATTTTTGCTGCCCATTGGCATAAAATGAAAGCAGTAGAAACATACACCCCCAAGCACAAAATTCGGATCATTACTGCGGCATCGCTGTTTGATGGGCACGATGCGGCCATCAATATCATGCGCCGGATCATTCAGTCCACAGGGGTTGAAGTAATCCATTTAGGTCACGATCGCAGTGTTGAAGAGGTCGTCGATACTGCAATTCAAGAAGATGCCAACGCCATTGCGATGACCTCCTACCAAGGCGGTCATATGGAGTATTTCAAGTACATGCATGACCTTCTTGCAGAAAGGGGGGCAGGACACATTAAAATTTTTGGTGGTGGTGGTGGTGTGATTCTACCTGAAGAAATTGAGGAGCTTCACGCACATGGAATAACACGCATATATTCGCCAGATGATGGGCGTGAGTTGGGCTTGCAAGGCATGATCAATGACCTTGTGAAGCGCTCCGACTTCCCACTTGGCGACGAACTAAATGGTGCATACGAGAGAATTGAAGATCAGAATGATGGAGATTTAGCCCGCTTGATTTCTGCTGCAGAGAATTTTCCTGAAAACGCAAAAGACGTACTGAGTGAGATTAAAGTACGGGCCGAGAAATCAAAAACTCCGGTACTTGGAATCACAGGAACTGGCGGAGCCGGAAAGTCGAGTTTAGTCGATGAATTGGTTCGACGCTTTCTTGTTGATTTTCCTGAAAAGCGCATGGCCATCGTTTCAGTAGATCCGTCAAAAAGGAAAACTGGAGGTGCATTGTTGGGTGACCGAATTCGAATGAATGCCATTCGAAATTCACGCATTTATATGCGAAGTCTGGCGACAAGGCAGTCGAACCTAGCTTTGAGTAAGCATGTAGAGCAAGCCCTTGATGTCTTAAAAACCGCCGGATTCGATCTGATTATTTTAGAAACCTCAGGCATTGGTCAATCGGATACAGAAATCCTTGACCACAGCGATGCTTCCCTTTATGTAATGACTCCTGAATATGGAGCGGCAACGCAGCTCGAGAAAATTGATATGCTCGATTTCGCGGACTTGATCGCTTTGAACAAGTTTGACAAACGTGGGGCTTTGGACGCCCTTCGGGATGTGAAAAAACAATACCAACGAAATCACAATTTGTGGGATAGTCCGGTAGATGAGATGCCTGTATTTGGAACCATCGCATCGCAGTTCAACGACCCTGGAACCAATAGCCTTTATAAAGCCATTGTAGACACCGTTGCCGACAGAACGGGAGCAGACTTGCACTCCACCTTCGAGATTTCAGACGAAATGTCGGAGAAAATTTACATCATCCCACCAAACAGAACTCGCTACCTAGCTGAGATTGCGGAAAGCCACAAAACCTACGAAGATTGGGTGTCGCAGCAAGTTGAGGTTGCCGATCGCTTGTATTCGTTGACGCGTTCAAAAGAGTATGTGGATGAGACCACAAAGGCTTCTCTTCAAAAAGCAATTGAAAAGGAAGAATTGGATTTCGACCCACACAACAAAAAACTTCTTGAAGAATGGCCCGCCAAAAAAGCAGCCTACAAACAAGACGAATACGTGTTTGAGGTACGAGGGAAAGAAATTAAATCTAAAACCTATTCTGAATCACTTTCACATTCTCGAATTCCACGAGTAGCCCTTCCCTCCTATCGTTCTTGGGGCGAAATTTTGAAATGGACTTTAAGAGAGAATGTACCTGGAGAGTTTCCTTTCACCGCTGGCTTATTCCCATTCAAGCGGGAAGGAGAAGATCCCACCCGAATGTTTGCCGGAGAAGGCGGGCCAGAACGCACCAACCGACGCTTCCATTATGTCTCTTTGGACATGGCAGCAAAACGACTGTCTACTGCCTTTGATTCAGTTACACTTTACGGTCACGACCCAGATTATCGCCCAGACATTTATGGGAAAATTGGAAATGCTGGAGTTTCAATTTGCTGCTTAGACGACGCCAAAAAGCTCTATTCGGGCTTTAACCTTTGTGATCCAAAGACTTCTGTTTCCATGACCATCAATGGTCCTGCGCCAATGCTTTTAGCTTTCTTTATGAATGCGGCCGTCGACCAGCAATGTGAATTGTACATCAAGGAGCAAAAGATGGAGACTGAAGTGCAAAAACGCATCGACGCACACTTCAAAAAGATTGGCAGTACTCAACCAAAATATTCAGGAGATCTTCCCACAGGAAATGATGGTCTTGGACTCATGTTGTTGGGTTGTACAGGAGCCGATGTTTTGGAGAAGGAAGTGTACGAAAGAATCAAAGCCGAAACGCTCAAGACTTTTCGGGGTACGGTTCAAGCCGACATTCTAAAAGAGGATCAAGCTCAAAATACCTGCATCTTCTCCACTGAGTTTGCCCTTAGGTTGATGGGAGATGTTCAGGAATATTTCATCGATCATGGAGTCCGAAATTTCTACAGCGTTTCGATTTCTGGATATCACATTGCTGAAGCCGGAGCCAATCCGATCAGTCAGCTCGCCTTCACCCTTGCTAATGGTTTCACCTATGTAGAATACTACCTCAGCAGGGGAATGAAAATCAATGATTTTGGTCCGAACCTTTCCTTTTTCTTCTCAAACGGACTAGATCCTGAATATGCAGTGATCGGACGTACTGCTCGAAGAATATGGGCGAAGGCCATGAAGAATAAATACGGTGCCGGATCAAGAAGTCAGATGTTGAAATACCACATCCAGACCTCTGGTAGGTCCCTGCACGCTCAGGAAATTGACTTCAACGACATACGCACAACTCTTCAGGCTCTTTATGCCATCTACGACAACTGCAATTCTTTGCACACGAACGCCTACGACGAAGCCATCACAACTCCCACAGAAGAGAGTGTCCGTCGCGCTATGGCCATTCAGTTGATCATCAATAAGGAGCTTGGGCTCAGCAAAAACGAGAACCCACTTCAAGGCTCTTTCATTATTGATGAACTCACCGATTTGGTGGAAGAAGCTGTAATGCTGGAGTTTGAACGAATCACTGAACGAGGTGGTGTCCTCGGGGCTATGGAGACTATGTACCAGAGGTCGAAAATTCAAGAGGAATCTCTTTATTATGAAACTCTTAAGCACAATGGGGACTTTCCCATCATTGGTGTAAATACCTTTCTTAGCTCCAAAGGCTCTCCAACTCTTGTCCCGCAAGAAGTAATTCGGGCAACCGAGAAAGAGAAAGAATCTCAGATTGCGACGCTGAAAGAATTGAACAAGCGCCACGAAGACAAAAGCAATGAGCATCTTCGTAAGGTTCAAACCGCCGCCATTCAAAATCAGAATATTTTTAATGAACTAATGGAGGCTTGTAAATACAGTTCTCTGGGACAGATTACCGAAGCTCTTTTTGAGGTCGGAGGTCAGTACCGGAGGAATATGTAAGCTAAATGCAACTATTCCGAAAAGACATATTTGGTAACTTTTATTTGACCAAGAGGATCTTATATCTCCTGTTCGGATTTACGGCGCACTACCGTTTCAAAAAAATGAATAAGGCGGTATTGAACAACGTAGAACTCCTGGATCGACTTCCGAATCAGAACGTTCTATTTGTATCAAATCATCAAACATATTTTGCCGACGTTGCCTTTTTATTCCTCGTTTTCGCGAGTGCAAAATCAAAATTTTTTGATCGAATCGGGTCGTCCTTGGTTCTATTCACTCCAAGGTTGAACGCTTATTTTGTTGCTGCTCAGGAAACAATGAAGTCGGGCATCCTTCCAAAAATATTCACTTATGCCGGTGGCATATTAATCAAACGAACCTGGCGTGAATCAGGTCAAGATGTAAAACGCCAAGTTGATATGCGCGACATCTCCAAAATTAACGAAGGCCTTGCCGATGGTTGGGTAGTTACCTTTCCTCAAGGAACAACTACACCCTACGTTCAAGGACGTAAAGGAACTGCGCACATCATTAAAACCAACCAACCCATCGTAGTTCCAGTTGTCATTAATGGCTTCAGAAGAGCCTTCGACAAAAAGGGCTTGTTGGTCAAGAAAAGAGGTGTGGAAATCAGTGTTACTTTTAAAGAACCACTCGTAATCGATTACGAAAAAAGTAGTCAAGAAATTCTAGATCAAGTCATGGTCTCCATTGAACAAACCGAAGACTTCAAACCCCCTATGATTCGAAAAGAATCGAAAGAACCGGAGAATTAATTTGTGATTCAACAAACTTGAAAGCCTACTTCCACGTAACCATTTAGCGAAAGCCTGATGCATATCACCCACCGATGGCAAAATCTTTCGACCTTTGCACCAAATGCTCAACTCTAGCGCGTTTTATACTACTGACCTTTAAAGACTCCTAATCAGAGATGTCATACAGAAAGTTATCGACCAAAGAGAAAGCCTTATCCATCAACTTGGATAATTCGATTTACGGAGCCTTTTCCGAAATCGGTGCCGGGCAAGAGGTTGCCAACAACTTTTTTCGAGTTGGTGGAGCAAGTGGAACCATCGCCATCAGCCTTTCGGCCTACGATAAAGAGATTTCAGACTCCATCTACGGAGGCCACGAGCGTTACGTCAGTGAACCGCGGCTCAATAAAATGCTCGACTTCGGTTATAAGGTGGTTCACAAGAAATTGATTTCTCGCAGGAAAACGGCCAAGTTTTTCAACTTCGCGAATACCGTTTCAACAATCAATTACCAGAAGACCAATTGGTCGCATGGTTGGTTGGGGCTTCGCTTTCAACTCAGACCTGAAAGTGAACCGAATGAGTGCATTCTTCACGTGAATCTAAACGACCATGAGGCTAGGCTTCAGCAGGAGGCTCTAGGGATTATGGGCGTGAACTTACTCTACGGTTGTCATTTTTACCATCATGACCCTGAGTACTTATTGAACTCTCTCCTCGATGAACTCTCAAGGGAGCGCATTGAAATTAATATGTTCCGCTTGAGCGGGCCTGACTTCAAGCACGTCGACAACCGATTGATGGCTTTGAAGCTCGTAAAAAACGGACTTACTGAAGCTGCACTGTTCGGACCAGATGGAGATGTTCTTCAACCATCCGAAGTGCTTTACAAGAAAAATATTCTTGTTCTTAGAGGTCGATTCCGTCCGCTAACACATGTCAATCTCGATATGTATGATCGCGGATTAGATCAATTTATCAAGTGTGAAGGAGTAGAAAAAGAAGACGTTCGAGCGATTTTTGAGCTCACCTTAAAAGATCTTACCAACGATGGGACCATCGACGAAAAGGATTTCTTAGATCGTGTGGACATCCTCTGTTCGATGGGACATACTGTGATGATTTCAAATTACGTGAAGTATTACAAGGTTTGTCATTACTTGAGTCAGTTCACGAAAACCAAAAAAATTGGGCTCATTTTGGGCATCTACAGCCTGCAGACCATTTTCGACGCGCGCTATTACGAGAATCTTCATGGAGGAATCTTGGAAGCCTTTGGATTAGGCTTTGGAGGCAATGTAAAAATCTTTGTCTACCCATCTCAAATTCCAATGTCGGACGAGTTGTACAACACTAAAAACTTCGAAGTTGATGAAGAGTATCGTGGCTTGTTGAAATACTTCGTCGACAATGATATGATTGTTGACATCGAAGATGTGAACACAGACAATCTTCACATCTACAGTGACAATGTGCTTTCGATGATTCGCAATGGCCTTTCAGGATGGGAAGAATCCGTACCTAAGAAAGTAGCAAAAGCAATCAAAGAAAATCGATTGTTCGACTACAAGGCACCCGCCAAAGAAGTCGCTGACTCCTAGCCATAGGAACTTTCACTTTTGAATTCGATTTGACTCAATTATCGAAATATACAGGGCTCTCCCTTTTGGTGATTTGTCTGTTGGGACTAAGCCATCCTTCCTATTCTCAGGACGATATATTCGACCAGATTGAGAATGAACTCAAGAAGGAAAAGACGAAAGAAAAAGCCCTAGAAAAAGCCGATAAGAACGCAGAAAAGTTTGCCTTAAAGTATAAGTCAACCATCGCTGCGGGAGATGCGTATTTTAGAGATGAAAAATACGACCAAGCCTAGAATCTTACAAGGAAGCACTCATCTACAAACCTGATGATGCCTATGCTCCGAAGAAGGTCATCGAAACAGAAGAGGCCATACTTCGAAAAAAGGAAGAGCTCAAAAAGCTAGAAATTCAAAGAAAATACCAAGCGCTGATTGAAGATGGGAAAACCCTCTCTTCTGAAAAGAAATACGTTGAAGCTCAAAAACAATTTCACGAAGCTCTGGCAGTAATTCCAGGTGAGGCAGAGGCTGCTCAACTTCTAGAACAGGCAAAACGCGATCAAGCTCACTTGGAAGAGCAAATGCGCCTTAAGGAAGCCCAAGCAAAACTTGATGAGGAATACGATGTAGCGATAAAGAAGGCCGAAGTATTACTCTCCTCAGGCTCCTTTAAAGAAGCTCGAATCGCCTTCGGTGAGGCTTCTAAATTAAAACCGAAGGAGCAATTCCCACGCGATAAGATGGACGAATGTTCGCGAAAAGCCGAAGCCGAAAAAGCTCAACTTGCTCTTGAAGCCAAACAAAGGGAATACAAGACAAAAATTGATGAGGCAGACCAATTGCTGAAAGATGAAAAGTTCGACGAGGCGATTGTAGTTTATGATGCCGCACATAAAATTCAGCCCAATGAGACTTATCCGCAAACCCAAGTACAGGAAGCGATGATGCTCAAAAAAGAGAAGGCAAAAGCAGAAGTGGAGCAGCGCTACAACGACTTCATTGTAGAAGGCGACGACTTATTGAACAAAAATGAGTTCGCCGAGGCCATCAAAGCCTACGAAAATGCATCTAAACTATTACCCGACCATTCAACCGCAGCAAAGAAGACCAACCTGGCCTATGCCAAGAAAAAGGAATTTGAAGCGAAGGTGCTCGACGATCAATACTTCAGCTTAATCGGAGAAGGAGATGATTTTATAAAGCAGGAAAAGTATGAAGAAGCAGAACTGAAATACGTTGCTGCCGAAAAACTCATTCCTGAAAAACAAGAAGCCAAGAACAAGGTGCACTCCTTACATGAGCTGAAAAAGAGGCTAGAAGAAGACGGTATTGAAAAACTTTACAACCAACATCTAGTAAGTGGGAAGGAGCTTCTTGAACAGGAGAGTTTTGATGAAGCAGAAGCAGCATTCAAAAAGGCACATGAGCTCAAACCCAAAGACGCCACTGCCAACAACTTAATCCTAGAAACGCATCAAAAAAAGAAAGCCAAAACAGAGCGAGAACTGAAAGAACGTGAGGCTCAATCCGCGCAGCAGACCTTCGATCAGCACAAAACGGCGGCAGAAGCAAAAATGACCGATAGGAAATGGGCGGAAGCAGTGCAAGCATTTCACTTGGCTCTTGAGGTGATTCCGAACGATGAAGAAGTGCTCCAGCGAATTCAAACTGCCGAAGAGAATTTGAAAGAGGAAAAAGCCGCCAAATCGGAGAAAGAGAAAGAAATTGCCAAACACAAAGCAATTGAAAGCCAGTACACTGCACTGCTCTCCATGGCAGAAAACCACCTGAGCAACCAACAGTTTGAAGAGGCGATACTGAAGTTTAAGGAAGCTGGGGTTCTAAAATCTGAGGACGTTCGACATAGAGAAGGAATCGACAATGCCCATGCAAAATGGGAACAATTTAAGCTCGACTCCGAAGCGAAAAAACAAGAAGCCGAGAATGCTCGACAAGAAAAATTAGCTAAGCAGAAGGCCAATCAAGAATTGAATGTGCGCACTCAGCAATTTGAACAACTTATAGATCAGGCTGCTGTGCTTCAAAGCAAGAATTTGTAGAGGCACTTCAAAGTTTCGATGCTGCTTTAGCACTTTTCCCCGACAACGAAAAAGCTCAACGGATGCGTGCCGCTGCAAAAACAGAAAAGAAAAATGCTGAGGATCTTGCTGAGAAAGATCAACGTAAAAAAGAAAAGGAGGAACAAGAGGCTTTGGCTCAAAAACAAGCTCAAGTTGAATTGAAAAGCAAACAAAAGGTGTACGACATATTGGTTGATGCCGGAAATTCTGAAATGAAGGTAGGGAACATAGACTCGGCTGTGAGCAAATTTAGAAGGGCCACAACTGTATTGCCCGAAATCGCTGAAGCAAAGGACCTTCTGGCCATCGCCATCGAGCGCCAAGCCCAACAAAAAGTTCAAGACCAAAAAGATGACCAAGAACAGAAATTCAAAACCCTCTTAAAGGAGGCTGAGCGAGGCTAAATCCAAAAGGATTACGACGCTGCCTTCGAAGCACTGGACGCAGCAGCAGAAATCTTTCCGGAAAACCCACAGTTATTGAGCATGATTGCAAGAGTTGAGAAGGATGCACTCGAAGAGGAAGCGCGCATTGCCAGGGAGCAAGCAATTGCAGCAAGAAAAACGGGAAACAAAGAGGACTTCTTTACCATCTATGTTGATCCCGCTCAACGCGAAAGACTCGATAAAATCAAATTCGTTCACGATCTAGCATCAAAATACCCCGAGGGTTTGACAGTTGAATACGAGAGTTTCGACCGCAAGGAAATTGAAGTTCGAGTTCTCATTGAAGGAAACTTAGGTGCTGAATACAAAAAGGTAAGTCATGCTTGGGGTGGTCGCTACTACTTCAAAAACGGAAAAGCGAGCTCCGCTTATGTCTGGCAGAAAGAAGCCAAAGGATTCTGAACCTTCTCTAGTGCACTCAGTCTAAACTTGGATTTGTCCGCCAATCTCAATTTCAGTTGTCCCTTCAATGCTAAATAGTCGGGCCGGATTGTTTCCTCTAATCGTGTGCACATCTCCTTGTACCTCAATTAAACTCGACTCTCTCAATCCAACAACTTTTTTGTCGGGATTTGCTGCAAGAAACTCAGCCAAGCGTTGATCACGGCTCTCACCTCCATGACCTTCGATGGTCTTGCTCGTATAGTGTGGATTGATTTGATAGTTCACCAAATGGAGACCATCAAAACTGACGGGTTCTACAATCGGCATGTCATTGCTTGTATGTAGGCCTGGACAGGCAACATTACTTCCTGCACTCCAACCAACATATGGCATTCCCTCCTCTACCCTCTTACGAATTGGCAGTAGTAAGCCGTTCTCTTGAATCTCATTAAATAATTGAAAGGTGTTTCCTCCGCCTACTAGAATTGCGCGTGCTTTCATAACCGCCTTTTCGGGGTTGAGTGTGTGGTGAATGGATGTCACCTCTTTATTCAAGGGTTCAAAAGCAGCTTCAACCGCTTCAAAGTAGTCGTCCCAGCTTATGGTCACCCCCGCATATGGAATGAAGAGGATGTCGTCGTCAATTCCTTCTAAGAAGGAATTTAAATACTCTCTTGGCCAAGAGAGGTATTCTTCGCCAGGATTGGTTGAGTTGCTGAGTAGAAGTAAATTCATCTGACGAAAATGCGTCGAAAAAATAGGAATCCAAAAAAATGCATGACTAAAGAACCGACTATTTCACTGCTTGACTCCTACATTGCGACAAGCTGTCAGAAGAAGCATATTGGTACACAACTTGCCATTGAGCTCAAAAATAAAAAGACATGGCAAAAGGCAAGATTAACGTTCAAACAGAGAACATCTTTCCCATCATTAAAAAGTTTCTCTATTCAGACCACGAGATCTTTTTAAGGGAATTGGTTTCCAACGCTGTCGATGCGAGCAGCAAGTTGAAGACTCTCCAAAAGCTCGGAGAATTCAAAGGGGAATTGGGCAATACTCGAATTGAAGTTTCCATTGATGCCAAAGCAAAAACCCTTACGATTAAAGACCGCGGTATTGGAATGAATGCCGATGAGGTTAAAAAATACCTCAACCAAGTAGCCTTTTCAGGCGCCGAAGAATTCTTGAAGAAATACGAAGGCAAAGCAGATGATGCTGGGATCATTGGAAATTTCGGACTTGGATTTTACTCGGCCTTTATGGTTGCCAGTGAAGTTGAAGTGCATTCAAAATCTTTTCGCGAAGAAGACGAGGCTGTTAAATGGAGTTGTGATGGTAGCCCAAACTACACTCTGACCAAATCAAAGAAAGAGGATCGCGGAACCGAAATCGTCCTTCATATTGCTGAGGATTCTAAAGAATTTTTAGAGGAAAATCGCATCTCTGGAATCCTAAACAAATACTGTAAGTTCCTTCCGCAGGAAATTCAATTTGGAACAAAAACAGAATCCGTCGATGATCCTTCTGGCGAAAAAGATGAAGCAGGAAATCCAAAGCGCATCGAGAACGAAGTTGACAACATCATCAACAACACTTCTCCAGCTTGGAAAAAGATGCCAGCTGACTTGAAGGATGAAGATTATAAGGCATTCTACAAAGAACTCTACCCATTCACTTTTGATGACCCCTTATTCAACATTCACCTCAATGTTGATTACCCTTTCAACCTTACTGGCGTACTCTTTTTCCCAAAGTTGTCTGGGAACATGGAATTGCAGAAAAATAAGATTCAGTTGTACAGCAACCAGGTCTTCATTACAGATTCTGTAGAAGACATTGTACCTGAATTCCTAACGCTCTTACATGGAGTAATTGATTCTCCGGACATCCCGTTGAACGTTTCTCGATCTTATTTACAATCGGACTCAAACGTCAAGAAAATCAGCTCGCACATCTCTAAAAAGGTTGCAGATAAGCTGGCTGAGATGTTCAAGAAGGACCGAAAGGACTACGAGAGTAAATGGGACGACATCCGTTTGTTTGTTGAGTATGGCTGTCTTACCGACGAGAAGTTTTTCGAACGCATGAAAGGCGCAATACTCCTCAAGAACACCAAAGGAGAATTCTTCACCCTTGAAGAATACCAAACAAAAATTGGTGAGCTTCAAAAGAATAAAAACGACGAGTTGATTGTCCTCTACACAAACAATCCAGAAGAGCAGCATCAATTCATTCAATCGGCCGACAAATACAATTACGACGTCGTGGAATTGAGCAGTCCACTCAGCAGTCATTTCATTCAAAAGCTTGAAGGTGGTGAAGAAAAAATGCGCTTCGCACGCGTTGATTCCGACACAATGGACAAACTCATTCAGAAAGCAGATGCTCCTGAAACAAACCTCAGCGAAGACCAACAGAACGAACTGAAACCCGTTCTGGAATCGGTTGTTGACAAAGAAAAGTTCAGCATTGTCTTTGAAAGTTTGCCCGAAACTGAAATGCCAATGTTGATCACACGCCCTGAGTTTATGAGACGAATGAAAGAACAAGCTGAAACAGGTGGCGGCGGAATGTTTGGTGGAGCTACTTTGCCAGACGCCTACAATTTGGTGGTGAACTCAAATCACCCATTAACTTCCAAAATCCTCCTTGAGCCAAATGCCGACAAGAAGAAACTCTTGGCTAAACAAGCGGCTGACTTGGCACTTCTTTCCCAAAACATGCTGAAAGGCGAGGCACTTTCGAAGTTTATTGAGCGCTCGGTCGACATCATTGAGTAACATCAATGGGTAATTACACAAAGTGGATTACTGGGGGCCTAGGTTGGGCCTTTGGAGGGCCGATTGGTGGAATCCTTGGCTTTGCTGTGGGCGCTATGATGGAAGGTGTGCTTAAATCCGATGAGCATGCCGCGCAAATAGGACAAGGGAGATCGCGCACCAGATCGGCAGATTTTGGGGTGAGCTTGGCTATTTTATCCATGGCAGTTATGAAAGCCGATGGCACGGTCAAAAAGTCGGAACTTGACTACGTAAAGGCATTCCTTTTAAAGCAGTTCGGCCCGGACAAAGCGAGAGACCTCACGCACCTGATGCGCGACATGATGAAAACCGACATTCCGGTAAGGCAGGTTTGTTTTCAAATTCGCGACAACATGAGCCACCCTGTGCGTTTGCAGCTGATGCATTACCTATTTGGCATTGCGGAGGCGGATCGTCTCATTGATCAATCTGAACTTGGCCTTCTGCGAACGATTGCTTCTTACTTGAACATTTCGCAAGCCGACTACCGAAGTATGCATGCGATGTTCGTGAAAGTAAAAAACGATGGTCGCGCATATCAAATTCTAGGCATTGACCCTAAGTCGAGCGAGGAAAAGATAAAAAAGGCCTACCGCAAATTGGCCATCAAGTATCATCCCGATAAGGTTGCTTCCGCTGGTCCTGAGGTACAAATGGCTGCCAAAGAAAAGTTCCAAAAGATGCAAAGTGCCTACGACGAAATTTGCAAAGCCCGAAACATCAAATAGCAGAACTGTCTGTTTCTTGCAGCTCGATTAATCCATATATTCGCCGCTCTGAAAATCAAGACTATGAACAACAAAATCCTTCTATCATTCTGCGCAGGAAGCTTATTCCTTGCCTCATGTGATTCTGAATCTACTGGAACTTCTTCAGCACCCTCTTCGAGTGCTGCTATGACAAATGGTGTGGACACCATCAGCTACAGCTTAGGAGTAACCTTTGCATCCGGCATGAAGGATCGAGCTCCATTTGAGCTGAATCCAGCGATGCTACAGAAAGCTATAGGAGATGTATTTGCAGAAAATACTGTAATGACAGTTCAAGAAGCAGAAGAAAATCTCATGAAATACGGTAAAAAGATTGAAGCTGAGAACGCCAAAAAGAAAGTCGGTGCTGGTCGTACCTTCCTAGAAGAAAACAAAGGACAAGAAGGTGTAGTAACACTTCCTTCGGGCTTACAATATTTGGTGATGAATCAAGGAGATGGCCCAACACCTACCATTACAAGTCGTGTGACTACACACTACAGCGGTACGCTATTAGACGGGACTGTTTTCGACAGCTCTTATGAGCGTGGGCAACCCGCAACCTTCGCCGTAAATGGCGTGATTCCAGGTTGGACTGAGGCTCTTCAATTGATGCCAGTTGGCTCCAAATGGAAACTGTTCATCCCATCTGAATTGGCCTACGGCGAACGTGGCGGCGGAAGTGTCATCGGACCAAACGAAACTTTGATTTTCGAAGTGGAATTGCTTTCCATCGAAGAATAATCGATTCACCTATTAAAGAACTATAGACAAGCAATTATGAAGAAGATCTTCAGCATCGCAATCCTGCTTACTATTTTACTTCCTGGAGCTGCATTGGCTCAGAAATCGAAGAAGAAGAACAAAGGAAAAGACAAGCCAGCATTGGTTCTAGAGAGTAAATTGGACAGTTTGAGTTACGCCATTGGGGTGAACTTAGCAAACAGCTTAAGTGCAGATGGCATAGATTCAGTGAATGCTCGTGCTGTAATCGCAGGTTTTAAAAATTCTCTTGCTGGCGTCGACACGCTTTTAACTTTAGAAGCTGTTCAGGCGAACTACGGAAAATGGATTGCCGAGGCCCGCAACGAAGCGACTCAACGGTTCTTTGACGAGAATGGAACCAAGGATGGTGTGGTCACCACTCCCAGCGGAATGCAATACCAAGTGATTAAAATGGGTACCGGTGCTAAACCCACCTTAGACTCAAAAGTAAAAACCCATTATCACGGGATGCTTCTTGACGGAACCGTTTTCGACAGCTCAGTTGATAGAGGTCAGCCAATTTCTTTTCCACTGCGTGGAGTCATTAAAGGGTGGCAAGAAGGCTTGCAGCTTATGCCTATCGGCAGCAAGTTTAGATTTTGGATTCCTCAAGAACTTGCATACGGCCCAAGAGGTATGGGAAAAATAAAGCCTTTTTCGACGCTCATCTTTGAGGTTGAATTGTTCGAAATCGAATAAGCTTCCTTCAGCCTTTTAATAAGATTTAGAATCTCCCAAACGCTTGCCCAACAAATGGCTTGCAGAGCGCACAACGCGGTCGGCAAGTCTGGAGAATGGCATGCTTTGAAGGTATATCGTTCCGGTGCCTTTGAGGGAAGCGACGAACATCCCTTCGCCTCCGAAGAACATCGATTTCAGATTTCCGTAGTGTTTGATGTCGTATTCGATTCCGGGAGTGAATGCCACGATGCAGCCAGTATCCACTCGTAATTCTTCCCCCTTTAATTCTTTTTTTACAATTGTGCCGCCCGCATGGATGAACACCCTGCCGTCGCCAGTGAGCTTTTGAAGAATAAAACCTTAACCACCGAAGAATCCCACGCCAAACTTCTCAGTTAGCGTGAAATCAATTCGAGTTCCCAAAGCAGCGCACAAGAAAGAATCGCGTTGACAAATGATCTCACCACCTATTTCCTTCAAGTCTAGAGGAATGATCTTCCCTGGATATGGTGCTGCGAAGCAAACGCGTTGCTTTCCTTCACCTTCATTCGTAAAATGAGTCATGAACAGAGACTCTCCTGAGAATGCTCTTTTACCTGCACTGAGCAACTGCCCAAAAAAAGTACTCTTAGGCTTTGAGCCATCGCCCATTTTAGCATCGTAGGTGATGCCTTCGGTCATCCAGTTCATCGCTCTAGCTTCCGCGATAACGGTTTCTTGAGGGTCCAATTCTATCTCGACGGTTTGCATGTCGTCGCCAAATATTTCGTAGTCTACTTCGTGACTTTCCATGGTTCAAATGTTAGAGCGGGAAAGATAGTTGACTATTGAATACCTCATTAAAGTGAATCTTCTGTGTTTAACGATTCAACATTTGATAATTTCGCTTTGTGCCAGCCAATAAATCTGCTTCCATTCGATATCGCATCATAGACCAATGTTTGCGCAGTAAAGGATCTCCTTTTCCAGGAAAAGAGGACATTCAGGAAGAGATGCAGGAGCGCATTGGCTACGTGTCCATGAGCACGATCGACAAGGACCTCTATGCCATGCGATTCGATGAAGAGTTGGGTTTCCTTGCTCCCATCAAATACTCTAAGCTTCATAAGGGATACCACTACGAAGACCCCAATTTCAGTATAGAAAAGATTCCTCTCAGCGCCAGCGATCTGGAGAACCTTGAACTTGCTATGCACACGCTCGATCAATTTCGCGACGTACCCATGTTTAAGGAAGTCGACCAAGCCATTGGTAAGATTGTCAACCTCATGAAGTTGAATCGAGTCGATTCACAAAAGGACAAACAAGATTACATCTCCTTCGAAAGCATGCCAAGAGCGCAGGGCGCCGAATGGCTAGAAGACATTTACCAATGCATTTTAGAACGTAAAGTGGTTGAGCTTGAATACCGCCCTTTTCAGAAAACTGAGAGCAAAATCTATCGCCTAAATCCCTATCTACTCAAGGAGTATCGGGCTCGATGGTATCTTTTGGCATTCAGTCCTGAACGCGATGCTGTTCTCACCTTCGGATTGGATCGAGTACTGAGCATTGAGGTTCAAAAAGAGGAGTTTCGTCGATCGAGCAAATTCGATTCAAAGGAGTTTTTTAAGCATTCGTTCGGGATTACCGTAAGTCATGATACGAAGGTGGAGCGTGTTAAGCTCAAAGTCGGAAAAGTTGCGACAGACTATCTCAAGTCACAACCGCTTCACATCACTCAGAAAATAACCTCAGAATCAGAGGAGGGGATGGAGCTTGAAATTCAAATTTTGCCGAGCTATGAGTTTTACTCGCAGATCATGAGTTGGGGAGACCAGATTCAAATCATTTCTCCGGAAGCCATCCGTTCTCAAATGAAGGAGTGGATTAAACGTGGATTGGAAGCTTACTCGAAATCTTCGTAGAGCAAATACTTCTTACGGATTTTCTTGAAGGCAATCACTTCGTCCTTCCAAGTGCGCTCCATCTCTTCTACTGTAGCGCCAAAAACAATCATATTTTTAATCCTGTCAGTTCCTGAGAGAAGATTGATGAAATCGTTTTTAAGGAAAAAATCATCGCGGTCCAATTCGTCGTAAGCCGCCTTCAACCAGTGCAGATATAGTGCTTGAACTTTGGGCATACTGTCGTAGCCGAACCTTTGCAAGTCATAACCTTTACACAACTGCCCTTCTAGCTTGGGGGCGCGAGCTCCAAGAATGCTTTGCGGTTGAAATTCGATTCCTCCGTTGGAAATATCTGGGTGGCCAAACATCTGAAAAGGTTTATCGGTACCACGCCCAACACTCACAATGGTACCTTCAAAAAGACCCAAGGAAGGATAGAGATAAATGGAAGACATATTCGGCAGGTTGGGTGAAGGTCGAACTGGAAGCTCGTAGTAATCTTTATGGCTGTACTTCTTGCACGGTATTACGGTGAGGTCGCATTGAACACCTTCATTCAACCAACCTTCGCCGTTCAGCATTTTGGCATATTCGCCTACGGTCATTCCATGAACTAAAGGAACCCGATGCATTCCTACAAACGAGCTGAATCCTTCTTCTAAAACTGGACCGTCTACATAGAAACCATTTGGATTTGGTCGATCCAACACTAGAAGTGGAACGTCGTACTCGGCACAAGCTTCCATCACATAGTGCAGGGTGGAGATGTAGGTATAAAAGCGAACTCCAACATCTTGGATGTCGAAAATCAATAGCTCAACGTCTTCGAGATCTGTATAACGAGGTTTCTTTCTTGAACCATAAAGAGAGACGAGCTTTATTCCGGTTTGCTCGTCCTTTGTTGAGCTCACATGTTCACCAGCATCGGCTAGGCCGCGAAATCCATGTTCAGGTGTAAAACCTTTGATGATCTCAATATCTAATGCGAGCAAGGTGTCTACCAGATGAACTTCACCAAGTGTACTTGTCTGGTTTCCAACAATGGCAATCCGTTTGCCTTCAAGCCGAGGTAAATATTTAGAGAGGCGTTCTGCTCCGACTATAATGTCTTTGTTAAAGGCAATGTCGGTTTGGGCACTAAGGCCGAGTGAAAGGCCGGCCATTAGGAGAAAGAAAATGATACTTTTACCACTCGACCGTTGGTCGCTAAACACCGCAAATAAAGCCTTCTTGAGACTCGATTTTTTCATCGCTCGGAAAATCATCAGATCCAACAAAGACTCCAATAGAAAAGGAGGTACAAAGGCCATTCTGAACATCGCAATTATAGGGATAAGTTTGGGTTTGGCTGTCATGTTATTAGCCATTGCAATCGTTACCGGTTTTCAACGCGAAATCCAAGCCAAAGTAGTTGGTTTTGGCTCCCATCTCGTAGTCACAGATTTTAATTATCAAGATCCGTCGAAGATGGATCCCATTTCCAAAAATCAGGACTTCTATACTGAGATTTCCGAGATGCCAGAAGTGCGAAGTATCCAGGTATACGCTGAGAAAGAGGGCATAATTAAAACAGACGAAGAGGTTCAAGGAGTAATCGTAAAAGGCCTCTCAAAAGATTACGATTGGGATTTTTTTGCACAAAACATGAAGAGTGGGAATGCTCTTTCACTCAGCGATGAAGTTCGAAATGATAGTGCTGTTATTTCCAAAAGCATTGCTCAGAAAATGCAACTCGAATTGAACGAGTCCTTCTTTGTTTTCTTCATTCAAAACAATCGTTCTCGCCCACGCAAGTTCACCGTTTCAGGAATCTACGAGACGGGCATGTCGCAGTTCGACGACAATGTAATCCTCTGCGACATCCAACACGTCCAAAAAATTTACGGCTGGGATGAGGATCAAGTGGGAGGCATAGAAATCTTGCTCTACGATTTCAATGACCTTAAACGTCTCGATGAATTGTTTTATGGTCGCATTCCTGCGAAGTACAATGCCATAAGCATCAACGATCGGCATCCAGAAATCTTTGGTTGGCTGGAACTTCAGGATATGAATGTGATCATCATCATTAGTCTGATGATACTCGTTTCAGGAATCAATATGATCGCTGCCCTGCTCATTCTCATTCTAGAGAAAACGAACTTGATTGGCCTTCTTAAAGCCTTTGGTGCGCAGAACAGCTCTATACGAAACATCTTCCTCATCAACGCAGCTTACCTCATCGGATTGGGATTGCTTGGAGGAAACATTCTAGGAATAGGTTTGGGCCTTGTTCAACAAAAGTTTGGGATTCTTAAACTCCCACAAGAGAGCTATTACCTTTCTCAGGTTCCCGTAAACTTCGACTGGACATGGATTTTAATGCTGAATGGGGGCACTTTGCTTTTGTGTTTGCTTATGCTTCAAATTCCTTCCATGCTAGTTGCTAAAATCTCGCCTGTGCGCTCGATAAAATTCAATTAAAGGTACTTTTGCACCAAGAACAAGATATGGATTATCACAAAAACGTATTGGGGAGCATCGGAAACACTCCTCTCATTCAAATAAACAAATTAGCAGCTGACATTCCAGGGCTGGTATTGGCGAAAGTTGAAACTGGCAACCCAGGAAATTCTGTAAAAGACCGGATGGCCCTTCAGATGATCGAGGATGCAGAAGCAGACGGACGACTAAAGCCAGGCGGAGTTGTTGTAGAAGGCACCAGCGGAAATACTGGTATGGGCTTGGCCTTAGCCTGCATAGTAAAAGGCTACAAGCTGATTTGTACCACCACAGATAAACAGTCGAAAGAGAAAGTAGATGTTCTAAGAGCCATGGGCGCCGAAGTGATTGTTTGTCCAACAAATGTGGAGCCCGAAGACCGGAGGTCTTATTACAGTCAGGCCAAACGAATAGCAAAGGAAACGCCAAACAGCATTTATGTTAATCAGTACGATAATCCATCGAATGCAAAGGCGCACTACTTGAGTACAGCTCCAGAAATCTGGAAACAGACGGAAGGAAAGATTACACACTTTGTTGTAGGTGTTGGAACCGGAGGGACCATTTCAGGAGTAGGTAAATTCTTGAAAGAGAAAAACCCCGACATTCAAATTTGGGGCATCGACACCTATGGTTCTGTTTTCAAGAAATACCACGAGACTGGAGTGTTCGACAAAAATGAAATTTACCCCTACATCACCGAGGGTATTGGGGAAGACATTCTTCCAGAGAACGTGAACTTCGATGTCATCGACCACTTTGAAAAGGTGACCGATAAAGATGCAGCTGTGCACACAAGACTTCTTGCTAAAGAAGAAGGTATTTTCGTCGGGAATTCTGCAGGCGCAGCCATGGCCGGACTCATACAAATGAAAGACCGCTTAAAAAAAGACGATGTGGTAGTGGTTCTTTTTCACGACCACGGCACACGCTACATTGGTAAAATGTTCAACGACGATTGGATGAAAGAACAAGGCTTCCTATAGACCTATGAAATACACGGATCAGTTAGGCCGCGATGTAGAAATCAATTCAAGGCCCAAGCGAATCGTGTCGCTCGTACCCTCCCAAACAGAGCTTCTCTACGACCTTGGCCTTGAAAAAGAGGTGGTCGGAATCAGCCGTTTTTGTGTTCACCCCTGGCCCGCGGTTAAGAACAAAACGAAAATTGGTGGAACCAAGGATATAGAACGGAACGTCATCGACGCCTTAGTTCCCGATTTAATCATCGCCAATAAAGAGGAAAACCGAAAAGAAGACATCGATGAATTGGCAAAATCCTATCCCGTTTGGATTTCCGATGTGAACAGCCTCAACGATGCACTTGAAATGATTGCTCGTCTTGGGTTGATTCTAGAAGTGGAGGAAGCTTCAGAAACCTTGATCAGGCAAATTCAACTCGAATATCAAAAGCTTCGTAAACTTAGAACGAACTTTAAGCGAAAGACGGCTTATTTCATTTGGAAAAAGCCCTACATGCTTGCTGGAAGCAATACCTTCATCGACAGTCAGCTTAGTTTGATTGGACTAAAAAATATCGTTGGAGACCAAAATAGATACCCCGAATTGAGCATTGAAGAAGTTAAGACGCTCAATCCAGAACTTATTCTGTTGAGTTCAGAACCATACCCTTTCAAAGAAAGGGACCGCGAAGAGCTGCAAGCCTCTTTTCCGCACGCAGAGGTGAAATTAGTGGATGGAGAACTCTTCTCATGGTATGGTTCCAGACTAAAATCAAGCCCAGAATATTTCATTAATTTGTTCGATTAAGTTATCTCCGTGGGCCGTCATAGAATTCCCTCTCTCTTACTCCTTGTAATGCTTTCCTTGAGCTCCGTGGGCCAAAGTGTTGGCCTGGTGCTCAGCGGAGGTGGGTCTAAAGGTTTGGCTCACATCGGAGTCATCAAAGCTTTGGAAGAACGGCAAATTCCCATTGACTTCATTACCGGAACTTCGACCGGAGCTATTATAGGTGGCTTATACGCCTCCGGTTACACTGCTGAAGAAATTCAAGCGATATTTTTGAGTGATGAATTCATCGACCTCATGCGGGGTATAAAAGATGAAGATTACAACTACTATTTCAAGAAGGAAAAGAGTACAGCTTCATGGGTCGAAATACCGCTCGATCTAAAAGATTTCTCTTCCACTACCCTACCAACAAATTTGGTGGCTCCTTCGGGCTTGAACTTCGAAATGATGGCGGTGTTCGAACCTGCTGGCTTGGTTGCTAGCAACAATTTCGACCAACTCATGATTCCATTTCGTTGCGTTGCCAGCGACATTGAAAACAAAGAGAGTATCATATTTCGCGAGGGCAATTTAACGGAGGCGATTCGAGCTTCGATGTCGTATCCATTTTATTTTCGGCCGATTACGGTTGAGGGTCAAGTTCTTTTCGATGGAGGATTGTACAACAACTTCCCTGCAGACATAATGCACTCAGAGTTCAGGCCTGGGGTAATCATCGGTAGCAATGTTTCAGGAAATGAAGAACCTCCAACAGAGGACGACATCATCAGCATTCTTCGAAACATGATGGTGAGCAAGAGCAACTATTCGCTTGACTCGAACAATGGTGTACTCATTGAACCCAATGTTCCCATTGGGGCATTCGACTTCGAGAATCTGTATGAATTAATTGATTCGGGTTATCTCTCAACCATTCGTAAAATCGATGCCATCGAATTAAAGGTTGAGAGAAGAAGAAAACCAGAACAACTGAGTGAAATGCGGGCTCAGTTCAATGACCAAAAGACCGAACTGAGAGTTTCAGATGTAGAAGTACGAGGAGTGAATGAGAATCAGGCCAAGTACATTCAACATGTACTTCATTTGAACAAGAAAGATGATGAAAGCCATCTGGAAGGCTTGAAGATGCGGTACCATCGCTTATCCGAAGATGATAAGATTGTGAGTTTATTTCCGAAGCTGGTATTCAACGAAAAGGACACCAGCTATACTCTGATTCTCGACGTTGATTTAAACAAAGAATTTAAAGTCGATTTTGGGGGCAACTTCTCATCTCGCCCAATCAACACAGGATATGTTGGGCTCCATTACAATCATTTGGGCAAGCTCTCCTATGGTTTGCATGGAACCTCTTATTTTGGGAAGTTCTACAACTCAGCTGAACTGCGTGCACGGATCGATTTCCCGACTCGATTCACATTCTCTTTGCAGCCATTTTATCGCTTGAGTCGATACAACTTCTTTCAAAGTTTATCCACCTTCTTTGAGCTAGATCGCCCTTCCTTCCTCGTTCAAAACGAAACTTTTTATGGCCTCGACTTCTCTACTCCAACGGGATCAAACTCTAAACTGATGGTTGAATTTGGCAATGGAGAATTTCGGGACGATTATTATCAGACAGATAATTTTTCAACCACCGACGTTCCCGATCGCACCTCCTTCCCTACTACGAGTGTAGCGGTAAAGTGGGCGAAAAACACCTTCAATTACAAGCAGTATCCAAACCAAGGCTTGAACGTTCTTCTAAGCCTGAGGTATAACAATTCCGTGGAAAAGTTCAGACCCGGGAGCACCTCTGTTGGGCAGTCACTCTTCGAATCGAATCACGAATGGGCTGAGGCTCGCTTTCTCTACGATCACTATTTTAAACAGCGTGGAGTTTTCCGATTGGGTGGAATGTTGGAATTGGTCTACAGCGGATTGGGCCCTTTTAACAACTACACTGCTAGTGTTCTCCGCGCCCCTTCCTTCGAACCAATCCCTATTACCCGAACGCTGTTTTTGGAATCTTTTCGAGCCTATCAATATGCAGCCGCCGGCGCCAAGGTCATCTTCGACTTAAAAAACCGTTTTGATTTACGTCTAGAAGGCTACTTACTCCAACCGTACAGACGCATTGATCGCCAAAATTCCAATGAGTATGTTATTGAGGAAAGTTTTGAAAGAAGATTTACGATGGCCTCTGCCACCTTGGTCTATCAAAGTCCACTGGGACCATTGAGCTTCGCCGGAAACTACTACTTCAATATCAATGAAACCTTTCTACAAGAAAGTCCTTTCATATTCTATGTGCAATTCGGCTACTTGATCTTCAATAAGCGAGCACTCGACTAATCGGCAAGAATACCCAGCATGGCCTTCGTTTTCACTACCGATAATCGGTTTTTAGCCTTCAGCTCAATGAGCTTTACTTCGGCATTGATGTATCCCAACTCGCGCCGATTCACCAAGAACAAAGAGCTCTCTCCTCCTTCAAACTTTGTTTGCTCACCGTTCAAAAGTCCGAGGTAATCGTTTACCGTTCTTGAGTACAGTTCAATTTGATCGTTGGAAATATTGTACAAGTTGATCGACTGCAACACTTTGTTGCGAAGGGAGTTCTGCTTCGATTTTAAGCCCATTTCACTTTCTTGAATTTTGACTTGATTCAATTTCAAGCCCGCGCGTTCCTTCCTCAGAAATATTGGCATTCCAAATTCAACACCCCAAGCGTAGTTGTTTGAGTTGAAGCTCGGAATGGATGACTCATCGCTGTTCGGGGCTAGTACGTTGTATTTCAAATCAACCTGCGGCTTCAGCTGCTCCCTTTTCATGCGCTGGTCGACTTCGTAGGAATCAATTTTGTATTGACTTATCCGCAACTCGGGATGCGCTTCAAGCAGGCTATCGAGATTGGTCAAATACATATTGAAGTTATTTTCCTCGTCCAAAGGCACTTCTCGTTTCGGTAAAAAGTTGCTGTCCAACTCCAGGGGAATCCAACCATCGGCCCATAAATACATCTGCAGCTCATTGATGGAATTGGCAAGCTCAAGTTGCCAGCCCTTCAAGTTGAGCCATCTACTCTGAACTTGAATCCCGGCTTCCAGAGTGTCTATGATTGGCTTGTCGCCCAGCATGGCTTCCTTCTTTACCGCTTCAAACCTTTCTCGCGCCACGTCCAAAGCATTTTCATACACGCGAGTAATTTCAACAGCTTGGTACCAATTCCAGTATGCATAGGACGCATCGTACAACAACTCATTGAGTATCTGCTGACGCATGGCAAGCGTACTTTCGCGATAGATCTTCGCCTTCCTTAGTTCTGCCCGCCTTTGGTCGATGAATAATCCTTTTCCCAAAGGAACACTCAAGCCAGCGTACCACAAACCCGCATCTGGCGTATTGTTTTCGGGGTCAACATACTGACCTCTATTTCGCTCATAACCGCCCATAACCTCCACACCAAACCAAGTAGGAACCTTAAGTCCAGCATCGCTTAGATTGTAGTATTCGGTGCCCTTGAAGTCCTTGTTGGTATGCTCAAAGCCAAGCTTTGGATCGAACGCACCCCTCGACTTCATAAGCTCAGCATCACCCCGAGCTTCTTGAAGCCCCGCTTGCATGGCAAGTGGATGATTGTTTCGTACAAGCTCCATGAAATCATTGAATCCGAAAAATTTTTCAGAGTCTTCTTGTCCAAGAAGCGATTGAGCTATTAGGATGTAGAATGAAAGGCTTAGAATCTTCAGTTTCACTTCTTCGATTTATCTGATTGAGCCTCGCTAAGAGATTTGTAATAATCAGGCGGAAATCCATTGATGAGTCGCCAGAGTTCGTACCATATAGGAACATCTTGCAAAAGGATCATTCCATTTGCTCCCGCTCCAATACCTAGATCTTTTGGCCAGGCTTCTTCATTCGGATTGGCAGAAACCAACACCCGATATTTACCATTGTCTGAAATAAAATTATCGATGGCGTAAACATATCCTGAGTAGGTTCCGACCGATGTGTTTGGCCAACCCGAGAAGACTATGGCAGGCCAACCATCAAATTGAATGCGCACTTCTTGCTTTTTCTCGAGCAGAGGTAGGTCGATTGGGGGCACGTAAATCGCAATCGCCAAATCATAGACAGAGGGCATGATCCGAACGATTGGCTCACCCTCTTTGATGGTCTCACCCAAACCCGATTGAATCGCCTTCGTTACATATCCATCCTTTGGAGATGTGATGTAATAGAGTCCTGTGCGCACCGAGTAGTTCATGAACTGGTTCTGCAGTTTCGTCACAACTGCCTCGGCGTCGTACATAGCCGACAATGCAGTGTATTTATTTGATTCTGCCTTGGCGATGTCGTCGCGATACTGAGCTGCGATGGAAAGCAATTCAACTTCGGCATTGATGATTTCGTTGCGACTAGTCAGCAGTTTGTTTTTCGCGGAAACCAAATCCGCATTCGCCTTTTGCATCTTGTTTCGCCGGTTTTCAAAGTCGGTCAAAGATTTCAGCCCCTGCTCATAGAGTTTCTCGGCGCGCAGTAATTGCTCATTGGCAATCTCAAAATTGATTTTTGCCGCGTTGAAATCATTTGAATCGCTCTGAACTTTCAGGGCCGCTTGCTTCAGTTTGTTCTCCGCTTGTTGAATTTTAAGCTTAGAAGTTTGCACCAATGCGTCTACTTGATTGTCTAAGGCTTTCACCTTCTCCATATACGACGTCACCGACATTTCTTTAGAAGTCAATTGCTGCTGAGTTCGGCCCAATAAATTTGGATCAAAATAAGCGTCCTTGATTTCCGAAATAAACAGAATGGTGTCTCCTTTCTTCACGAAATCACCTTCCTGAACAAACCACTTTTCGATTCGGCCAGCTATGACTGAATGAATGGTTTGAGGCCGTTGATCGGGCTTCAATGTGGTGACACTTCCATTGGTCCTTATGTTCTGGGTCCATGGAATGAAGAGCAAAACGACTCCAAGAAAGAAGAAAGCCGCTATGAGTCGAACAAGTGCTCTGCCAGCTCCACGACGTTCAACTATTCTGAACGACTTGTATTGCTCAGGATCTAAAAAATCCTTTATGCTGTTGGTCGTGATGTTAAGCATTCCGTTCTGACTTTAATGTTCCTGACTTCTTAATCTCTTCGTAGGTGCCAATTGCAGCAACTTTCCCTTCCTTCATAACCACCAAACGGTCTGAGCGCTGAGCCATATAAGGGTCGTTCGAGACCACAACAACTGTCCAAGTTTTATCCTTTTCAGTTAAGAAGTCGATGATTCTTCTTCGCTCAAACTCATCTAGGTGTTCGAAGGCATCTTCGAGAAGCAAGAGACTCGGACGGTCGGCGATGGCCCGTGCGATGAGCATTTTCTGAACGACAGATCTAGGCAACCTTTTTGCTTGCGCGTCGAATATCGTATCGTATCCTAGTGGCAAAGACTGAATGAAGTCTGTTAATCCAAGGTTATCGACAGCCCACTTTACATGTTCGTAGGTAGCTGCATCTCGCCCCATGCGGATGTTCTCCATCACAGTTCCTTCAAAGAGCTCTTCCTGCTGTGTTAGGTAATCACCAATCACAGAATGCAGTGTGCTCAATATCAAATTACCTTTTGGCAAGTTGTTGTAGCTGACGCTTCCTTTCTGCACTGAATATAAACCGGCAATGATGGTCAGTAATGTACTTTTTCCTGAACCGTTTGTTCCTGTAATGAGAAGACGTTCACCAGAATTAATCGAAACCGAAACATCCCTTAAGGTGTAATCATGTTGATCAGGAAACTTGAAACTCACATCTTTCAGTTCAACCGACATTCCCTCATCTGTGCAACGCTCACGCATATCCATTCCCTCACTTTTTTCCAGTTCAAGATCTGTAACTTGACCAATTTTCTCCAAAGAGGTGAGCACGTCGTAAATGGTTTCCAGCGAAAGAATGAGTTTCTCCGCCGAAGAAAGCACGAGGAGTATGATGATTTCTGCAGCTACAAATTGACCAATGTTCATCAGCTGCTCCATCACAAGGATTCCCCCCAATATTAGAAGGCCAGCAGCCACAAGAACCCTAAAAGTCGCCAACATCCAATACTGTTGTACAAGGACTTTATAGTGTCCTTCTCTTGCCGTCAGATATTCAGAGGTCTGCTCATCGGTTCGACGAAGAGGCAAATTCGACTTTCCTGCCAACTTAAACGTTGTGCTTGTTCGAGCAACTTCTTCCAGCCAATGAACTACTAGGTACTTCTGTTTTGACTCTTTCAAGCTTGTAGTCAAACCCCTTCTCGCAGTAAAGTTGAAAATAGCGTAGACCAGAAATACCAAGATCAAACTGAAGAGGATGAAAAATGGGTGATAAACGGAAAGCAACAAGAGTCCGAATACGAGCTGGAGACTTGCTGAGGAGAAGTCGATTAATATTTTCGACAAACCCTTTTGTACCGAGATGGTGTCGAAGAAGCGGTTCATTAACTCCGGTGCATAGTGCTTGTATAATGCTTCCATGCGTATTCGTGGCATTCGATAAGCAAACTCAAAAGCGGCCCTTGCAAATATTTTTTGCTGCAAATTCTCGGTGAGGCGCAGTTGAAAAATTTGGAGTACCCCAGAAATGGCGACGCCAAGCACAACCACTGTGACAAGCACAACCCAAGACGTACTTATTTGCCCACCTTGAATCAAGTTGATGATGGCTTGAATCCCCAGTGGAAGGGTTAAGGCAACCAGTCCATTGAAAATGGAATAGACGTAAATGTCCCTGATTTCTTTCGAATCTGGCTTGAGTAATTTCCAGAAGCGCTGGGTTGGGGTTAATGTTTCTGACATAAATGTTTTTGTTGAAACGAACGCATTCGAATTTCCAGTGAAAGTTGATTAATTGCTCTGAACTGGACCAATAATTATCATTCATTCTCTGCTTCCTTTTTCTTCTTTCTAAGTCTCTTGCTCAGAAGCTCATATTTCTTTGGCATGGCCTTGCTCAATTGTTTTTCCGAGTTGCTGTCATCTCGCTCTTTGAGGCCAACCAGTTCAAATTTAATGTCGCGATCTTTTGCGTTCTCTCTAAAGTCATCGAAAATCTCAATGATATCCGGGTGAATGCTTCGAGCCTTCGAGGCGTTTACAATTACGTGAGCGTTGTTTGGCAGTAGCTTGAGCATGTTCATAATGCTGGCCTTATTCAAGAAGCTCACATCCTCAGAGAGGTCAATGTGCACAGGCTTATCCTCCGAGTATTCATCTGGATTGAAGTGGTAGGGTGTCTTGAAGTTGTTCCATAGGATTTGGAAAAACGCAACCATCAAGCCGAGGGCGATGCCATAGAGAAGATCAGTGAAAACGATTGCCAAGACGGTGACCAGAAACGGCACGTATTGGGTTTTCCCACGGGCAATCATATTCTTGAAAATTGCGGGTTTAGCAAGCTTATAACCAACCACAAGAAGAATGGCTGCCAAACTCGCTAAAGGCACCAAATTCAACACATGAGGAATGGCCATGGCGCTGACCAAAAGCAGCATACCATGTATAAAGGATGAGGCCTTACTCTGACCTCCTGATTGAATGTTGGCCGAACTTCGAACAATCACCTGCGTGAGTGGAAGGCCTCCGATTAATCCAGAGATGCTATTTCCAATACCCTGGGCAAATAGTTCTCTGTTGGTTGGAGTGATTCGCTTGTGTTCATCCAATCGATCCGTGGCTTCAACGCTCAGTAAGGTTTCTAAACTTCCAACAATTGCGATGGTCAATGCTATTACGTACACATCTGGATTGTACAATTGAGAAAAATCTGGAAGGGTGAACTGACCCAGAAAACTCACAAGTGAGTCGGAAACAGGGATGTTTACAACTTGGTCGGGATTCAGAGCAAATTCGCCCATATCCCGAAAAAACACATTCAAGCCAATCCCTGAAGCAACAGCCACCAAAGGACCTTGAATCCAACTGAACAGGCCAATTCGCTTCATAAAAGGACGCTCCCAAAGGATTAAAATGAACATGGAAACGGCTGTGATGATTAGAGCACCTGGGCTTATAAAGTCCCATGCATACAGGAGTTCCGAAAGGGTATTGTGACCATCCGCTTGAAAAAAGGCATAGTCTCCTTCAGGATCTTTATCGTAGCCAAATGCGTGGGGAATCTGCTTCAGAACAATGATGATTCCAATGGCTGAAAGCATACCTTTAATCACGGCAGATGGAAAATAGTAGCCAATTACCCCCGCTTTTAAAATTCCAAATACAATCTGAATGAGGCCTGAAATAAAGACCGCGAGGAGGAAGGTCTCGAACGCACCCAACTCTTGAATCGAGGACAGGACAATTACAGTCAAACCCGCTGCAGGCCCACTTACACCTAATTGAGACCCACTAAAAACTGAAACGACAACTCCCCCAACAATTCCCGCTATGATTCCAGAAAATAAAGGCGCTCCTGATGCTAGGGCGATCCCCAAGCACAATGGAAGAGCGACCAAAAACACGACGATACTGGCCGGGAGGTCCTTTTTTAAATTTTCAAATAAACTTGGTTTTTTGTGAGCGTTCATAGAGGTGATTCTTGTTCCCTACACCAATGGAGGCTGGGTATTTGTTTGCAGTTGATGATGAATGTGTTCTTGGCCATCATATTGGTGGCCGAGCTAAAAATCACAAGAACTCCGGAGGCGGTGTAGGGTTTTCCAGAATGGAACTGGTAGAATAAAAAGCAAAGTGATGCGCCCTCAATGCGCTCAAGCCAGCAAGTTCAACAACATGAACGCGATGGTCAGCTTCATAGAGCTTGATTTCTTCCTTGCTTTCAGACTCATTCTCTTCACCGTCTTTCGACTCTTTCGTCTCCTTAACAATCTCCGTTTGATCAAGTCCCAAAAGCTCCAAATAACTCGAACTAAAACCAACGGTCAAGAAAAACAACAGAACAAACAGAATGGCAGATTTGGCAATCACCCTTGCAGTCTGCATTGGATTGATATGGTTTCTTCTCAATTTCATTTTGCTTGAATGGTATTGAACACCATCGCCCGATAGAACTCACCGACGGAGTCTTCTCCTTTCACCACATCAGTAAGACGCGGCAAATGCTCGGCAAAATATCGTTGATGATGTGCACCTTCAATTACTGTTGACACCAACATATGTGGATACTTATAGTTCGGGTTGAGCTCTAAAATTAATTCGCTCACCCGAGACACACATTGTTTGTATGCCACGTAGGCTCCTATCCTATTGTCCTCATCCACATCCTTGGTCATGAAGGACTTTCCTGACTCCGAAATTACAATGCGATGAAGGGCCTCCTGATCGACATTCCCAAAGGCAAGGTCGTTCTCGGCCGGATTGGTAAGAAGAGCTATAGCACGTTCCAAGCGTTCCTCGCACGATTCGATGTTCGCCATGCGAAACACCATTCTGTATTCAGTCCAACTCCAATACCACGAAGTAAGATATAGCAGAAATTTATGCTTGTTTTCAAAATATCGATAGATGGATGCTTCCGTAGAACCGATGGCATCTGCCAGCTTCTTAAACGTAAAAGCCTCCATGCCGATTTCGTCAATCATACGAACACCTTCGCTGAAAATTTTATTTCCCAACTCGCTGGAAGAAGGATCCTTTAGGCAGATTCCTTCCTTCACTTGGATGTTTACTTTATTGAGCAATTCGAGCATTTTGGATACTTTCCATGCAAATATAATAGTATTACTATCATTTTGGTAAGTTTTCCAACCATTTCGTCGAAACACCCCGATTTCATTCATCCGCTCAGGAAATGAAAAGCTCAAATACAGCTCAAATTCTTACTTTGCAGGCGATGAGCAGACGACTTTTCCTCCCCCTTTCCCTGGCCTTTTTCCTACTTACTTCTTGCGAAGATCAAATCACCCAGAATTTCTACAAAGGAGAACTGCTTACAAACGGGACCTTCGAAAACATCAGCGGAACAAGTCCTAGCGATTGGACACTTCAAGCAAATCAGTTGGGAAATGTCAATAACAGCATCATTTCATCGACGGGATCATCGGGAAGAGGTCTGCGGTTTACACATGCCGAAGGAACTGGTTGCTGGGAAATGTGGATTGAGCAAAACCTCGACCTCAGCGAATTGGTAGCAGACCAACTCTATGAACTGACCTTCGACTATCAAGTGAGCTTCGGTGGGGCGCGAGTAAGTGCAACAATGAACGGCGACATTTCTAGCGGAGGATCCCACCCATTGAATTCGGGCAGCGGCTGGCAATCGGGCAGCATTCAATTTCGCACTCCTAAGACGCTCAGCAACAACAGCCGTTTCATGCTGCATTTTTGCATTCAAGGAATGAACTCTTGGTCCATCGATCAACTCAGTTTAAAATTCAAGGAATGAATGTGAAAGAGCTGGACGTTCTGCGAGTTTGTTGAGCATCACTTTCGGATCGCAGTTTTTGCTTTCCTCCTACTCATCCAAAGTCATTTCAACTGCCGTAATCTTTTACGCGCTGCATTGTGGATGTTTTAAGCAGCTCTAGCATGTTCTTTGAAGGGCTTTTCGTTCTTTTGCGCACAGATTTCATCGACTTGTTCAGAACACTATCCATCCTTCTTTGTCTTTCGTTCCCCTTGTGCAGCATAGCTCAGAGCGATTCCCTGAAAAAGGACAAATACTTCCGGACGTACACCCTCAACGACTATCAGCTCCCCGACAGTTCGGATTACCAACAACTCGATACAAGCTTAAACACTTGGCACCGGGATTTTTACCCAAATATTCACCGCTTTCACAATTGGCTCGGAAACTTCGGATCTGCCCGCATCTCCATGCTTGCAGACTTCAACAACGACTTGGGGATGGAATGGAACTTCGACCAACTCGATGGCTATCGCCTGAAAGCGGAGGAAGTCACTTTTCATCAATCATCGCAGCCTTTCACCAAAGCAACCTACACCCTGGGCAGCAAAAGGGAGGAATCTCTCAACATCGAACACAACCAAAATGTAAGTAGGAACTGGAATGTGGGCGTCGACTTCCGACGTATGAGTTATGAGGGTTGGTGGTTGAGACGCAAAACCCTTTCAAACGCCTTTCGTTTGTACAGCTCCTATCTGGGAAAGGGGCGCTATTCCATTTTTGCGAGCGCATCCTACAACGCCGGAGTAAACGAGGAAAACGGTGGCTTTGAGTCTTTAGATCCCCGCGCAGGCGAAGTGATCAACCTCACGAATGCAAGCAACTCCGTCAACCAGCAAGAAATTTATGTGCGTCAATACTTCAAGCTCGGCAAGGCCAAAATCGATTCCATTGCGCCAGACAGCCTGAAACCCGATTCCTTGATTCAAACAAAAGAAATTGCAAGCGGACCGATGCTCGTCAACGAGACCGAGTTCCATCGGAGCTTCTACGACTTCATCGACAAGCAACCAAACCTCCAGTACTATTCGAGGGAATTTAATCTCATTCCTGCAGCCGGAAATTTCAGAGATCGCCAGGACATCATGCACCTTCGAAATAAGAGTTCAATCGTCCTCACAAATGGGCTCCGCCTATACGCGGAGGGCGAATTCGCGCGCAAACAAGACGACATCGACAGTCTCGACATCCGTGAATTTGGAAACCTGAACCTCGGCGCAGAATGGACAAACGAAAAAACTCAAGTTCATGCGGGCCTCACCGCCTTGGGCTGGCAAAGCGGTGATTTTGTCGCTGGAGCGCAACGTCAAATCTTTCAGGCCAAGGGTTTTCAGGTCTTGGCCAATGCGAAAATATCGCGCTTCAATCCCGAAATGTTCTATCAGTTTCAAGGAGCCGCGCAGTCTACGAGCATGGCCAAGGTGGGAATCCACTTGAAGCAAAAAGAGAAGATGGCCATCGAGGTAGAATATCAAACTGTCGACAAACTCAACTACCTCGACAATTCTGCCAGCCTAGCTCAATCGCAACAACTGAACGTTTTTTCTGCCAGCTTCAAACGACAATTGGACTGGAAAAAATTCCATTTGAGTGTTGACGTTCGCTATCAATCCATCAGCGATCTGAGTGTTCTCAAAATGCCTGAACTGATGAGCTTCTCGACGCTTTATTACGAAGGCAAATGGTTCAATGGAAACATGCTGGCGCGCATTGGAACCGACATTCAATACGGCTCTTCCTTCGAATCCTACGCTTACGCACCGCACCTGCGTTGGTTCTATACTCAAAGTGGATTTGGATACGGCGCCTACCCGATTTGGGACGTGTTCTTCACCTGCAAAGTGAATACCGGTCGATTCTTCGTGAAAGGAACGAACCTCTGGTACGCAAACATTCCCGGTGAATACTTCATCACCAAAGACTATCCCCTCAACCCCTTCTCGATCAAGTTCGGATTCGATTGGGCCTTCTTCAACTAGTCGAGAAAAACTCTAGGTGTTCAACCAGTAGCTCAGCTTCAAGACCAAGGTTTTGTTTTTGTCTTGAAAATTGAGTCCGTAGTTGTCTGTATAGACGATGAAAAGATCGGACATAGGTGCAAAGCGCCATTGCAGTCGGATGTTGGAACCGAAATTATCGCCCTGATTGTTGTACTGGAAGAAACTGGTAAAGAACAAGCTTTTGGTAAAGGAGAGCTCGAGGCTTGCTCCCAAAAGATCAAGATTCTGATCAACATAGGGCTCCGGCATCAGAATGATGTTTCTATTGTAACTCAAGGAGAAGACTCCCCAAGGTTGGGCTCGGTACCGAAGACTTCCCCCCACGCGCCTGCGATCTCCAACGTAATAAGATCCATAGTCGGCTTCTAGGTTCAGATAAAAACTCCGCCTCGAATCGCTTTCCCAAAAGATGCCGAAATCGCTGTAGTTGTACTCGCCTCTAGGCAATTCCGGATTTCCTGCGAAGGTGACATCCGTAGGGAAGATCAACCAAGTAAACTTCTGTTCGTTGCTGATTCGAAGAAAGGAGGTGTTTTGGAAAGTCAGCTCATAAGAAAGCCGCAGCAGTCGATCGGTAGTCTTCAAAGCATTGTTGAAATACTGATCGAGGTACACAGCGGGCCCGTGTTGGTTGATGAACTTTCCGTTTGGGTTCCAGAAATATTTTACCTGAGGCTCCAATCGCCAAAAAGTGACCTTCACATCTGTATTGGAACTGGGGTCGAAGAGCGTATTTCTGCGCACAAAACCCATATCTGCTCGATAGTTCTTGCCCACATATTCGTGATTCCACATCAAGCGAATTTTATTCGTTCGGTACAAAAGCCATGAGGCGTGAGCGTGAGCATTCTCCTGTGTGCCATCGGAAATGGAACGGTGGTAAAACAACTTACCTCGAAGCTTATTCCCCTTGGTGTAGATGTCGTAATCGAGACCCACAATGCGGTTGTAATCCCCTGAAATGGTTCCCGATTTATCGAAGGCTTGACGGTTGACCACAATGGCCGCTAGGTTGTTGTTGCCAAACACCCGACGCTGAACTGCGGCCACCGAATAATTGGTAGAAGCCTCACCCAATTCTGAAACTCCTTCTGTTTGCATGCTCATTACCCCAATGCGCCACTTCTCGTCGATGCGTCCACTGAGGCGCGCACCAGCTAAAATCGGCACCGTCTGACCATTCGCCAATCCAATTCTTCTGGAGAAAAACGGACGAATTTGACTAAAGCCGTATCGCGCAAAGAGGTCTGAATTTTCCAAAAAGAAATTCCGACGCTCAGGAAAGAAGATTGAAAAACGGGTGAGGTTCGTGACTTGTCGATCGACGTCCACTTGGGAAAAATCCGGATTGATGGTTAGGTCGAGGTTCAAAGATGAACTCACCGCAATTTTCGCATCCATGCTGGCCTGCGGACGAACAAAGTCATAGGATGTATCCTGACGCTCCTGTCCGTAGCGCACATTCACACTCGGGATGAAGGCCATGTTCTTGGAAGGTTTCGGCAAGGACTCCGAAAAGTTCAAAGCACCTGTGAAGGCCAAACTTGTTGGCTCAAAAGTTCGGGGTACGCTGCTCCAAGCACTTCCTTCTGGAGAATTCATTTCTGCCCGCAAAAAGTTCACACCCCACTGAGTTGTATTCGGATCGAAGCGAAGCGTTTTGAAGGGAATCATCATTTCGAAGGTCCAGTGATCATCCTGAATCTCCGCTTCGGCCACCCATTTATTGTCCCAAAAGAGCTCAGCTCCAAATCCACCCGAATTTGCCAACAAGCCTTCCGACATTACTCCCAGCGGATTGACGGCAAAGGAGAAGCCGTTCACATGATCGTCGAAGGGATCGAGAATGAGCATCACAGCTTCACCCGTCTGCCATTCAAAATCTCGTTTCCTGGAAGGAATGACAAACTTCTCAGCATCGGAACGATTGCACACACCCGCCACGTAGATGTTGTGCTCATCGAAGGCAATCATAAAACGCGTGGCCGTATTGGCGTCGGAAGTATCGAATGGGAAATATTGCCGAAAGCCAGTGCCAGAGGAGGCGACTTTCCACACAGCCTCATTCAGTTGACCATCGAGTTCAATGGGTTCTGAAATCTTTCGCGCTTCAAGCGACTTCCGTTGGGCAAAGCCCGAGAGCTGCACGAAAGTCAAAAACAGGAATATGAGGAAGGGCTTTTTCAAGAGCCGGCAAATGTAGCAAAGGCGCATTTGGAGCTGACAGCTGATGTCTATATTTGTTCGCAATGAAAGTGAACAGACGTTTGATATTTCCAGTGATTGCCGCAAGTGTGGCAGTCATCTTTTTAATCTTCGACATGGGCGAAGAGGAAGCAGAAGAAAAGGCTCAACCAACTTCAGATGAAAGTGCAAGTCCAACCGACTTGACGACCGTCCGTTCGAATGTGGTTTTCTACAACGTTGAGAATTTGTTCGACACCATCGATCATCCCGATAAAAAGGATGAGGATTTCACACCCGGAAGCAAGAAGGAATATGGCTCTGAACGCTATAAGGACAAACTCGGAAAGCTGAGCCGTGTGCTTCGTGCCGCAAGTCCAAATCCGGGGCTCATCGGACTCTGTGAAATTGAAAATCGCAGTGTTGTAAACGACCTTGCCAAGAAGATCGACCCCAAGGCAAATCTGGTGGTGATTCATGAAGAGAGTTTCGATTTTCGCGGCATCGACAATGCTTTGATTTACGATGAAGACGAATTCGATTACCTATGGCATACTGCCATCCCCGTGCGTTTTGCCGGTGAAGATTACACTACCCGTGACATCCTTTGCGTCGCATTGGAATTGAAGAATGGAGAAGCCTTGTTCGTGTTTGTGAACCACTGGCCTTCCAGAAGAGGAGGAAAAGAAAAAAGCGCCTTCCGCCGAGCACGAGCTGCCGAAGTTTTAAGACAATGGATGGACTCACTTAGCTTCGAAAACCCTACTGGGCACCTAATTGCCATGGGTGATTACAACGATTACCCAAGCGATTCTAGCATTGTGAATGTATTGGGCACTGGGCCAGAGATGAACCTCCGAAATTTAACTCTCCCCATCCATCAAGCAGGATTGGGTTCCTACTGCTATAAAGGTGAATGGGGTGTTTTGGATCAAATTATTGTCGACTCAAAAAGTGCGCAATCGAATTTCTTCGACACCACCTACATCTTCAAGGAAAACTGGATGCTTTATTACAACAAGCAGAGCGATGATTCACTGCCGAGCAGATCCTTCGGCGGCGATAAGTACTTCGGCGGTTACTCCGATCATTTGCCTGCGGTAACGAGGATTAGTTACAGCTATTAAATTCTCGCTCGAGTTATAAGCTGCGAGTTGCAAGCCTCAAGCTACGAGCTACAAGCCTCAAGTCGCAAGCTGCCATTGCCCCATTCCCAAATTGGCATATTCTCAAATTACCCAAATCCCTTGCCCATATCCCAAATCCAGTAGCCTAGAACTTGTAACCCGTAACTTGAAAATGTGAAGATGTGGAAATATGAAAATTGACTGACCTAGCTGCAAGCCTCAAGTCGCAAGCCTCAAGTCGCAAGTCGCAAGCTTCTAGCAAAAAATGAATTCGCAATTGGTAATCAATCATTGATAATTGATAATTGAACACCCAAAACCCGCCTGCCCGCCCGTAGCTCAGCGAAGGAGGGTAACCCGAAACTTGAAAATGTGAAGATGTGGAAATTTGTAACCAGTCACCCGTAATTGACAATCGGTCATCGCTAATCGATCATTGTCCACAAATTACATACCTTGTACGGTACGAAATCGTCCATCCTAATTAAGGCAAGAAAAAGTGGCGATAATTCTCAAATAGACGGGATAAGGTAAACTGTGCTTTTCTTATTCCTTGTTGTATGCCATTGAAAAAAAGAAAAGTCCACCACACGTTCAAGCACATTTGTCGCTTCGTACCTCAGCACCAAAAGAGCTAGTGTAAGGGTCCCCTAACCCGAAGCATTTGTAAATATAGTTTCTTCCAATAATTCAAGATAAATGTTCAGACTTGGAGGGCAAGGATATGACCTTTGTTGACTGAACTTTACTGGTGGAGGATTATCCAGCGATTGATGAGGGCGAATATGGTTGTAATCCCACATCCACCTTTGTGCTTGTTCTCTTACCTGATCTAGATCGGTGAACAGGTGAGCAGAGAGTACTTCTCTTCGATAGTTTCCATT
>Ga0209715_1000052_pt1 | contig 107982 bp, 83 predicted proteins | sample COGITO_mtgs_1205_2_FD_184809 | JGI IMG/M metagenome (GOLD analysis project Ga0209715, IMG submission 184809) | Pelagic marine microbial communities from North Sea - COGITO_mtgs_120503 (SPAdes) (version 2) | ecosystem: Environmental > Aquatic > Marine > Epipelagic ... | reverse complement strand
TAAACCTCTTAAGTAAGTTAAACTGATATTTCTAGAAGCCTTCAATGTTTTTCTGATAGCTTGTATGCAAAATTAACTTTAATTTAGAAACGGTCTGTTTATATGCCATTAAGTGGGCAATATTTTCGTTTTCGTTTTTCGTTGTTCTGTGGTCATAGAGCATCGTAGCTAGAGTTGAATTGTCCTGGGGCTTTATAAATTCAGTATAACTGAAGTCGTTTGTTTTTAATGTAAATCCGTTGGTTTGTTTTATAAAAACATGTTTTTTTCCTTCCAAATTCGGATTGTTCAAAATAGGCACGACACTGGTTCCGTCTAATTGGTTCTTAGGCACTTCTAAATTACACAGTTCTGCTAATGTAGGGTAGAGGTCTACTAAGCCGGTCAAGGCATTAGTGCTGCCTTTGCCCTTAGCTAAAGGGTTGTAAATAATTAGAGGCACTTGAGTGGAAGTGTTGTAGTTTGTAAACTTTGCCCACTGGGTGTGTTCCTGTAAATTATAACCATGGTCAGAGACCAAAACAACAATTGTGTTTTGATCGAGTTGCTGGTTCTTTAGCTCTTGTAAAACTTTAGCAATTAAGGCATCAGTGTAAGATACTGTTGCATAATACCCATGTATCAAATCAATGGCTATACTGTCAGACACCTGTCCGCGCTTTGGAATGTTAGAATAGCTTCGCATTTCATCCCAATTACTAATGCTCATCTTTGGGGCATTTCTGGGGATATAATTATAGTTTTCAGGTTGTTTAATTGTAGTTCGATCGTAAAGGTCCCAATACTTTTTAGGGGCATTAAACGGCAAATGTGGGGTGATAAAACCCGCAGTTAAAAAGAAAGGTTTAGCGCTCTTTTTTAGTTTTTTAAGATCTCGGATTACTTTTTCGGTTAACAACCCATCAATATAAGTAGAGTCAGAAACCTCTGCACTTTCATAAGCGGGCCCTGTGTCTGTTGCATTGTATAAGGATTTATTATTGGGGTCTTGATAGTCTTTCCAAAGCGATTGCCAATGATCCGTGGGCGCTAAGCCTTTATCATTTTTATCAAAAGCATAGGGGCGCCAAACTTCACTCCAATCCGATTCTCTGTCGTCTAAATGATGATAGATTTTTCCATTTGAAATCGTGGTATACCCGTTTTTTTTAAATAGCTGAGGAAGTGTTACCGCTTCTGGTGTTTCCTGCTCAACAAAGGTCTTATAATCTAAAAACCTGTTTTTTGTAGGCAGCATTCCTGTAAGCATACTAGCCCGGGATGCGCCACAAACAGGGACATTACAGTAAGCATTTGCAAACTTCACTCCTTGTTCGGCCAACGCATCAATCGTAGGCGCATGTATTTGAAGGGCTCCAAAACTTGCTAATTCTGGGCGTAAATCATCAACATATAATAATAGAACATTAGGTTTTTGAGACTTCTGTTCTAGTGCTGGTCCTTTACAGTTTAAAAAAGCTAAAAGGAAAAGAAGCAGGAGATTTTTCATAATTTATAAGTTAAATAGAAATCAAATTTAGTAAAAAAAAGTCACTGGTAGTTTACTGGCAGTGGATAGACCGTTGATTATTTCCAAATAATTTTGATGGTAAAATTATAGATGGTAAAATTAAAATAGGCATCACTTCTTCCTTTAATTCAGGGAGTTCTAAACCCCGTAAATAGATTAAGCTTAGCTTATAGACGAATGCCCCCTTAGCCTTCTGTCGCTCGAATATAGAGTCTATACGTTTAAAGATATCAATAGCTCCAGAGTGTCAAAAAGTTTCGTTTTATATTGATTGATACTATTAAAGTTGCTTCCTTATGTTACCAAGTTAATGTCATAATAAAGGTGGTTTCTGAGATGATATTATATTATTTAAAGACAGCCCGTTATTGAAAAAAATTGATTTTCAATTAATAATTATGTCTAATAAGTGTGTTTTGTTTGATATCAAAAAACGCCTCCTGTTTAAGGGGAGCGTTTTAAAATTAATTTATTTTAGTTATTATTTATTATAAGTGATTTAGTAGACGTTCCTTGTTCTCCTTTAATAACTAACAGATATTCAGCATTAGCTAACGCAGAAATATCGATTGAAATCTCCAGCCCCATATTAGTTAAATCTACTACATTAACAATTTTACCCGTTAAATCATAAATAGTTACCTCACTAAGATCCATTTGTTTAGGATTGCTTAGGAAAACTATACTATCTGCGGGGTTAGGATATAGGACTAACGATGCAAAATCTTGCTGACCATTAGCCCCTAATGTTTGCTGAACATCTAATTGAAAACTACAAGTAGAAACAGATCCAGATTCATCTTCCGCTGTAAAAGTAACCTCTTGCACCCCCAAATCTAATAAGGTGCCTGGTACAGGGTTCTGTGTAAAAATCATTACAGGATCTGTACAGTTATCTGTAACAGTTGCAGTGCCATCAGCAATATAATCCCCAAGAGCATAAGTTCCATTAGGGTCCAAATTTACTTGCTGATCATCGGGGCATACAATTTGGGGGCTTAATAGATCTACGACGTTAATATCATCAGAAGCACTATTAGTACATGTATTTCCGTTTATAAATGTATAGGTAATGGTAATGTCTCCAGATAAATTAGTAGAATCAAAACTAAAAGATGTTCCATTTCCATTATCGGTAACACCCGCACCGCTATAGATCCCTCCAGTTGGCAATCCTCCGCCTAAGTTATCCGTGTTTATATTTGGACAGTAAGGACTCACTGGAGCTGTAAAAGTAACGACAGGAAGATCTAACACCTCAAAACTCACATTACTAGTATTAGCACAAGTACCTGTGGTAGTATACGTTATAGTGTATGTGCCTGGTGTTGAAGCAGACACATCAACAGTTCCTGAACTTGCGTTTAAACTCAATCCTGTTGTGGAACTGAACGTTCCTCCTGCTAATCCGGTAATGGTTGGCGTAGGATCTGAATCAGTTGTACAATATGCTCCTCCACTGAAATTAAATGTGGCGTCATCTAACTCATTAATTGTTACAGAAAGCGGAAGTGTTTTAGTTCCTGAAGTACTATTAGCTTTAACCGTAAGATCATAGCTTCCAGCGGTAGCGGCTCCAGTATTAGAAATGGTCAAAACTGAAGTCCCTGCAGGCGTCACAGAGCTCGGACTAAAGCTAGAAGTGGCTCCAGCTGGAACCCCCATTATACTTAAATCTACAGAATCCTCATACCCACTAATAGAGCCAATATTGATGGTATAAGTAGCATTGGTTTGAGAACAAACGCTTGTATTGGCATTGGTAGCTGAGATCGAATAATCACTGGTAGCTACTGTAATTGTAAAATTGTTGTTTGAAATATCAAAGAAAGTATCTCCAGAACAAACAACCATTACACGAGCAGTAATAGTTGCTGTGTTAGGAACTGTAATCGCTTGACTCCCATCATTTGGAGTATTAGAGGCTAAAACAGTAGGATAGGTCAACCCTCCATCAGAAGAAAGAAGAATGTCTACATTGGCGCAAGAAACAGGAGCCTGGTCTGTTCCTGCTATATCCCAGCTTACAGTCTTGGTAGATAAACCAGCCCATGTTATTTCTGTAGCCGTTGGATTAATTACCAAAAAAGGTCCTGAGTTTTCATCAATCGTTACAATTACATCATCAAAATCAGTACAGGCCGCTCCTCCATCTGTGTTATTATCCCGCACTGTAACGCGGAAATTCATTGTTCTTGAAACTGACGATAAGACTTCCCAGGTTGGTGTATTATTAGCAATGATATCATTCAAATTCGGGAAATAACGAGTGGGGCTTATTGAAGGAGAAAAAGAGCGAAAATTAGGCCCCACAGTTGAAATTTCGGATGGAGGCTGAGGAGATGGATCTGCATCCATTTGTTCCCAACAATAGGAAAGAACATCATTTTCGTCTGGATCTGTTCCCGTAACACTAAGGCTAAATGGCGTGTTTGCAGGCACTGTAATATTTCCACTGGTTTCTGTGATTGTTGGCGCCGTGTTAGGAATCGTTGTCACCACTGGACAAGTATGTCCTTCCCAAGTTACGAAATTTCTAATTTCTGCTATAGTAATCCCATGAAAATGATCATCTGAATTACTCTGAATATTTGGTGGACAAATTCCTGCATAGCCCATTATTGTAGAGGCACTTCCTGGCTCAACAGAAGTTACCAATGTGTTTCGTTGACAATCATTATTTTGGGTATGATTCCCCCCAAACTGATGTCCTATTTCATGACTAACATAATCAATATCAAAAGGGTCGCCTACTGGATTACCCCCCCCCGTCACTCCTCTTGCTTTACCAGAAGAGCAGGGACTATACAATTGAGCAACACCACCACCTCCAGTAGAAAAAACGTGTCCAATATCATAGTTTTCAGTTCCAATTACTGCATCGATATTGACTTGATTCTCATCCAACATTTCAAATCCGTCGTTGTTGGTGTAAGGGTCGGTATCTGAATCGGTATAAATAATAAGATTATTATTTCCAATAATATTCATTTGAATACCAACCTCTCGATTATACACCGCATTAACACGATTCATAGTGGTCACCTGTGCTGCAAGGGCTCCTGCCACAGTACCTCCATTAAACTGTGTGTACTCTCCTGTTGCTGCTAATGCTAATCTATACGTTCTTAGTTCACAAGACTCAAATCGGTTCTCGGCATTTTCTGGTCGAAAATCAGCTGTGTTAACCGCTTGACCTACGACACCACAAACCATTTCTTTACCCGCTATTGGAGTAAAATCCTTTTTGTAATAAGATATATAGTTCTGAACATCTCCCCCACCAAAACTGTAAGGATCAATATAAATGGTTCCTTCTCCTACAGTCAATATCATTGCATGAAAACCTGCAGGGGTGAGATCAAAACGAACAAATCTTCCAGGATTTTTAAGACTTACACCAGAATAAGTCATAATCTCAGGAAACTGTTGTGATAGTTCAGCTTCCATAATTGGTGACTCTACAATATTAAAGGTCTCCATGCTGCCATCTGGCATTGGCAAGTCCAGGAGTGTTTGCGAAGTTGTTGCTATTGGCGTATACTGCATTGGAGCTTGATCAAATATCCTCTTTATGCCCTGAATATTTAACTGAATGGTCCGGTATTTCGTTGGCTGAATATAGCGCGATCCTTTTTTGGGGATTTGCTCCTCATCAATATCCTGCCACATATTCTCTTTTTTCTGAGAATTTGCCGACAAGGTAGTTTGCGCACTTACCACTGCGAGACTTAGGAAGAATAACAGGGTTAAAGCGAATTTTTGAAATAAGTTTATCATTTTATAAACTTTTGTTAATTGGTTTGTAAACAAAAGTAAATGATTTGAAAAGAAACGCATTGGCAAACTCACTTTTTTTGTTTAAAATCGACAGCCTTCTCTTGACTTTAGTTCAAAAGTAACTTTAAGTAGCGGAGGGTTCTCAATCCATTTAATTCTTATCAAGGCCCTTACCGCTATGGTGCTAATTCTTGGCAACTATTTGGCTACTGACTAGCGCCTACCTCTTTCTTCCACGTCTCATTTACAAGTTGCAATTGAGTATTCAATTTTTACAAGATTGACATTTAAAATAAGTGCTGAAACCACTCACAAAAACCTGCTTTTAGCCCTTTTCTCAACCCACTTTGCCCCAAATCTACTGGGCTTTTTAATTATTTAAAATAGTACTGTGTAAGCGGATAAGTTTAAACAAAATATACAAAGTATTATTGAAACTTCGTAAGCAGGTTAAGCTCACATTTGTTATATTTGAAGTATATAATTTATTACTGACTTTTCTACTTACGAAAATCCTCGCGGATTTTCTGTTTGGTTTTGTAGTTACTAACCTTACTGCTTAAGCACGCAACTAATCATACACCAACCGTTGGGTTTCATGCAAAAAGACATTTTAAAATTAAGAACAAACCTTATGAAATTAAAGCATCTATTTAAAACCATTTTACTCTTCATATCCATTTTCTTTTTTCAACAGACAGCTTACAGTCAGGACTATAAAGATATGATGAAAAATAATACCATTAATTTTTATGATGTTGTTGATGAAGCAGAGTCATATTTTAAGACCATAGATATTTATGCCAAAGGATCTGGATATAAACAATTTATGCGATGGGCTAATAGTAATGAATATAAATATTATCCGTCTGGAGACAGGCTATCTATAGATCCTGAATTCGCTACTAAGGCATATCAGAAAAACTCAGCTAATAAAAGCACTCCATTAAACAGATCTAATATGTTTGGTGGTTGGAGAGAAATAGGGCCATTTGCAATAGATAATATTACTGGTCATTATGCCGCAGGAATGGGACGAGTAGAAGACTTTTACGTTGACCCAAATAATACGCAAAACATTTATATTTGTTCAAGAAGTGGTGGTTTGTGGAAAACAGAAAATGAGGGATCGACATGGTCTATTACGAGTACTGAGATCTTGCTAGCTTCTGGTGTTAACTCAATAGCTGTAGATCCATTAAATTTTAATCACGTCTACGTAGCACTACAAAATGCTAATAATAATTATTCTTTTGGTCTTTATGAATCCTTAGACGGAGGCACCTCTTTTAACGAAACAGGGTTTAATCCAACTAGCTTGGGCCTTGGAGGTTTAGGATCTAATTTTAGAATTTATACTATAACACATCATCCAACAATTACGAACCTATTATTAGTTGGTACATCTAATGGTTTATATAAAACTACAAATAATTTTAGTACTTGGACAAATGTTATAGACACGGGTGAAATTGTACAAGTTGAATTTCATCCTACTAATGCTAGTATTATTTATGCTTATAATAATTTACAAAAAAACTTAGTCTATGTCTCCAACAACACAGGTAATACGTTTTCAACGACTACTATTAGTGGTAATAGTAATGAATCCGCTACAATAGCTGTAACGGCTAATGCCTCAAATGATCTTTATTTTGCATCATCTTCTGGCATTTTTAAATCCACTAACTCTGGTTCAAGTTTTAGTTTTATTTCAAATTCGTTTAATAGTATTTCTACAATAGGTACTGATGCTTTTGCAGTAAACAGTACAAATAATCAAAATTTACTTATTGGTGGAGTTGATGGAGCAAATTCTACAGATGGTGGTGTTAATTTTACTAAAAGAACAAATTGGTATTTAGCAGATCCTATTCATGGCACTGGCACTTTAGAGCAAAATTATTTTAATAGTACAGCTTATGTACATGCCGATTTAAGAACGGCAAAATCTATAAATGGTGACTTTTATGTTGCTACAGATGGATGTTTAGCGAAAAGTGTAGACGGCGGTGTTACTTGGCAAAATCTAATGCAAACCAATGCACCAGCTATTAGAGAAAATTATAAGTTAGGTATCAGTCAATCAAACAACAATGTAGCTATTTGTGGATCTCAAGACAATGGGACAACAATAAAAAATTCTACCGAATGGGTTGAAGCATATGGAGCAGATGGTATGGAAGGTATTATTTTACCGCTTAACCCAGAGTACATGATTGGTAGTTATCAATTTGGTGGAAGAATTAGAACGCTAAATGCTGGCACATCAAATACTATTGTAACGTCTAATGGAACGAACGGTTGGTGGGAAGCTCCTTTAGCTTATGACCCTAACGACCAGTTTAAAATTTACGACTTTAGAAATGGCGTTTATGCTAGTACAGATTTTGGCCTTAACTATAATTATGTAGGGACACCTTCGTTTTTAAGTTCAAACCCAAATAATTACTGGTGGCAAATTAGAAATGCTGAAATTGCGCAAAATAATTCTGATATTATGGTTGTATCAAGAGCTAGTGAAATTGAAAAATCTACAAATGGAGGCGTTAATTTTTTTGATATTAAAAATAATTTGCCCAATCACGAAATTCAAGATATCGCTTTTAATCCAACTGATGATGATGACATTATTGTTGTTAATGCAAGCTATCAAAATAACGGTCAAAAAGTATATAGATCTACAAATGGCGGAGCATCATGGTCTAATATTACCTTCAATATTGGCGATATTCCTGTGCATACAGTAGTTATTGATCATACAAATAATCCTAACATTTATATTGGCACAGAGGTTGGCGTATATTATATGCCTCTAAATGGTAATAATTGGATACTATATAATACAGGTTTACCAAATGTAGCAGTACAGGAATTAGAAATTAATTATGGTGCAAATACTATTAAAGCAGTAACTTGGGGACGTGGTCTTTGGGAATATGATTTAGTTGGTAGGGACATCTATCCTTCTATAGAAAGCACATCAATTACTAATCCTCCAACATTAAATTCACCTCTAGAAGGTCGTGATCAGTTTGTTTCTTCTGTTATTAATTACAGTGGAACTTTAACTAACGTAGAAGTGAAGTATGCTATAAATAACCAGTTGCTAAATAATACTATTAGCATGACCAATACATCTGGTAACCTCTGGATTTCAGATCAAGCGTTGCCAAGTTCTGCACTTGTAGGAGACAAAGTGTTTTTTAAAGTTTTTGCTACTGGATCTAATACAGACACTTCAGATACTTATAAATTCATGTATGAAGTCCGCGATTTTTCATATTGTACTTCCGAAGGTCTGAGTGGTACAGGATCCGATTATATAAATCAAGTAGGCTTAGGAAGTTTTGTAAATAACTCATCTCAAGATTATTATACATTATATGATACTCTAGAACCAATTCAATTAACCCTAGGAGAAACATATCAACTATCTGTAAGCCTAAATTATGCTTTTGAACCAGATCAAGCAGCAGCTTGGATTGACTTTAATAGAGACGCTGTTTTTGATACTACAGAATTAATTAATATGTCAGGATATACTAACAATATTTCAACAGGAAATTTTACAGTACCAAATGATGTCGTTCTTGGGCAAACCCTTAGAATGCGTGTTAGTAATATATATAATAATACCATTGCCCCTTGTGGCAATGTTAGTGGTGAGGTAGAAGATTATTTAATAACGGTAAATAATAGCACATTTACTGTTAATGAATTTAACCAAAATGATAAAACAGTAAGTATCTATCCGAATCCTTCAACTAGCGAGGTGTTTGTTAAGTCTTCCGAAAATATTTCAAAAATTGAATTATTTGATATTAGAGGAAGAAAAGTTATTCAGCAAAACAATTTAAATAAATTGGATACCCAATTTAATATAGAACATTTTGACGAGGCAATGTATATCTTAAATATATATACAAAAGATAGAGTAATTGTCAAAAAGTTAATGAAATTAAACTAGGCTAAAATGTTCAATTTAAAACACTTAGGACTCTCTCTGTTGGAATTTTTGGTTGTCTTTTAAACTTATGTCATGGACTGGGGCCAGCGTCCTATTAATCGTTGGACTGTCTTTTTTGGGGCTCTATTATTTAATTAAAGTATTTGAAAAATAACTGTACTTGTAAATGCAAAGAATGTCAGCAAGTCAATTGTAAAAATTACTCTTCTGAGAATTGCTCAAGTGAAAACTGTAATAGATAATATTATGAAAAACTGTTCTGACTTTGTGTACGAGACAGTAATCATGTTCCACAAATGTGAACTTAAGACTTGGAGAAACCTCTTTAAATACAAGGTCTAAACATCTAGCATAGCTTATGTCTACGACACAGCAACTTCATGCCCTCCATAAACAGTATCAAGTTTTGTGTTAAAACTTGATAATGCGTTTTATGGCAGTTGTATTCTCCGTGCTTATTTTTACCAGGTAAATCCCTTCGTTAAGCATACTCACATCAATTTCATTAGTGTTGGAAGTCGTCATTACTCGCTGGCCAAGCAATGAATACACTTCAATGTCATAAGCGTCTAAATCGCCTTTAATATAAAGCGTGTTTTTAACTGGGTTTGGATAAACAATGAGCATACTAGAAGCAACCTCATCTATGGAAAGTTCGCTGCTATTGACTGCATTTGGACTTCCATTTTCATTGATACAGTTCCAATTTTCTGGCAATGAATTGTCTAAGTCGGGGTTGGTCAGTTCCAAGGTGTTTCCGGTTTCGTCGGCACAAGTAGGCCAAGAGGCCTCAGGATCATAAGAGACTTCATCCATAAGCTTGCTGTCAGAGTTGTACACTCTAACGGCATCCGTCCCTCCAAAACCAAAGTCCAATTCGCCTATATAAGGAATGTTTGGAAAGACACTACTAAAAGCAGCTGCATCTTTGACAACGACCAAAAATCCATTTCCTGCTATTTGAGTGCCCTCCGGAATGACAAACACATGGGTGTCATTGTCGTCTTTTATTTGCCAATTTGAAATGTCTATGGTCGCTCCTTTTGGATTGTACAATTCAATCCAGTCGCCTGGGTTGAACGTAACACTTGATTTGTAATTAATTTCATTTATAATCAGCCCTTCAACTTGAATAGGAATACCCTGCTCATATAAACAGATGTCCGTTTCGTCTTTTACAACGACATTATAGTCGCCTACGGCTAAGTTGGAAAACACATTTGTTGGAACGAAGCTTTGTCCGCCATCAATGCTGTATTTATAAGGGGGCGTTCCTGAAGTTGGCGTAATAACTATGGAGCCATTTGTTGAAACAACAGAAGGAACTGAAGTTGCTGTTATATCGACCGTCGTAAATGTGCAAGCTTCAATTGAAACCGTTTCCTCAAATGAGCAAACTCCCGTCGCGCCTCGTACAAATACATCGTAACTCCCTGGCATTAAATTTTCAAATATGTTAGACTCAGAAAAAGTCTGTCCACCATCAATGCTGTATTGAAATGGACTCAAGCCAGAACTGGTGTTCATTGTAATAGTGCCATCATTGGCAGATTCAGAACTTGCATGTAAAACAGTGATCTCTGCGTTGATTTCACATCCAGATTCATCAAGACAAAACACTTCTTGAACGAAATTGTCAAACTGACCGTCATTTGTGAGAATACTATCCTCTGATGCATCCAAAACTTGAAAAGAGCCCTCACCAAAACCACAGCAAATCCCATCCCCATACGAATCATAAAAGTACAAAGAGAAGCAAGATGTATAATTCACACAAATCTCTTCACGATAAACCTCGTTTGAATCGCTAGAACTTAAAGAGCCCGTGGATATAATTTCGTTGGATTCGTCTAAAAGCTTCCAAGATGTTTCGTAAGCATAATTATCGGCGTTGATAACAAGTGTAATAATATCATAATCTGAATCTAAGGTGGTGGTTGTGGAGGCCGTGTTATTGGTTGAATCTCCATCCGCTTGATTGTTGATGCTTAACAAGTTTAATGTGATGTTATTGTTGTTTTGTTGAAGGTTGTTATCGATCATTAATACGACTGTGCCTTGTTCCTGGGTTGGAATCTCAACGTTGGCAGTAATCACCTCAACTACTTGTCCATTAACTACAACCTCAATAGCCGCTTCTGTAAGAGGTGTCTGGCCAAGGTTAGTAATAATCGCGTCCACTTCAACCACGCCATTACAAACAACCGCTAGTTCCCCAACGGAAAGCGCGCCATCCAGTTCTTGAACGGTACTTAAAACAACACTTAAAGTATCATTGTTTTCGTATTCATCATCCGCCTGACTCACCGTTACAGTGACGTTATAATCGCCAATGGTTGAAAAATCTTGCGGGGTTAAAAATTGAAAATCTGCTTCACTAAAAGGTTCAATTGCTTGAGGGATCGTAATCGTTTCTACAGATTGGCCGTCTACAATGAGTTCGACATCAAAATTACTCATCTCATTTAAACCTTGATTAGAAATTGTTGCGGTTACAAGCTCGCTGCTTCCTAGGCTAGAAGGAGACTGAGGGTCTACAATTGCGGTTACACCCAAATCATTATCAGCATTAATATTTGCCCAAAATGAAACCCATGGCCTTGCTTGTTTAATGATCAATTGATCTTGTGCGGTGACCTTATATTCGATATCTACTCCAAAACCTTCCGCCCCTACTACATCATAAAGTATTTCAAATCCATTATGAATAACGCTAAGGAACTCTCTCATTTGGTCGATATAGACTTGATCCATTACCAGCTCTCCTGGGTTGACTAAGTTAGACAATCTTAACACGAGGTACCCACCCGCTTGTGTGGGATCTTCATACAATAAAAGTTCTTCTGGCACCGAGTTCGGGTCCGGGTTTGTAATTAAGGACTCTCCTACTTGGGTGTTTAGATAAAAGGTGTCTTCTGTGTCGTAGATAGGATCAATACTAATCCCAACTCCATTGGATTGTTCTTCTTGAAAATTGGAGTGACACAGCAGTCCCATCGCTGCTATAAAGTGATCTACTCGATAGAAATCTCTTTCTTCATAGGCTCTAAAATTCCACATACTGGCATAGACCTGCTTTATGGATTTAGAAATATGCCCTTCGTCTAGGTATTGCGTTTTAGAGGTGTATAGACCTGCACCACTAAATCCGGGTAAATCTTCGTTGTTCGTGCTAGATCGACACCTAACGGCTGTGCCAACAGGAAAATCATCATGCATGGCTTGTAAATTATCCAGCATCCATTGTGGCATTGGCGCATCTTTAATGTCTCTTCTAAAATCTTTTAGCCGCTCAATACGAAAGTTTAAATCCGTTTGAAACGTAGGGTTGTCTATCATGACCTGCGCCTCTTCATAAAAATTATTGAACTGCATAAATTCATCATAATAGTAAAAAGGAATTCCAAAACCATCAGGAATCGTTCCCGTAGGAAGATCAAAGGACCTCATGGTTGCAACGTTGGAGCACTTTGCTCCAAAGGCCGTAGACATTTGAAAATTAATCTCGTCTAGAGGCAGGATTTCTGTGATGGTTAAATCTCTGATTGGAATTTGTGGTTCTGTGGGCCTAAGGTCTTCATACCAGTCATTCACTTCGGTTAAAGTAGCTTCTCGTAGTTCATACTGCTCGTTTTCTACTTTGTAATAAATGTAGCCTCCTAGCAGATTTGCAATGCCATCAATTGCCAAAGGGTTTGCAATATATGCATTTGGAACATTGTCCTGAATAGCTCTTAGATTAACGTGAGACAGCGGCGTTTGTATAACAGACGTTATAATGCCTCCTACTCTGGGTAGTGAGTTTGGCAAGGCGTCGTAGAGTACGATATCTCTACTGCCAGGGGTTTCATTAAGATCCGTCATATGCTTAAAAAAACCATAGCCTTCTGCTTCATGAAAAGGGATGTAATTGATTTCTGCAAAAACATCCGATTCTAAAACAACCTCTATTCTAGACCCTACAAAATCTGATGCATAATTATTATTATGGTCGTCTTCGTCAGACTGCCCAATAAAGTGGTTCATGTTATTTTGAAGAAAAGGCATGCTCGCAACCAATAATTCATAGGTTCTTTGGGTGTCCTCAAAATCATAGGCATTTCCAAAAGAAAAATTGAACGAATACGTTCCTATTATACCACTTGGAAGGATGTCATTGGGGTTAAAAACAATCTCTCCAGAGGCATCATCTCCAGTGACAGAGGCTCCAATTCCATTCCAAAAGTTGGCGTGAATAGTGTACGTATTGCTATTAATAAAATACACCTGTGGATTGTCAGTATCTCTATTAAGAATCCCAAACTTAACATACATTTGATCATCAAGGAATGGTGCCCAGCCCACATTATTTACGGTAGCCAAGGTCATAAAGGTTTCTGTATTCGGTATTGAGGTGGCTCCATCAGAAATATCAATAGGTGCTGCAAAGTTGAACGGCGCATCCGTAGGCATGTTATTAAATTCTGTAACATCATCTATACCATCTCCATCATAGTCGCCAGGAGTTGCTATATCATACGCTGTTATAGAATAGTTAGCTAATGGAAATGCAGCAGCTGGCTCAGAGATAACCATGGTTCCGTCAACGCCCATTGTCATTGAGGTCGCCCAGTTAAATGTTGGACTGTGCTGTGCTTCTAATATATAATATTTCCCTGCTTGGGCTTGAATTGATAATTGGGCTTGTCCAAGACCATTTACAGAATAATTATCAATTGATACTGGTTGCGCAAAACAACAAGTATAAACAGAAATTAAACAAAGAAGTGATAAAAAAGTAGTTTTATTCATGATAACAAGCTTTGTTTAAACAGTTTAAAAAACTTAAATATACAAATGTTTCGCGTTGTGTTAAGGAGTTTTAACCTAAAAAACACATAAATTGGTGCTCTTAAGAGAGGGAATTATTGATTGAGGTATTCTAAAAAAGATTAAACAAAGATGAGTGTTGAACGCATGGAATTAACAGCAGTAAAAATGAAGCCGGATATTAGGGGGCTTTAACAGCGATCAATGTTTAATTAGAGCATTTAAAGGCGGGATGTAATAAATGAAGTTGACGCCTTTTTTTATAAAGCACCACCTTATAGAGGCGATCGTAAATATCTAAATCAAAAGCCCCAATATCCTCACCAACCAAAAGACCCGCTAAAACTCCTGTGGTATTGCTATGCCCAACAACGAGCGCATTTTGATTGCGCTCGATTAATACTTTTGAAAAATCGCTAAGTGCTTGCGCGTTGTATTCGGTAATTTCCAGTCCTTTGGACAGGGCTGTTGGCAGTGCCGTATTTTTAGTTCGATTATAAGCAGTGCTGTAAACAACTTCAATTGGTACCTCTTTAAGAAAACGGCTTAGATTCTCAGACCGTTGCTCCCCACATTGGGTGAGTGGAGGGTCTGAGTAGTTAGTAGATTTTATATCTTTTTCTGAATGTCTAACTAAATATATTGTAACTATTTCGTTGTCATTCTGGGCATTAATACCGCCTCCAACAGAGCACCCAAAGATTAGTAAAGTGGAGAAAAGAAGTAGTTGTTTCATTGACTTATGTGTGTTTATAAGGGCTATACCCATTTGATAAAGTTAACAAAAGTAAGTTACACTATGATTTATTTCTAATAAAGTTGATGATTTAAAAACAACTATAACGCAGATATTTAAGCTCTTTACGCTTGATTTACCCAGGCTTCAATTGTCTTAAAAACAGTACATAGGCTTTCTGATTTTTTAGTTAAAGAGTATTCTACTTTTGGAGGGATTTGTTGGTATTGTTTTCTCTTTATAAGGTTGTCTTTTTCTAAGCTCTTTAGCTGGTCTGTCAAAACTTTTCTTGAGATATTTGGGATTGCCGCTGCTAATTGACCAAACCTAATAATTCCTCTTGTTCGAATAATATTGATAATTATAAGCTTCCATTTACCTCCTAACATTTCTGTAAAAGAAGTTACTTGGCATATATGTTTAGTGGCGTTCATACGTATGGTTTAGTTACATTTAAGTATCTAGAATTTTATGGTTACCTAAAGGTAACAAGTTACTTTATGTTCCCAAAAGTATTACTATTGCAGTAACAAAACAAAAAAATAGCAATGAAAACAAAAAATTTATTATCAATCTTACTAATTGCAGCTACAACAACTGCCTTTTCACAAACTAAATTTGATCTAGAAACCGCTACCATCAAATGGACTGGAAAAAAAATTACAAGTCAAGCGCATTCAGGTTCTTTAAAGCTTAGTTCCGCATCATTATCATTAGACAACCCAAACAAACCATTGGGTATGTTTACTGTAGATATGACCTCATTAACTAATGAAGATTTAACTGGAGAATGGAAACAAAAACTTGAAGGACACTTAAAGTCTGACGACTTTTTTTCAGTGGAGAAATATCCTAAAGCAACCTTAATTATCAAAAAAGTAAATTCTCAGAATAACAACGTCTATGAACTCACAGGAGATTTAACAATTAAAAACATTACCCACCCTGTTGATTTTAGTTTGATTATTTATAAAGATAAGGTTGAAAGTAAATTAACTTTTGACAGGACAAAATATGACATTCAATTTGCTTCAGGAAGCTTTTTTGAAAACTTGGGAGACAACCTAATATTAGATGAAATTACGATGGATATAACCTTACAAAAAATATAATTATGATTTATAAAAAACAAGACCGCCCAAAGTGTGGCTGTGGAAATACGCAAGACCCAAATAGATATTGTGACGGCTCACACTCAAATAAATAAATAAAAGCCCTCTTAAAAGAGGGCTTTTATTTGTGATAGGCATACCCTACCTCCTTAAATTTAGCTTGCTTAAACAGGTTAAAAACAAAAGGTTATATTTGGACGATAATCCATTTATTGATGAAAAACTTACTTTTAACATTATTACTCTTATTTGTTCTTACAAGTTGTGAAAACGAGTCAGAAGACACGCCTTTACCTGCTTATACAATTGAGGGCAGATGGTTATTTGACATGGGGGCAAACATGCCCAGCACTATGTACGAATTCATAAATGGCACACGCTATACCTACTATGCTACTTCAAATGACTTCAGTGTCGCTTTTTGGGAGTCGCTAAGGATCTCTGACGCCATCCCAGGAACCAATAATTATACATTTGAAAATGAGATACTTTCTATTGATTTGAGCTCAAGCACGACGCAACTCATGCCCCTTATATTTGAATGTAATGGAGGTCGAATTAACTTTCAAGACCCTGATTATCCAGAGCGTTATGACTGGGTGCGATTGGCTGCGGATTGTAACTAAAATTAAATTTTGTTTATGAAAAAAAATATACTGTTCCCTGCCATTGGAATCTTGTCAGTCACAATAATCGTGATCGGAGTCAATGAATTTACTAAAATTACCGTCAACTCTGGCTTTGGCTATATGCTTATTATATCTGCAATGCTTTTTGGTGTTTGGCTGTCTAAACGAAGTCGTACTAATAAATAAGTTCATTTAAATTAGTTTTACTTCAACCCTATTTACTTTTTTTAATCCGATACTGCCAAAAATATTTAGTGCGATGGAGACACTGAGTTGGGAGGCATTTATAAACAAATTAATTTTGAAAGCAAACTCCATTAGCCCCTCAATACTCTCTTTGATTTACAGAGGACTAAATAACATTTAACTGTTTCCCAACCTTAACAAACGCACTAATTGCTTTGTCTAAATGTTGCTTAGTATGAGCCGCAGATAATTGTACTCTAATTCGCGCCTTATCTTTTGGAACTACTGGAAAGAAAAACCCTATAACATAAATCCCCTCCTCTAGAAGTGCATTGGCCATGTCTTGAGATAGCTTGGCGTCATACAACATTACCGGTACGATGGCAGCATCTGCACCAACAAGATCAAAGCCCGCTTTTCCCATTTCAGTTCTAAAATAATTTGTGTTTTCTTCCAATTTATCTCTCAGCGAAGTATCTTTTGAGATCAGTTCAAAAACCTTAAGCGATGCTCCAACAATTGTTGGTGCTAAAGAGTTTGAAAATAAATAGGGCCGAGATTTCTGACGCAACAGTTCAATAATTTCCTTTTTACCTGTCGTATATCCTCCCATCGCCCCTCCAAGTGCTTTTCCTAATGTCCCCGTTATGATGTCAACGCGTCCTAACACGCCTTTCAACTCCATGGTGCCTCTGCCTGTTTTTCCAATAAACCCAGACGCATGGCATTCATCGACCATCACCAGCGCATCGTAGGTGTCTGCTAAATCACATATTTTATCCAACTGAGCTACAATGCCATCCATTGAAAAAACGCCATCGGTTACGATAATTTTAAAACGGTGATTTTGTTTATTTGCTTCAATAAGCTGAGCCTCCAAAGCCTCCATGTCGTTATTGGCATACCGATAACGTGCGGCCTTACACAAACGAACCCCGTCAATAATAGACGCATGGTTTAACGCGTCCGATATAATCGCATCTTCTTTGCCTAATAAGGGTTCAAAAACGCCTCCGTTTGCATCAAAAGCAGCAGCGTATAAAATGGTGTCTTCACAATGAAAAAAATCAGCGATTGTATGCTCTAGCTCTTTGTGAATATCTTGAGTACCACAAATAAAACGCACAGAAGACATCCCAAAACCATGTGAATCCAGAGTGTCTTTTGCTGCTTGAACAACTTCTTTATCATTGGATAAACCCAAATAGTTATTAGCACAAAAATTAATCACTTCCTCCCCTGTAGATACTTTAATAACCGCCTCTTGAGCGGTGGTTATAATCCGTTCTTTCTTATATAAGCCTGCGGCTTCAATCTCTTTTAACTCCCTTTGTAAGTTTTCTTTAATAGCTCCGTACATGGCTTATTATTTTAATTTGATTGTATTGTATTTTTCTTCTAACTTTTCGAGCATCACTGCTGTCATTGATTTTAAATTGTATTCTGGCTCCCAATTCCAGTCATTTCTAGCTTGGCTGTCATCAATACTTTTAGGCCATTTGTTGGCAATTCCCTGTCTAAAATCGGGGTGGTATTCAACTTCAAAAGTAGGATATACTTTTTTAATTTCAGCAAAAATTTCGGCAGGATTAAAGCTCATCGCTCCTATATTATATGCGGTCCTTGTTTTGATGTTTTCTTTAGGAGCCTCCATGAGCTCAATAGTTGCTCCTATCGCATCCGCCATAAATACCATCGGTAATTTTGTGTCTGGGCTCAAAAAACAATCGTAGGTCTCTTTTTTAACAGCACTGTGGTAAATATCAACTGCATAATCGGTGGTTCCGCCTCCTGGCATGGATTGATATCCAATAACCCCAGGATACCGAATAGAGCGGATGTCTAGTCCGTAATTAGTAAAATAATATTGAGCCCAGTTTTCGCCTGCAGCTTTGCTAATTCCATAAACCGTGGCAGGATTTAAAAACGCAGATTGAGGTGTGTTTTCTAGTGGGGCCTGATCTCCAAAAACAGCTATAGAGCTAGGAAAAAATACTTTATTTATAGCTGTGAGCCTAGCCACTTCAAAAACATTGAGCATCATTTTCATGTTTAAATCCCAAGTCCGCAATGGCTGCTCTTCTCCTTTAGCAGATAAAATGGCTGCAAGATGGTAAATCTGAGTTACAGAATACTTTTTTATAATTTTGTTTATAGATGCTATATCAGTTGCGTCAAGAAGCTCAAAAACACCTTCAAAATTGGGGTCTGAATAGACATCAGATGCTATGACTTTGGTTGTTCCGTGAATCTTTTGGAGTTCTTTTATTAACACAGAGCCTAGCTGTCCGTTAGCCCCTATAATTAAAATAATGTCCTTGCTCATAACTATATTTTTTCGGAGCTTAAAATTAGTAATAATTAAATTATTTGGGCTTAAAATGACTGTAAATTATTGAATATTTATTATAACGAACTAATATTGACAATTCCTTATTTGTGCTGTTTTTTTAAAACGACCCTAATTAGTTATAGGTCACTTTATTTGGAACTCTATTTTAAGCCTTTGAAATTAGGTGAAGATTTGTTACTTTTGAAATGCAATGAATTAAGACTCTAAGTATGAAAAATCTGATGGTTTTAATTTTCACTTTATAACAAAATTTACTATGCGGACTAAACTCCTTTACATATGTCATTCATTGTCCAACGATGGTTTGTATTTTGACCTAAAATACAACAGAAATAATTACATCAGAATCCGTTTTTTATGAGCAATCAAAACTCACGTATCAAAATAGACATTGCCAAAAACAATAAGGATTTTAAACTCATTGAAAACGGAAGCACTGTATTAAAGGGGATAAAGCCAAAATGGTATTCTTCAGAAATACAATTTCATTATAACAACAAAACCTATGGCATAAAAAAGAAAGGGTTTTGGGGAACCTCGTTTTCTATTTTACAAAGTGGGCGCCCGATAGGAGATATTGTTTCGAGCTTTAAAACCGGAACAAAAATAGTTCTTAAGGACAGTAATTTAACTACAACCTCGTATTCGTTAAAAGCAGAGGCTGTCGGAAAATGGTATTCGTCCAATAAGCAATACCTCCTTAGTGAAAATGGTGAAACACCCATATTAACGATTCATTACTCTGTGAAAAAATGGAAAGAATCTATTGAGGCAGAGTTTAGTGATAAAAACAATGCTAACTATGTACTTTTAGTCGCTGCTCTTTTTTTGATGAGGCGACAACAAAGCGCTGAAAGTGCTGGAGCCGGTGTTGCTATGAGTGGTTAGTGCCTATTTCTTGTTCTCTACAAAACCAGCTCTAATAACCACTTTTTATAAAAAATTGTTTATTTATAATTTATATACCAATGTACCTGGATAAAAAAAAGGCCTTCCTTGTCCTTATTATTTCTTTTAGTTATATTTTTATTTGGATGAGGTAGCTCTAGCAATTCCGATGATTTATTACCAATTTGTGTAGACCTTTCTTTGATTGATCCATCAGTTATTTGTACCCAAGAATACGCCTCTGTTTGTGGTTGTGACGGCAACCCCTACAGCAACGCTTGCATTGCGCTTAATTCAGCGGGTATAATTGCCTATGCTCAAGGTGCCTGCGACTAAAAATAGTTCAAGAATTTATATTTTAATTTACTAAACTATCTCCTAATTTGATCCCTTTTTAAATCCCTGAAGTGTTAGGGAATTAAATAGGTGTTTAGATACGCTGATATTTTAGATGTAGTATCTAGCTGGTTTAAACCTTCCCAACCATGGCCTTCTTCTTCGTAAAAATGAAATTCATGAGTGACCTCTAAAGTTGTGAGTTTTGCATCCATATCAATTCCTTGCGAACTGGGTACAAGAGGATCCATGCCACCGTAAAATAATAATGTTGGTGGAGCGCTCGTTGTCGCTGTGTGGTAGGGGCTGATCGATTCTAAAAAGTCATCTGAAGGATTTCCAAATAGCAGCGTCATCCCTTGGAATAGAGGATTTAAACTGTCATTATAAGCAGGGTCTGTAAAGTTAGTGGGGCCAACAATACTACACACCATATCTACTTGATTATTGATGTCATTTGTATAGCTCCATAACAGCGACAGATGGGCCCCTGCGCTTGCTCCAATAAATCCAATGTCATCACTTAGAATAAGTGAGGACTTGTTTTCAGAAATATAGTTTACTACTGCCGATATATCATTTGTTTGTAAGGGGATTGGAGGAGTCGTCGCGTCAGCCAAAGTATAATTCATGTTGATAACACCAATGTTGGGATGAAATTGTAAAATATAGGATTTAAAGCGATCCATGTCCATTTTATCACCAGATATCCAACTGCCGCCATGCACTAAAATTATTGTTTTAGTCATATTAGTTCGGTTTGCTGGCAGGTAAATATCAAATGTTTGGTTTGGATCTGGACCGTAAGACACATCTAGTGCTTGGTAGGCTTCTATCACATCAATTACGACAGCCTCATTACTGTCTTCGGAACACGCTAGGTGAAATAAAAAAAGGGATAAAAAAAGAACTCTACTGAACTGTTTCATGAAAGTGAATTTTAAAAGTTATATGGCTACCCTATTAGTTAGTTAGGGTGTATTTTTATTAAAAGTAAGAGTTTAATATTAAGGAACTATAAATTAGTGGGGTAAAAACAGCTCTTCTTGGTTGTAGAACACCCTTCTATAAAACACGATAAGTTCAGAAATAATTAAATATTATAATATAATTCACTGGAATTGGGGAATTATTTTTTAGTTTTGATTTAAAACCAATATAGCCAATTTATAATTATGAGAAAATTACTTTACGTCTTTTGCTGTCTTGCTTTTGCCTGCAACGACGATCGAGATTGTTGTGAAATTATTAATAAATCGTTTTCTGACGGCCAATATATTTTGGTAGGGGCCTTTGAAAACTCAAATAATAGTAACAGCGAGAACAATAGCGGTATTGGAAATGGCTTTGGAGATGTAAATATCGAAGTGGGCCAAGAAGAATACGACTCCTATGACATTGGAGATGAGTATTGTTTTGAATAAGGTTATCACTCTTTGAAGCTTTAGCACTTATGATATAATACAAAAAAAACCCGCTCATAAGAGTGGGTTTTTAAATTGTTAAATTGGAAAAAGTTTAAGCCTTTTTTACAAAAGGTAGTCCTGTTTTTTCGTTTTCTACAATCTTTTTTCCATCAGGAAGATCACATGTATTATCACGCTCATCTTTTGCGAAATAATAAATAGTTTGTTCTCTACCACCTTTAAGAATTACATCTTTAGTGTGTAAGAAATAAGTCTTTCCTTTGCTATTTTTGAATGAATATCCCATAATATATATTTAGTTTAGTCTAAATTACAAAAATTAGTTTATATTTTCCAAAGAAAATATCAGATAAATGAAGTTTTTTTAAGAAGTATTACTAATTGTTAATAAAATGGGTGATTTCTCTGTGAATTTGACGAAAAAAAGGGGGTAACTCCCTTGATTTCCATGGATGACAGCTGCCAAACACGTGGTTTGCTCCCTCTATAACTGTTAATTGACTCTTTGGGTTCCATTTGTGAAGCGCTAAGGCTTCATTTATTGACACACTCGTATCTGCATTCCCGTGAATAATTAAAAACGGTAACTTTAGCTGCTTAACTGCTGTTTGAATTGTTAGTTTCCCTTCGTTTGTTATAAAGTCTTTATAAAATTGGTAATAGTGAGGCATCTGCTGTTTAGTGCGACCATTCAAAACATAACGAACCCCCGTTTCTTTCCACCTATCTAGTTCGGGTCCCTCAGGAAATCTAGACTTAAAATCAGAAACCCCAGCTAAACTAATTATTTTTTTAATTCGGGAATCTTCTGCAGCCTTAAGGCTAACGATGCCGCCGCCGCGACTGTGCCCTAACAAAGTAATGTTTGAAGAGTTAATATTAGGGTGGTTGGTATAAAATGCATGTGCCCAAGTTATAACACGGTCAAGATCTTCAAGTTCTTTTGTATAGTTATTGTTCCCAAATGCCTCAAGGTCTGGAAAATCAATGGGGTGTTTGACTGTCCCCCCATTATGCGAAAAATTAAACTTTAATACTGCAAATCCAGAAGCAGCAAAGGCTTTAGACATTAAAGGCCATGCGCCCCAGTCCTTAAACCCCTTATAGCCATGGCAAAAAATAATTAAAGGCGCCGATTTAATGGCGCTATCATACATAACATCCATAAGAATATGCCGCTTGTTTGCCCCCTCTAGTGTTCTGTTTAAATCCTGAATAACCATCTATACCTCCTTTTCTATAAAATCAATCTCTGGATCAAATAACTCCAAAATTAGATTCTTGAGTTCTTGCTCATAGCTTTCAATGGTTTGTGTTGAGAGTTGAGTGATTTTTTTGGCGTAAGCTCCGGGTTTATCTTTTTTGGCAAACTTGAGCAAACCAGATTTTAGATTTTTGAAGGAGATGATCCCCGCTTCCACTGGGCCTGTAAATGACGCTTGCTTGTTGAGCATGTAGGCATAGGTTAATATTTGAAAACTTTTGCTAAACGCTTTGTAGTCAGATGTAAGGTCTTCCCAGTTAACAAGTTCTAACTCTGTCTGAGAGACTTGCGATGTCTTATAGTCTATAATTCTTTGGATTCCGTTACAGCTGTCTACCCGGTCAATGGTTCCTATAATTTGAATGGGCGTTTGGAGCTCAGGAATATCAATACTAGCTGTTATCTTAGACTCAATAGCCTCAATCTTAATTTGATCTCCATTATTAATGCAAGACAATTCGTATTGTAAAAAATTAAAAACATACCTCTTGGCAACTTCAAAACTAATAAGATTAGGGCCTTGAGTAATATCACCTTCTTTGTAAAGAGTTTTAAAATGATAGGCTACTGTAGACTCAATTTTAGGTTTTAAATCATTGAGCATCTTAGCCTCCAAAACAGCACCAATTAAGGGCTTGTAAAACTCTTCTAAGGTATTGTGAATAATGCTTCCAAACGTGTTGGCTGCAACCGTCTCTTCTAATAAATTGTCAGACCGCACTGCTAATATTTTTTGCGTATAAAAATCAATTGGATTACGAATATATAGACTCAAAGAAGACGGTGAGAATCCTTTTTCTGCCACCGCTTTTAGCTTAGATATAATTTCTGGTGATTTTTTAATACTTAGTAATTGAGGGGTCAGTTGGGGCGTTTCAGGAATAACGATCTTGTGACTTAGAGTGTGAATTCCTTCGTGTTCTAATTGAGTTAAAAACCGACTCCGCTCTCCGCCACTTAATACGTCTGGTTCTGTGTTATAAATTATATGAGCATTTTTCGCGCGTTGCAAGAGGCGGTAAAAATGATAGGTGTAAACGGCGTCTTTTTCTTTGTAGGTTGGCAGTCCGTTTTCAATTTTAACATCAAAAGGGATAAAAGAGTTATTTGTTTTCCCCGCTGGCAAAACACCTTCGTTAACAGAAACAATAATAACGGTTTCAAAATCTAAAACTCGAGACTCTAGCATTCCCATTATTTGAAGCCCCTTTAATGGCTGCCCTTTGAAGTCTAGCGTTTCTGTACTCAACAACTCTTTGTAAAGGCTTTGTAAAACTTTAATGGTTGAGATGTAGCCATAAGAGTTGTTTAGCTCTTTTAACTGATTAAAAATTTCGGAAAAACGAAACAGGTATTCAAGCGGTAATAAGTGATTATTTTTGGATTTGCTATAATAATCTTTAAGTTTAAAAATGAGCGCTAGGACGCTTTCTATTGCTTTGCCTGGTTGGTTGTTCCAGTTTGTAAAGAGAAGGTCTAAGACAGGCTCATGGCTGGGCGAAATTGCAATTATTTGATCCTTAGTAAGACTCACTAAGTTATGTGTATTCAAACTTGTTATGATCAGTTGAGCGGCATCTTCATTTGTGCTTTGTAATAAGGGCCTAACAAACTGATGCGATAATACTCCTATTATATCCTGATAATAATAATGCGTACTGGCTTCTTTTTGAAGCTGAAACCATTGATTGATAAACGCCGAAAATGGAATCTGTTTTAACGGCAGCCCCATAGTAATATTTATATCTTCAATAGCAGTGGGAATCGAATTTAATATAGGAATCAATAAGTCTTCATTTCCTAAGATTAATGCTGTATTTTGAAGTTTATTTTCAGAGTGCAACCGCTGTAAAAGAGCGCCTACGTATTTGACCTGACCAATGTTTTTTGGAGTGCCAACTATAGAAATGTTTTTTGGTTTTGTGTACTCATTTGAAACCCATTTAAAAGGCTGTGTTTTAAAATGTAACCACCTCTTTTGGTGGTGTCTAATAAAATTGCCCGCATCATGGAAAGGCGTTTCTACAAATGTTTGGTCTATGTCCCAGTATATAGCCGCTTTTTCCTGCTGAAGTAACTCTTGAATAATCGTAGACTCGGAGGCGTTTAAAGCATTAAAACCCAAAAATACATGTGACTTTAGAGGATTGTGTTGAATGTATGGTTCTAAGTTCTCAACAGCTTCTCTATAAATCAGCCCTTGGTAACCCGCTCCTTTTTGTAACAAATGGGATGTGAATTTGGAGTAATATGAGTTAACCTTTTTCCAAAACGAAAGATAGCCCTTTATAAGTGGAGTAGAATTAGCGTCAAGCGACCAGTGATTTAGTTCTTGAATCGCTGTGAGGTATTCAAATATCTGTTCTTGAGGAATTAAATACCGATCAATCTCATTAAAATCTTGAAGTACTATCGGAGCCCACTTGGAAAAGCTGTCAAAAGAATCCCTTTCGTTCAAAGGGGTAAGTTCTAAGTAAACGCTGTAAAACTCAAAAATAAGCTCTGTGTTGGTAAGGAGTCTTAGCTGAGATAATTCTTCAATAAAATGCTCAATAGAAATGATTTCAGGCAAGAACCCTGTTGTTTTGCTTATAAATGACCACTCCCTTTTTAAAAATAATCCAGCACGTTTATTGGGCAGAATAAGGCTAAGCTTAGAACTATCTCTTAAGTGTAACTCAAGATCTTTTAGGACATCATAAATAAAACTTGTCATGTTATAAAAATAAAAAAACGCTTCGCAATAGCGAAGCGTTTTAAGCTTTTTATTATGTAAGTGTACTAATTACTTCGCCAACTTCACCTCAACACGTCTGTTAGCAGCTCTTCCTGCAGCTGTCATGTTAGATTCGATTGGTGCTGTTTCACCAAAACCAATTGACTGTAATCTTTGTGCAGCAATCCCGCTAGTTGTAAGAAAAGAAACAACTTGAGCCGCTCTAGATTCTGACAACTTTTGGTTAAATGATTTACTTGAAACACTATCTGTATGTCCTTCTACAATAAAGTTTGCCTTAGGGTATGCAGTTAAAATAGCAGTAATCGCTTCTAAAGTAGAAATTGCATCTTTTTCAAAGCTTGACTTTCCAAGTGCAAAATTAATTGTTCTTGAATAGTTAATTAGTTGAGCTTGTTCTTCTTCTGTTGGAAAAACAACTTCAGGACAACCATTGTTAGCTACAGTCCCCGCCTCTGTTGGGCAATTATCATCTTTGTCTAATACTCCGTCACTATCTCCATCTTTCCAAGGACATCCGTTGTTTGCCGAAGGACCTGCTTCATTTGGACATGTATCTTGAGCGTTAGCAACACCATCTGCATCTGCATCTGGACAGCCTGATAAAGCTGCTAAACCAGCTTCATTTGGACACGTATCGTTGTTATCAGAGACTCCGTCACCGTCTGTATCAGGACAGCCGTTATATTCTGCTAAACCTGCTTCATTTGGACACGTATCTTCTGAATCCTGGATGCCATCTGAATCTGTATCAGGACAACCATTAAATTCTGCTAAACCTGGAACTTCTGGACAGGCATCATATTTGTCATAAATACCATCTGAATCTGTGTCTTTACCTCCAAATTTGATAGTAATTCCAACAGAGTGTTGGAAATGATCCACCAAGACTACTTCATCAAAAGAGTTTTTCAACCCCGATTGAGCCGTAATTCCAATAAAGTCATTAAACCAATAAGAAACACCAACTGTACCGTTAAGCGTTGCCAGACCAGCCATATCTACTCCTGGTTGCTCCATCCATGTGTAACCACCTCCAAGCCCTACAAAAGGCTCTAATTTTTTACTATTTACTAAATCTGCAAGGCTGTACTTAACCATACCGTCTAGTCCATAATACATTAATTTGCTAGTTGCGGTTGCCGGATTATGAGGCCCCTGTGTATTCCACTTATCAAGTCTATTAAAAGTTCCAGTAACTCCAAATGAAAAATTGTTGCCAAGATACCTTCCAACTGACAATAAAGATACTGAAGGAGCTACACTCCATTCGCCACCTACATCATAAAGTCTTGAAAAGCCAATGTCTTCATTCCCTACTTGGTTCCCTGTACCAAGTGCGTCAACGGCGTTTACACCTACTGTGATCTGCCATGGGTTGTTTTTGTCTTGTGCGTTTACATTTCCGATTGCCAATACTAGCAATGACACTAAGACTAATCTGCTAAGATTTTTCATATTAATTATATTTTATTAGTTTGTTGTAATTCTTGCAAAAGTATGGTGTTATAACAACAAAACAAACTTAAATGTTAAAAAAATAGAGCTAAATAGTTAAACAAGAGTGGTATTTAACAAAAAAATAGGTGTAAATTATTGGCATTTAAACCCTTAACACTCATGTATTTGCAAAGAGACTTCAGTGTAAACAAGTAGCTTTTTACTAACTTTATAACCCATTTCTTCTATAATTGCAGCATAATTTAATAGTTGCAGCTTATGTTTATCATAAAAATCTCCCGTCTTGTAATCAATTATCACGGCTGTTTTGTCTTTAAAAATCACCAAGCGATCAGGTATGATTATTTGTCCGCTTTTGGTCATGATTTCTCGTTCGTTAAAAACAGTAACCTCCGAGCCATAATATGTGATCAACAAGGGGTGGTTAACAATGTCCTTAACAGTTTGTAATAGTGATTTGCCTTGCTCTTTTGAAATCACTCCCATATTAATGAAGTGATTAAACGTGATTTCAATATCAGATTTAGTGTAAATTTTGGACAGCAATAAATGAATTAAATTACCTTTTTCTATAGCCTCTTTCTGAGAAGTGTCCCACAAATAGCCTGCATTAGTTGCCATTGAAACATTGAGTTTAGCCTTAGGAGTGGATATAAAATCCGTTTGAATTTCTGTTGGGTATTTCGGAGGCTCAAAATGGTCTATTTTTTCAAAAGCTCCAAATTCATACTCAAATTTAGAAGTCTCCCAGTGGCCAGTTGTTTTTAGATAGTTGATCAGAAGTCCTGAATAGGTTTTAAGGTTTTCATCGCCTTTTTTAGAAACAGATGCATTTCCCACCACATACAACTGCTCAACGGCACGGGTTAACGCTACGTATAAAAGATTAATGTTATCTAACTCCAGTTTGGATTGATGATCGCTATAGATAGCGGCTCCCAAGGCTCCATAGTTTTCAAAATCTTTGTTATAATTTAATAAAAAGTGTGAAAAAGGGGCAAATGAGGCCTCTAAAGGCATCCATTCTTTGGGTTCTAATTCTCTATAAATATCTAACTCTGCAAAAGGGAAAATAACAACAGGAAACTCCAGCCCTTTTGATTTATGTACCGTCATAATTTGGACGGCATTTATTCCTTTTGGAGTGACAATACTTAAACTCTCTTTTTTTAGATTGTAGTGGTCCATAAATTGACGAACACTCGAAGTTGATTTTTGTGTAAACTCTAAAACAAAGTCCAGGAAAAACTGAATATAAGCATTGGATTTTTTTGATAACTGAAAACTACTAATAATATACTCCACAGATTCATATAAAGAAAGCTGGAGGGCTGCTTGAGGAGAAAAGTGAATTCCAATATCATTAAGACCAGCAAAAAACGCCTCCAACCCTAGAGCAATCCCGTTTAGTCGAAATAAATGAGGGTCTCCAACATCATTCTTAGAGGCTATATAATTTATGACCTCAAGTTTAGCTTCTATGTTTGATGGCTCGTGTAAATACTCTAAGATGCTTACTATTTGTTTAACTTCTGGAGACTGAGAAACTAACAGTGTTTCACTGGAAACAATATCAATAGCATGCTGGCTTAATAGAGTAGCAACAGCAACCCCTTCTTTTCGTTTTCTAACAAGCACGCAAATATCCTTTAATTTTGTGTCTGGATCGGAGTCTAAATAAGTGTTAATTATCTGTAAAACTTTAGTGGCATATATAAGTGGCTTATCATCTCCTTTTTCAAACTCTAAAAAAGAAATATTAACATAGCCAGCCTTGTTGTTAAATTCAAGTTGAGCTGGAGCCTGATATAGGTCTTTATAAGTCTGGTTAGAAAAAACTACTGTTGATAGGTGTTTAAAAAAACGGTTGTTAAATCCGACAATTTCTCTGCAGCTTCTATAATTGGTTGGAAGATAAGAAAGCTCAGCGTCAAAAGGGAGGTCTGAATCGTTGTTATATAAGCTGATAAACTGCTCCGCTCTTCCGCCTCTCCAGCGATAAATTGCTTGCTTGGCATCGCCAACCAACATAGTGCTTCCGTTTTCTGCTGCCAATGAATTTGTTACCAAAGGCACTAAGTTTTCCCATTGAAGCTCCGAAGTGTCTTGAAATTCATCAATAAAAAAATGATTGAATTTTTCTCCAATACGTTCAAATATAAAAGGAGCTGGCTGGTCTTTTATTTCCTGACTTATTATAGTATTAAACTCCGATATAAACAAAAGGTTATCTTCCTCTTTAATTATTTTTAATTCTTTGTTGATTAAATTAATGACGGAGAGTGGTGTCGTATTTTTTCGTATGTTATTTAAGTACTTCAAACGATAAAAAGTAGTTTTTGTAGCTTGGAACGCTTCAATAAGCTGAGGGTGTAACCCATCTATTACAGAAGCAACATCTGGGGGTGTTTTTTGAGTGTATAGTGGTGTTGTGTCAATTGATTGTTGCCATTGTGCGCTAAAACTGAGGTCGAATTTTTTGGAGGCAAGCGCTTTAAAGTGTTTTGGCAAGGAGCCGCGGCTAAAATCCGAAAACTCGAGACCACTGGAAAGAATCAATTCTAAAACTTGATTTGCTACGGTTACAATTTGTGTCTCCGCTTCAAAAATTTCTTTTATTAACGACTTTTTTAAGGCTTCAAAATCAGATAATGAGTGCTGCGAGAGACCGTGTAAGAATGGAGCCTCTGTTTCTTTCGTTAACAACTTAGCTGTTTTAGCTAAATCTAAAGCGATATTCCAACTCTTGTCATCATCGGCTTTTTCTAAAGCAAAGTCAACTAAGACTTTGGTAAGGGTTTTGTTTTTTCCAGCCTTAGAAAGCAATCGACTAACTGCTTTTTGTAGTAAATGGTCTGTATCTAGTTCTACTTCAAAATTCATTGGCAGCTTTAGGTCAAAAGCAAAAGTGCGGATTATCTTCTGAGTAAACTTATCAATAGTTGAAATGTCAAACGCGGCGTAGTTGTGTAAAACCTTACTTAACAAATGTTTGGACTTGACATGTATTACATCTGGGGTGCTTTGTAATTCTTTTACAACTTGTGTGAATAACGCGTCTGGATGGTCTAAAATAGTAGGAGATGCAAACGCCATAAGCGCTTCTATAATCCGTGTTTTCATTTCATCGACTGCTTTATTGGTAAAGGTGATCGCTAAAACATGACGATGAGGCAAAAACTCTTTAGAGCTCAAAACAATTTTTAAGTAATCTTTAACTAGAGTAAATGTTTTACCACTCCCTGCAGACGCGTTATAGATATTAAAAGTTGAAACAGCCACTAAATAAAATTTATACCAAAATAGACAATCTTAATTATATATCAACGTAAATTTTATTTGATTATCGTAAATTTGGAAAAACATTTAAAACACTTAAAACAAATTCTTATGGCTTTTGAATTACCACAACTAAACTATGCTTATGATGCCCTAGAGCCTCATATTGATGCGAGAACAATGGAAATCCACCACTCAAAGCACCACAATGGATATACAAACAATTTAAATGCAGCAATTGCTGGAACTGATTTAGAAACTAAAACCGTAGAAGCTATTCTTGGCGACTTAGACATGTCCAACAAAGCTGTACGTAATAACGGAGGTGGGTACTATAACCATTCGCTTTTCTGGAACATAATGAGCCCTGAGGGAAAAGGAGCCCTTTCTGGCGAGCTAAAAGAAGCTATCCTTGCGACTTATGGATCTTTCGAAGATTTTAAAACGGCTTTTAGCAAAGCAGCAGCAACTCAGTTTGGATCTGGATGGGCATGGCTATGTGTTCACAAAGGAGGTAAGGTTGAAGTGTGCTCAACACCAAACCAAGACAATCCATTAATGCCAGGCGTGACTTGCGGCGGAACTCCAATTTTAGGATTAGATGTTTGGGAACATGCGTATTACTTAAACTACCAAAACAGACGTCCAGATTACATCGAAGCCTTTTTTAGTGTAATTAACTGGAATGAAGTTGAAAAACGTTTCTTAGCTGCAAAATAAAGCTTTGAAAACATTGGAAAATAAAAAAGGTGAACGAAGTTCACCTTTTTTGCCCCAAATCTACCATGAACTTAACCTACTTATGTTATGGTGAGTCAAATATAGCCGTTTAATACATACAACCGTCAACTATTAGACGAACTGCGCTTTTATTAGATGAACCGCGCTTTCTGTCAGTAAGCTCTTTCATTATTTCCTTCAAAGAAGTTAATAAAGGCCCTGTTAACAACCCTATTACCACCTGGAGTTGGGTAATTACCGGTAAAGTACCAGTCTCCTAAGTTTTTGGGGCAGGCAATATGTAAGTTTTCTATTGGCTGAAAAATAATCTTTACCTCAGCCTTTATCCCTTCTTCACTTAGAAGCTCTGCTATTTTATCCGAAATTTGTTGTGGGCTAAAAGGAGCATATATTTCTTTCACAAAGTTTTCAACTTCGGAGTCATGAAGATTTACTTGTGCTTTACATCTTGAATATATGTCTTCAATAATATGGTAATTATTAGTGTCTTTTAACAGTGCTAATGCGGCCTTAAAAGCGACTAATCCCTCTAGGTTGGCCATGTCAATACCGTAGCAGTCAGGGTACCGTATTTGCGGCGCAGACGACACAACCACAATACGCTTCGGAGAAAGCCTGTCCATCATTTTTAAAATACTTTTCTTTAAGGTCGTTCCTCGCACAATACTGTCGTCAATAATTACTAAATTATCTTCTGGTTTTATCACCCCATATGTGACATCATATACATGAGCAACCAAATCATCTCGACTACTGTCTTCGGTAATAAACGTTCTAAGCTTTACATCTTTAATTGCTATTTTCTCAATACGAGTGTGTTCCGATAGAATTTGTGTCACCTTATCAGCAGAAAGTGTCCTGGTGCCTTTCAAGATTTGTTCTGTCTTCTTTTTATTTAAGTATTCTTCAACGCTTTCAATCATTCCAAAAAATGAAGTTTCTGCGGTATTAGGAATGTACGAAAACACGGAGTTTTTGATGTCGTGATCTATATACTTTAAAACCTCTGGGACAATTAGCTTTCCTAGTAGTTTTCTTTCTTGATATATCTCTGCATCACTTCCCCTTGAAAAATAAATACGTTCAAAAGAGCAAGCCATACGCGCTAACGGCTTAAGAATCTGATCAATTGAGGTCTCCCCTGATTTTTTAGTGATAATTGCGCTCCCTGGCGGTAGTTCTTGAACGTCGTCAAAATTAACATTAAAGGCTGTTTGAATTACGGGGCGCTCTGAAGCGACAACAACCACCTCATCATCCATGTAATAATAGGCAGGACGAATTCCCGAAGGATCTCTCAAAACAAAGGAGTCTCCATGCCCTAAAAGACCAGCCATAGCATAGCCGCCATCCCAATTCTTTGCAGCTTTGGTTAGTATTTTCTTTAAATTAAGACGCTCTGCTATTAGTGGAGAACACTCCATTTTTGTGTAGCCTTCCTTTTTTAGTTTTTTGTATAGTTTTGAAACAGCATCATCTAAGAAATGACCTATTTTCTCCATGATGGTAATAGTATCTGTATATTCTTTCGGATGCTGACCTATTTCAACAAGGTTCTTGAAAAGAGACTTTACATTGGTCATGTTAAAGTTTCCTGCTAAAATCAGGTTTCGGTGCATCCAATTATTTTGTCTCAAAAACGGGTGAACACTTTCAACGCTGTTTTTACCAAAAGTCCCGTAACGGACATGACCTAGCAAAACTTCCCCTAAGTAAGGAACCATTTTCTTTTGTGCTTCTACATCATTAGCCACCTCTGGGTTTTTTTCCAATACATCATTGATCCGAGTATTGATTTGAGCAAAAATATCCTGAATCGGCTGTTGTTCTATTGAACGAACTCGACTTATATAGCGCTCCCCTGGCTGCATATCTAGTTTTATGCTCGCAAAACCAGCTCCGTCTTGTCCTCGGTTGTGCTGTTTCTCCATAATGAGGTACATCTTGTTTATTCCATAAAAAGCAGTCCCATACTTTTTTTTATAAAACTCCAAAGGTTTTAAAAGTCTAATGTGGGCAATTCCGCATTCGTGTTTTATTGCATCGCTCATACAAGTGGTTTTTGGTGTGACTTATTATTAAAAAAAAATGCGCCAATAGTTGGCGCATTTTTTATGATGTTAATTCTATTTCAAATTGTGTCAGCTCTTTAAAAGCTTTCAGCCGGCGGCTTATCTCTTCTTGTTTTAGAGACTGGAGGCGCTCAGTGCCAAATTTCTCTACACAAAAGGAAGCAAGCGCTGATCCATAGATAACTGCTTTCTTCATGCTTTCAAAATTAATGTTTTCAGATTGAGACAAAAACCCTGCAAACCCACCTGCAAATGTGTCTCCTGCACCCGTTGGATCAAAAACAGACTCTAATGGCATTGCGGGTGCTGAAAACATACGACCTTCATTAAACAATAAAGCGCCGTGTTCTCCTTTTTTAATTACCACATATTTGGGTCCCATTTCGTGGATTTTCTTAGCAGCCACTACTAGCGAGTGTTCAGCTGTTAGTTGACGAGCTTCCTCGTCGTTAATGGTAATAACATCGACTCGTTTAATAACTTCTATAAGTGCCTCTAGGGTGTGATCCATCCAGAAATTCATTGTGTCAAGAATGACTAACGGTGAAGTCTCCTTCATTTGATCTAAAACACTCGACTGAACAGCTGGGTGTAAGTTTCCTAGGACTACTATTTTTGCGTCTTTATAGGATTCAGGAACTATAGGCTGAAAATTTTCCAACACATTTAGCTCTGTTACCAATGTATCACGGGTGTTCATGTTGTTGTGGTAACGACCGCTCCAAAAAAACGTCTTACCTTCCTTTATGATCTCAATACTAGAAATATCAATACCTCTATTTGAGAAAAGATCTAGGTAACCTTGAGGGAAATCTCCTCCAACGACTGATACAATAGCACTCTCTACCTTAAATTGTGAGGCAGACAAACCAATGTAGGAAGCGGATCCGCCAAGTATCTTATCCGTCTTTCCAAAAGGCGTTTCTAAAGCATCAAATGCAACTGTTCCAACGATTACCAACTTATTCATAAAAAATATTAAAAATTAAAGAACAAAGTTACGTATTTTTTCTTCTTAATAAAACTAAAAACACTACTGTGCTGACATAATTTATTTACGCCCAAAATCTGCAGGTATTTCTCCCCAAGCTTTCGTTTCCCACTTAACTATTACGGTACTATATGTGTTGGTATTGAGCCATGAAACCGCGCGATCTACTAGTGCAAACAGTGCTGCATTAGCCGGATTTCGGGTCAACTTGGTATTGCAATGCTTTTTTTTAACCCAACTCATGGCGGTTCTTGAGTCTGTATACAAAATACGCTCACTGTTTTTTTGTTTTAGCAGTGCGAGCCCGTGAACAAGTGCTAAAAATTCGCCAACATTATTGGTGCCCTGCTGAAAAGGCCCTTTGTGAAATAATTGTTTTTTTGTCTGTGTGTCAACGCCCCTATATTCCATTATCCCAGGATTTCCACTAGAGGCAGCGTCTACAGAAATAGAATTATAATTTGGCTGACCAATTAGTTTTAGTCGCGCTTCAGAAAGGCCACTTGAAAGCTTCTTGGATTTTCCAACATAGTCTTTATAATCTCCCTTTAGCGCTGTTTTAGCCGACTGAAACGTTAAAAAGGACTTATACTGTGCGCCTTCAAAATTAGCTATTTGCGCTTTACAATCCTCCCAGGATTCAAAGACACCTGTTCGTTGTCCTTTCCAAACAGTGTAATATTTTTGTTTTGATTTAGCCATTTTCAGAAAGGATGTTGTGAATAACTTCTGGAAAGTGCTTTGATTCTAGTTCATGAATTTTAGCGGCCAATTCATTGAAAGTATCCGTTTCAAGAACCGAACATTTCGCTTGAAAAATAATTGCACCTTCGTCATAATGATCATTCACGTAATGGATTGTAATGCCTGATTCTGATTCCTGATTAGCAACAACAGCCTTGTGCACATGGGAGCCATACATCCCCTTGCCGCCATACTTTGGTAGCAGTGCTGGGTGAATATTCAAAACCTTGTTTTTAAACTCTTGTAACAAATGTGTTGGAAATTTCCATAAAAACCCCGCAAGTATGATAAGGTCTAGGTCTAGATTATATATGTTTTGAGCAGCCCAATTAGGATCTTTGAGCTGTTCTTTATCAAAAACGACTGATTTTACATTCAAGTCTGATGCGCGTTTTAAAACAAATGCACTGGGGTTGTTAGAGAGTACAACAACCACTTCTGCAAACTTGTTTCCTTGAAAATACTTAATAATATTTTCAGCGTTGGTGCCAGAGCCAGAAGCAAAAATTGCAATTCGTTTCATTAAAACGTTTTTTGATTAAAATTCTATAACAAAAAAAAGAATAATTATCCACACTGCGAAGTAAAAACACAATACATAATTAATTTAATCACTAATAAATGCACATTTTTGAAGTAATCACTTGTTTTAATGTAAAGTTTTTTATTTTTGCATCCTAATTAAAACTTAAAATAGAAAGATTATGTCAGACATTGCATCAAGAGTAAAAGCGATTATCGTAGACAAATTAGGCGTTGATGAAAACGAAGTAGTAACAGAAGCTAGTTTCACTAATGACCTTGGCGCAGATTCGCTAGACACTGTAGAGCTTATAATGGAATTTGAAAAAGAATTTGATATTCAAATCCCAGACGACCAAGCAGAAAACATTGCTACTGTAGGTCAAGCTGTTTCGTATATCGAAGCTGCAAAATAATTACATTTTAATTTTTTATGGAACTAAAGCGAGTTGTAGTAACAGGTCTTGGGGCATTAACCCCTATAGGCAACAACAAAGACAGTTATTGGGAAGGCCTAATGAGTGGCAAGAGTGGTTGTGCGCCTATAACTTATTTTGATACTGAACATTTCAAAACAAAATTTGCTTGTGAATTAAAAGATTTTAATGTTTTGGACTTCTTTGATCGTAAGGAAGCTCGTAAAATGGATCGGTTTGCGCAATATGCTATGGTGGCTTCTGACGAAGCCATCATAGATGCCAAACTAGATTTGGAGTCCATAAATAAACTTCGTGTGGGAGTGATTTGGGGAGCTGGAATTGGTGGTATTGAAACTTTTCAAAACGAAGTTATGAACTTTGCTAATGGAAATGGAACACCTCGATTTAATCCCTTTTTTATTCCTAAAATGATTGCAGATATTGCCCCTGGTAATATTTCTATCAAGCATGGGTTTATGGGGCCAAACTATACAACGGTCTCTGCTTGTGCTTCATCTGCAAATGCAATATTTGACGCACTAAACTTAATACGCCTTGGTCATTGTGATGTAATTGTTAGTGGTGGTAGTGAAGCTTGTGTTACTCAATCTGGAATGGGTGGTTTTAATGCCATGCATGCTCTTTCTACAAGAAACGAGAGTCCAGAAACAGCCTCAAGACCTTTTGATGGAACCAGAGATGGGTTTGTTTTAGGGGAAGGTGCTGGCGCACTAATACTTGAGGAATATGAACATGCTAAAGCTAGAGGCGCCAAAATCTATGCAGAACTTGTAGGAGGAGGATTGTCTTCAGACGCCTACCACATGACTGCACCACACCCTGATGGTATTGGCGTGATCGCCGTCATGAAAAATTGTCTTGAAAACGCAGGCCTAAAGCCTGAAGATGTAGATGCAATTAACACCCATGGTACTTCAACTCCACTTGGAGATGTGGCAGAACTAAAAGCCATTAAAGAAGTTTTTGGTTCGCATGCAAAAAATATAAATATTAATTCAACCAAGTCAATGACGGGCCATTTACTTGGTGCTGCTGGTGCAATTGAAGCTATCTCATCTGTCTTATCAATTGAGCATGGCATGATTCCTCCAACAATTAATCATACGACTCCAGATGAAAATATTGATCCAGAGTTAAACCTAACTCTTAATAAACCTCAAAAACGAGACGTAAAGGTTGTCATGAGTAACACCTTTGGTTTTGGAGGGCATAATGCTTGTGTCGTTTTCAAAAAACTAGACTAAACCCTTTGAGTCCTATCAAAAATATCTTTAAGCGCCGTTCTGGAAAGGACAATAGCCTTATTGAGTCTTTGAAAAAAATCACAAAATTTAAGCCTACAAAACACCTCTATTACGAAAAGGCATTCACACATCGGTCTACAAACCGTAAGGATGAATTAGGGAATCCGATCAGTTACGAAAGACTAGAGTTTTTAGGAGATGCCATCCTAAGCGCAGTTGTAGGACACTATTTGTTTGATAAAGTTCCAAGTGGTGATGAGGGCTATTTGACAAAAATGCGTTCAAAAGTAGTGAGCAGAGATCATCTCAATGAAATTGGAAAAAAGCTAGAGCTCTCCAGTCTAATGCAAAGTAAAATACCTATATCGCAATTTGGCGAAAACATTCACGGCAACTTATTTGAAGCATTAATTGGGGCTGTTTTTTTAGATAAAGGGTATAGCGTTTGTGAGGGGTTTATTTACAGAACCGTCATTACGCCTCATGTTAATATCGAATCATTAGAAGGAAAAATTATTAGCTATAAGAGCTACATTATTGAATGGTGTCAAAAAGAAAAGAAAACTTTTTATTTCGAAAGTGAAAAAGATCTTGGGAACGACTTGTTGAAGCATTTTTCAGTTAAACTTCGAATTGATGGAAAGACGGTTGCAAAAGCAAGAGCAACTTCCAAAAAGAAAGCCGAAGAAAAAGTGTCAAAACGAGCCTATTTTGCGCTCCAGGAGAGAATTGATAAAAATCAGTGATTTAGTGGCTCTCGGGAAACTATAACGTTTTCGCAATAATATAGACTTAAGATGGCTAAAAGCAGGCTCAGATACTGAGTTAATATCTTATATTTACATAATGTTTACTGAAAATTATGGCCATACACAAACTAGTTGTTGATGATTTTGAAGACTTAAATTATTCGCTTTTAGCAGTTCATTGTGAAATGGAAGACTACCGACTAGCATACTTTTTAAATCAAAATTTAGAGACTAGGTTGGCCAGAACAAGAGAAGATCTTGACTTTGTGACATCATTAGCTTCGTTTTCTGTTTTTGGGTGGATTAATCCTCAACTACAAACAGATTGGCATCTAATTAAAAACAGTTGTCTTGTAGAAGAGGTTGCGGTTTCTCAGGGGTTGTTTTCAGAAACAAATGAAAAAAGCTGGGTTAGTCACTCCTTGCTTCCGGAACATCAATCTGTTGATTATTTATTAAAAATCAACAATGGCGGCGGGTTTATAAATGAAAAACAAATCTTGAACAAGATTCAAAAAATAACGAACGTATCAACTGCATATAGCATTGATATTTCACAACTTAAATCAAAAGAACATTTAATATTTAATTAATGTCACACAAAAGAAAAAAAACAAAAATTGTAGCCACACTAGGACCGGCTATTAGCTCAAAAGAAATGCTTCACAAAATGGTTGAAGCCGGCGTAAATGTGTTTAGAATTAACTTCTCTCACGCAGATTATGAAGACGTAAAGACACGCATAAAATTTATCCGTGAGATAAACGAAGAGTATGGTTTTAACGCTTCCATTTTAGCAGACTTACAAGGGCCCAAACTAAGAGTTGGTGTCATGAAAGATGATGTGGTTGTAAACCCAGGTGACGAAATTATATTTGCAACAGGTGAGCGTTTTGAAGGAACTAAAGACCGTGTTTATATGACATATGACCGATTTCCTTTAGATGCTAAGAAAGGAGAAAGTATTCTTTTGGATGACGGGAAGCTACTTTTTGAAGTCGTGTCTACAAACTTGAAAGATGAGGTTAAGGCTAAAGTGATTCAAGGCGGGCCTCTAAAATCTAAAAAAGGAGTAAACCTTCCAAATACCGATATCTCTCAACCTGCTTTGACAGAAAAAGACAAGGAAGATGCTGTCTTTGCAATCAAACAAGAAGTGGATTGGATGGCTCTTTCATTTGTAAGAAACCCAGAAGATTTAATGGAATTACAAGCGCTAATCTCAGAACATAGCGCTTACAAAATTCCTATTATTGCTAAAATTGAAAAGCCAGAAGCTGTTGAAAATATTGACAAGATTATTGCATATTGTGATGGCCTTATGGTTGCTAGGGGAGATTTGGGAGTTGAAGTTCCTGCGCACCAAGTGCCTTTAATTCAAAAGGAGTTAGTGTTAAAAGCAAAAAAAGCAAGAATCCCAGTAATTATTGCAACCCAAATGATGGAGTCAATGATTACTAGCTTAACTCCAACTCGTGCAGAGGTTAATGATGTTGCCAACTCAGTAATGGATGGTGCAGACGCGGTTATGCTTTCAGGAGAAACTTCTGTTGGGCAATACCCAGTTGAAGTTATTGAAAAAATGTCAAATATCATCAAAACTGTAGAGAATTCAGACTTGATTCATGTGCCTCAGAATCCCCCTCACATTCGCACAAAGCGCTACATTACAAAATCAATTTGTTACCATGCTGCTAATATGGCAAACGAAATCAATGCACGCGCTATTTCAACGCTTACCAATAGTGGGTATACCGCTTTTCAAATTTCTGCATGGCGTCCAGACGCTCACATTCTTGTGTTTTCTCCTAACAAGCGCATCATATCACAGTTAAATTTACTTTGGGGTGTACGTGCTTTTCATTATGATAAGTTTGCTTCAACGGATGAAACGATTAACGATGTTAATAAAATAGCCTACGACAAAGGGTATGTAGAAGCAGAAGATATGGTCATTAGCTTAGCGGCAATGCCAATGAAAGAAAAAGGGATGGTAAACACCTTGAGAGTCAGCGAAGTAAAAGACTACTCTAAACTATAAAAATTCGATTTGTAAAAGAGTCGCTAAACTAGAAACTGAAGTAAATCAGGTTTATCATTAAGATAATCGCCGTAAAAATTATGAAGTTTCATTTTAGCTATTAGCGGCTCGAGGTCGTTGAGCGATTTAAGCTCAATTCCAACGACTGCTACGCCTGTTTCCCTACTTACCTTTTTGGTGTACTCAAAGTGAGTAATATCATCATTAGGACCAAGGATGTCAACTACAAACTCACGCAAAGCACCTGCTCGTTGTGGAAATGTTATGATAAAATAATGTTTTAGCCTAGAATGCAATAGAGCCCGTTCTTTTATTTCTGCAGTACGTGTGATGTCGTTGTTCCCTCCACTTATTATACAAACAACATTTTTGCCTTTAATTTCCGATTTAAAAGACTCTAAAGCGGCCACACTTAAAGCGCCAGCAGGCTCAGCTATAATAGCCTCTTTATTATATAAATCTAAAATTGTCTGACACGCACTCCCTTCAGGCACTGTGATCATGTCGTAAAGGTTTTCCTTGCAGATTTGAAAATTTTTATCTCCAACTCGTTTTACCGCGGCACCATCTACAAAATTATCTATGGTATCTAAAGCCACTACTTCGCCTTTCTGAAAAGCTAATTTCATTGACGGAGCGCCTTCAGGTTCAACTCCAATAATTTTTGTGTTTGGCGATAAGTCTTTAAAAACTGCAGACATACCTGAGGCTAAGCCGCCGCCGCCAACAGCTACAAAAATATAATCAATTGGAGACACTGTTTGGTTAATCAACTCTAGTCCCAGGGTGGCCTGACCCTCAATAACTTTTTCGTCATTAAAAGGATGAATAAACGTTTTTTTACGCTTGTTACAGTCCTCAACCGCTGCGTTATAAGCATCATCAAAACTGTCGCCTATTAAAATAATTTTAATATAGTGCTCTCCAAACATTTTTACCCGTTCTATCTTTTGATTAGGGGTGGGTGTTGGCATGAATATAGTGCCCTGAATCTTTAACAGTTTACAGGACAAAGCAACGCCTTGGGCATGATTGCCGGCGCTTGCACAAACAACTCCGTTGGCAGTTTCCGTGGAAGTTAAAGAGGACATTTTGTTGTAAGCACCCCTAATTTTATACGATCTTACAACTTGTAAGTCTTCTCGTTTAAAGCTTAAATTGCAATCAAACTTGGAAGAGTACTGCCTGTTGTCAATTAAAGGCGTCACACTTGAGATGCCTTCAAGATTTTTTGCAGCTGCTTTGACAGCTTCAATCGTTGGGAAATAGGGAGTCGTGTTTGACATTCGTTTATACGTCAGATTTAATCACTTTCATCGCTGTCATTGCAGTACGTAAAACTTTCCCTGTTGCTTCAATAGGGTGGTTTCTGATAGCATCATTGACACGGATTAATTCTTGATTGTCTACGTTCTTCGCTGAAGTAAACGAGGTTCCAATGATGTCTGTTTCTACTGTCTTCATAAAATCAACAAGTAAAGGCTTACAAGCGTGATCAAATAAATAACAGCCATATTCTGCAGTGTCTGAAATAATTCTATTCATTTCAAATAATTTTTTTCTTGCTACGGTATTCGCTATTAAAGGGAGTTCGTGAAGCGACTCATAGTAAGCAGACTCTTCAACAATTCCTGAATTGACCATTGTTTCAAACGCTAATTCTACGCCAGCTCTTACAAATGCTACCATTAAAACGCCATGGTCAAAATACTCTTGCTCTGAGATCTGCTCGTTAGTCGCTGCTGTTTTCTCAAAAGCAGTTTCTCCAGTAGCTGCACGCCACTTTAATAAATTAACATCGTCATTTGACCAGTCTTCCATCATCGTTTTTGAAAAATGTCCAGACATAATATCATCCATATGTTTTACAAAAAGAGGCTTCATAATGACCTTTAGTGTTTCTGAAATTTCAAATGCTTTTAATTTCGCTGGGTTCGACAAACGATCCATCATGGTTGTGATTCCTCCATGTTTTAAGGCTTCGGTAATTGTTTCCCATCCGTACTGAATAAGCTTTGAGGCATAGTTGGCATCTATCCCTTTTTCAATCATTTTATCAAATGACAATATTGAGGCTGTTTGAAGCACACCACATAAAATAGTTTGTTCGCCCATTAAATCACTTTTAACCTCCGCAACAAATGATGACTCTAAAACACCTGCTCGGTGACCTCCTGTAGCTGCAGCATATGCTTTTGCTTGTACCCACCCCTTTCCTTCTGGATCATTTTCTGGGTGAACAGCGGTTAGTGTTGGCACGCCAAACCCTCTCAAATATTCTTCTCTAACTTCGCTTCCAGGACATTTGGGAGCCACCATAATAACTGTCAAATCTTCACGGATCTGCTTGCCTTCTTCTACAATATTAAACCCATGTGAATACGCCAGCGTAGCGCCTTTTTTCATCAATGGCATTACCGTATCAACTACATTTGAGTGCTGTTTGTCAGGCGTTAAGTTAAGGACTAAATCAGCGGTTGGAATTAACTGCTCGTAAGTGCCAACTGTAAAGCCATTGGAAGAGGCGTTTTTATAGGACTGTCGTTGGTCTTTAATTGCTTGTTCGCGTAGTGCGTATGAAATATTTAGTCCAGAGTCTCTCATGTTGAGACCTTGATTAAGCCCTTGGGCGCCACAGCCTACAATTACAACTGTTTTTCCTAACAATGCGGTTACACCGTCTTCAAACTCAGAAGATTCCATGAATCTGCATTTTGAAAGTTGATCTAGTTTTTGACTTAAGGATAGTGTGTTAAAATAATTTGCCATTATAATTGTTATTTGTTGTTGTTAGTTTTTGAATGCATTAAGCATTTCCGATATCTTTAGTTCATCTTTAGTGACTGCAATTCTTGCAGAGCGTACAAATTGCATAATTCCAAAAACGCTAAGGGCTTTATGCAAGGTTTCAAGTTCGGCTCTGCGTCCTGATTTTTCAAGAACAAAAAATTCTTTGTTAACAGTAACAATATGTGCGTTGCTTTCCTTGATTATATTTTGAATTTGACGTTCTTCAAACAATAAGTCTGACTTAATTTTGAACAAGCAAGATTCTTGATATATGGTATCGTCGTCTGTGTGGTAATAAGCCTTGATTACTTCTACTTGTTTTTCAATTTGTCCAATGATTTTTTTTATCTGTTCCTCGGACATGTTAATTAATATTGTGAAACGTGAAACACCTACAATTTCAGAAACAGAGATGTTTAGGCTTTCAATATTAATCTGTCTGCGCTGAAAAATAGCAGAGATTCTGTTGAGTAAACCAATGTTGTTTTCGGTATATACAGAGACTGTATAAAGTTGTTTTTCTGTTGTCATCTTATTCTAATCTTATATCTGAAACCGAGGCTCCTGTTGGAATCATTGGAAATACATTTCCTTCTTTTTCTACGCAAACCTCTAAAAAATAAGGGGCATCGCTATCAATCATTTCCTTCACGGCTGATGCTAAATCTTCTCGTTTAGTGACTTTTTTGGCTTCTATATAATAGCCTTGTGCGATGGCTACAAAATTAGGGTTTACCATTTCTGTAGACGCGTAACGCTTTTCAAAAAATAGCTGTTGCCATTGGCGAACCATTCCTAAAAACTCATTGTTTAAAACGACTATTTTTACAGGTACTTTATTTTGAAATATTGTTCCTAACTCTTGGATCGTCATTTGATAGCCTCCGTCGCCAATAACAGCGACAACTTCTCTTTCTGGGGCAGCCATTTTTGCGCCTATCGCTGCGGGTAGTGCAAAGCCCATGGTTCCTAGTCCTCCAGAAGTGATATTACTTTTAGTGACTTTAAAGTCTGCATATCGACACGCAATCATTTGGTGTTGTCCAACATCAGAAACAATTGCAGCCTCACCGTTGGTTTGGATGTTTATCTCTTTAATCACTTCACCCATGGTAAGCCCCTCTTTTGTTGGGTGCAAATCATTTTTAATGACTTTGTCATACTCAATCACATACAGGTCCTTAAACCTTTGTAGCCATTCGGGATGAGAGTTCGTCTTAATTTGTGGAATTAGTTGTAATAAACTCTGTTTAGCGTCGCCTAAAACAGCAACATCTGTTTTGATGTTTTTATCAATTTCAGCAGGATCAATTTCAAAGTGAATGATTTTGGCTTGTGTAGCGTACTCATCTAATTTTCCTGTAACACGGTCATCAAAACGCATTCCAATAGCAATTAACACATCGCAATCGTTAGTCAAAACGTTTGGAGCATAATTTCCATGCATTCCAACCATTCCAATATTTAATGGGTGTGACGTTGGCAGCGCTGAAGCGCCCATTATGGTCCATGCTGCAGGAATTCCTGCCTTTTCAACTAAAGCTTTAAGCTCTTCTTCTGCCTTACTGAGTATGATTCCCTGCCCCCATATTATCAATGGCTTTTTAGCGCTATTTATGAGTTCAGCAGCAGCTGTAACCGATAAGGAATCCGTTTTTGGCACCGGCACATAGCTTCGAACCCCTGTACATTTTTTGTATTGAAAATCAAACTCTTCAAACTGTGCATCTTTGGTGATGTCAATCAAAACCGGACCTGGCCGTCCACTTTTTGCAATATAAAATGCTCTTGCAATAATTTCAGGAATCTGAGAGGCTTTTGTAACTTGATGATTCCACTTTGTTACTGGCGTTGAAATCCCGACAATGTCTGTTTCTTGAAAGGCATCACTGCCTAGTAAATACGAAGGTACTTGGCCTGTAATGCATACAATAGGAGTTGAATCTATTTGCGCATCAGCAATTCCAGTGACTAAGTTTGTAGCGCCGGGTCCGGAAGTGGCTATAGCGACCCCTACTTTACCAGAAACACGTGCATAGCCTTGGGCAGCATGAGCAGCACATTGCTCATGTCTTGTTAAGACATGGTTTATCTTGTCCTCGTATTTATATAGTTCATCGTAAACTGGCATAATTGCCCCGCCTGGGTAGCCGTATAAAACGTCTACGCCTTCAGCTAATAAACATCTTACGATCGCTTCACTTCCTGAGATACGTTCCTTAGGCTGCTCTAGGTATTGCTTCTGAATAGCGGTTAGTGTTTCCATAATCAAAGTTTAAAATTCATCTGTTACACATCCTAAAGATGCGGATGATACTGTTTTTGCGTATTTATAAAGAACTCCGCGCGTTACCTTTAATGGGGGTGCGGTCCATTTTGCTTTTCGTGATTCCAATTCTTCCTCAGAAACTTCAAGTACAATTGAATTTGTATTGGCATCAATGGTAATAACATCTCCATCTTTTACCAAGGCAATTGCCCCTCCTTCTTGAGCTTCTGGAGTAATATGTCCGACCACAAATCCATGTGTGCCTCCGGAAAATCTACCATCGGTAATAAGGGCCACATCTTTTCCTAATCCAGCACCCATAATGGCTGCGGTGGGCTTTAACATTTCTGGCATTCCTGGGCCTCCTTTAGGTCCTTCATATCGAATCACCACAACGTCACCTTTGTCTACTTTTCCGTCTCGAATTCCATCATTAGCTTCATATTCACCTTCAAACACCTTAGCTGTTCCTTTGTATTTTAATCCCTCTTTTCCAGTAATTTTAGCAACACTTCCCTCTGGGGCTAAGTTTCCGTATAACATTCGTAAATGACCAGAAGCTTTGATAGGACTTTCTGTTGGCATAATTACGTCTTGACCTTTTTGTAAGTCCTCTACCTCAGCAAGGTTTTCTGCAATTGTTTTTCCAGTCACAGTTAAACAATCGCCATGTAACAACCCTTTACTTAAAAGGTATTTCATCACAGCAGGAATTCCTCCAACGCGATGCACATCTTCCATAAGATACTTTCCACTTGGTTTTAAATCTGCTAAAAAGGGAGTGTTATCACTAATTCTTTGGAAATCCTCTAAAGTAAATGATATTTGAGCCGCTCTTGCTATAGCTAAAAAGTGAAGTACTGCATTTGTTGACCCTCCTAAGATTGTTACGAGTCGTATCGCATTTTCAAGAGATTTTTTTGTAATTACATCCGATGGCTTTATGTCTTTTTCAAGCAATAGTCGCATGGCTTCGCCTGCCTTAAGTGCGTCTTCCTTTTTTTCTTCCCCAGTCGCTGGATTTGAAGAGTTAAAAGGCAGTGTCATTCCTAATGCTTCAATTGCTGAAGCCATCGTATTGGCTGTATACATCCCCCCGCAGGCACCTGCACCAGGACATGCTTTTTCAACAATAGTTTCAAACTCAGACTCTGACATCGTACCGGCAACTTTACTTCCCCAAGCTTCAAAAGCAGAAACAATATCTAATTTTTCTCCATTATGACAGCCGGAATCGATCGTGCCACCATAAACTAATATGGACGGTTTATTAACTCGAATCATTGCCATTAATGCCCCAGGCATGTTTTTGTCGCAACCTACAACGGTAATCATGCCATCATAGCTCATGGCCTGAACTACTGTCTCCATTGAGTCTGCAATAACATCTCTAGAAGGCAGTGAAAAACGCATTCCAGGTGTTCCCATTGAAATACCATCACTAACGCCAATCGTATTAAAAATTAGACCAATAACGTCTTTATTAATAGTCCCTTTTTTAACCAATTTGGCAAGATCATTTAAGTGCATATTACACGGATTGCCTTCATAGCCTGTGCTCGCAATCCCAACTAGAGGCTTTTTAAAGTCCTCTTTTGTTAATCCTATAGCGTGAAGCATGGCTTGGGCCGCTGGTTGCGTTGGGTCTTGAGTTACAGCTTTACTGTATTTATTTAGTTCTTTCATTTTAGATTTTATCCCTTAAAAGTATCGAAATTATCTTTTTACGTACTTACTATATTAATGATGTCTGTAAATGGTCTAAACTCAATCGTTTAATGAGTAACACAACGTATTGTTTTACAGTTCTTTATCCTTTTGATTGTATGATGTTCAGACGACAAAAATAATATTAAACTCTTGGTAAATCACTGTCATCTTTTAACGGCAATGATGAGCTGCCCATTAAGTAAGTATCTACGTGGTGAGCAGCTTGTCTGCCCTCTGATATAGCCCATACAATCAATGATTGTCCCCGGCGTATATCACCCGCTGCAAATATCCCAGGAACATTCGTAACATAATCTTTTGTTGTTGCTTTTATGTTTGTTCTAAAGTCCATGTCTAACCCAAACTGGTCTGCTAATGTTTTTTCTGCTCCTGTAAAACCTAAGGCGAGCAATACTAAATCACAGTCCCATGTCCTTTCTGATCCTGGAACTTCTTTTAGCTCTGGTCGCTCCCCTTGTCTAAATATCCATTCCACTTCGACTGTTTTTAAGGCTTTTAACTGCCCATTTGCATCGCCTATAAATTCTTTCGTAGAAACGCTAAAAAATCGCTCAACACCTTCTTGATGTGAAGAGGTTGTTTTGAGTTTCATTGGCCAATATGGCCAAGGTTGATTTGCTGGCCTTCCCTCAGATGGCTTTGATAAAATTTCGAAGTTGGTTACTGTGGTAGCCCCATGTCGATTAGACGTTCCAATACAGTCCGAACCAGTATCACCACCTCCAATTACAATGACATTTTTATCTTTAGCTGAGAGGATGTCTTTAAAACCCACTAAACCATCAACATACTGATTGTTTAGTTTTAAGAAATCCATCGCCTGATGAACTCCTTTTAGATCCGCACCAGGAATTGGAATATTTCTTCTAACGGTTGCGCCTCCACAAAGCACAACAGCATCAAACTCTGACTTTAATTGGTTTGCGTCTACGTTTTCTCCAACATGAACATTTGTTTTAAATACAATGCCTTCTTCAATCAAAACGTTTACACGTCGGTCAATTACGTTTTTCTCCATTTTAAAATCTGGAATGCCATAACGCAAAAGTCCTCCAACTTTTTTGTCACGCTCAAAAACAGTGACGGTGTGTCCGGCTCGATTTAATTGTTGGGCGGCAGCTAATCCTGCTGGGCCTGATCCAATGACGGCAACTGTTTTGTCGGTTCTTACTTTTGGTGGTTTTGCTGTAATCCACCCTTCAGTAAAAGCGGTTTCTACAATGTTTTTCTCAATATTTTCTATACTAACAGGATCTTCGTTAATTCCTAAAACACAGGCCTCTTCACAAGGTGCGGGGCACAATCTGCCTGTGAACTCAGGGAAGTTGTTTGTAGAGTGTAATATTTCTGCGGCTTCTTTCCATTTTCCTTGGTAAACCTTATCGTTGAAGTCTGGTATTAAATTTCCTAGGGGACATCCACTGTGGCAAAACGGAATTCCGCAATCCATACAACGTGCTCCTTGGTCTTTTAACTTAGACTCTTTTAAGGGAATTGTGAATTCCTCATAGTTTTTTATCCTGTCTTTTGGCGTTTGATACGTTTCGTCCTGACGCTTAAATTCTAAAAATCCTGTTGTCTTTCCCATCTTTAAACTGTTTCTAGTTGTTCTTTTTCTAATCTTAATAAAGCCTGTCTGTATTCTTCTGGCAGTACTTTTTTGAATTTAGGAAGCGTTGCGCTCCAATTTTCTAAAATTCGTTTTGCTAGAGGACTGGACGTTGCTACAAAATGATTTTCAATTAATGATCGTAGTTGAGTCTTGTCTTCCTCGAGCTCAATTGGATCAATATTCAAATCGTCTCCGTTGCAGTTTTTTGTAAAGGTTTGGTCTTCGTCTAAAACATAGGCAACTCCTCCGCTCATTCCGGCGCCAAAATTTCTGCCTACTTTTCCAAGTATTACAGCAACACCGCCTGTCATATACTCACAGCCATGATCGCCAATTCCTTCAACAACCGCTTTCGCTCCGGAGTTACGAACACAAAAGCGTTCTCCTGCTTTTCCGTTTATATATACCTCACCAGAAGTCGCTCCGTATAAGGTTACATTTCCTGTGATTATATTGTCTTCTGGAATAATTGTAGAGGTTGCGGGGACTTTTATTATTAGTTTGGCCCCTGAAAGCCCTTTCCCTAAATAATCATTTGTATTTCCGTGAACAGTCATTGACACTCCTTTAGTGGTAAAGGCTCCAAAACTTTGTCCTGCAGAGCCATTAAAATCAATGTTTATAGTGTCTTCTGGCAAGCCATCAGCGCCGTAAATTTTAGATATTTCATTACTTAAAATCGCTCCAACGGCTCTGTCAATATTAGTAATTGGAAGCTTCAAATGAGTTCTTTGTCTTCTAAAAATCCCTTGGTGTGCCTGTTTAATTATTTTAAAATCTAAATGCACGTCCAGGTTGTGGTCTTGGGTTTCTGTGTTAAATAACTTTATATCTTCTGAAACTTCTACTTTATGTAAAATGGGCGTCAGATCAATTCCAGAAGCTTTATAGTGCTCTATTGCCTTATTCCGATTTAATTTTTGAACCTGGCCCACCATTTCATTCACGGATTTAAACCCTAGTTGCGCCATAATTTCACGTAACTCCTGCGCTACGAAATACATATAGTTAACCACATGCTCTGGCTTGCCTTTGAATTTTTTACGTAATTCCGGGTTTTGAGTTGCAATACCAACCGGACATGTGTTTAGGTGGCATACTCGCATCATAATACATCCAGAAGCTACTAAGGGAGCTGTTGCAAATCCAAATTCCTCTGCACCTAACAGACAAGCAATCGCTACATCACGACCGGTTTTTAGCTGACCATCACATTCTAAAACAATTCTGTTTCTTAAGTTATTCATGACAAGCGTCTGTTGCGCTTCCGCAATTCCTAACTCCCACGGAAGGCCACAGTGTTTCAATGAAGTCAAAGGAGATGCTCCTGTACCGCCGTCAAAACCAGAAATTAAAATAACATCTGCTTTGGCTTTCGCAACCCCTGCTGCCACAGTTCCTACACCAATTTCAGAGACGAGCTTCACATTAACACGAGCCGCTCTGTTTGCTGATTTAACATCGTATATCAGTTGAGAAAGGTCCTCAATGGAGTAAATATCATGATGAGGCGGTGGCGATATCAACCCTACATAAGGGGTTGAGTTTCTTGTTTTAGCAATTTCCGCATTCACTTTTGGTCCTGGCAGTTGACCACCCTCGCCTGGCTTTGCGCCTTGAGCTATTTTAATTTGAATCTCGTTGGCGCTAGTGAGGTAGTTAGAGGTCACTCCAAATCGACCAGAAGCCACTTGTTTTATGGCTGAATTTCTCCAGTCGCCTTGTGCGTTTTTATAAAATCGTTCTTCATCCTCTCCGCCTTCGCCAGAGTTACTTTTTCCACCTATTCTGTTCATGGCAACCGCTAGGTTTTCATGGGCTTCTTTACTAATTGACCCGTAAGACATGGCCCCGGTTTTAAAGCGCTTTACGATTTCTGTCCAAGGCTCTACCTCGTCAATTGGGATTGGATCAAATTGGTCAAACTCAAAAAGACCTCTGATGGTCATTAAACGGGCTGATTGGTCATTCACAAGGTCTGAATACTCTTTAAAAGTAGACGCTTTGTTGGTGCGTACAGATTCTTGAAGTTTAGCCACCGTTAATGGGTTAAACATATGTTTTTCCTGTCCACGACGCCACCTGTACTCGCCTCCAATTTCAATTTCAGATTCTATATTAGGGTTGAACGCTTTCTTGTGACGTTTTAATATTTCTTTTTCAATTTCTCTAAGTCCAATTCCTTGAATTCGTGTTGGCGTATTTGGGAAGTATTTTTCAACCGTGTTTGTGTTAATTCCTACACATTCAAATAACTGAGATCCGCGGTAGGAATTAAGAGTAGAAATTCCGATTTTGTTCATCACCTTCAAGATTCCTTTGCCAACAGCTTTATTGTAGTTTTTTATAGCCGTTAGGTAATCTAATTCGGAAATCTCAGATTCTTTAATTTGATTTTCTACAATTTCGTTGACAATATATGGGTTTACTGCGCTCGCCCCATAACCAAATAAAAGTGCAAAATGATGAACCTCTCTTGGCTCTGCAGACTCAATTATCAAACTTGTTCGGGAGCGTTTATTGAGCTTGTGAAGTGCATGATTCACGTATGAACACGCAAGCAATGCAGGAATAGGCGCGTGGTTTTCATCTACAAATCGATCTGATAAAATAATAATATTTGCCCCTGCATCTATGGCTTTTGATGCTTTGGTGACTAAAGCCTCAAGGGCTATTTCCAACTCGTTTAGTCCACGATTAACTTTATACAACATAGAAATAGACTCTACTTTAAAGTTAGGATTGGTGTCGTAGTTTCTGATTTTATCTAAATCATGTTTTGAAATTACAGGATTTTGAATTTTTAGCTTTTTACAGGCCTCTGAATTACAGTCAAAAATATTTGTATCGCTCCCTAAGGTTAGACTAATGTCTGTTATTAGCTCTTCTCTAATTCCATCTAATGGAGGATTGGTTACTTGTGCAAATATTTGTTTGAAATAGTTGTAAATTAATTGAGGCCTTTCAGACAAAACAGCGATTGGTGTATCACTTCCCATGGAGCCGATAGGCTCTTTGCCTAACTGAGCCATAGGGCGAATGATTGTATTCAAATCTTCTTTGGTGTATCCAAAAGCCACTTCCCTTTTCTTTAGGTCCACCTCGTTGTGTTCAATTGGACCCTTTTTTGCTGAAATATCTTTAAGCTGTACAAGGTTTTCATCAAGCCACTGTCTGTAAGGTTTTTTCGCGGCAATCTTTTCCTTTATTTCTTCGTCATTTATAATACGTCCTTCATTCATATCAACCAGAAACATTTTTCCTGGCTCCAAGCGTCCGTGAAACTCTACCTCATCTGGTTCAATATCTACAACCCCTGTTTCAGAAGACATAATTACATTCCCGTCTTTAGTCACGGTGTAACGTGAAGGCCTTAAGCCGTTACGGTCCAGCACGGCTCCGATAAAATTACCGTCTGTAAAAGGAATTGACGCAGGCCCATCCCACGGCTCCATTTGGCAAGAATTGTATTCATAGAATGCCTTTTTAGAATCGGACATGTCCGGGTTTTTCTCCCATGCTTCAGGAACCAACATCATCATCACTTCTGGAAGTGAACGCCCTGTCATTAATAATAATTCGACCACCATATCTAAAGTAGCTGAGTCAGACTTCCCTTTAAGGATGGTGGGGATTATTTTTTTTATATCCTCTCCAAATGCATCACTTTTTATAATTTCTTCCCTAGAAAACATACGAGACACATTGCCTCTCAACGTATTAATTTCTCCGTTATGACAAATGTATCTAAACGGCTGGGCTAAATCCCAGGTTGGGAATGTATTGGTTGAAAATCGTTGATGCACCAAAGCTAGCCTTGTGTCTAAAGCAGAATTGAAAAGGTCTAAATAGTACTCATTAATATGTTCTGGCTTTAATAGCCCCTTAAATATTATTATTTTAGTAGAGAGACTTGGGAGATAAAAGAATTTTGACTCTGATAATTTTGAACCATAGATGGTATGTTCTGCGATTTTACGAGCAGCAAATAATTTTATATTAAAATCAAACTCTGATTGTTTGCTATCTGATTTGCTTATGAAAACCTGCTTAACATACGGCTCTGTCGTTTGGGCTATTTCTCCTAAAACAGCACTGTTTACGGGAACGTCTCTCCAGCCAAGAATATGTAACCCTTGTTTTTTTATTTCGGCTTCAAAGACCTCAACACAGTAAGCTCTCTGATTTTCTTTTTTAGGTAAAAATACATTACTAACAGCGTAGTCTCCAGCTTCTGGCAGTTCGAATTCACAAAATATTTTAAAAAACTTATGTGGTATATCTATTAGTATTCCTGCACCATCGCCTGTGACCCCATCTGAACTCACGGCACCCCTGTGCTCCAATTTAACTAAAATCTCTAATGCCTTATGGATAATATCATTAGATCGTTTTCCTGTCAAACTACATATAAATCCCGCGCCACAATTGTCATGTTCGAATTCGGGTAAATAAAGACCTTGCTTTTTTAACATACTTAAAATTATTAGAGGTTCTAAACCATAATTGAAGATGTAATATAACGTCAATAAGTCGATTTATAAAAAAGCTCTGATACTTTTTCGAATTTCCGATTTTCAATTGCCATTTATGCGTTTTGAGCAATATATAGGAGGATAGATTGTCAAATAATCAATCAAAAATTGAGGAGTTTCCGTTTTCGGACTAAAACGGACTAAAAAGCACTGTCCAAACACAATTTTAAAAATCAAATTATTGAAATATTAAAAATTATGTATAAAAAAATACAATACCCTAAATTTTTGGGGGCATAAATTAAAAATAGTATAAAAATAACTACATAGCCCTATTTTTATTGGGGGTATGTGTATAAATATTATAAATTTGAACCCAATAACTAAAAATATTAACTACTAAATTAACTATTATGAAAAAAATTATTTTAAGTGCTGTAGCTTTTGTTGGAGCATTAACATTAAACGCACAGGACGACGCTCCTAAATTATCTGTTTCAGGAACTGTTGATGTGTACGGCACAACAAACACGGTTGACGGCACAGGAACACCAGGACTATTAATTGCAAATCCTGATAAAGCGAATGGCTTTGGACTAGGAATGGCAAATACAGTATTTTCTTATGACGGCGCTAAATCTGGAGTGGTTGCTGATATTGCTTTTGGCCCTAGAGCTGACGATGCAAACATGGCGGGTGCAATCAATCAATTGTATGCTTACTATAACTTAAATGAGAAAGTAACTATTACTGCTGGTCAGTTTAATACGTTTCTTGGATATGAGGTTATTTCACCTGCAGCTAACTTTAACTATTCTGTGTCTTACTTATTTAATGCGGGTCCTTTTTCTCACACAGGAATTAAATTAGATTATGCCGCTTCAGAAGATTTGTCTTTCTTGTTAGCTGTGACTAACGCGCATGCCATATCTAGTGCAGACGCTAACGCAAGTGGAGCAACTCAATATGGTGCTCAAGTAGGCTACAAAGGTCAATACTTAAACTTCATATATGGAGCTGTTACTGAAACATCAGCAACTGATGCCTTGTTTTTAGATTACACAGGTGGTTTTGACTTATCTGACTCATTCTTCGTAGGAATTAACGCTGCATACGCATACTCTGATGAAGAAGAAGCAGGATACCAAGGTGCTGCTCTTTATTTAGAGAACACTTTCTCTGAAACGTTTGCTTTAGGGTTGCGCCCAGAGTTTTTCTCATATACTTCTGCAGATGACAGCGAGGATGTTTTAGCCTTAACACTTGCTGCAAGTACGCAGTTAGACGACAACTTAAAGCTTATAACAGAATTACGCTATGACAGTTCTGATGATTACAAAATTGAGGGAATCGCTGCTGAGAAAAATGCTACAGCGCTAACAATTGCTGCAGTTTACTCTTTCTAGTACTCACACCAATACTAACCAACTAAACATATAATTTATGTCAAATTTTATAACTAATTTACCTCTACTAATTCAGGATACTGCTACAGTTGAAAGTCTTGCTGGAGCGATCAAAGACGACATGGGAATGTTATGGATGCTAATTGCTGGTATCTTAGTATTCTTCATGCAAGCTGGTTTTACTTTAGTAGAATCAGGAATGACACGTTCAAAAAACGCAGTGAATATCGCAATGAAAAACTTGCTTGATATTGCTGTAGGATCTCTTACCTACTGGTTTGTAGGATACTCTTTAATGTATGGTGACACCTCTAACGGATGGTTTTTCTGGAGTGGCATCATGCAAGGCGAAGGTGCTGATTTATTCTTCCAAACAATGTTTGCTGCGACTGCTGCGACAATTGTTTCTGGCGCCATTGCTGGAAGAACAAAATACTCAACCTACATTATCTTTTCAATCGTAATGACTGCTATTATCTACCCTATTGCTGGTGGATGGCAATGGCAAGGGTCGGGCTGGCTGACTGAGCTCGGCTTCATTGACTTTGCTGGTTCTTCAATTGTTCATGCTGTTGGTGGTTTTGCTGCTTTAGTTGCTGCTTATATGGTAGGCCCTAGAATTGGAAAATACATTGACGGAAAAGTAATGCCTATTCCAGGCCACAACCAAATATTAGCAACCTTAGGGGTGTTTATACTTTGGTTAGGATGGTTTGGTTTTAATGGGGGATCTCAACTTGCTTGGGGTGGAGACGATGCGGTTGCCGCTTCAACAGTCGTATTGATCACTAATCTTGCTGCTGCTGCTGGTGCACTAGGGGCGCTTATTACAACATGGATCTGGTACGGAAAGCCACACTTGGCTCAATCTTTAAATGGTGCTTTAGCTGGTTTAGTAAGTATTACTGCAGGGTGTGGAAACATGACGGCTGGTGGTGCTGTATTAGCGGGTTTAATTGGTGGTATCATCGTTGTATTCTCTATTGAAATTATCGAAAAGAAACTTAAAATTGATGATGCTATTGGCGCGGCTTCTGTTCACGGAGTTGTTGGATTCTGGGGGACGATTGTTGTTGGACTTTGGGGTGTAGACGGCGATGCTGGACTTGGGATCTTTAACGGAGGTGGTTCTGCTCAACTTGTAGCACAATTAACTGGAGGCTTGGCATATGCTGTATGGGCAGTGGTACTCTCTTTTGTAGTCTTTGGAGTCCTTAAGTACACTGTTGGATTACGAGTAACTGAAGAAGAAGAAGTTGCTGGACTTGACATCTCTGAACACGGATCTATTGCATATCCAGGAAAAAGAGAAAGAGGTCAAGACTAATTTCTATATACCATTGAGCGGTCACGTGCTCAAAAAAAATTAAAAATAAGTTTGTGATTTTTAGTTTGTGTAAAAAACCTTAGGGGCTCGCCTCTAAGGTTTTTTTATATTTATAGTATATTAATCTAAATACCTTTAAAACAACTGGGGTATTTTTATTGAATTCACAAAAAAAATCACATCACCCCTAAATATTTAGGGGTATTATGCTTTTTAATTACTTTTGAGAACAAACTAAAATCATAATCAATGAAAAAAGTAGAAGCAATCATTAGAAAATCTAAATTTTCTAAGGTTAAGAAAGCACTGCACGAAGTTGGCGTAAACTTTTTCTCTTATTGGGATGTTACCGGCTTAGGCAACGAAAAAGAAGGCCATGTATACCGAGGTGTTTCTTACAGCACAAGCGATATTCAAAGACGTTATTTATCAATAGTTGTAAATGATGATTTTGAAGAGGTAACAATTAAAGCAATCCTTGACGCCGCCTCTACAGGCGAGGTGGGAGATGGGAAAATATTTGTATCACAGGTCGACGAAGTATATAGAATTAGAACCGGCGAAAAAGGCGGCAACACATTAAAATAACAAGCATGGAATTATTAACAATCAATAACGTATGGATGATGATCTGTACGGCACTTGTTTTCTTTATGCATACAGGATTTGCATTTCTAGAAATCGGACTGACACGTCAGAAAAACACAATCAACATATTATTTAAAAACATCTTTATTATAACGGTAGGGCTTTTACTGTACTATATCATAGGGTTTAACTTAATGTATCCAGGAGATTTTAATGGATACATTGGCTCAATCGTAACCGGAATTACACCCCCAGAAAACGGAATGACTGCGGACTATGCAGACGGAGGCTACACATGGTGGACCGACTTTCTGTTCCAAGGCATGTTTGCGGCCACTGCGGCAACAATTGTGTCGGGTGCCGTTGCTGAACGTATGAAAATTGGCGCTTTCATGATCTTCACTATTGTATACGTTGGATTCGTATATCCAATTGCGGGGTCTTGGCAGTGGGGTGGTGGATTTTTATCCAGCTTAGAGTTTGGAGACGCAACAGGTTTTTATGATTTTGCTGGGTCAACGCTAGTGCACTCTGTTGGAGGATGGGCGGCACTTGTAACTGTTTGGCTACTTGGCGCTCGTATCGGAAAATTTAAAGACGGAAAACCGCAAGCGATTCCTGGGCATAGCATTCCACTAGCCACAGCGGGAGTTCTTATTCTTTGGTTAGGTTGGTTTGGATTTAATGGGGGCTCAGTGCTTTCAGCTGATCCAGAAGCAACCTCATTGACGCTAGTAACCACTTGTCTAGCTGCTGCTGCTGGTGGCGTTGTCGCAATGATTACATCTACCATTTTATATAAAAACCTAGACTTAACAATGTTCCTTAATGGGATTTTGGGAGGGCTGGTAGGGATTACTGCTGGGGCAGACCAAATGAGCCCAGAAGACGCAATCCTGATAGGTGCTATTGCTGGAGTGCTTATAGTGTTTGCAGTAAGATTGGTAGACAAAATAAAGTTGGATGATCCTGTTGGAGCAATAGCCGTACACCTTATTTGTGGTGTCTGGGGAACACTTGCTGTAGGACTCTTTGGAGCAAAGGCTGGATTTGATCAGTTTGTTATTCAATTAATAGGCGTGGCTTGTTATGCTGTATTTTGTATCGTCACTTCTTTTGTAATTATATACACACTTAAGAAAACTATTGGAATTAGAGTGTCGGAAAGAGAAGAGCTAGAAGGCCTTGACGCACACGAACATAAAATGGACGCATACCCCGATTTTAGATTAAATGAACATTAACTGTTTTGGGTTAGTCAACGAAAAAACCCGCAATTGCGGGTTTTTTTATATTAATTTAACTCCTAAATTGATTTAGGAGAAGGGGGGTTAAAACGATACTAAATACGCATCAGCTAATAACTTAGGAGTGATGAGGTTTGGTTTCCCAATCCCTAACTAAATAAACGGACTGACATCTAAGTGTAGGAAGACGCCACGGGTCTTGGCGCGGATATGCAAAAAGCCTCAAAAGGTATCTTTTGAGGCTTTTTATTTTGATATTAATATTGATGCTATGCGGAGTTTCTACTTGCATTTATATTTCCAAACAAAGAGCGCATTACAATCTTCTCGTATACCTCAATTTGAGCGTCATCTCTTGGAGATTCTTTTTCAAGATCTTGAATTTTCTTTAGCGCATATTGCTGAATCGTTAGTAACGGCAGCACAATAGACTCCCGTACTGAAATAGAGGCTTTTCCTGCGGGTTCTTCTTGCATTAACTCATCGTAGCCCGTTAGCTTTAGTAATAATCGTTTTGTTGTTACGTATTCAGAATATATCACATTCCAAAACGCACCATACTCAGGATCCTCAGACATATATTTTGTAAGACCAAAGAAAGATTTAGACAAAGACATCATGCTATTCTCGATAAGTGTTTTGAAAAAATCTGAGGTTTTAAAAAGGTGTTGTGCCTTTTCAAACTCCCCAATATCTTCGTAATGTTTTAACGCAGTTCCAACACCAAAAAACCCAGGTACGTTTTGTTTTAACTGACTCCAGGAGCCCACAAAAGGTATCGCTCTTAAGTCTTCAAAAACCAGCCCTTCTGATTTACCCCGCTTGGATGGACGGCTCCCTATATTTGTTTTTGCGTAAAATTTTAGGGTACTCATGTGTTGCAAATAAGAGATAAACTTTGGGTGCGCCTTGAAGTCTACATACGCCTCGTAACTAAGCTTAGACAAGTGAGACATAACCGTCCTGTTTTCAGAAGTCATGGCTAGGTCTTTGTCACTTAAGCTGTTTTGTACTCCCGAGCTTATTAGCTGCTCTAAGTTGTATTGTGAAGAATCCAAAGTTCCAAAATTGGAGCTTATCGTTTGACCCTGAATTGTGAGCTGAACCTCTTTATCCTCAATAGTTGGCCCCAGTGAAGCATAAAAATTGTGTGTTTTTCCGCCGCCTCTTGCAGGTGGGCCCCCTCGACCATCAAAGAAAATAACAGTGACATCATACTTTCTAGAAATAGCCGTTAAGTGCTCTTTGGCCTGGTATATCGCCCAGTTTGCCATTAAATACCCTCCATCTTTAGTCCCATCACTAAATCCAAGCATAATGGTTTGCCTATTCCCACGCGCTTTTAAATGAGCGGCGTAATTTGAATTTGTATAAAGCTCTTCCATGACAGAGGGCGCGTTTTGTAAATCTGTGATTGTCTCAAAAAGTGGCGCAATATCAACCGTTAATTCATCTTCAAAAGCGACAAGCTTAAGCATAGCATATAATTGCATGACGTTAAGCGTTGTTTGGTTGTTACTTATAATGTAGCGATTAGCAGCTTTCTCTCCGTTTGTTTGCTGAATGGTTTTAATTGCCGCCATTGTTTTGAGGGCCTTTAAAGTTTCTTTATCTGTTATCAAAGACATGTCTAAACGCCCTTCTATTTTAGATAAGATCGCTATTTGTTTCGCCTCCGATAAATTGTGGTAGTTTGCCGGGAATATAGAACTTCCACTTGCAATTAAAACAGTGACCATGTCGTTAAATACCGCTTCATGTGCTCGACTGTCTTGGCGAATGTCTAGTGATGAAAAGTGAAACCCAAACAAGTGTATTTTATTCAAAAGACTATTTACCTCTGGTGCATAAAGCGATTGATGTTTTTGAATGATTTCTGCCTTAATTTGTTTTAATTCAGACACTAAATGATCCAACGTCAAATACGTTTTCTTGTTGGTTATCATTTTATACATTTCAGCTTCAAGCTCAGTAACACGTTCTTCTACGCCTGCAAAAGACACTTTCCGCTTTAACTGTCTTAAATCTCGGTAGTAATTTTTAATTATTGTTTCTCGCAACCTAGACGCTACCTTTAAGGTTATTTCTGGAGTTACAAATGGGTTTCCATCTCTATCGCCTCCTGGCCAGAATCCTATGTTTATGATGTCATTTTTGATGTGCTCTCCTTCAAATATGTTTTGCTGGATATAATCATAAACTGTCCCAAATGATTTATAAAACACGTTTTCTAAATACCAAATAAGACTAACCGCCTCATCATAAGGGGTTGGCTTTTTATGTTTAAAAAACGGTGTTTTACCAAGCTGGGCAAGGAGCTGATGTATTCTAGTTAAATCGTTTTCTTTTATGGCCTCTGTTAAATCTGTAATAATTCCTAAAACTGAGCCTGGATAAAATTGGGTTGGATGCGCCGTGAGCACAATACGAACCTTAAACTCCTCTAAGTATTTTTTTAGAAGCTCTAATTTGTTTTCCGAGCTTGCCGTTTCTTTTAAACTTCGCAACGTTCCAATGCCGTCCATGTTATTGACAATAGGAAAAGCAGCATCTTCAATAGCGTCAAACAAAACTACTTGTCTTTCAATGTATTGTATAAATCGAAACAGTAAATTAATTTGACTTTTAGGCGATCGCCTCGCTTGGTATTTTTTAAAAAATGTGTCTACGATTGCCGTAGGAGTTTCGTTCTTTGAAAACCCTTTTTGACAGGTTTCAAAAAAGAGAGGTAACAAAGCGCCTGTTTTTGTAATTGTATCAAAAGGAAGTGTCATAAATATACTGTTGTATATTTGATATTTTGATAAAACATTTTGTTTAAACCTAGTGATTTTTGGCTGTGTGGACATTTATTTAGTACATTAAATTTCACCCAAAATTACTAAAGCACCTTCAGAATTCATGTATAATAATGGGATTTTTGCGAATATTCGTGTAATGACTGGCTTCGTAAGTCATAATCTTAACAAACTCTAGAAATCCTTCAATATCCCACAGCAAAAACCACCCCTTTCCTTTTCCGAAAAGTCTAAAGTTGTTTTCTTTAACAAATTGGTAAATCGATTGACTTACTGTAAATTTAGAATTTCTAATCCATATATTCAAGATTATGATTGAGATCGAACGAAAATTTTTAGTAACATCTAGCGGCTATCGTAAACAAGCTTCTAGAAAATCTATTATTATTCAAGGGTATTTAAGCAGCAATCCCGAACGGACTGTACGAGTTAGATTGCGCGATCAAACAGGCTACATCACCATCAAGGGAAAGAGCAATGAAAGCGGACTTAGTCGTTTTGAATGGGAAAAAGAGGTTTCTAAATCTGACGCTGAAGCACTTTTGGAGCTATGTGAGGAAACTGTTATTAGCAAAACACGTTTTGAGGTGCGCATAGCAGATCATCTTTTTGAAGTTGACGAGTTTGATGGCCCCAATAAAGGACTTGTAATTGCCGAGGTTGAGCTTCGTTCAGAAAATGAGGTGTTTTCAAAACCAGACTGGCTAGGCCGTGAGGTCACAGGAAGTAAAAAGTATTACAACTCCAGCCTCAGCCAATATCCGTTCTGTGACTGGAATTGATTGAGTAATTATCATTAAAACGGCTGTAAAATTATTATATTCGCAAATTAAATGCACCTAAAAACTAAAAAAATGAACAAAAACACTACTGATTTTAAAATTCAAGAAGCGCTAGATGCTCTTGGAGTTAAAGATATAAACCTAGGAACTTCTACAGGAGCTAATAGTTTTGCTAATGGCCCTACTATCGATAGTTATTCTCCTGTGGATGGCAAAAAAATTGGAAGTGTCGTTTGCACATCTCAAGCGGATTATGAGGCTGTAATGACCTCAGCAACGGCGGCGTTTTCCGAGTGGCGTACAATGCCTGCGCCTCAAAGAGGAGAAATTGTTAGGCAGTTTGGAAACAAGCTAAGAGACCTAAAGGAACCCCTAGGAAAACTAGTGTCTTATGAAATGGGAAAATCCCTTCAAGAAGGCTATGGAGAGGTCCAAGAAATGATTGACATCTGTGATTTTGCGGTTGGATTGTCTAGACAATTAAACGGGCAAACCATTCCTTCTGAACGCCCTAGTCATGTAATGAGAGAGCAGTGGCACCCCATTGGAGTCGTTGGTATTATCTCTGCGTTTAATTTTCCAGTCGCTGTTTGGGCTTGGAATACTGCTTTGGCGTGGATCTGTGGGAATGTATGTGTATGGAAAGGTTCTGAAAAAGCACCCCTATGCTCTATTGCTTGTCAGAATATTATTGCCGAAATTTTAAAAGAAAATAACTTACCTGAAGGAATTTCTTCAATTATAAATGGAGACTACAAAGTAGGTGAAATGATGACCACGGACACAAGAGTGCCTTTGGTCTCTGCAACTGGCTCTACAAGAATGGGACGAATTGTTGGCGCAACTGTTGCTCAACGTTTTGGAAAATCATTGTTAGAATTGGGCGGAAATAATGCGATTATTATCACACCAACCGCCGATTTAAAGGTGGTGGTTCCTGGCGCTATTTTTGGTGCTGTAGGAACTTGCGGACAACGTTGTACGTCTACTCGACGCCTTATTATTCACGAATCTGTATATGATAAAGTAAGAGATGCAATTGTGGGTGCTTACGGGCAGTTAACAATCGGAAACCCTTTGGATGAAAAAAACCATATTGGACCCTTAATTGATCATGATTCTGTGAATACTTATTTAGCGGCTATTGAAAAAGCGAAAGCTGAAGGCGGTACCGTATTGGTTGACGGAGGTGTTTTGGAGGGTGAAGGCTATGAAAGTGGCTGTTATGTTAAGCCCGCGATTATTGAAGCTGAAAATCATTTTGAAATTGTACAACATGAAACATTTGCACCTATTTTATATTTAATGAAATATTCTGGAGCCGTAGAAAATGCGATCGATAAACAAAACGGTGTTGCACAAGGCTTGTCTTCTGCGATCATGACCAACGAGCTAAAAGAGGCTGAAAAGTTCTTGTCATATTCGGGTTCTGACTGTGGCATTGCCAATGTAAACATTGGAACCTCTGGTGCAGAAATCGGAGGGGCTTTTGGTGGTGAAAAAGAAACGGGAGGTGGACGCGAGTCTGGTTCTGATGCATGGAAAGTGTATATGCGACGCCAAACAAACACCATTAATTATTCAGACGAATTACCTTTAGCACAAGGGATCAAGTTCGATTTGTAAGCAATTTAATACCCCCTATTATAAAAGTCACAGCCTATGGTTGTGGCTTTTTTGAATTTCTAAATTGAAGGTAGCGCTAACTATACTTCGCTTTCCTTAGTATTCGCATACTTTCCTTATAAAGCCCATATACTTCATCGCTATGATTATACAACAACGCTTTGGCTGCCTGGAGCTGAACAAGAGCAGCCTCAATGCCGTTGAAATAACAAATCAAGTACGTGGCGGGTACATTCTTTAAATCCTTAATTTGCCCCGTTGTAAGTTCAGACCCCTGTTTAAGTCGGTCCATAAGTGCATTATTCGCGTTTAAAATATGGTGTAAAATTTTTTTATCGTACTGAGGTGGCGAAAAAAGCAATTCTGAATCAATGCTATAAGTCGCGTTATTTCCAAAAGTAATGGTCGTTTTTTCTAGCTTAAAGTAGGTGTTTTGTCCGTTTAAACCAAGGTTAACATACTCAACGATTTCAAAAGAATTCTTGTCATATGAAATCTCAACAGCATCCAGAGTCGAGTAAAACAAGCGCACCTGTTCGTTAATCAATGCAATGTCCACCCGTGAATAAAACGTTTGGTTTTCTATTCGTTTTCTTTTGCCAGACCAACACATTACAAAATACTCTTTGAAGACCTTGTATTTAGGGTCGTAATCTTCTCTCTGCGCCATGAAATCAAACACCCCGTCCAAAGTGTATTCTATATTGTTTTGAGCATGCGCTTCAATTGCAGAAACAATTTCAGAATTGGAGTCTCTCAACTCAATATCAAAAACTTTGGGCATACTAATGCTTCCTTCTCTAAAAAAAACGGCCCCCCCATAATATTTCCAAATATTTTTTCTAAGCGAAGTGATTTCTAGTGACTCTTTTGGTCTAATGGTAACCAGCCCAACCACTTTGTCATCGTTAAGGTGTGGAAACGGAATGTTTTCATATTGAATAACAGGCGGGGCGCTCAGGTAAGCATTAATTAGATTTTGAATCTTACTATCATCAAAAAAATCAACTCCAATAATGTGATTGTATTGGTCGTCAACTCCAATAACAATATATGAGTTATTGGCGGGGTTGCTGTTTGATAATGCACAGATATGCTTTAAAAACTTAGCCTTACCCTCTTTATTGCTAATGTTAATTTGTAGTTTCTTATCATAAAAACTGCATTCGTCATTATGAGCAAGTAAATTTTTGATAAGAAGTCGCTTGTTAATCATTTTTGAAGCTTAAAGCTGTTATTTGTAGGTCTATAACTAGTGTCTGCTAGGTTTGGCGTCTTAAAGTTAGTAAACAAAGGGGGTAAATGAGTTGAAATGAATTTAAGTTTTAACCATTTGTTAACAAGGTGAACGAAAATATTTTAACAAATTGCAACTTATAAGTTGTTGAACCAATAAACAGTTAAAATAAAACATTGTGATGGAGGGAGATAAAAAGGGGATTGACATTCAATCAATCAACGATAAAATTGAAAAAGAAAGTGCCTTTGTAGATTTACTTACACTGGAAATGAATAAAGTGATTGTGGGGCAAAAACACATGATCGAGCGTTTGCTTATAGGGCTTTTAGGTCAAGGACACATCCTTTTAGAAGGGGTTCCAGGGCTTGCCAAAACACTGGCAATAAACACCTTATCTCAAGCGGTAGCGGGTAGTTTTAGCAGAATTCAATTTACGCCAGACCTTCTTCCTGCAGATGTAGTAGGAACCATGATTTATAACATAAAAGCTAATGATTTTACGATAAAAAAAGGGCCTATTTTTGCAAACTTTGTGTTGGCTGATGAAATTAATCGTGCCCCTGCTAAGGTACAATCTGCTCTTTTAGAGGCGATGCAAGAAAAACAAGTTACCATTGGAGACGAAACTTTTATTTTAGACAAGCCATTTTTAGTTATGGCAACTCAAAACCCAGTAGAGCAAGAAGGAACTTACCCGCTTCCAGAAGCGCAAGTCGATCGTTTTATGTTAAAAACAATCATCGACTACCCAAAACTAGAAGATGAGCAGCTCATTGTTCGCGCCAATCTTAAAGGGGCCTTTGAAAAGATAAACGCCGTTGTATCCGTTAAGCAAATCTTAAGCGCACAAGCTGCGGTTAGAGAGGTTTATATGGATGAAAAAATTGAAAAATATATTTTAGATATTGTATTTGCTACGCGATACCCAGAAAAATATCGTTTGCCCGAACTAAAGCCTTTAATTTCTTTTGGCGCCTCTCCAAGGGGTAGTATTAACCTAGCGACTGCCGCAAAGTGCTATGCGTTCATAAGGCGTCGTGGTTACGTAATCCCTGAAGATGTCCGTGCTGTTGTATACGACGTTCTACGTCATCGTGTTGGAATTACTTATGAAGCGGAAGCGGAGAATGTTACCTCAGAAGATATTATTAGTAAAATTGTCAATGTTATTGAGGTCCCTTAATTGGGTGTCATTTTATTATGTGGGTTAAACACAAAAAACCCTCTCATTAACAGCATACGTATCAAATGGACACTAAGGAATTACTAAAAAAGGTTAGAAAAATAGAGATCAAAACACGCCGGTTGTCCGACCATGTGTTTGGAGGTGAGTACCACTCAACCTTTAAGGGGCGTGGAATGACTTTTTCTGAAGTGAGGCAATATCAATATGGCGACGATGTAAGAAATATTGACTGGAATGTTACAGCGCGATGTAATGAACCGCATATAAAGGTTTTTGAGGAAGAGCGCGAATTAACACTTATGTTAATGGTTGATGTTTCGGGGTCCAAATTGTTTGGAACAGAATCGCAATTTAAAAATGAAATTGTAACTGAAATTGCGGCCACACTTGCTTTTTCAGCCACACAAAATAATGATAAAATTGGACTCATTTTGTTTTCCGACACGATTGAATTGTACATCCCTCCAAAAAAAGGCCGCTCCCATGTATTGAGGATCATTAGAGAATTAATTGAGTTTGAGCCAAAAAGCAAAAAAACGAATATTGCCGAAGGGCTGAAGTTTTTGTCTAATGTTATGAAAAAGAAAGCAATCGTATTCCTTCTCTCTGACTTCATGGCTGACGACTATCAGCATAATTTAAAAATCGCCTCTGGAAAACATGACATTACAGGGATACGGGTTTATGATAAATACGAGGCTGAAATTCCAAATCTGGGGATGGTCCAGGTAAAAGATCAAGAAACTGGCAGCTCATTTTTAGTGAATACATCTTCCAAATCTGTTCGCAAGAGCTATGAGGATAATTACAAAAATAGCGTTCAGTATTTCTCTGATAGCTTTAAAAAATCGGGTGCTGGGGCACTGGATTGTATGGTGGGCGAAAGCTATGTAAAAAAATTATTAGGGTATTTTAAACAACGAGGCTAGCTGTTAAATGAGACTAGAAGCAAACATAAAAACATTTTCAATTCAAAGTTTACTTTGGGCAGCAGTTTGTATGCTGTTTTCTCTAGCAGCCAATAGCCAGGTCACTTCAAGCATAGACTCAACTGCCATAAAAATTGGCGAAGAGTTACGCTACAAAATACAGGTAGATGTTGACTCTACATCATTAGTGGTTTTTTCTGAAGAACAAACATTTCGGCCTCTTGAGCTTATTAACAGCTATCCCGTAGATAGCACAAAAAAGGGACGGTATTATAAACTTACCAAAACCTACGGACTCACCCAGTTCGATTCTGGAGCTTATACCATTCCTAAACAAAAAATTATTATTGGAGATGCCGTTTACTATACCGATTCTCTTAAAGTTCAAGTGAATGCCGTTACTGTAGACACTACCAAGCAAAAACTATTTAACATAAAACCAATTACGGTCGTGAAGAAAACGCGCTCGGGACTATGGTCTGGTGTGGCCTTTTTTGTGCTGATTTTATTGATTATCGGCGGCCTATTATATTGGTTTATTTGGCGTAAAAAACCGTTAACAGAAGCAGAAAAAATTGCAGCACTTCCCCCTTATGAACGAGCTAAACTAGCTCTAGAAAAGCTTGATGAGGAGCGTTATTTTGAAAACAAAGAAATCAAAACGTTTTACTCAGACTTAACTTTAATCCTAAGACAATACTTAGATGAAAAAGTATATGATCAGTCGCTTGAAAGCACAACTGATGAGCTTGTGTTTCGATTAAAAACACTCCAAGCTGCGAATCAAATTACTCTGAGTGCAAATACGATTCGAAATATTGAAACAATATTAAAACGCGCCGACTTAGTCAAATTTGCTAAATCTAAACCTGATTTTGAATTAGCAAAGCTAGACAAAGGTACCATAGGGCTTGAAATAGAACATGTTAAAGAAGGGTTGCCCGAGCCTACCGAGGAAGAGTTGTTACAAGATTTACAATACCGTGAAAAGATTGAACGCAAGCAAAAACGAAACAAACGAAACAAAATTATAACTCTTTTAATAGGGGTTTTACTTCTTGTGGTTGCAGTTCTAATTATCCGGTCTGGGTTTACAGATGTAAAAGATACTGTTCTTAGAAATCCAAGTAAACTTTTATTAGAAAAAACTGCCTGGGTTACAAGTGAATATGGTGCACCGGGAATTACTATTTCAACTCCTGAAGTTTTAGAACGGCAGCTTATTGAGCTTCCTGAAGATATGAAGGGAAAGGTTCAAATTAGCTCCTTTGCTTACGCTGGTTCAGAAACCCCAATAGATGTCGTCATAACAAGCTCCAAATATGCTTCAGAACCAAGTGAAGGTGGCAAAGAAGAAGAAAAAGCTATTGATGTATTAAAAGCAGCTGAAGGGGTGTTAGATAACTTTGAAAAAGAAGGCGCTAAAAATATTATTTCAAGAAACGAACAATTTATAACACCCAATGGTCAGGAGGGAGTTAAGACTTTTGGCGTTGCAGAATTTATTATAGACAACTCCCTTACCAAAGGAGAATACGTTGTGGTAGGGTTTTCGACTCCTAATTTGCTACAACAGGTTGTTTTAATTTGGAAAAAAGGAGATGTATATGCGGACCAAATTATGGAACGCATTATAAATTCAATTGAGCTTATCTCACTAACGGAAGAAAAAAAGTAATGTTTAAAGGAATTGATTTTACTCAAAAAGAATTTTTATGGCTACTCATAGTCGTTCCGCTTTTGGTGTTTTGGTATGTCTTAAAAAACAGAAAGCAAACAGCTCAGCTAAGCCTTTCAAGCGTACAGGGGTTTAAAAAAACTTCCGCATGGACTACCCTTAAGCACCTATTGTTTGGGCTAAGATTGCTAGCTGTAATTCTTATTATATGCGCCCTAGCGCGCCCTCAAACAGTTGAGGTCTCATCGAAAACAAAAACAACTCGAGGAGTCGATATTGTTATGGCGATTGATGTGTCTGCTAGTATGCTTGCAAAAGACTTAAAACCAAACCGACTTGAGGCCTTAAAAAATGTAGCGGCGGACTTTATTAAAGGGCGTCCTAACGATCGAATTGGATTGGTGGAATACGCAGGAGAAAGTTATACAAAAACCCCTATTACAAGCGATAAAAGCATTGTTTTACAGTCACTAAAAAATATAAAATATAACACGATTATAACGGGGGGGACCGCCATAGGCATGGGTCTTGCAACTGCCGTAAATAGGATAAAGGATAGCCGAGCAAAAAGTAAAATTATTATTCTATTAACTGATGGGGTAAATAATGCTGGGTTTATCGATCCTCAAACTGCTAGTGAACTTGCTTTAGAATATGGGATCAAAACATATACTATTGGACTTGGCACCAACGGAATGGCTTTGTCTCCCGTAGCACTAAGCAACGGGGTCTTTCAATATGCAAGGGTTCAGGTAGAAATCGATGAAGAATTATTAAAAGAGATTGCCGAAGTTACGGGTGGAAAGTATTTTAGAGCAACCAATAATCGCAAGTTAAAGGAAATCTATAAAGAAATTGATGCCCTTGAAAAAACAGAAGTAGAGGAATTTAAATTTTATAATTATGAAGAAAAGTTTAGGCCACTAGTCTTGCTTGCTTTAGGGTTATTGCTGTTTGAGTTCTTATTAAGATTCACCTTGTTTAGAAGTTTTATTTAAATGTATCAATTAGAAGAGAAAATATGGCTTTGGGCATTCATCATCATACCAATGATGTTGATTATCTATTTATGGACTTATTTCTGGAAAAAAAGAATTCAAAAGGCTTTTGGAAACTCCGTGGTTCTAAAAAGATTAAGCCCTGACTTGTCCTTTTTCAAGTCAACTCTAAAATTTGTAGTCCTCTGCTTGGCAATTGGCTTTTTAATAATTGGATTGGTAAACCCAAAAATTGGCACAAAACTTGAAACGATAAAAAGAGAAGGGGTTGACATTGTCTTTGCGATAGATGTCTCCAAAAGTATGCTCGCTGAGGATGTAGCGCCAAACAGATTAGAAAAGTCAAAACAGCTGGTTACTCAAATAATAAACAACTTAGCAAGCGACCGAGTTGGTATTATTGCCTATGCAGGCAAGGCGTTTCCACAGCTCCCAATTACGACTGACTACGCGTCGGCAAAAATGTTCTTACAAAGCATGAACACCGACATGCTGTCTTCACAAGGAACAGCAATAAATGAGGCGATTCAGTTGTCCCGGAATTATTATGATGATGATGAACAAACAAATCGGGTGTTAATTATAATTTCTGATGGTGAAGACCACAATGACTTAAGTGTAGAAGTTGCAGAAGCAGCTTCCGAAGAAGGGATAAAAATTTACACCATTGGGGTTGGAAGTGAAAAAGGCGGGCCTATCCCGTTAAAAAGAAATGGGGTGGTCATGAGTTATAAAAAAGACCAAAATGATGAGACGGTCATTACTAGATTAAATGAAGAAACTTTGAGGCTAATCGCTAATGAAGCCAATGGTGACTACATTAACGGAAACCAGACCGCTGCTGTCGTGGAGCAAATTAGAGACATCTTAAACGCAATGGATAAAAAAGAGTTTGAAGCAAAAGAATTTGCGGAATATAAAGACCAATTTCAGTGGTTTTTAGGAATTGGGCTATTTTTCTTAGTCTTAGATATTTTGTTTTTAGAAAGAAAGACCGCTTGGCTAAAGCGCCTTAACCTGTTTAACGAAAACCTATGAGTGTAATAACAAATACAAAAATTGTTTGTAAGACTGGAGATAAACAATCATCTGGGCTTAGTTGGTGTGCGGTCGTTTTATTTTTATTTAGCTACATGTTGGGAAACACTCAAAATGATGAAGTTCAACTGTCTCAATCCAACAACTATATCTTTGAGGGTAATTCTCTTGTTAATGAAAACTTTGTAGAGGCTGAAAAAAAGTACAGATTAGGGGTTTCTACAAAGCAAAATAATGCCGCTGGTTCCTATAACCTAGGAAACGCATATTATAACTCCGAACTTTATGATGAAGCAATGTTACGCCACATTGAGGCCATTAATAATAGTGATTCTAAATTAGAAAAACACAAAGCATATCATAACATTGGAAACACCCTAATGCAACAAAAACAATGTAAAGAGGCGGTTGAGGCCTATAAAAATGCTTTAAGAAACAACCCCTCTGACGATGAAAGTCGTTATAATTTAGCCCTTGCTCAAGACTGTGCAAAACAACAAGGTGAGGGAGATGGCGAAGGAGATGATGAGGACAAAGAAAAAGACAAGGACGAAAATAAAGACGACAAAGAAAATAGTGACGAAAATAAAGACAACGAAGATAAAAACAAAGAAGAAGGAAACGAAAACGAAGATAAAAATAAAGAAGGAGATAACGAAAACGAGGATGGAAAACCGAAAGACGATAAGGGGGACCAAAAAAACAATGACCCAAATAAGGACAAGGGGAAGCCTAAACCTCAGCCTGGAAAAATGTCTCCACAGCAAGTAAAAAACCTACTTGAAGCAATGAATAATGAAGAAAAAAAGGTGCAAGAAAAAATGAATGCATCCAAAACAAAAGGCATTAAAATTCAAACAGAAAAGGACTGGTAAAAATGAAAGGAAAGGCTCTTATATTTATGTTTTTTATTTCTGGGTTGATCTCTGCTCAGGTCTCCTTTGATGCAAAAGTTAGTAAACGAAAACTTGGAATCAATGAGCGTCTTCGTGTTGATTTTACGATGAATAAAGACGGTGACGACTTTGAACCGCCTAACTTTGAAAACTTCACTGTTGTTGGTGGGCCCAGCCAGTCTATTAACAATTCTTGGATTAATGGTGTAAGATCGTTTTCCAAAACCTATAGTTATTTTTTAGCACCAAAAAAAAGAGGTGTGTTTACTGTGGGGCAAGCAAGTATTGAAATTGAAGGAGAGGTCTATAAAACGCTCCCCGTAAAAATAACGGTGAGTGCGGCAATAGATAAGCCAAAAGACCCGAATGACCCCAACTACATTGCTTCAGAAAAAATTCATCTTGTTGCAGAAGTTTCAAATTCAAATCCGTATTTAAATGAAGCTATAACCATTGTGTATAAACTGTATGTGGCTCAAGGAATTGGGGTTAGAAACTCCCGAGAGATAGACAAACCAAGGTATAGCGATTTCTGGAGTCAAAACATTGATGTTAACGGTTTAGGGGCACAGCAAGGAACCTATAATGGTGAAGACTATCTTTATGTCGTTCTAAGAAAAACAGTTTTATATCCGCAAAAAACAGGGAAATTAAACATTGAGCCCTTATCTCTTGACGTTACTGTTGAAGTTCCCTCTAATAGGCGTGATGTATTTGGTCGTTCTTTTATGAGTACCGTTAATAGAAGGGTTTCGGCAGGCAATAGGACTATTAATGTAAAGCCTCTTCCTGAAGAAGGCAAGCCAGATAGTTTTACTGGGGCTGTGGGGTCTTTTATATTTAGTTTGACTACAAATAAAAAAGAGCTTAAAGCATCCGAAGCCTTTGAGGTTAAACTAGAAGTTGTTGGAAACGGGAACCTAAAACTATTTAGGCTACCAGAGTTAGTTCTTCCAAGCGCTTTAGAGGTTTATGAACCCGAGCATAACGAAAGTGTGACCACTTTGATTTCTGGAATGAAAGGTAAAATAAGCGACTCTTACACTGTGGTCGCAAATGATCCGGGAAGCTATCCTATTCCACGTGTTGACTTTTCTTATTTTGATATAAAAACAAAACGCTACAAAACATTAGACTCTGAACGTTTAGTTATTTCCGTTGGTACCGGGCCAAATATGGTTTCTGAGCCCGAAGACGGGGCTGCAAAATTGGTGTCTGAAAATAACATCACGCCTAATTTAAAACTGTTCCGAAATTTTAAAACGACTAAAGGATTTACTCCTCTCCAACCAGATCCATTTTACAAGTCAAACTTGTTTTGGGTGCTTCTTTTGGGTCCTTTTTTATTAATTCCTATTTTACTTTTTGTGGTAAAAAACAGAGCCGTAAGAGCCTTAGATGTTTCTGGGAATAAAATAAGACTAACAAATCGATTGGCTAGAAAATATTTAAGTACAGCTAAAAAATCTTTAGGCAAGAAAGAGATGTTTTACAACGCCCTAGAGCGTGCTTTGCATAATTACTTAAAATCAAAATTGCGTATCGAAACTAGCGAGTTTAATAAAGATAAAATAGGCGAATTATTGACAAAAAAGAAGGTGGAAAGCATAACCCTAGAGGGGTTTCTCTCTATTTTAACAGCCTGTGAGCTTGCAAGATACACTCCCCTATCTTCAGTTGACATGCAAAACGATTATGATAAAGCAGCACAAGTGATTAACGCATTAGACAAACAATTAAAATAAAACAATGAGGTACTTTATTATTTTTTGGTTGGTTGGTTCTTTTTGTTTTGCACAAATAAACGAGTCGTTTGATAAAGCAAACCAATTGTATAACTCGGGTGACTATCAAAAAGCCATATCGGCCTACAATTTAATATTGGACGCTAACCAACACTCTGCGTCGTTATACTACAATATCGCGAACTGTCATTATAAGCTTAATGAAATTGCATTAAGTATTTATTATTATGAGAAAGCACTTCTACTGGACCCAAAAGATGAAGATGTTATAACAAACCTAAGCTTTGCTCAAAAAATGACCGTGGATTCTATTCAAGAAATTCCTGAAAACGGGCTTGCAAAATTATTTACTCAGACCATAAACAGCCTGAGTTTGGATGGGTGGGCGAAAAGATGTGTAGGAATTGCCTGTTTATTTGTGGTATTGTTTTTGTGTTATTTCCTGTCCTATTCAGAAACAAAAAAACGATTGTTTTTCGTCTCTAGCGGGTTTGTTTTAATACTCTTAATCAGCTCTCTTTTTTTATTGCTAAAAAAGGAGGGGCTTGAAACGTCTTCACGACCTGCAATTGTTTTTGCAAAAGAAATAGAGGTAAAGACAGAACCAAACCTTAGAGCAGAAAACGCTTTCATGCTCCACGAGGGCACAAAGGTTTATGTGATCGAAAAATACGATTCTGACTGGTCTAAAATAAAGCTAAGAAATGGCGAAACTGGTTGGATTACTAATTCTGAACTAAAAGAGCTTTAATTTTTTGAATAATTTAATTTTTCTCTAATTTCTTTTAGTTTTTATTATATATTTACAATTAACTGACAGTAAAATGCTTGTGCGTAAATTTCTTTCTTTTTCCTTTTCGATTGCTTTTCTGTTAATTTTAACAGCGCCATCCTTTACGCTTTTAATTTCAAGCCATGACTTGCCGTCTGAAATATCCTCAATGGAAACTAATGCAGACAACAAGGATATAGAGGACTCTAGAGAGTTCTCACAACTTGATTTTGTTAACAGCCCTCTTTCAGAGGTGTGCTTCTACATTGCCCCGTTTACGTTGAATTTTGGATTCTTTAGAAGAAACTTCAAGGCACTTCCAGTTATAAACATCTCCCCGCCTCCAGACTTTGTTTAAATTATATTTCAAAAACTAGCAAAGCTCAGCTGCTTTGTAAAATCTAATTTAAACCTTATTACTATGAAACAATTTTTTTCAAATATTAAAGGAGATGCCTTTGGAGGCATAACAGCCGGTGTTGTGGCGCTACCTTTGGCTTTAGCTTTTGGAGTCTCTTCAGGTCTTGGGCCTAGCGCAGGTCTTTATGGCGCTATATTTATTAGTTTTTTTGCTGCTCTTTTTGGCGGAACTAACACGCAAATTTCTGGCCCTACAGCCCCTATGACGGCAGTGAGTATGGTTGTTATTTCTGGTATTGTTGCTGCTAATGATGGAGATATAAACACCGCACTCCCTGCAATATTAACAGTGTTTTTGATTGCAGGATTGTCTCAAGTAGGACTGGGTGTATTGGGCCTAGGAAAGTATATTAAGTATATTCCCTATCCTGTAGTTTCTGGTTTTATGACCGCTATAGGAGTTATTATATTATTAACTCAAATTTTGCCTTCTCTTGGTTATAACCCTAAGGATGATGCGGACTATGTAAATCTGTTTAAAGCGCAAGCAGAAGAGGTGATTCTTCAAAACATCTTGAAAGATGAAGCCGGAGAAAGTGTTTTGGTTTTAAAAAACTTTGAAGAGACTGTCGATAGAGGTTCCTTGACCACAAAAGAAGACATCCTCAAAGAAGCTAAAACACTTGCCTCAAAAGACGCTTCTGGCACTATAGGCGCATTAAAAGTCCTCCCAAGAGCCCTGCAAAACATTAATTGGCTAGAGTTGTTATTAGCATTAGGGACCGTTTTAATAATTTATGGGTTTAAAAAAATTACATCTGCCATTCCTAGCACGTTAATTGCATTGGTGGTGATGTCTGGAATCGCTATTATGTTTGGGCTTGACTACAAACCAATTGAAGAAATACCTAGCGGATTGCCAATCCCTCAACTTGCGATTTTTACTCAATTTAAACTCTCTACAATAACACCTTATATATTTACAGGATTCACACTCGCTGTACTAGGCGCTATTGACTCATTACTTACAAGTATTGTTGCTGATAACATGACCAAAACAAAGCACAATCCAAATAAAGAGCTTATTGGACAAGGAATTGGAAATAGTATTGCATCCATTTTTGGTGGTATCCCTGGTGCAGGGGCAACCATAAGAACAGTTGTCAATATAAACTCTGGAGGAAAAACAAAACTTTCAGGGATGATTGCAGGAATTATGTTACTTTTTGTCTTGCTAGCAATGGGGCCTATTGCTTCTAAAATTCCTACGGCCGTTCTATCGGGAATATTAATCACCGTTGGAATTGGCGTTATGGACTATAAAGGACTCAAAGCAATCCCGGCGCTGCCGAGGGATCTTTCTTTTGGGCCCCTAAAAGTAAGCTCTGAAGTTTTAATTATGCTTGTCGTGTTATTTTTATCTACGTTCTGGGACTTGATCTTTGCGGTTGGAATCGGCTTAATTATATCCAGTTTGATGTTTATGAAAAAAATTGGCGATTTGACAACAGAATATTCTGATGTTAAACCCTTAAAAGAAAAAGCTTGGCCAGATGAGTATAATTTTCCTGAAAGACTAAAAAAGAGCGTATTTATTAAACACATTAAAGGCCCTTTGTTTTTTGGGTCTACCTCAGACTTTCAACAATTATACAAACAGATTCCTGATACTGCCACTACGGTCATTTTACGACTTGGTAAAATGCAATATATGGACCAATCCGGGTTGTATGCGATGGAAGATATGATTCAAGATTTGCAAACTAAAAACGTAAAAGTATTGTTTGTAAACGTATTAAAACAACCGCGATATATGATGGAGCGAATTGATATTATTCCATGCTTAATTCCTGAAGAAAACATCTATAGTGATTTTAACGCCTCTATTAAAGGGCTGGCTAAATAGAAAAAAGTGCTTATTAAGGAGTAGAGTTCCTTGGTAACTCTATTTCACTAGCAGCGTTCATAAACTCCGGCAAAATCATTGGAGCAAGCGACTTTACAGGGGTGTAAAGTAGCGATGCCTCTATTTCATCGTTTGACACAAAGGGGATGGTTTTGTTTAAGGTGCTAAATATTAATAGCAACACGCTTATTATTAATGCAATTTTGGCGCCCCCAAAAAGGGCTCCTAATAGTTTGTTTAAAAGGCCTAAGGCCGCAAAATCAGCCAGTTTAGTGAGCGCTTTACCCGCTAGAGAAATAACCATCACAATGGCTACAAATGTAACTGCAAATGCCGTAATGTTTGTCGTCTTCTCGCTCCATTCAAAGTTGTTTAATAAAATTTCGGCGGCATAATTACTAAAATGCACCGCTCCGTAAACACCAACTAGCAACGCTAATAAGGAAGTCACTTCAACAAAAAGACCTTTAAAGAGCCCTTTAACGACTCCGTAAAGTATAAGTGCTCCAATAATAATATCAATAACAGACATGGTGTATGGTTTATGTTAAAAAACAGCATCAACATTCTATCGCAAATGTTTCGTTTCTATTTTAATACACCCTAAATTTACGAAATAATTATGGCTCGAGACGAAGAACTTAAAAAACGATGGGAGGAGGTGGTTAAAAAACTATCCTCACAATTTGCTGATGGCGAAACGTTGGACCTAGACGGAATCATCTATCTTATTGGTGTTCAAGAGCTTGGGCAGCTTCACCGTCGATTTAAGAAAGACGAAAAGCTTAACCTAATGCACATTGCAATTTGTCGACTTTTAGAGCCTTACGGCTATTATGAGTTTGACTATTTTGACGAACAGGGATGGCCTCATTACACAATCAAAGAGACCTTGCCAAACCTTAAAGCTGGTGAACAAAGTGTCCTTATGAAAGACGCTATTGTAAACTATTTTCTTGAGGCAGAATTTATTAGTTAACTTTTCTTAAATTTGGTTTTTATTTTACTTTATCATGATAGAACACATCCATAAACTTATAGAAGAAGCTGAAGCTTTCAACGCACAATCTTTAGAAGGCGTGGAATCTTTTAGAATTAAGTTTCTTGGCAAAAAAGGCCTCTTAACAGACTTATTTGCGAGCTTCAAAAAAGTGCCTAACGAACAGAAAAAAGATTTTGGGCAGGCTATCAATAAATTAAAGAGTACCGCGCAAGACAAGGTCAATGCCTTAAAGCAATCCCTGGCAAGCAATGTAACCGAGAACGTTCTTTTTGGCGACTTATCACGTCCAGGTGAGCCTTTTGAAATAGGCGCTCGTCACCCAATTTCTTTGGTTAAAAATCAAATTACTGATATCTTTTCTCGAATTGGGTTTAATGTAAGCGAGGGGCCCGAAATTGAAGATGATTGGCATAATTTCACTGCTTTAAATTTACCTGAGCACCACCCGGCTAGAGACATGCAGGATACGTTTTTTATACAAACAGATCCCGATATTTTATTACGCACACATACCAGTTCTGTTCAGGTTAGGTACATGGAAAACAACCAGCCCCCAATCCGTACTATTTCGCCTGGAAGAGTGTATAGAAATGAAGCTATATCCGCCCGATCGCATTGCTTTTTTCATCAGGTGGAAGGGCTTTATATAGACAAAAACGTAAGCTTTGCAGACCTGAAACAAACGCTTCAATATTTTACAACTGAACTTTTTGGTAAATCAAAAATTAGGCTTCGTCCCTCCTATTTTCCTTTTACAGAACCAAGTGCTGAGGTTGATGTGTACTGGGGATTAGAAACAGAAACGGATTATAAAATGACCAAGGGAACAGGGTGGTTAGAAATTATGGGCTGTGGCATGGTAGACCCAAACGTTCTTGAAAACTGTGGAATTGACTCTAAGGAATACTCTGGATTTGCCTTTGGAATGGGAATCGACAGAATTGCCTTGTTACTTCATCAAATTAGCGACATCAGATTGTTAAGTGAAAACAACGTTCGCTTTTTAGAGCAATTTAAAAGCGCGCTATAAATTACTTTTTTGAAAAAAGACATTCACATTCCCGAAGTAAAAGACGTGTACATAGCTGTTGTGCAAGAGTATAATGAAACCTATAAGGTTTTGGACTGGAACGCCTACATAATTAATAACAAGTCGGTCTGCTTAGACATGGTTATAATTGTAACTAAGGGGTATTCAAAAGATAAAATAACAACAACTTTTAGAAAAAAAATTGACGCACTTCCTGCCAAAAGTTTTGCGAAAATTGAAATGATTCAAGAGGACGTTTTGTCAATGAATAACGTGTTTAACGTGTCTTTTTTTGAAGATAATAAAATATATGAAAAGAGATTTGAGTTTCAAAAAAATACCATAAGTGAATCGTTTCTTGATGACATTCCTTTAATGCGCTTAAAAGGCGTTTTAAAATCTTAAAATTTAGGGGCGAACTTGTCGAGTAGGTGTTAAATAAAATTCAGCTGTTAAATGTATCTTAACAGAGTTTCTCTGTTAATTTTCTAAAAGATTTTTTAGGATTTTTATTGAGATATAAAATTTCATAAACTGTGTTTATAATGGGGGCTTTAGACGGGGTTTTGGACTCTTGGTTTATTAGGAAAGCACTCTTAGTCGCGTAAAAACCTTCTGCTATCATGCTCATTTCCATCTGCGCTGACTTTACGGTGTAGCCCTTACCAATCATATTTCCAAACATTCTGTTTCTTGAAAACACAGAATAACCGGTGACGAGTAAATCTCCTAAATACACCGTCTCGTTAATGTTTCGCTTCATTTTATGGACGCTTTTTATAAAGCGCTTCATTTCGCGTGTCGCATTACTCATTAAAACACTTTGAAAATTATCGCCATAGCCCAAGCCATGTGCGATGCCTGCTGCAATCGCATAAATATTTTTTAACATTGCGGCATACTCTGCGCCAATGACATCATCATGAGTTTTGGTTTTAATGTAGTGACTTGAAAACTGAGCGGCTACTTCTTCTGCAATGCTGAGGTTTGAACAGGCAATTGTAAGATAAGATAAACGTTCCAACGCCACCTCTTCGGCATGACATGGGCCTGCTAAAACGGCGATATTGTCTAACCCTATAGCGTGTTTCTCATGAAAATGTTCTCCAACTAACAATCCTGATTCTGGAATAATTCCCTTGACTGCTGACACTATTGTTTTAGAGGAAATATCAATATTTAATTTCGCTAGTTCTGTTTCAATAAATGCTGAGGGAATGGCAAATATTAAAATGTCAGCATAAGCTGCTAACTTATTTATATCACTATCTAACCTTAATTGGTTCGTATGAAGCTCTACAGAGCTTAGGTACGAAGGGTTGTGCTCTTCGGTAAGGATATAGTCAATGGTTTGTTGTTTTCGAACATACCAGCCAACTTCATTGAGGTTCTCGCATAGCATTTTAACGATAGCTGTTGCCCAACTTCCGCTTCCAAATACCGCATATTTTAACTCTGAAGACATTTCAATTGTGTTTAGTGGTCAAAAGTAATGAAAATATTGTGTTTGAAAGCTTGGCAGGCCTGAGCTTACTTAAATTTGTTTTCAATTATCTCTAAAAACCGAGCCTCTACATCCTCTTGCCCTTCCCAGTTATTATAATCTGGCTTAATAATAGCGCTTAATAAGCTTGTAGCTTCTTCATATGAATCTAAGGTGCTTAGCTGTGATAAAACGCGGTCATAGTCTTCATTGCTGTTTTCAAATAAGTTTTTTACAAATGCCAATCGATCGTTTAGCCCCACTTGAAACCCTTGAGACTTTAATTGGTCATTTAGTGACGTTTGCTGAGGCGCTTTTTCAATAGCGTCAAAAATTGGTAGTTGATTATAGCTGGGAGATAGCTCACTAAGGTCGTGCTCTGTTGGTTCGCTAGGCAGGCTCATCGCCTCTTCTTGCTGAGCCTCTGGCTCAGGGCTTTCTTCTTTAGTTTCTTCTTTAGTTTCTTCTTCGACCTGTTCCTCAATTTTATCTTCAGCTTGTTCGGCTGTCAAAGGTGCTTGGCTCTCTGTATTTTCAATCTCAAACCCTGAAATTTCCAACTCTTGTTCTAGTTGATTATTCTCTTCTTTTTTTGGGGCCTGTAAGTTCACGCCTGTTTCTGAAGGTTCTTGCACAGTTTCGATTGATTCAAAAAAAGAAGTGTCTGTTTCAATCGACTCTGGAACTTGCCCGCCGTGGTGCCCTTCAATAAACTTCAAGATTGTTATTTTTTGATAAAGTAGCTCTATTTCGGTTTGCATTTTTCCAAGATCCTCTCTTCCAGTAAGCTTAAGGATTTTATGGGCGATACTTACTAATTCCGATTCTAGTTGCTTTTTCATTTTGTAGTATTAATTAAATTAAATCTGTTTTTAGGAGGTCGCAAACTGTTTACTAATGCTTTTTTATAACTTTTAAATTTATACTTTTGATTTTTAATAAATTTACGCCACCTTTATACAAACGAATGTTATTTCGTTTGCTGCTAAAATTACAAAATGTTTCTCGAAAATACAGTAAACCCTAAAGAACAATTTGGCTGGATCGAAGTAATCTGCGGATCGATGTTTTCTGGAAAAACAGAAGAATTAATTCGCCGCTTAAGACGTGCTCAGTTTGCAAAACAAAAAGTTGAGATTTTCAAACCCGCTATAGATGTAAGGTATGACGATGAAATGGTCGTGTCGCATGACGCCAATGAAATTCGCTCAACCCCAGTCCCATCAGCCTCTAATATCCCGCTACTGGCAGATGGATGTGACGTTGTTGGAATAGATGAAGCTCAGTTTTTTGACGATGAGATTGTAACTGTTTGCAATGCGCTCGCTAATAAAGGGATACGGGTTATTGTTGCGGGTCTAGACATGGATTTTAAAGGAAACCCTTTTGGACCCATGCCCAACTTAATGGCCACGGCAGAGTATGTGACTAAGGTACATGCTGTATGTACTCATACAGGTAATTTAGCGCAATATAGTCACCGTAAGTCTAAGGACGAATCTCTAGTGCTTCTTGGTGAGGTAGACGAATATGAACCCCTAAGCCGCGCTGCTTATTACAAGGCAATCACAAAAGAAAAGGTAAAAGACATGGATGTAATAAAGCCTGTTAATGTACCGGTTGTTAAAAAAAAATCTAATGCCTAAGGTCTTCGAAACAACTTTAGAAGTTAATCTTAGTGCTTTAAAGCATAATTTTGATTTTTTGAAATCTAAACTTCAAAACAACACTCTTTTCTTGGCGGTTGTAAAAGCTTTTGCCTATGGAAGCGATGCCTCTATTATTGCTAATTATCTTCAAAAAATTGGTGTTGACTATTTTGCTGTCGCGTATGTTAGTGAGGGAGTTGAGTTGAGAAAAGCAGGGATCACAGTGCCTATTTTGGTGCTTCACCCTCAACTGGGAAATCTTGAATTGGCTATCAAGCACTCTTTAGAGCCTAGCCTTTACAGTTTAAAAATGTTAGAGGAGTTTGAAAAAGTTGCTGTAAGTTGTAAGGCTTCTAATTATCCCGTGCACATAAAATTTAATACCGGGTTGAACCGATTAGGTTTTAAACCAGAAGACATAGATTTAGCTCTAAATACATTAATTAACGCAACTTCCTTGAAAGTAAAATCAGTGTTTTCTCACTTGGCAGCGAGCGAAGATTTAAATGAAAAACAATTTACTGGCACTCAAATAGAGCGATACAAATTACTTTCTGAAAAATTTATTAATAGCTTTAATTACACTATTATTCGACATTTGTGTAACACCTCTGGGGTTTTAAATTATCCCGAAGCTCACTTTGATATGGTTCGGTGCGGAATTGGCTTGTATGGGTATGGAAATTCAAAAAAAGAAAGTGAAAATTTAATGCCCGTCGCTAGCTTAAAATCTGTAGTGTCTCAGGTTATTAGTGTCTCTGCCGGAGAGAGCGTTGGGTATAACCTCGGGCACATTTGCAGTATTGGTTCTAAAATTGCCACCATTCCTATTGGACATGCCGACGGCATTGGCAGGCACTATGGTCACAAAGCGGGAGTGGTCTCTATCAACCAACAAAAAGCGCCTATTGTGGGAAATGTTTGTATGGACATGATAATGGTAGACGTAACGTCTATAGATTGTCAGGAAGGAGATGAGGTTATTATCTTTGGCTCAAACTTTTCTGCTGAGGGGGTTGCTGAAGCTGTTGATACAATATCTTATGAGCTAATTACCGGGATCTCTCAGCGAATAACTCGTAAGATTATTAGATAGTTGTTTTATAGTTTCCGTGAATATCAACACTTGAATAACAAATAACGCATTCTGTTACGACCAATTAATATAAATTAGAGATTTGCTAAAAAAACAGCCTTTTTTAGCGAGATTCATAAAGACGACCCCTATTGGTCTGGTTTTTGGATTTTACATGTTTGCGCATCGCTTAATTTATTAATTTTACCATTCTAAACTAAAGACACATAAAATGAAAATTGCAGTTGTTGGTGCCACAGGCATGGTGGGAACGGTCATGTTAAAATTACTCGAAGAGCGTCAGTTTCCAATTACAGAACTTATCCCTGTTGCTTCTGAAAGAAGTATTGGTAAAAAAATAAGCTATAAAGGCGTTGACTACTCTATTGTTGGTCTAGCCGCTGCCGTAGAGATGCGGGCAGATATTGCGATTTTTTCTGCTGGGGGAGACACCTCTCTTGAGTGGGCTCCAAAATTTGCTAATGCAGGAACTGTTGTAATTGATAACTCATCTGCTTGGAGGATGGATCCTACAAAAAAGTTAATTGTTCCTGAAATTAATGCTTCAGAACTAACCAAAGAGGATATGATTATTGCAAATCCAAATTGTTCAACCATTCAATTGGTAATGGCGCTTTCGCCGCTACATAAATCTTATAAAATGAAACGTGTGGTAATTTCCACATACCAGTCGGTTTCTGGAACAGGCGTAAAAGCTGTTCAGCAACTAGAAAACGAAATTAAAGGAGTTAAAGGTGAAATGGCTTATCCCTATCCTATAGGGCGAAACGCCTTGCCTCATTGTGATGTTTTTCTTGAAAACGGCTACACTAAAGAAGAAATGAAGCTAGCTAAAGAGCCTCAAAAAATACTTAATGACCATACGTTTGCAATTACGGCTACAGCTGTTAGAATCCCTACTTCAGGAGGGCATTCAGAATCTGTTAATGTGCAATTTGAAAACGACTTTGAACTTCAGCAGGTTAGAACACTTCTAAGTCAAACCTCTGGGGTAACAGTCCAAGATAATCCAGACACAAACACGTATCCAATGCCTATTTATGCACACGGAAAAGACGATGTGTTTGTGGGTCGAATTAGAAGGGACGAAACACTTCAAAACACTTTGAATATGTGGATTGTTTCTGACAACCTACGAAAAGGTGCGGCTACAAATGCAATTCAAATTGCCGAATATTTAGTGGCTAATATTTTATAAGCCAGGTTAATGCTTTCGATAAAAAACGTATCCTTTAATTACAAAGAAAAAAAAATCCTGAGTTCTATTTCTATTTTTGTAAAAAAAGGAGATTGTTTATCTGTCGTTGGCGGAAGTGGTTCGGGAAAAAGCACACTTCTTAAGTTAATTTATGGAAAAATGGACGTCTGTAGCGGGGTCATTTCCTGGAACGGCCAGTCTGTATTAGGGCCTAAAAATAAGCTGGTAGTTGGCCATGACTTTATGAAATATGTGTCACAAGAGTTTGATTTGATGCCCTATATATCAGTGGCTGAAAATATTGGCGCCTATTTATCAAACTTTTTTCCTGAGAAAAAACAAACGCGCATTAACGAGCTTTTAAAAGTTGTAGAGTTAGAGGCTTTTTCTAATACAAAAGTTAAGTTTTTAAGCGGTGGCCAAAAACAACGCGTGGCATTGGCGCGAGCGATTGCAAAGCAGCCCGAAATTATTCTTCTGGACGAACCCTTTAGTCATATTGATAATTTCAAAAAACAAAGTCTACGAAAAAAATTCTTTAACTATTTAAGGTCAAACAACATAACCTGTGTGATGGCTACGCACGATAAAGAGGATGTTTTACCTTATTCTGACACCATGGTTGTGCTTGAAAATAATGAGGTCTTGGTAGAGGGAAATCCTCTAGAAATATACAACAATCCTAGACACCCATTGGTTGCTGCTTTTTTTGGTGACTTTAGTGTTATCAATAACACTATTTACTATTCACATCAAGTGTTTGTAGTTAAAAAAAGTAAACTTAAGGCTGTTGTTAAGCAGGTGTTTTATAAGGGTAGTTTCTTTTTAATTGAGGCAGATTATAATAATACTATTGTTTGTTTTAATCATACATCAAGTATTCCTGAAAACACCGAAGTCTATTTGGAGACAAAATTGTAGTTTATTGCGATTTTGGTAGATAAAGTTCGAAAAATTTATGAATTTATTTATAAAAACTGCTTTACAATCTTAGATTAATTCAGTAAATTGTATTTGTTATTTTAATTAAAAATTCTTAATCCATGAACTATTTTTCAATCGTTATTGTTTTTTTTGTGTTATTAACTTCGTTTGCCGCTCTTTTTACGGTGAAACAACAAACCGCTGTAATTCTTGAGCGTTTTGGAAAGTTTTTAGGCATCCGTCAATCCGGCCTCCATATTAAAATTCCCTTTGTAGATCGGGTTGCTGGTCGTATGAGTCTAAAAATTCAGCAGCTAGATGTGTTGATAGAAACCAAAACAAAAGATGATGTATTTGTTCGGTTGAAAGTGTCAGTGCAGTTTAAGGTTATAAAGCTTAAAGTTTACGATGCGTTTTATAAACTTGACTTCGCACATGATCAGATTACTTCTTATGTTTTTGATGTTGTTAGGGCGGAGGTTCCAAAAATGAAGCTTGATGGTGTTTTTGTAAAAAAAGATGATATTGCTATCGCAGTTAAAACAGAGCTTAACGAAGCGATGATGGATTATGGGTACGATATTATAAAAACCTTGGTAACTGACATTGACCCCGATTCACAGGTTAAAGAGGCGATGAATAGAATTAACGCTTCTGAACGTGAAAAGATTGCCGCTCAATTTGAAGGAGATGCTGCACGTATTTTAATCGTTGAAAAAGCAAAGGCTGAGGCTGAGAGCAAACGTCTTCAAGGACAGGGTATTGCTGACCAGCGTCGTGAAATTGCTCGTGGTCTTGAGGAGTCGGTTGAGGTGTTGAACAAGGTAGGTATTAACTCGCAAGAGGCATCCGCTCTGATTGTTGTAACACAACATTATGATACCCTTCAGTCAATAGGTCAGGAAACAAATAGCAACCTTATATTGTTGCCAAACTCACCGCAATCGGGGAGTAATATGCTAAACGATATGGTGGCCAGCTTTACGGCGAGCAACCAAATTGGTGAAGCGATGAAAAGTGCTCCGAAAAAAATTAAGGAATAATCTAATACTGATTCTTAATTATAAACCCCCTATAAATTATAAGTTTTATAGGGGGTTTTATTTAAGTTGGCCTTTGTCTAGTTTCTACAAACTTTGCCAAATTTCTCTGACGCTATGTCTTGGTTGTCCATAGTATATAAAACATGACCTGAGGCGTTTAAAGGGACCACTCCTATCAATGGCTTTATGGGTGATGGGTCTGGGCTGGTGTCTGGGTTAGGCTCAACAGAAATAACAACTGTTTTGCCAGATAAATCTAACGGAAAGGTTAGCCCTTCTGGAGCATTCATTAAAAAATCCTCTCCAGGAAATTGAGGGCCACTCGTTGTTCCGCTAAAATCCTTAGTAGAATCAGCTCCAGAAACAGAGGTGAACTTGCCCGTTGAAACTGGGGTTCCGTCGATAACAGCCCAGCCTTCGTACTCCCAGCCTTCTGGAAGCTCGGGAAGAGTTAGTCCTACTTCTTCTGTGCCGCTGGAGTTGTCTAGCCACCAGACACCACTTGTTTCGTTGTTTGAACTATTGCCGTCTGTTGGAGTGGCTAAGATGTAATTTCCTGCTGCTGTGGAAAAGTTGGTTCCTAGAGCTTTAGAATGGCTTACAAATACTTCTGCATTATCACTAACAAAATCACCGCCCAAAACGTGAACTTTACTTGGGGTTGGGTCTGAGTCTGGGCTGGGCTCAATTGTAAGTACGTATTCGGTAGCGCTGTCTAATGTTTTAGCAGCAATCAAAAATTTAGTTTCTGACAATACCCCTTCTGAATTAACTGAAAATGTTCCTGCAGCAACTGGAGAACCGTCTACAATCAACCAGTTTTCATACACAAAGCTGTCCCCTACATCTTCAAGGTTTAAAATATTTAGTGTTAATGTTTTTTGAGCCACAATCACAGGTGAGTCGTCATCACTACAGCTGATAGTGGTTGTTAATCCTATAATTAGAATTAAAAAATAAATTGTTTTGTTTAACATAAGTAATGGGATTTAATAGTGCCTACTTCTGTTTATGTGTCTTTTTTCGGCTTGTTTCGACAAGGTTATTTCAATTTCAAAACAGAGAGATTGAAACTGTTTCATTTAATCTCTTTCAACTACCGTGCCGAACTTTCTGGTTTACAAGGGCTTAAATTTGGCGCATACAAAACCCGACCTAATAAAAACAGTGTTAAGGCTTCTTTCTAAAAAATAAGAGAGCGTTGAAGGTGTTTAAAAAAACAATTAGACCTCTTGGCTCAGCAAGGGGTTTTTGTCGGCCTTGACCGCTTGTAAAAAAGTGTTGATTTGAGTATTTGGCTCTAACCCGTTAGCAATCAAAACCTTTAAGGCAATGACCACGGCGATTCGTGTGCCTACTTTTTTAGTTGCTGTATTAAATAAGGGTTCTAAATCATCATAAGAAACCTCTTTAGCAAGCTTTTGTATTTCTGCTTTTACTTTTTGCTGCTTAAGCTCAGGGAGGTTTGTGTATTTTTTGCCTAACTGCTTGATAACGTCTATTGGTTTTCGTTTGGAGGCCTGAGGCGCAACTTGACTCTTTGTTGTTATAGTCTGTGATTTTTTTACCCATGTATCTCTTAAGCCAACTGTTTTATTAAACACTAAATTAGCGGGCGTAGCCTCTTTATCAAGGTTAAAATAACCTATACGCTGAAACTGGAAGTGCTGACCAATAGATGCCTTTTGGATGTGTGGCTCAATAAGAGCGGTCCTTACTTTTAATGAGTCTGGATTTACAAAAGCTAAAAAATCTTCAGCTTGGTTGTCGGGCTCTTCATGTGTAAATAAGCGATCGTACTCTCTAACCTCTGCCTTAACAGCGTGATTTTTAGAAACCCAATGCAGTGTGCCTTTAACTTTTCGAAGGCTTTCAGGGGTTTTACTGCCGCTTAAACTCTTTGGGTCATATGTACAGTGTATTTCTAAAAGTGTGCCGTTGGCGTCTTTCACAGTGCTGTTCGCTTTGACAATGAACGCGTTTTTTAGTCTCACCTCGTTACCTAAGGAGAGTCTGAAGAATTTGCTGCCTGCTTCTTCTTTGAAGTCGTCTCTTTCTATATAAAGAACTCTTGAAAACGGAAGTCTGCGATGCCCTGCTTTTTCGTCTTCAGGATTATTTTCTGCATCTAACCACTCCTCTTTTTCTTCTGGATAGTTTTCTATTATAAGTTTGATCGGGTCTAAGACAGCCATAATCCTTGAGGCTGTTTTATTTAAATCTTCACGGACACAAAACTCTAAAAGTGATACGTCTATGGTGTTGTCTCGTTTTGCGACCCCTACAGTTTCTACAAATTTGCGAATCGCAGAAGGCGTGTAGCCACGACGTCTCAGTCCTGATATCGTTGGCATTCGTGGGTCGTCCCATCCGCTCACAAACTTGTCTTCTACCAGCCTAAGTAATTTTCTTTTACTCATTATGGTATAACTTAAGTTGAGGCGGGCAAACTCTCGTTGTTTTGGTTTTAATGGAAGGGAATCTTTGCTGTAACTAAATATGTTGCTTTTAAACCAGTCGTATAACTCTCTGTGGGGTTTAAACTCTAGTGAACATAAAGAATGTGAAACTTGCTCTAAATAGTCGCTTTCCCCATGAGTCCAATCATACATAGGATAGATACACCAATCTGAGCCTGTTCTGTGGTGTTCAGTGTGTAGTATCCTGTACATAAGCGGATCTCTCATTAACATGTTAACATGTTTCATGTCTATTTTAGCTCTCAACACGTGAGTTCCTGCCTTAAATTTCCCGCTTTTCATTTGACTAAAAAGCTCTAAGTTTTCTTCAACAGACCTGTTTCTAAATGGGCCATCTTCTCCTGGATGAGTGGGAGTTCCTTTTTGGTGTGCCATTGCTTCACTAGACTGTGAATCGACATAAGCGCGTCCGTCTTTGATCATTTGGAGCGCCCACGTGTATAGTTGATGAAAATAATCTGACGAATACAACTCCTTATCCCACTGATAGCCAAGCCATTTAATATCTTCTTTAATCGCATCTACATACTCTTGATCCTCTTTTGTGGGGTTTGTATCGTCAAAACGCAAATTGACAGGAGCATTATAGCGCTCCCCTAAACCAAAGCTTATGCCAATAGCTTTTGTGTGGCCTATATGGAGGTAACCATTGGGTTCTGGCGGAAATCGGAAACGCAGCTTCTCTTGCGGTAAACCGTTCTTTAAATCTTCTTCTACTATTTGCTCTATAAAGTTGAGCGGTTTGTGGGTGTCTGGCATAATGGTTTGTATTTCTTGATCAAATACTTAGCAAAATTAATCAAATAAAAAGTTTATAGATATATCTTCAGTATAATTATTATTTTTATACCAAAAAAAAATAAAGAATGGGTATTATTAAGGTTGAAAATATAAGGGTTTATGCATATCACGGTTGTTTGAGTGAAGAAACAACTATTGGTAGCGACTACAGGGTTGATTTAAGTGTAAAAGCGAGCTTAGGCCGGTCTTCTGTCTCAGATGCCTTAGTGGACACTGTTGATTATGTAACATTAAATAAAATTGTGGTTGAAGAAATGAAAACCCCTTCAAAACTACTGGAGGCTGTGGCAAAAAGAATCCTGTTACGCGTTTTTGATAGTTGTAAATCTGTGACAGAGGCAACAGTGTCGGTGTCTAAAATAAATCCTCCGATTGGCGGCGATGTAGAAAAAGTAACTATAATACTGACGGAAACTCGTTAGATTTTTAAGGGATTATTACAGAAAGAGCGCTTTTTCTTATCGTGATATTAATAGGGTTGGAGCTTATTTCTTTGGATTCACCATCTATTTGTGCTAGCATTCCGCCAACTCCAAGGTTTTTGATTTCTAAATTTTGAGTTAGGAAGTAGTGAGCTTTTTTAAAACTCTGTGGCTTTCTTGTTAATAATAAAAATGCAAAATAAATAATCTCTAATTTGTTTAGCGACTCAACAACGATAGCGTCTAGCATGCCGTCCTGAATAGATGCTTTTGGTGTTAAAGATATGTCGTAGCCCATTTCGTTTGTGTTGGATACAAAAACAATAAATGGTTTCAATGAAAGGGTTTTTGAATCTGTCTTTATTTCTAAAAATAACGGGGTTGGATTGTGAAGGAAGGTGTTAAAAGAGGCTCTTAAGTAGGAGATTAACCCTCTTTGTTTTGTTTTAGAGTAGTTATTTATAACATTCGCATCAAAGCCTATCCCTGTATTACTAAAAAAAAAATGTTTATTAATTTCACCTACGTCAATCTTAGTGCTGTTTAATTTTTTTATTACTTTAAGTGCTTCTGTGATAGATTTAGGGATTTTTAAGGATGACGCTAAACCGTTACCTGACCCCATTGGTACAATTCCTAACTTTACCCTAGAGCCCACTAAACAGTTAGCTATTTCATTAATAGTTCCGTCTCCACCACAAGCCACAATAATATCAGCACCGTTTGCAATGTGCTTATTAGTAAGTTCTGTTGCGTGTGTTGGGTTAAGGGTTTTATTTATTTCTACTTTGAACTCATTAGATGGAAAGACACTAGAAACCATTTCCGGAGTAAGCTTGTTTTTTCCGGTTCCAGAAATCGGATTGACAATAAAGTAAATAGAGGTAAGAGGTTTCAAATTGTTATTTTATTTTATAAGGTTACTGTGTTTTTACTGATATTTTTCATTTATGTTGTATAGTGTTTAAATTTGCTTAAATTTGCGTTCCTTTTTGGCGTCTTGGCCGAGTGGCTAGGCAGAGGTCTGCAAAACCTTCTACAGCGGTTCGAATCCGCTAGACGCCTCAAGTTATTAAAACCACAACAGATTGTTGTGGTTTTTTTATTCTCTTATTTCTTCTATAATGTCTTGTGGGTTTAAGCTGTCCTTAGGTAAAAAGCCCTTTATTATTAATATAAGCCCACAAACTACTAATAAAGCACCTAGGATTTTTTTTGTCTTTATAATTATTTTTGGAGTGAGTTTTTTCTTTAGTTGTTTTGCAAGTATTATTTTTATGAGATCGGTTAGAAAGTATGCTATCAGTAAGGTGCTAAAAAAAACAACGAACCTGTTGATGTCGGTTTCAAAACTTGGTCCTGTAACAACAACAACCCCTAGCCAAAAAACCAACACGCCTATATTTATAAAGTTTAATAGGAACCCTTTTATAAAGAGTTGAAGGTAGTTTGTTTTTGTTGTGTTATTAAACTCATTCTCTATTTGCTTTTCATTGGGTTTCTTAATGAGGATTATCAATCCATAAACGGAAAGAATTGTACCGCCAAAAACATAAAGACCAGGAAGGTTACTTAAGTTTTCTAACAACTGAAAGCTACTGAAATAAGCGACAGCTATAAAAAGAGCATCCGCTATAATAACTCCTATATCAAATGCTATTGCAGCCCTTACTCCTTTTGTTATACTGGTTTCTATTAACATAAAAAAAACCGGTCCTATCATAAAAGCTAGAAAGAAGCCTAACGGGATTGCGGCTTGTATGTCTTCCATCATAAAAAGTAGATTCTTTTTAAATTAGTCCTTATATATAATTTTACCACCAAAAATATTATTTTGTTTTGTGTTTGTTGTTTGTCCAAAAATAGTTAGGAAGCCACCTGCAAAAATTTTTACATCAATAAGGTCAGAGCTTCTTACTTCTGCGCTTCCTCCAGCTTTTATTTTTATTTTGGAAAACTGTGCTTGTAATTTTTCACCTTTATAAACACCTCCTGTGTTTATGTTTATATTTTGTGATTTAGAGGTGCCGTGTACTTGGATTTTACCACCTGAGATAGATTTAATTGTTAAAACCTTGGTCTTCACTGGCACTGTAATTTCTCCTCCTTCTTGAGCTTTTAACTCTATCTCATATTGTTGAATTGGAGTTTCTGAAACAACTTTAGCTCCTTCATTGACATCAATAGTGTTTATTTTTGTATAAAATAATTTAACGACCGTATCTTCCCCTTTAAATAATTTACTTACCTCCATTCTTATTTTAAGAGTATTATTCTTTTGTATGATTGAAACGTTTTTAGCGTTTTCTCCAAAAATTTCTATTTTGTTTTCTGAGGACTGAATAAGCTCTACATTAATTAAATCGTAGACTTTTAGTTTAGAAAATTCTCCAATAGTTTTACTTACAGGGGGTTGTGAAAAGACTAAAAAATTAAAAAATAAAACTAAAATAAAACTGCTTTTTTTCATTGCGCGTGTGTTAAGATAAAATAAAGTCTAAGTGTTTTTTTAATAGGTCGGCTTGTTTTACACGAACTTCTACTTGATCTCCTAATTGATATTTTGTTTTTGTTCGCTCACCAACTAAGGCATATTCATCAGAATCAAATTTATAAAAATCTCCTTTAATATCCCTGATTCTTATCATACCTTCGCATTTGTTTTCTATTATTTCCACGTACATACCCCATTCGGTAACTCCGGAAATAACCCCTAAAAAATTATCTTCTTTATGGTCTTGCATGTATTTAACCTGCATGTATTTTATAGAGTCCCTTTCTGCTTTAGTAGCAAGACTTTCCATGTTAGAGGAGTGTTTACATTTCTCTTCAAAAACACCTTGATTGGTAGTTTTATTACCATCTAAATAATGTTGCAATAAACGATGAACCATAACGTCTGGATAACGACGTATTGGAGAAGTAAAGTGACTATAATAGTCAAAAGCTAATCCGTAATGTCCAATGTTTTTAGTTGAATATTCTGCTTTACTCATACAACGAATTGTAAGTGTATCAACAAGATTTTGCTCTTTTGTTCCTTTTACATTTTGAAGAAGCGTGTTTAAAGAATTTGTAGTAGTCGCTCTATTTTTAAAATTTAATTGATGTCCAAATTGAGAAACTATTCGTTGAAGACCTTGAAGTTTAACATCGTTAGGCTCGTCATGTGTTCTATAAATAAATGTTTTGGGAGGGGATTGTTTTCCTATAAACTCAGCTACTTTTTTATTAGCTAATAACATGAATTCTTCAATTAATTTGTTTGCATCCTTAGATGTTTTAAAAAAAACACCTACAGGGTTACTTGTTTCATCTAAATTAAACTTAACCTCAACTTTATCAAATGATATAGCGCCGTCTTTCATGCGTTTCTCACGCATTGTTTGAGCAAGTTCATTTAACTTGATTATTGAGTTTTTTATTGCTATTGTTGTTTTGTAAGATTTCCCTGTAATAGAAATATCTTTTGTAATTTCACAACCCTCTGTTTCGATAATATGTTGAGCTTCTTCGTAGGCAAATCGTGCATCACTATATGTTACAGTTCTACCAAACCATTGGTTTTCTATAACCGCTTTGTTATTTATTTCAAATACAGCAGAAAAGGTATATTTTTCTTCATTAGGTCGTAATGAACATGCATTATTTGATAACACCTCTGGAAGCATAGGAACTACTCTATCTACTAAATAAACGGAGGTTGCTCGGTCATAAGCCTCATCATCTAAAATAGTTCCTTCTTGTAAATAATGAGATACATCTGCGATATGAATACCTATTTCAAAATTTCCATTTGGAAGTTCTTTAAATGATAGAGCATCATCAAAATCTTTTGCGTCTTTTGGATCTATCGTAAACGTTAGAGTAGAACGCATATCTCGACGTTTTAATATTTCTTCTTCTGTTATTGAGGTATTTATATTGTTTGCATAATTTTCTACCTCTAAAGGGAATTCATTAGGAAGTCCATATTCAGCTAATATGGAGTGAATTTCTGTATTGTGTTCTCCTGGCTTTCCTAATATTTTTATTATTTTTCCATTAGGACAGTCCGCTTTTTCTGGCCATTCTTCTAAAGCTACAAGTACCTTATCACCATCCTCTGCCTTTAATGTTTTAGAAAGTGGAACAAAAATATCTATTGGCATTTTATTGCTATCTGGAACAACAAAAGCAAACTTTGCGTTTAATTGAACTACTCCTACATATTCAGATCTAGCTCTTTTTATAATTTGTGTTACTTCTCCTTCTTGTTTTCCGTTTTTTTTACGATTGTAAACATATAATTCAACGGTGTCTCCATGAAGTGCTTTATTCATATTATTAGACGCTATGAAAATATCTTCTTCAAAATCATCACTTATTATATAGCCGTTCCCTCTAGAGGCCATATCTACTGTTCCTGTAAAATACTCTGTTGTGCTGAGTATTTTAAATTTACCTCGTTCTACTTCTTCTATTTCTTTATGACCTGCTAATTTGTGTAAGTTTTTTATAATTTGGTTTCTACTACTTGAATCATTAACACCTAGCTTTGCAGCAATTTGTTTATGATTATAAGTCTTATTCCTATCTTCTTTAAGAATAGTTAATATGCTTTCACTATAATTTTGTACAGACTTTTTATTATTCTTGTTTCTTTTCATTTATGATATGTAATTAAGCAAATTTACCACTTTAATTCAATGATGAGTCACCAGTTTTTTAACTTTATTCACATTTAATATAATCATATCAATTTTTTATTTAATTATTTAAAAACTAATGGTGTTTATTATAGTCTGTTAATACCCCATATAAGTTTTTGGTAATTTTAATATTTTTTACATTGTATACATTTTATAAACAATTAGTAAACTATATAAATAACTATAAATCAATATTTTATATAGGTTATTATCACCTGTTAACAACTAAAATAATTCAATTTTATTAATAATTTATTTTTATTTTTATGTTAACAAACCTTCTAGTTACACTTATAACTACCTAGCTTAAATAGATAACTTTATTAGGTTTATAATTTGATATTTCTGCTTGATAAAAAAAAATGTAAATTAAAAATTTAGTTTTCTTTTTCCTTAATTAATTATCAACAACTAATTAAACATGCTATTAACATTATATTTTTTATACTTTCCTTTTTTTGTAAATTTACTAACAATTAAATAAAGAATTAAATGAATATATCAATAGGTAATGATCATGCAGGAACAGATTACAAATTTAAAATCTTAAAATTTTTAAAGAGTAAGAAATTTAATGTAACGAATTATGGAACTGATTCTGATAAAAGTGTTGACTATCCTGATTTTGTACATCCGGTTGCCAAAGATGTCATAAATAATAATTCTAGGTATGGCATTTTAATATGTGGCAGTGCAAACGGTGTTGCTATGACCGCCAATAAATACTCAGATATAAGAGCTGGCATTTGTTGGAATAATGAAATAGTGTCTTTAATACGACTTCATAATAATGCTAATATTCTTTGCATACCAGCACGTTTTACTAATATAGATGAGGTCCTAAAAATGGTAGATACTTTTTTAACTACAGAATTTGAAGGGGGTAGACATCAAAATAGAATAAATAAAATAAAACCCTGTTAGCATCATTTTTTAATTATAATAACGCTTCTATATTTTATGCTAGATATTTATGTAAAAACATTCAACGAATTATCAATTAACGATCTTTATGATTTACTACAATTAAGAAGTGAAGTTTTTGTTGTTGAACAAAATTGTGTTTATCAAGATATTGATGGCAAAGATCAAAAATCACTTCATGTTATAGGTAAAAGCAATAACAAAATAGTCGCCTATACTCGTTTATTCAAGCCAGGTGATTATTTTAAGGAATCTAGTATTGGTAGGGTTGTAGTTGATGATAAAGTAAGACACCTTAATTATGGTTCTTTAATAATAGAAGCCTCCATTACTACAATTCACAATAAATTTAACACCTCTAAAATTAAAATTTCTGCTCAATTTCATTTAGAGAAATTTTATAATAAACAGGGATTTAAATCTTTTGGAAAAATGTATTTAGAAGATGGAATACCTCATATAGAAATGAAAATAGATTAATTCTTTTTAGAAATGTAGGTTATTTTAATTTCAACCCTTCTATCATATTTAGTAGCCCCGCCTAAAGGATATTTATTTTTTAAACCTACATATTTCATGCGATTTCTTTTAACTCCTTTTTTAACTAAGTAGTCATATATATACTTAGCCCTAGCCATTGATAAGTTCCTTTTAGCTGTTTTTTTATCTATAGCATCTCTTGAATTTACCGTACAACATACGTGCCCCTGAATAGTAAAATAAATATCTTTTCTTTTTAATAAGGAAGCTGCTATATTATCTAAAACTTCAAGAGATTCTTTTTCTAGATTACTATATCCGGTTTTAAATAAAATAGTATCTAAAGTTATTTTATCTCCTACAGCTAGATCATCTCTTAAAAAACCAACATTAATATTTTTTTCTTCTTCTGGTTCCTCAAGAAGCTCTACAACCTTTCTATATTCTATATTAATTTCAACTTTTCTATTTAAACCCCTTATAATGTTTAGGTTTTCTGATGAAATAATTCTTAATAAAATTTCTCCTTTACCGTCTACATTACTTATAAGGTTATCATCAACACCGAAACTAGAAAATATTTTTTTAATAGCATTTGCCCTATTTTGAGACAGCGTTAAATTATAATTATCTGTTCCTCTATCATCTGTAAACCCATAAATAGATATGCGCTCTATTTCTATATCTTTTAAGCTCTGTACAAATAAAACAAGTCTGTTCTTTTCAATTTCAGGGACATTGTATTTACCAGTTTCAAAATAAACTACATGTGCATTATTTGTTTGCGAATGAATTAAATGACTCGCTAAAAATAATAGTATATAAATTTTTTTCATATATAGTTTATTTTTCTTTTTAAAGGCAATATAATAATTTATTTAGTTAAGATACTAAGATAGGATTTAGTATTATCTATCAACTCTTTAGCTATTTTTACATCTTCACTTTTTAATAAATAAAAAGCATACAACCCTTTTCTGTAAAAGAAACGCCTAATAATTTCCCCTTCTAAGGCAGTTGTGATTTCCGTCTGGTATTGATCGATTAAATTCTTTTTGGATTCATTAATAGAAATCGTTAATTCTTCTATAGTTCCGTCTAACTCCTGTAACCCTTCTTCTTTTATATGGACGAGTAATTCATTTACTTGTTTTATACTTTTATCTTCTAAAAACACCGGGTGATCAACACTTCTATTTTTAAAACGATCAAACTCTTTTTGTTTCAATTTAAAATTATTTAAGTCCAGCAAACTATTGTTGTGGTAATAATCGTTGGCAAATTCAAAGACCACAGAGCTATCAATAAGCATCTGTATAAATTTAGAACTTTCACCATCATCTGTTATAACGTCTGGAGCCACCCCACCTCCGTCAAATACGGTTCTTCCATTTTTAGTCTTAAAAGCCCTAAAATCATTTACCCCGTATTTACTAGCCTTACCGTCCTCGGCTCTGTTCTGGTAGTCTAAAGCTTGAATACAGCGACCTGAGGGTGTGTAATAACGCGATATTGTAACTTTTAACTGCCCCCCGTAAGGCAAGGCCTTAGGCCTTTGCACCAACCCTTTACCAAAACTTCTTTTGCCTATAACAACCGCCCTATCCAAATCCTGTAATGCCCCTGCTACAATTTCACTCGCTGATGCACTTTTATTATTTATTAAAATAACCAAGGGTATATCTAAGCTCAAAGGCTGTTTTCTTGTTACAAAGTTTTGATTAAACCCCTCTATATTTGATTTTGTCGAAACCACTAATTGTCCTTTAGGCACAAAGAGATTGACTATTTTAACAGCCTCCTGAAGGAGCCCCCCAGGGTTATTTCTTAGATCTAGAATAACTCCTTTAGCCTCGTCTATCATAAAAAGTTTGAGTGCACTTTCAACTTCCTGTGAAGCTGTTTTTGAAAATCGATCTAGAGCAATATAACCAATACCGCCATCCATTAGTTTAGCGACAGGAACGGCCTTTGGTGTTATCCCCGCTCTTTTTACTTTAATCCTTTTTGTTTCTCCATTTCTCTCAAAAGACAACATAACATAACTATTTTTCTTTCCTTTAAGAAGTTGTTGTGTTGCCACCCCTAAGTCACTAATGTTATTTCCGTCAATAGATATAATTTTATCCCCCGCTTTTAAACCTGCCTCATCTGCTGGAAGCCCTTCAAAAATTTCAATTATAATTAACTTATTATCTAACAAATTAATAGTAGCACCAATTCCAACATAGGCCTCAGATTGGTTCATACGTGCAGACTCTACATCTTGTTCTGTCAAATATGTAGTGTATGGGTCTAAAGATTCTAGCATGCGCTTGATACCCTCCTGCATTAGTTCTGCCGGGTTCGTTTCATCAACGTAACTCATGTTGATTTCTTTAAAAAGAGTAGAGAATATTTCTAGTTGTTTAGCAATTTCAAAATAGTCATTCTTATAGGCCGTCGTTGATAAAAAAATTAAAATAGCCAACCCAGCTAACCCCCCTCTTTTTTTGTAATTAAGCTTCATTCAATACTTTTTTATTAAAACGCTCTATCATAGATGTAAATTGTGCATCCAGTTCTTTTGATTTAGGGATTTCTTTCCCAACATATAACACCATCATACAATACTTAGACTTCAACGGTACCAAGTGCGTTTGTAAGTGATTTTCAGTAGCCACTCTTAATAGGCGTTTTATTTTATTTCTATCCACGGCGTTCTTGAAGTGTTTTTTACTAACGGAAACGCCCACCTTATTTGTCAACGCGGATTCTATATACACAAGCCTTAAAGGAAACGCTCCTATAGATCGTCCTTCAACGAACAACTGTTCTATTTGTTTTTTACCCTTTAAGCGCTGCATACCTACAATATTTTTTTCTGATTATTTTTCTGATTTATGTCAGCAGTTTCGTTATACATGTCTATTGTAACTGTGTTGATATCCTTTTTAGCAATAGCTATTGTAAAGCTATATGTTGGATAGGCCCATGCCCAATCTTTCAAAACCCTTACGTTGTTTTCTACTGGTTTTTCTCCCCGCATCATTTGTAAAGGTATATAGTAGTTCAATTTTTCTCCGTCATTTAAAAGCACTTCAACCTCAACAGGCATAGGCATTAAACCAATTCGTTCTAAGCTAATTTTTGTACCTATTTCCCCCTCTATTTGTCCAGACGAAGCATCAATCGGCTCTATGCTTTTTACCGCGTAATCAATTGTATTAACTGTTTGGGTCCAATCTGTTAAAAACCACTCTAGCTCTAGCCCTGAAGTTTTTTCAGCTGAACGAATGAAGTCATTTGGTGTTGGGTGCTTGAATGCCCAATCCTCAAAATACCTTTTAAGGGTTTTGTTAAGGTTCTTTTCTCCAATAATATACTTTAATTGAGCTAAAACAAGTGCCCCCTTGCTGTAGGTTGATGTGCCATAAGATCGATTATATAAAAACCGATCTGCATGTGTACTCATAGGCTGCTCTTTTCCACTCAAAGCCAGCCTGAAATAGCGGTTATAACTACTTCTCACAGGGTCGCTAATTTCTTTTCCTAAAAGTGAATTTTCAATTAGGGTACAAGTGTATTCCGCAAAACCTTCGTCAAGCCACGGGTGTTTACTTTCGTTGGAAGCCAGCAAAAACTGAAACCAGGTGTGTCCAATTTCATGTGCAGTTACCCCAACTAAGCTTTCAAACGGCCTCTCTCCAGTAATTAGGGTACACATTCCGTATTCCATTCCCCCATCACCCCCTTGTATAATAGAGTATTGCTTATAGGGGTATTTTCCAATTGTTTTACTGTAATGCTGAATTATTCCACTAGCGATTGGTTGTAGGTTTTTCCAGTTTTTTTTATAGTTTTTACTTAATGAACTTTTATAAAGAAAATGTAATAATGGCCCATCAGGAACTTGCAGAGTGTCGTGTGTGAAATTAGGATCTGCTGCCCAAGTGAAGTCGTGAACATTGGGCGCTTTAAAATGCCAAGTTAAAACATCTTTTTTTGTTTTACTTGTTAATTTTTCACTATACCCATGCCCAATCTCATCCGGGTTTTGAAGGTTTCCTGTTCCTCCTACCGTATAGTCTTTGTCTATAGTTAGCTTCACATCAAAGTCCCCCCACACACCATGAAACTCTCTACTAATATAGGGGTCTGCGTGCCAGCCTTCAAAGTCATATTCTGCCATTTTTGGATACCACTGAGCCATTGATAACGCTACTTTTTCTTCACTATCTTTCCCTGCACGTCTAATAACGGGCGGTATTTGACCTTCGAAATTCATATCAAACACAGCAGTATCTCCAGATTTTATGGGCGTGTTTAATTGAACCTCTAAAACGGTTCCCGCCACATTGTAGCTAACAGGAACATTGTTATGCCTTAAGTCTACAACGTTTAGAAACCCAAAATCTTTTGGTCTCAGCTTGCTTATTCTGTCACCAACCCTTGAATCTGGGTCTGCAATTGTGAGCGATCGAACATCCATTTCACTTCCTGGCTGAAACGCATTAAAGTATAAGTGATAAAACACCACACTTAAATCATCAGGAGAGTTATTGGTGTAGATAAGTTGCTGAGTTCCTTTATAAGAACTTGTTTCAACGTCTACAGAAACCTCCATAGTATAGTCAACATGCTGTTGCCAGTAATTAAAATTATTTTGTGCGCTTAAAAAGGTACAGCTTATAAGCAATAAGATTAAATGGGGTCTTTTTTTCATAATAGAATTATTGTTTAGATGTTTTTGAAGCCATTATTAGGGCATTGTAAGCATTTATTAACTTTCCGGATTTTGATAAATCAGAAAAATCAACGACCTCTCCATTTTCTAAAGATACTTTTTTGTTAATGGCCAAGCCTGATTTCATCAGTATTTCCTTTACTTGTGCCGCACTCAAGTTAGGATATTGAGAGAACACCAGAGCTGCGACACCCGCTACCAAAGGAGACGCCATAGAAGTACCCTGCGCATACTCATAGGTTTCTTTTGGGTAGGTTGAGTATATTTGAGAACCAGGCGCAAACACATCCACCGTATTTTTTCCATAGTTTGAATATCCGGCTACTAACGATGACCCATATCGAGGCCCTGTGGCCCCAACCTTAATAAATGTATTTGAAACTTCGACACCTGTTCCTATTTGATCATTTGGAAAACTACTTGTTGTATCTGTGTTTTGTCCGTCATTACCAGCCGCAGCCACTATCAAAACATCATTTTTAGCCGCATAAGCGATTGCGTCTCTTACCCAGTCGCTATGTGGTGAAAACCCTTTTCCAAAACTCATATTAATAACCTTTGCTCCGTTATCAACCGCGTAATACACCCCAAGAGCAACGTCCTTGTCATATTCATCTCCATTAGGGGTGTTTCGTATGGCCATAATTTTCACATTATTAGCCGCCCCATTCATTCCAATTCCGTTATTGCGCTGAGCCGCTATAATTCCAGAAACATGTGTGCCATGGCTCCGACCGTTTTTTGCGGTCACATTATTGTCACCATAGGATCGGTCACTCAAATCATCTGGATTATCCCCAACAACTTCCCTACCATCAAAGTCTATGTTCAAATTATAGTCCAAACGGTCGTTAAAGGATTTAAGCCCTGTATTTATTTCTTTCATTAACGCTTGTATGCTGTCAAAACCAAAACCAAAGGACTGTTTAATAACACTCACATGTCCAAGCAATGTTTCATCTTCTGTGTCAATAGCGTCAACCTCATCTTTGCTATAAACCTTTTTGTTTAAATGATTTGCAACTGCAGCATCCGACAGTTTCAACTGATACATAATACCATCGTACTGTGTTTTTGAACGAAGCAGCCCCTCCCGCTCTTTTTTAAGAAGCTCTTTTGCCTCTTCAAACCTTGGGTTTGTAGTCTCCTTGCTAGCCAACAACCTAACGTACTCTAGTTGTTCATTGTTTGAATCCCCTAGAAAGTTCCACCCGTTTACGTCGTCTATATAGCCATTATTGTCATCGTCTATTCCGTTGTTAGGAATTTCTCCCGTGTTAACCCAAATGTTTCCGCTAAGGTCCTCGTGGTTAATATCAATACCCGAATCGATAACCGCCACAATAATGGTTTTGCTTTTGGGTTTCACCAACTCCTTATATGCTTTATTTAAACTAACGCCAGGAACGGTGTCTGTTGTAATGTCTAAGTGACTCCAAGTCTCTTTTTGTCCGTCTGTAAGCGTAGCCTCCTTAAGAGGAATCAAGTCTATATTTTCAATTGGAGTGGAAGTTATTTTTGCAGTTGACCCACAGCTGGTCAAGATTACTATACCAAACAAAAAAGTTGGTTTTTGAAGACTTTTAAATAGTTTTAATTTCATAGGTTTTTTTTAAAATAAATCATTGAAGTGGTGAACAGTGTCCAGTCGCACTCCTTTTTCGGTATGTTTTACTGTTATTAATTCGTTATGTGCGTCGTGCTCCAAAAGTAGATAATAATTATGATCTGCGGCAAGTTTCAAAAAACGTTCTTTTTCACCAAGAGTTAGTAAAGGTCTCGTATCATAACCCATTACAAAAGGGATGGGTATATGACCCACTGTAGGTAGTAAATCAGCCATAAAGCAAATTGTTTTTCCTTTATAAGAAATCATTGGAATCATTTGCTTCTCAGTATGGCCATTCGCATAAAACACATCAAACCCAAGCTCTGACTGTTTTAATGTATCTTCTTTGGGTACTGGTATAAATTTTAAATTCCCAGAGTCTTGAATCGGTAAAATATTTTCAGTTAAAAAAGAAGCTTTTTCACGCTTATTGGGTTTAACCGCCCAACTCCAATGGTTTTCATTGCTCCAAACAATAGCATTTTTAAAAGCAAGTTCGTATCCGCTACGGTCTTTATTCCATTGAACGCAGCCCCCACAATGGTCAAAATGTAAATGTGTTAAAAATATATCCGTTACATCTTCTTTACAAAAACCTACAGCGCTGAGCGCCTTGTCAAAGGATTGATCGCCCCAACGAAAATAATAGCTAAAAAAACGATCGCTTTGCTTTGTACCCATTCCTGTGTCGATAAGTATCAAACGATCTCCGTCTTCAATTAGCAAACATCGAGACGCAATATCAATCATATTCTTCTCATCAGCCGGATTTGTCTTGTTCCATATAGTCTTAGGTACCACCCCAAACATTGCCCCTCCGTCTAATTTAAAATTACCAACATTTATGGGATATAACTTCATTTTAAGTGTTGTTAATAAGCTTATTTAGGCGGATACCAAAATCTAACAATGCTTTGATTTCTTTGATACTTGCGATGCGTTCTTTATTGCAAATTAACACCCCCTCTTTATTTGATTCAAGGTGGTAGTAGGCATTACTTTCAAAAAAACGCACTAATTCGTTTGTAAAAAAATCTTTTATTTCTTTAGGGTTTTCGCCTCTTAAGTAAAATCTATTTGAAAAATCTTTGTGACTTTTAAAGTCAATATCCTCGTACCCCGCCAACGCATAAAGCCGCTCTAACAAGCCCTCTTTGTCAAGTGTAAACGCAGGGATTATTTTAGACGTTTTAATAAACAGCATCGTTGTTCTGACAACCTCTTTTGCAATAAATTCTCCCTCTGAAAACGTAACATCAAACGACCGATACTGTCCGTTCTTTTCTGTTAATTCATTAAAGATGTGCTCTATTTTCTTTGTTTCAAAATAGATAAAACCCTCCAAGAATTCACTGTCTGATTTCTTTACAGGGTTGTAAGACAAATCGAAATTATCGGCAACTAAGCTTAAGTTTTTTTGACGCTTTGTTTTATTGTCAGGCAAGATTTTTTGAAGAGGCAACAGACGTCTCAAAGCAAATGGATGCTTAGACTCAGCCCCTAAAATATCAAGCCCAATCACCTCTATATTTCCTCCTTTTTTATGGAAAAGTTCCTGATAATCATCAACGCTTTCCATCACGGAATGATCTACGAAACCACATAAAGAAAAGTCAATAATTACATCATTACTCTCTGGAATGGCCTCTAAATTAGCTTTTAAAGTATTGAAGTTCAAAAAGCTACAAAAATGTTTTACACTAACAAAATAACTCCCGTCCTCTTCTTTATACATAAGCACGTTTGGCTTCAATATATTTTTAATAAAAAGACCAAGACTTTTAGTGACAAACACATGAATTATAAATGTAGCAATTAACCCTGCAACAATCCCAGAAATTAAGCCTACTTTTAAAGTCACTAATAAAGTGGCAAAGAAAATTAAAAGCTGTTCTTTTCCAATTGTAAAAATTTTTCTAACAATAACAGGAGACGCCAGCTTATAGCCCGTATAAACCAGAATTGCCATTAGTGCTGATAATGGGATTCTTGTTAACTCCGAACTAAAAAGAAGAATAAATACTACAAGAAAAAGGGCATGGAACATGTTCGAGGATCGATTGCTCCCCCCATTGTTTACATTCACAGAACTTCTGGCAATCACAGTTACCACATTCAGGCCTCCTAAAAAGCCGCTTACCACCGTGGCAAGCCCAAGTGCTTTTATGTCTTTATTTACATTTGAACGCCTCTTGTCGACGTCTAATTTATCAACCGCTTTTATACTTAATAACGACTCAATACTTGCAATTAGAGTGAGCGCAACCACACTGGACCAGAAAGAAAGACTTCCTACCATTTTAAAATCTGGCGATGGAATTTCTGTTACAATAGTTCGAATGTCTGGAATGGCGGGTATCATATAATCCAATGAGATGGGATTTGGAGACTTAAGAACCAACTGGTAGTAATAACTAAAACCAACAGACACAATCACAATCCACATCGGGGCGGGTATGAGCTGTAAATATTTGTTCCGTATTTTCGAATAAAATACCATAATAGCTAAACTAATAACTCCCGCAAGTGCTGCATAAATTAACCCTTTATCTTCAAACTGAAAGACCGTTATTATTGTGTTTGGTATTTCTAATAGATAATCAATACCACTGTCTCTGACAATTTTATTTCCTAGCATTATATGAAACTGCTTACCAAGAATAATAAGACCTATTGCCGCAAGCATCCCCTGTATTGCCGACGAAGGAAAGTAATCCGCTAGTTTTCCAAGCCTTAAAAATCCAAGTATAATTAAAACGATTCCAGAGCAAATAATTGCAGCATATGTCGCTGTTAGCCCAAGTGTCGTAATCGCAATTAACACCACCCCAACGAGGCCGTTTCCCGGTCCGGAAATCGTTACGAAGCTACCTCCAAGAATTGAGACAATGACACCCCCAACGATTGCAGTGATGACGCCTGCAATTGGCGGTGCCTCACTAGCCATGGCGAGCCCAAGACCCAACGGCAACGCGATAAGACTTACCACCAAACCAGAAAACATATTTTTTGGTAGCGCTTTTACAAACCCACCTAAAGAAGATTCTTTTGCTTTCATTGTACGATTAAAACATCTGTTGGTAATTCAGTTAAAATATGTTCAATATCATGAGGGAATAAACGGTCCCAAAAAGTCATTTTACTAGGAGCATTCATGACCAATAAGTCAGCACGTGCAACCTGAGCATAGTGCCCTATTGAGTATCCCCGTTTTCCAAAAATAGGCTGAGACTTGATTACAATATCTTTTGTAAGCTCGCCAGGGATCGTCTTTAGTATAGCCTTCACACGCATTTCTTCCCTTATGCGTAAACGCTCCTTAACTATTGTCGACTTTCTTAAGGATTTGTCATCATCTACTTTTACACTTACTTCATCATCGCTAATCTCTTCTACAACCGTCACCTTGCTCGCTCCTAATTTATGCCCCACAAAAAAAGCGGTTGTAACCGTTTCTTCTGTTTTAGGATCTTTTAGTCCATTCACCACAATGTGGTTACAACTCACCCTTTCTTTGGAAGGGTTTATTAATAATAAAATAGAACACGTAGCCTTACGCGTAATTTTTCTAGCAATAGAGCCTAGGTAGTATTTAACAAAATTCTCCTTTTTAAGAGCGCCTATTATCAGTAAGTCAACTTTCTTTTCTTTTGTAGTTGACAAAATCACTTCTACTGGATCTCCTGCCTTGAAAGAAACCTCAAACTCCAACCCTTGGTCCTTAAAAGGGTTTAAAAAAGACAGAAATGTATTTAGTTTTTCTTCTGATGATTCACCAACATGAATTAACACAAGCCTACAGCCTAAAAACAGGGACAATCGAGCAGCTTCATTGATATTCGCCTCCAGATTTGGAGAAAAAGTGACGCCAATCCCAATGGTCTTAAATGCTATTGTGTTCAAGCGGAGTTTTGTTTAAGTATTAAGCTGAAATATAAGAATTTCTTTAAAAATATAAAAACAAGAACTTAAATTAATCGTTAAGCTTCAAAACAGCCATGAACGCTTCTTGAGGAATCTCTACACTTCCTACTTGTCGCATTCTTTTCTTGCCTTTTTTCTGGTTTTCTAAAAGCTTTCTTTTTCTTGAAATATCACCACCATAACACTTGGCTGTTACATCTTTCCGAACTGCTTTTACCGTTTCTCTGGATATAATTTTTGCTCCAATTGCAGCCTGAATAGGGATGTCAAATTGTTGTCGAGGAATAAGCTCTCTTAATTTTGAGCACATCTTTCTTCCAATAGATACTGAATTATCGATGTGAATTAATGCCGATAACGCATCTACGGTTTGTCCATTTAATAAAATGTCAACACGAACTAATTTTGAAATCCGCATTCCAATAGGGGAGTAGTCAAATGAGGCGTAGCCTTTAGAGACTGTTTTTAGTCGGTCATAAAAGTCAAAAACAATTTCTGCCAAAGGCATATCAAAAGTTAACTCTACTCTCTCCGTTGTTAGGTAAGTCTGGCTCGTAATCTGCCCGCGTTTTTCAATACATAAAGACATTACATTTCCAACAAAATCGGCCTTTGTAATGATGGAGGCCTTAATATAAGGCTCCTCAATGCGCTCTAGGCTGGAGGGGTCAGGTAAATCAGAAGGGTTGTTTAGCGTTACAATTTCTTCTGGATTTTTGCGCGTAAATGCGTGATATGACACATTTGGAACGGTTGTTATGACCGTCATATTAAATTCTCTTTCCAAGCGTTCTTGTATAATCTCTAAGTGCAACATCCCTAAGAACCCGCAACGAAAACCAAAACCTAAAGCGGCAGAACTTTCGGCTTGAAACACTAAAGAGGCATCATTAAGCTGTAGTTTTTCCATAGACGCCCTAAGCTCTTCGTATTCTTCCGTATCTACAGGATATATGCCAGCAAAGACCATAGGCTTCACATCTTCAAATCCGTCAACTGCTTCGGTGGTTGGAAAGTTAGCGTCTGTAATTGTGTCTCCAACCTTCACATCTCTCGCATCCTTTATTCCGGTGATTAGGTAGCCTACATCTCCTGTTTTAATTTCTTTTTTAGGAGTTTGAGTAAGGTTTAATGTCCCCACCTCATCAGCTCCATACGTTTTACCTGTTGCTATAAACCTTACTTGCTGGTTTTTTTTAATGCTTCCGTTTTTAACCTTGAAGTAAGTTTCAACCCCCCTAAATGAATTGTAAACGGAGTCAAAAACAAGTGCTTGTAGCGGCGCTTCTGGAGATCCGTCTGGAGGAGGCACAAGTTTAATGATCGCATTTAATATTTCTTCAATGCCAATTCCTGTTTTAGCACTTGCAGGAATCACATCTGAGGCGTCACACCCAAGAAGGTCAACAATGTCATCTGTTACTTCTTCAGGATTTGCGCTAGGTAAATCAACTTTATTTAAAATAGGGATTATTTCTAGATCGTTTTCAAGCGCCAAATATAGATTAGAAATTGTTTGCGCCTGTATGCTTTGTGCGGCATCAACCACCAAGAGCGCGCCTTCACAAGCCGCAATTGATCGAGAAACTTCATAGCTGAAGTCGACATGTCCAGGCGTGTCAATTAAGTTTAAAATATATTCTTGCCCTTCAAATGTATATTCCATCTGAATGGCGTGTGACTTTATGGTAATTCCCCGCTCGCGCTCCAAATCCATAGTGTCAAGTAGTTGACTTTGCTTTTCACGCTCTGTCACGGCACCGGTAAAATCTAATAATCTATCAGCCAAAGTACTTTTACCGTGGTCAATGTGTGCGATTATACAAAAGTTTCTAATATGCTTCATTTACTCTCTTTTCAGGACGCGTTGTATGCGGTGGTAAAAGTAATGAAATTTACCACACTACATTTAGATAAATTAGTTACTATCAATAAGTGATTGAATTCTTTTTATTGCGTCTGTTTTTCCAATCAAATACATGATGTCAAAAACATCAACCCCTTCAAGCGCACCCACAAGTGCCACTCTTAATGGCATCATCACCTTTCCAAAACCAATTTCATTTTCTATAATCCACCCTTTTACAGTGGTTTGAAGCGCCTCAACAGTACTGTCGTCGGCGGTTTCAAGCACTGCAATCAATTGTTGCATCAGCTCTTTTGAATGTTCTTTCCACGCTTTTTTAAGGGCTGCTTCTGCGTAATTTTCTGGGGCTTTAAAAAAGTAATGACTTAGTCCCCAAAATTCAGAAGGAAAGGTTGCCCGCTCTTTGATGTGTGCCACCACAAGTTCTACATAGCCAACGTCCATCGCTGCAATTTCTGGAGTTGTGTTTATAAAGGCTGTTGCTAAATCTTCATTTTCTGCCTTTTGCATGTAGTGGTGGTTAAACCATTTTGTTTTGTCTGGGTCAAAGCGTGCGCCTGCTTTATTAACGCTTTTCAAATCAAATGCTTTTATGAGTTCTTCTAAGCTAAAAATCTCCTGTTCAGTTCCGGGGTTCCATCCTAAGAATGCTAAGAAATTGATGACGGCGTCCGAAAAGTAGCCGCTTTCTTTATAGCCCTTTGAGACGCTATTGCTTGAGGGGTCTATCCAACTTAATGGAAATACCGGAAACCCTAGTTTGTCGCCGTCGCGTTTGCTTAGTTTGCCTTTCCCTGTTGGTTTTAAGATTAGGGGTAAGTGTGCAAATTCAGGGGCTTCCCATCCAAATGCGTTGTAAAGCAATTGGTGCAATGCCAATGAGGGCAACCATTCTTCCCCCCGAATGACGTGTGTGATTTTCATTAAATAATCGTCCACCACATTGGCGAGGTGATAGGTAGGCATGCCGTCCGATTTAAACAACACCTTATCATCCAATGTGTTGGTGTCAATTTTTATATCGCCTCTGATGAGGTCTGTTAGCGCAAGCGTTTCGTCTTGTGGTGCTAAAAAACGGACCACATAGGCATCGCCGTTGGCTATTTTATTTTGTACTTCTTCTTTGGACAACACCAAGGAATTAACCAGTCGACCTCGAGTTCTGTTGTGCCAATTGTAAATAAAGGTTTTGCCTTTTGCTTCGTGGTTTTT
>Ga0209715_1000047_pt1 | contig 115068 bp, 107 predicted proteins | sample COGITO_mtgs_1205_2_FD_184809 | JGI IMG/M metagenome (GOLD analysis project Ga0209715, IMG submission 184809) | Pelagic marine microbial communities from North Sea - COGITO_mtgs_120503 (SPAdes) (version 2) | ecosystem: Environmental > Aquatic > Marine > Epipelagic ... | reverse complement strand
AACCAGCAGCTTGCAGCTGAAGGTTGTCTTTCGTATAATTTTTCAATACGATCAGAACGATTCTCAACTGTTTAACAAAGAAGGCTGCGAAGGGATTAATATCCTCTAAACGAACATTCCAAATACTATCGTTGATCATTTTAATCATGCGCATATCACCCTTAATATTCAATCAAAAGAACAAAGTTCACAAATATTGAGCAGCACTTTTAAATAATAAATCGAATGAAATAGGTTTGATATATGCAAAAACACCTCACACTCATTCTTCTTTTTGTAGTGGGAATAACGATTTCCTGCCAAACTCAAGAGAAAATATTTACCCTTCAAGATTATTACAGCCACGATTCAGCGCTTGCTAAAGCCGTAGATGAAGTATACAATGACCTATCTGAGCAGCAGCGCGTTGCACAAATGATTGTGACATCACTCGGAAAACTAGGAAAACCATACGAGCAAGTTGAACCTCTTATAAAGGAGCAAAAAGTTGGTGGAATTATCTTTTTAAGCGGAGATCCCGAACAATTCAAAAAAGACATCGCATCAATCCAAGAAATGTCAATGGGCTTTCCACTATTAATGAGCATGGATGCTGAACCAAGTTTATTCAACAGAAGAATGCCTGGCACTCCTGAAATGAAACCAACCGCTGAACTAAAAACCTCAGATGAAATAAGAGCAGCGGTTTCTGCCATAGACAAAACACTTCAACACGTTGGATTTGCACATAACTATGCTCCTGTAATTGATGTTTCACCAAATAACGAAGCGATTGGAAATAGGACTTTAGGAAGCGATTCTTTAACCATTGTTCCTTTAGCAATATCCTTCATCGAGGAAACACAGAAAGATCAAATTATCGCAACAGCAAAACACTTTCCGGGTCATGGAAGGGTGAGTGGAGATACCCATAAAAAGCTGGTCTATATTGACGGTGAGCTGACCGAAGTAAGTCTATACAAACCAATCATAGAAGCTGGCGTACTATCGATTATGGTTGGGCATATTGCTGTTGAAAACAACCCTAAATACAGCACAAATGGCATGCCTTCCACCTTGAGCCCTATCATCGTCACCTCACTCTTACGAAAAGAAATGAGCTTTAATGGTTTGATCATCACTGATGCAATGAACATGGGTGCCGTTCAAGCCATTCCAAATTCAACTTTATTGGCTGCAAAAGCTGGTTGCGACATCATTCTGATGCCTCCCAATGAATCGGAAGCACTCGAATCCATTATATCAGAGATGGATAAAGATGAAGCATTCAAACAACAAATTGAGGCTTCGGTAAAACGTGTAATACGAGCAAAAATATGCCTAGGAATGGAGTTCAAACATTCCTAAAAACTCATGGGTAGTTCTGTTTTTATCTCAATTGGAACTTTTTTATGAATGAAAAAGTTACCTACTTTCAGCTCTCCCTTTACGAGCACTTCAGGTTTTTTTCCTGAAAGCAATCCCGCTAAACCGGTTAATCCAGCCGTAATCATATCGCCCATATTACCTGTTAGTTGAACTGGATATACTTCAGTAGAGTTGGCATTAATCTTAAAGGCCTTTTTCAATTGTGCATCACCTAAACTCTTTTTACCAGAAAACAATTCAAACTCTCCACTTTTTACAGTTATGGGAAATGAATTAGGATTTGAAAGCACCAAATTAATCGTGGCGTCAAGCTTACCTCCTCTTAAACTATTAACTTCGAAATCCTGAACGTTTTCAAGCTTGACATCCTTAAACTCACAGCTTGTCAAGGTGATAACCGATAAAACAATTAAGAATAAATTCAATTGAAGGCGAATCATAGGAGGATATTATTTAAGCATTTAACAATAGCAAATAAAACGCTAAAGTTTACTTTATTATTGATACTGCCTTGCATATTTTTTCTAAATCTTTCAGCCCAAAACCAGCGAGCTCAGCACTGGGCCTTTCCTCACAACAACGCTTTTGACTTTTCGTCAGGGAGTCCTATTGCTGATACAAGTTCAACAAGCGGACCAGGAGGAGGGGCTAGTATTTCTGATATTAACGGCAATTTAGTATGCTATTCAAACGGCTCAAATATTTGGCAGGCAAATGGAGCTGTAATGATGGGAGGCTCCGCATTAGCCGGCAGTTCAATGGCTACTCAATCTGCTATTATCATTCCTTCAGTCACGAGCTCTACTCGATATTATGTTTTCACCAATAGCGCCCAAAGCCTCAATATCGAGCTCAATTTTTACGATGTAGAAATGACGTTGAATGGTGGTAATGGAATGGCACTTGGCCCCAACCTTCTCCTCAATCCCTCAACCGAAAAGCTAGCGGCAACACGACATGGCAATGACAAAGATTATTGGGTTTTAGCTCATAAATATAATTCTGACGAGTTCCATGCTTTTCTTGTAGATGAAAATGGAGTTAATACAGTCCCAGTAATAAGTTCTGTAGGCATCTCTCATCTCAGCAGTGCGGGAGGAGGTGAGTACCACGGCACTATGAAAATTTCACCGGATGGACAATGGGTTGTAACGTGCATCTTCGCCTCTGGCACTGTACAATTGTTCAAATTCAATAATGAAACGGGTCAGGTAACGGAACCTTTAACCATTACCTCAGGAAACACAATATTCCCTTTCGGATCTGAATTTAGTGCAGATAGCAAGAAACTATTTTATTCACGGAAAGCATCCAATGCCTCAAATCCATTAGGTGTCCATCAATTTGATCTGGATCATGCTTCAACTGATTGTTTATTGGCAAGTGAGCAGATCGTTTCTAATGGCAATGAATTTAAACCTTATGCCGATTTACAATTAGGTCCTGACAAGAAGGTTTATTTTTTTCCCGTAAATACATACATACCTAATATTGATACCGTTGGGGCATTTACTCAGCCTGACAGAATGTGCCCAGACTGCGGTTTTGAGGATCAACACATTCAAACCATTAATAATATTACTGGTGGAGGGATCAACTTTGTCTCTAGCTTCTTAAGTGATGGCATAACCTATGAGTTTGGATCCAATTGTGAATTTGACACTACAAAGTTTACACCAGAAGATACGCTAGCTTTAGACAGCGTCAATTGGAATTTTGGAGACCCATTGAGCGGATCAAATACGAGCAATTCAATCAATACTGGTCATGTATTTAGCGCACCAGATACTTTCTTGGTATTCTTATATGCTTTCAGAGGAAATTCTGTAGACACCTTTTCGCGCAATGTTATTATTTGGGATGTCGAGTACAACCTCATCGGCAACGATACTACGATTTGCAATGGCCAACCTATTGCGTTGGATGCTTCTTGGAACAATGCATGCATAGAATGGAACGATGGCTCCACCAATAATACTCTGCCTGTAACCTCTGCAGGCACATATTGGGCTGATATTTCATATCAAAGCTGTGTTTGGCGCGATTCCATTGATGTTATTCTCATCAATAATCCACCTCAATTTTCTCTCGGGGAGGATACATTGGTTTGCTCAAATGCGAACTTTGTAATAGATCCTGACTTGCCTAATGCATATTACACTTGGATAGACGGAAGTCACGACACGACTTTTAACGTAACCTCTACTGGAAGTTACTGGTTAGCAGCTTCAAATTCATGCGGAACTACCATTGATACAATAAATGTGGAATTAAACCAATCGGCACAACCTGTTTTGGAATTCCCTGACGACACTACGTTATGCATTTCTGAAGAATTAGTATTAAACGTAACATTCGAAAACGCAACCTATGATTGGAGCGATGGATCCTCTTTGGGAATTAAATTAATTAATCAGGCGGGAACCTATTGGGTAAGGGTCGGAAATGTATGCGATACGGTCAGCGATACCATTAATGTTTTTTTCGATAATTTTTTAGAATCCTCTTTAGTGGACATTACTCTTCTCTGTGATGATTTTGATACAATTAATTTGACTGCTACAACGGACACCTCCACAGTGTTATGGTCAACGACATTGACTAGCCCAACGATAGAAATCACATCTCCCGGCACATATTCTTATGTTGTATCAAACACTTGCGGTGCACTGTTAGATACAATTAATGTAATGCAATGGGACAGCAATTATGTCTTGAGCATTGGTGGTGACACCGTTCTATGCAATGAAGAAACTAGTATTGAATTTGGTGATTCAGATCAATCCTTTCCTTGGCGTTATGAATGGTCTACGGGGCAAAACACTCCGACTATCTCTGCAAGTATTGGCTCATATAATCTGAATGCGAGCAATCGTTGTTCAACATTAGAAATTAAAAGAATACTCGAGCTGAGACCTTCTATCACCATTAATGAGGTTACAGACAAATCCATTTGTGAAGGCAAAGCTTTGACCCTTTCTATTTCTTCAAACTCGGAATCCGTCTCTTGGTCCACAGGAGAAATTAGCACTGAAATTGACGCCCGACAAGCCGGAGTTTATTTTGTCGACATCATTGATAGTAATGGTTGTCTTCAGCAGGACTCTATCCAATTAAATGATAATTGCCCAGGATTGGTGTTTAGTCCAAATGTATTTTCTCCAAACGGAGATGGAATCAATGATGAGTTATGCGTTGATCTTCAGAATATTATAGCTTATCAAATATCCATGTTTGATAGATGGGGCTTTAGAGTATTCCAATCTGACAACAGCGCAACGTGCTGGGACGGTAAAATCAGAGGTCAAAAAGCATCTTCAGGTACTTATTTCTACGTAGTCGAAGTGGAAGATTATAAAAGTGAAAAAGCCTCTTATCAAGGCTCTTTCACTTTGTTACGTTAATCTTCTTCTGTAAAATATTTATAAAACAATGGTATTGTTTCGATGCCTTTGAGGTAGTTGAAAACCCCATAGTGTTCATTTGGTGAGTGAATATCATCCGAATTCAATCCAAATCCCATCAGGATAGACTTTAACCCCAACTCTTTCTCGAACAAAGCCACTATAGGAATACTTCCTCCACCTCTTTCAGGAATTGGCTTCTTTCCAAATGATTCCTCCATGGCTTTAGAAGCCGCAATGTAACCGGGAAAATCAGTTGGAATCACAATAGGGTCACCTCCGTGGTGAGGAGTTACCTTAACATTTACAGACTTAGGAGCAATACTCAGGAAATGCTTCTCAAATAGAGCTGTAATCTTATGAGGATCCTGATAAGGAACAAGTCTCATTGAAATCTTCGCAAAGGCTTTTGAAGGAAGTACAGTCTTGGCACCCTTGCCTATGTAACCACCCCAAATACCATTCACATCAAGAGTTGGTCTAATGGACGAACCTTCCATAGGAGAATATCCATTTTCTGATCTTGTTTCACTAATTCCAAGTCCAGTTTTAAAGTCTTCAATGTCAAATGGAGCTTTTGCCATTTCAGTTCTTTCTTCCATGGTAACCTCAGCCACATCGGAGTAGAAGCCATCAATTGTAATGTGATCATTTTCATCTTTCAAAGAAGCGATCATCTCACAGAGCACATTCACTGGGTTAGCAACCGCTCCGCCATAAACTCCAGAATGCAAATCTTTATTCGGCCCTGAAACTTCAACCTCTACATATGACAAACCTCTCAATCCAACAGTGATTGATGGAGTATCATTAGCAATAATTGATGTATCGCTTACTAAGATAACATCAGCTTTTAATTTTTCTTTATTCTCCTTCACGAATATCGCAAGGTTTTGAGAACCAACTTCTTCCTCGCCTTCAATCATGAACTTAATGTTACATGGCAACATTCCTGATTTCTCCATAATCTCAAATGCCTTCACGTGCATGTATACCTGGCCTTTATCATCCGCTGAGCCTCTGGCATAAATATTTCCATCCTTCACTACAGGCTCAAATGGGGGTGAATCCCACAAATCAACTGGGTCAGCAGGTTGTACATCATAATGACCATAAACCAATACAGTAGGCTTATTTGGATCAATAATGCGCTCTGCATAAACGATAGGATGACCTGCTGTTTGATTCACTTCTGCAAAATCAGCTCCTGCAGCTATCAAACTTTGCTTGACTACCTCAGCACATTTTTGAACATCTTCTTGATAAGCTGGATCTGCGCTTACAGAAGGGATTCGTAAAAGATCAAAAAGCTCCTCTATGAATCTATCCTTGTTCAGATCTATATAATTTAATATTTGACTTCTTTCCATCGTATTTGATATTCTATTTTTCTCGTTTCAAACCACAAATATAAAGGATGCAAAATGGCTCATCACATCTCTATTAATTGCAAAAAAGAGTAGGCAAACCAATCAAAATGACCTATAAAATTGATGATTTTGCTTAAACTTGTAAGTTAGGCTTGCTGACAGTTTAAATATCATCATTATGAATTTAAGATTTACAATTTGGCTGTTTTGTTTCTTACTTCCAATTTGCGCAATATCCCAAGGAGATGCGCCAAGTAATGTTCGCATTACTGCTATTGGACAGCACCAAACTATAAACTGCACATCCGATTCAGTGCAGATCGGTATAGAAATAGAAAATTGGATTCCAAGTTTTAGTTACTTATGGAGCAGTGGCTCCAGTGATTCCATACTTCTGGTAAAACCCGAAGCCACAGAAACCTATACGGTGACAATCATCAATTCTTCGCTCAATTTCAATAGTATTGAGTCAATTGAAGTCAAGGTATTTAATTCTCCAATTCGGGTTTCGAGTTCCGATATTGAAATTGACAAATTTACTTGTGCTGGCGAAGATATAGAATTATCAATCTCAAAAACAGGAGGTTACGCCCCTTATTCATACGTCTGGAGCAATGGCTCTACGTTATCAAATCCTGTGGTCAATCCAGTTTCAAGTGAAACATACACAGTAACCATCACTGATCATTGTGGAACTCAAGTTACTACAGAAATGATTGTAGTTTTTGCAGATCATGATGAATTGAGTATGCCAAATATTGATGTCGCATTCACTTGTGATGATGAGGAGCTTTCTCTATCGCCAGATTTGAAAAGAGTGAAAGGTGGCGTTGGATATGGTTACCGTTTCTCGTTTGATGAATGGGCTAGTGAAAATACTCTCTTGAAAACCACGCCTAATGAAGGCTTAAAGATCCCATTTACCATCACTGATGCATGCGGAATCCAGCATTATGAAAGTGAATTCAGTCTCGTCAAAAATGAAATCGAATTACCAACATGCGAAGATCAACTAGTTTGCGAGGGATCTGAAGTTGATGTAACCAGTCTTAACGATGGGCTTTACTATTGGAGAGATGGCACTATGCATGCTTCCTTTTCAGAGGAAGTTAAAAAAGAAGAAATCTACGAATTGCAATTTCTTGATCAATGCGGAGAGATGCATCCAATAAAAAAGCATATCAAAACGAAAGATATAAATGCAAACTTCAGCTTTGACCTGTACCAATTTGATGGAAAAGTTCAATTGGCCGCTGACGACACAGAAATAGAGGGAGATATAAAATGGTTGGTCAATGGAACGGAAATCAGCCATGAATCAAATCCTAATATTGACTTACCAACGGGCGTTGAAAATGAAGTGGAATTAGTTGTAACAGACGAGGAAGGTTGCACAAGCCGCTCAACGAGGACCATTGTATTAAGAGATGGTATGGATGTGCCAACAGCCTTTTCGCCAAATGGAGATGGACTTAATGATTATTTCAGTGTAAGGTTTGAGGAAGAACTGAAAACATTTAACATCAAGATATTTGACCGTTGGGGGCAACTTATCTATCATTCAAACGACCAGTATTTTAGATGGTATGGATTGCATGATGAAGAAAGCCAAACTCTTTCTAGTTTTGCCTACATTTTGAAAGCAACAACTATCTCTGGAAAACAATTAGAAAAAAGAGGAACTATATCTGCCTTTACGGTTGAATAACATGAAAAAAACTTCCACACTTTTACTTTTATCCTTGCTTCTATTGCTGAATGTGACTATTCATGCTCAGCCAATTGTCACAACATCTGCGGCCCCTTATAATACCGCCACTTATCTTGTAAATAGCGTTTTGATGGGAAGTGGAGTATCCGGATACAACATTACATCCTATGGAACTGTTGGTCAACGGGGCTATTTCTACAATGGAATGAACGCTATCGGCATTGATAGTGGGGTGACAATGTCTTCAGGAAATGTATCAAATATCATGACCTCTACGGGGCCTACGGCATCCACCAATATTCCTGTTGGAGGAAATCAAGGTGGTGGAGACGTAGATCTGCTTGCTGTAGCTCAAAGTGTGCCGGCATTAATTGGTGCAGGATTTAGTGTAAACAGCGTTCAAGATGCTGCTTTAATTGAGTTTGATTTTGTTCCAACAAGTGATACGGTTGAATTCAACTATGTATTTGGATCAGATGAATATTTAACTTGGATAAACACTCAGTATAACGATGTATTCGGATTCTTTTTATCAGGCCCTGGAATATCTGGTCCTTTTTCAAATAACGCGGTTAATGTAGCCAGCGTTCCGAATACAGCTCCTGCGCTGCCGATAACCATTAGCACCATTCATCCAGGTTTAAATGGTCAATATTATAATACTGGCGGGGCATTACTTGCCTTTAACGGATACACGGACGTGATGACAGCGGTCCTGCTTGTTCAAGCCTGTGATACTTTCCATATGAAACTGGGAGTTGCAGATGGAACAGATGGGATTCTTGATACTGGCGTCTTTTTAGAAGGAAGTAGTTTTGAATCTGTTGGATTAATTGTTTCTCCTGAGCCATCATATAATCCTTATGGAGCGGATACCGCACTATATGAAGGTTGTGGAGATGTTACAATTTTCTTCACCCGAAATGACTCCGTTTTATCTGCAGATTCTTTAAGCTATGAAGTGTATGGTGTAGCGCAAATGGGCATTGACTATACAGACATTATAAACTCTGCAGGAGACCCATGCTTTTTCAATACTACAACAAACCATTGGGAGTGCGAATTGTACTTCGGAGCTGGTGTTGAAACTGATTCAATCACGTTTGACGTGTTATTTGACAATCTCAATGAAGGAATCGAAAGTTTAGTCATTGCTATCACAGATAGTATTCAGTTGAGTTGTTACGGAGGTGATACTATCAAGCTAAACATTCTGGATCAACCGGACTTAATGATCAATGCCTTTGGCGATGTAACGCTCGATTGTAATGATGGGCCTGCATTCATAGGCGTTCAAGTCTCTCAAGGACTTCCGCCATTTGTTTTTAATTGGAGCAATGGTGTCACCGATAGCACACAGAATGTGCTTCCTGCTATCACTTCTTCATATGTTGTTACCGTAGTTGATGGTTGTGCTTCACAAACCGAAGTCGACTTTGTAAATGTTGGCGTATTCAATGTGCCTTGGTCTTCTGTAAAGTTCGGAGATAATCAAACTATATCTTGTATTGATCCACCTGTGACCATGGGAGTATCAGTCATGTTTAATGACGGCATATGGCATGGAGATATTTCCTATCTATGGAGCAACGGCTCAACAAACTCTACGATCACTGTTTTTTCGACAGTAGATACTGTTTACACGGTCACAATAACAAGAGGTTGCACACAAGAAACAGTGACGCACACCTTTCATCTTTACACTGAAAACGATCCAGTAATTACTTTAACAAGAGACATTCTAGAATCCACCTTTGATTGTCCTGGAGATACCGCTTTTATGAAAGTCAGCACGAGTGGTGGTTATGAGCCGTATACATTTAATTGGAGTACCGGGTCTGTTGATTCTGCAACTTTTGTAAATCCAATGGTCACAACAACATACACCGTGACAGTAAACGATATATGTGACTTAGTAGATTATGTAGATTCAGTAACTGTTTATATGCCAGTTGCAGTGCCACTTAAAATTCACGGTATTGTGAATGATACTGTTCCATGTGAAAACGTAAAAGTGCATTTTGGACCTGGCGTTCCTGAAGGTGGATATGGTTGGGGTTATACGTTCAGCTGGGACAACTTTGAAACTATAGGCGATATTACTCAAGAAATCATTTTTGAAGACACCCCGTTTACATTATGGCTTACTGATGGGTGCAGGGTAGATACAATTTCAAAAACAGTATTCGGTGTAATCGCTGAAAAAAGTGATTTAGATTTAGAGCTTCCTAATGATACGATCATTTGCTATGGTGATGAGATAGTTTTAAGTGCTGAAGCTATTGATGGAGCCGAACCTTATACTTTTGAATGGAGTAATGGTTCAAACTCAGCAAAAACCCTTATTTCTCCTAAAGAACCGACAACCTTTGAAATGAGATTGACAGACTTCTGTGATACGGTTATTAGAAAAAGTGTTTTCGTTGATGTATCTCAAGTAGAAGCAGATTTTGATTGGGAATATCTCAATGATTATGATGTAGAATTTACAAATCGTTCAACAGGAACTTCTGAGTTGATCGGGTTTATTTGGGAATCTGAAAAAGCAAGCCTCGAATCTTTCGAGGAGTCACCAATTTTAGCTTACCCTGATGGAGAGCCTTACAAAACAACGTTAACTACAATTGATGAGTTTGGTTGTAAAGATGAGGCAACAGTAATAGTATCTCCAAAATTCAACTTATACATTCCTACAGGTTTTACACCAAATAATGATGGAATAAATGATGTTTGGAGCATTGAAAGCACTGGAATTAGAGAAATGCGATTAGAGGTTTACGACCGTTGGGGTAACACAATCTACTCAACTGCTGACAAGAGTTTCGTTTGGGACGGTGTTTACAAAGGAAAGAGATTGCCAATGGGCGGCTATGCATACCGATTAGTCTTATATACCGATAAGGATGCATACCAAGAAACTAGAGGTGTCGTGAATATTATTAACGACTTCAGAAAAAGAGACTAAAAAGTAAATCTTCAGATAATTTAAAGCCGGCCTTTACAAGTCGGCTTTTTTATTGGTCAAAAATCCGGATGCATTAACGAAGGATAGTAATTCCTCATTATCCGTTTTCAGAATCTTCTGATTATCGCCTTCCCACCATTTATCGCCTTTATGAATGAATAGGATGTATTCTCCAATCTCCATCACACTATTCATGTCATGAGAAATAACCAATGTGGTTATATTATACTCGACAGTAATCTCATGAATCAAGTTGTCAATTACAATGGAGGTTTGAGGATCCAGACCTGAATTAGGTTCGTCACAAAATAAATACTTCGGTTGTGGAGAAATTGCCCTCGCAATTCCTACCCTCTTTTTCATGCCACCACTTAACTCGGAAGGAAATAGCTTGTGTGAAGTTGGCATTTCTACGCGCTCTAACACCTCATCAACACGCATTTGCTTTTCTTTCTTGGTGAGGTTGGTAAGCATATCGAGCGGGAATCGAATGTTCTCCTCTACGGTCATAAAATCAAACAAAGCGCTTCCTTGAAAAAGAAAACCAATTTCAGTTCGAAGCTCTTTCTTCTCTTTATTGCTTAATTCTAGAAAGTCTCTTCCGTCATAAAGCATGCGACCGCTCTCTGGAGTGATTAAGCCCACTAAACAGCGCGCTAAGGTACTTTTGCCACTTCCACTCGCACCAATGATTAAACTAGTTTTTCCGGTCTCAAACACGGCTGAAATGTCTTTCAATACATGTTTGTCACCAAATGACTTATTCAACCCAACAACCTCTATCATATCAAGAATAGTTGAGTAATTAAATAATTAGCTACTAATATGATGATCGAGCTTTGCACAACCCCTCTGGTGCTAGCCTTGCCCACTTCAAGGGCACTACCCGCGGCAAAATAGCCTTGATAGGCAGGAACCGAAGTAAATATGAACGCAAATACCGCAGCTTTAGAAAGTGCATAAACCACATGGTATGGACGGAAATCCAACTGTATGCCATAAACATAGTCCGAAACGCTAACTATATCAGTAAACATTGCAATCATATATCCCCCACCAATTGAAACGAACATCGAAATAATGACTAAAAAAGGGTTAATAATTACGGACGCTATTATCTTAGGAAGAATTAAGAAGGAACTTGAATTAACCCCCATTATCTCTAGTGCATCAATTTGTTCCGTAACTCTCATCAATCCTATTTCAGAGGCGATATTAGAGCCAACTTTTCCAGCAAGAATTAGTGCCATAATTGTAGGACTAAACTCTAAAATAGTTGATTGACGCGTTGTGAATCCAATTGTATAACTTGGAATAAATGCACTATCAATATTCGCAGCAGTTTGAATGGTAATAACGGCTCCCATGAATAATGAGATCACCATTATAATTCCCAATGATGCCAATCCCAATGACACCATTTCGTCAAACAAACGTTTGCGATAGATTGACATTTTCTCGGGTTTACTAAAAACCCTCCACATCAGTATGAAGTATTGCCCTAAATGGAATAAAAAAGATGCCATCGCGACAAATGTAACGCTATTTCAGTGCTTACTTCATGAATCAATTCACTAGCTTTGAACGATGCGTTTTGTAAAAACTTCCATTTTCTTTTGCACTATTCTCACGTTGAGTTCTTGCGCAGTTTTCAAAGGCAAAAAAGATTGTGATTGTCCACATTGGGGATCATCGAATTTACAGCCACAAACAGAATTGGCGGCAGCTGCTCTCCCAAATGAGTAAAGAACTTTTCTTAAAGAAAATGAGCTCATATATGCCTGAAGAAGCCATTGACTTGGTTTATTCTTGGCTAGGACCTCATAACATCCGATTAAAAATCACAAAGCCTAGACGCTCAAAACTTGGAGACTTCAGGGTAAAAGGGAAACAAGAGCCCGCAATTATTTCGGTGAACGGAAACCTTAATCCCTTTTCCTTTCTAATCACCTTAACCCACGAAATAGCGCACCTGAAAGATTTTAGTGAACGTAAGACTTTAAGAGAGGCGCATGGTCAAAACTGGAAACGGATTTATTCCAAACTACTCACAGAAGTCATTGAAACGGGGGCTTTCCCATCTGAATTGCACCCTGCTTTGCGCAAGCACATCAACAACCCTAAAGCTGCATCATGTTCTGACGCCACTCTTTTAGATGCTTTGAGACAATACGATGATGAACCAAAATCTAGATTAAAAGAATTACCTCTCGGAGCACATTTCTTACTATCGAATGGAATGAGGTTTGAGCGAGGTGAATTAAAGCGCACACGCTATAAATGCCAAGAGCTGAATTCTAAAAAATGGTATTTGGTGCATGGTGAGGCAGAGGTTATTAATGTAGAAATGAATTAAAAGCTAACCTTAGCTTCAAATTAGAAAGTGACTAGTGCGTTACTTTCGCTGCTTGATTAAGAAAAATATGAAAGACGTTTATTGTGTGATAATGGCGGGTGGAATTGGAAGTAGATTCTGGCCTATGAGTAGACAAAGCTCCCCAAAACAGTATTTAGATATCATGGGAACAGGATCATCATTGATCCAACTCACCTATGATCGATTAAAGGCGATTTCAACGCCAGATCAATTCATGATCGTCACTTCTGACGATTATGTCAACTTGACCAAAGAACATCTTACTGAACTCTCTGACGCGCAGATCCTAAGTGAGCCATCGCGCAAAAACACTGCGCCATGTATTGCTTATGCAGCGTATAAGTTGTACAAGAAAAACCCTGATGCTGTAATGGTGATTTCACCAGCAGATCACATCATCTTAAAAGAGAAAACCTTCATTGATACACTTAATGTAGCAATTGATCACGCTTATGAAAGCGAAAATCTCGTGACCATTGGTATCAAACCAAGTAGACCGGATTCTGGCTATGGCTATATTCAATTTCATCGCGATACGGATTATGAAAATGATCAGGTCAAAAAGGTAAAAACCTTTACGGAGAAACCGAGTGTTGAATTGGCACTTCAGTTTCTTCAGAGTGGTGATTTTTATTGGAATAGCGGAATGTTTGTTTGGAAAGTATCAGCCATTGTAAAGGCTTTTCAAGAAATGATGCCAGGGCTAGCTGAACTATTCAACGAGAAAATTGATGATTTCAATTCCGATGCAGAGGCTTCTGCCATTAAATCCATCTACGGTGAATGCCAAAACATTTCTATTGACTATGGTATCATGGAAAAAGCCGCTAATGTAGATGTCGTTTTAGGTGATTTTGGCTGGTCTGATCTTGGCACTTGGGGATCGCTTTATGAACAAATGGAGAAAGATGAAAAGTCAAATGTTCTGGTAAATGGTAATATTAAAATCTACGATACCAATCAGTCTATCATCATGCTTCCTAATGAAAAGCTGGCTGTAGTTCAGGGTTTGTCAAACTACATCGTGATTGATACAGATGATGTTTTGCTCATTTGCCAAAAAGAAGAAGAGCAAAAAATAAAGCAATTCGTTCAGGACTTGAAGGAAAGCAAACTGAACAAATTCATATAAAAAAAGCCAAGCTCATGATTTTGAACTTGGCCTCTTCTAACTCTTAATTATTCCTTAGCTTAAGCTTCCAATCATTTTTGATGGATCAACCCATTGATCAAATTCTTCTGCTGTAAGGTATCCTAAATTCACTGACTCTTCTTTCAGCGTGGTTCCATTTTCGTGGGCCGTTTTGGCGATTTTCGCAGCCTTTTCGTAACCAATCTTGGTGTTCAATGCTGTTACTAACATCAACGAATTATCAAGGTTTTGCTTGATCCGCGCATGGTTTGGCTCAATACCAACTGCACAATGCTCATCAAATGATTTACAAGCTTCCCCGATTAATCGAGCGCTCATCAGCACATTGAAAGCCATCATTGGTTTAAACACATTCAACTCAAAATGACCGTTTGAACCTCCTATACTCACAGCTACATCGTTGCCCATTACTTGAGCGCAAACCATTGTCAAGGCTTCTGCTTGGGTAGGGTTTACCTTTCCAGGCATGATACTCGATCCTGGTTCATTTGAAGGAATAATCAACTCACCAATTCCACAGCGAGGACCACTTGCCAACAAACGAACATCGTTCGCGATCTTCATCAAGCTTACAGCCATTTGCTTCAAAGCACCATGTGTTTCAACCAGTGCATCATGAGCAGCTAAAGCCTCAAATTTATTTTCAGCACTTCGAAAAGGGTGTCCTGTAAAACCTGCAATCTTTTCTGCTACCAAGTCAGAATATCCTTCTGGCGTATTGATTCCTGTTCCAACAGCCGTTCCGCCAAGCGCTATTTCAGAAAGGTGATCCAATGTGTTTCTTAATGCCTTCAGACCATGATTCAATTGTGAAACATATCCTGAAAGTTCTTGTCCAACAGTGAGTGGCGTTGCATCCATTAGGTGAGTACGTCCAATCTTAACGATATTCATGAATTCTTTTGACTTCTTTTCCAACGTATCGCGCAGTTGCTCTACCCCGGGAATGGTTGTTTCAACCACCATTTTATAGGATGCTATGTGCATTCCTGTAGGATATGTATCGTTTGAGCTTTGACTCTTGTTGACATCATCATTTGGGTGAATCGTTGAATGCCCTTCTCCCAATTTCCCACCAACAATCACATGGGCTCTATTGGAAACCACCTCGTTTACATTCATGTTTGATTGTGTTCCTGAACCGGTTTGCCAAATCACCAACGGAAACTGATCATTCAGCTTTCCTTCAAGAATTTCATCACATACCTTGGAGATCAAATCGCGCTTTTCTACTGCCAAAACTCCCAATTCACAATTGGCATGAGCCGCTGCTTTCTTCAAGTAAGCAAAGCCTTGCACCACTTCTAGCGGCATGCTTGCCTCGGGGCCAATTTTAAAATTATTTCTTGAGCGTTCGGTTTGAGCTCCCCAATACTTATCTGCGGGCACTTTTACTTCGCCCATCGTGTCTTTTTCAATTCTATAATCCATATGATGTTGATTTTAAACGATTCACGGTTATTGATGAAATCTTTGTTTTTATTTCTTTCGAATAAATTAGACCTATGCTTTATATTCGCTGCCAAATGTAAAATGCCATGGGCGAATATATTGGCTTCTTTATTTTTCTTTTCTTCTTTTTGATGGCTTTTTGGATCCTTATCTTTTTGGTTGGATTCTTAGGTTATTGGTCTGTGATGGGCGGCTTAAACAGCTTAATGCCTGGACTTTTCAATAAAAAAGAAGAAGAAACAACGGAAGAAGGGTAACACATCTTCTTTATTGTTTGCCTTCTTCGGTCAGCTTACCAGCGCTCCACATTAAGAAGGCTTCAAGAAATCTATCTAAATCTCCGTTTAATACTGAGTCGGCATCCGATGTCTCAGCTCCGGTGCGTACATCTTTCACCATTTTGTATGGATGTAAAACGTAGTTTCTGATTTGGCTTCCCCACTCTATTTTCATCTTATTGGCTTCAATCTCTGCCTGCTTCGCACGCTTAGCTTCCAATTCCATTTCATATAAACGAGATTTCAATAATTGAATGGCCTTTTCTCGGTTTTGATGCTGAGATCGTGACTCTGTGTTCTCAATAATAATTCCAGATGGTCTGTGCTTTAAACGCACGCCCGTTTCAACCTTGTTTACGTTCTGTCCACCTGCTCCACCCGACCTAAATGTATCCCAATCAATATCAGATGCATTCACTTCAATCTCAATGCTGTCATCAACCAAAGGATAAACATAAACGGAAACAAACGAAGTATGCCGCTTGGCATTAGAATCAAAAGGTGAAATACGCACCAAACGATGCACACCGTTCTCTCCTTTTAAATATCCGAAGGCAAACTCACCCGTAAATTGAAGGGTCACGGTTTTCACTCCCGCTACATCACCTTCTTGATAGTTGAGCTCTGAGATTTTATAACCATTTTTTTCGCCCCACATCATGTACATACGCATGAGCATTGAAGCCCAGTCACAACTTTCAGTGCCGCCAGCGCCAGCCGTAATTTGCAAGACAGCCTCTAAACTATCTTCTTCAGCACCTAAGAGATTCTTCATTTCCAAATCTTCCAAGAGCTTCTTTAACTTCTCATATTGAGCATCTACCTCAGACTGCTCCGCCTCTCCTTCTTTCAGAAATTCGAAAAAAACCTTCAAGTCTTCTTGAGCTAGAACCAATGCATCAAAAGATTTTGTCCAAACCTTCTTTTTGTTGATTTGCTTCAATACGAGTTCTGCCGCTTTTGGGTCATCCCAAAACCCAGGATCTTGAGTTTGTTGCTCTTCATCCTCAATTTGAGCGCGCTTGTGGTCGATATCCAAATAAGATTTCAGCGATTTCAAACGCTCATCCACCTCTTTGATATCATCTATCGTTGTCATATGGCAAATGTACTTTTTGGCTTCGACTTTCTGCTTTGCCTACTGCCTCTATTCTTAGTAAATTAGGACTCAAGGTTTTTCATTTAACGCTTCAGAAAGTTCTCGTTTAAAATCACCGAATTGATAGCCTTTCTGCATAAGGTAATTTACCACCTTCTGCTTTTTACTCATCGACTTCTCGCCTTTCAAGAGACCGAGTTTCTTTTGAATTAAATGCTTTATGGTCTGCTGATATTCATCTTCATCGATCTCCGTGAGAGCCGTTTGAATCAATCTGCTGTGTATTTGTTTGGACTGAAGCTCATACCTGATTTTTATCTTCCCCCATCTTTTGGTTCGGAAATAACCTCGAGCAAAACTTCGAGCATAGCGCTCTTCATTGAGCAGGTCTTCATCCATCATTTGCATCATGACCTGATCTACTTCGTTTTTCCAAAGTCCAAGGCCATATAATTTATCCTTTACCTCTTTATGGCAACGATCTCGATAGTTGCAAAAGGTTCTAACCTTGATGATGGCTTCGTCAACGGATATCTTCTTTTGAGGAAAGGACACAAAGCGAAGTTATGTATCGTAAGAAATAATTGGCTGAAGCTTTCATTAAAAAAAGCCCCGCTAATGCGAGGCCTTTTTTTTAGAATAGTATCTCTTTTCCTTCCTTATCTAAAAACTCATAATCGAGCATCGTAAGGGCGTTCTTAGCTTCCACTGGAACCCAACGCTTATAGCTTTTAAACCAATTACGCTGATAGCCATACATGTTCTTTTTAAGGTATGCGGCTACAAAAGGATGGGCAGCCAACGTAATGACAGCATCTTTATGCTCCTCAAACAAGGCTTTCAAATTCATTTCAATCTCATCAATGATTGTAATGGCTGCTTGAACCTCACCTGTACCATGACAAGTTGGACAAACCTCAGCCGTTTTAATAGCCATTTCAGGACGCACACGTTGTCGCGTGATCTCAACTAGACCAAATCTGCTTACTGGAAGCACTTGATGCTTGGCACGGTCAGCACTCATGAACTCACGTAATTTGTTCAAGAGGTTTTTTCGGTTTTCAGAACTTCGCATATCGATAAAATCGATAACAACAAGCCCACCCATATCTCTTAAACGCAATTGACGCGCAACTTCTTCTGCCGCTTCAATATTCACCTTAATGGCGCTCGACTCTTGGTTGGCTTCGCCTTTGGCAGTATTCCCGCTGTTCACGTCAATAACGTGCATGGCTTCAGTATGCTCAATGACCAAGTATGCACCAGTTTTCATGGTAACATGTTTACCGAAAAGACTTTTAATCTGCTTTTCGATTCCAAAATGCTCCATAATGTCCGTTTTGGCCTTATGGAGTTTTACAATCTTTTCACTCTCGGGAGAGATGGTTTTTAAGTAATTACAGATATCACTATGTAAAACAGCATCGTCTGTAACAATTTGATTGAACGAAGGACTCAACAAATCGCGCAAAAGCACATTTGTTCTGTCGATTTCGCTCAAGACTTTCTTAGGAGGTTTGGATGAGGTGAAACTTTGAAATGCCTCTTCCCAACGTTGCGTAAGATTACGCAAATCAGCATCTAGCTCGGCTACCTTTTGCCCTTCAGCAACAGTGCGAACAATTACCCCACAATTCTTGGGTTTGATACTTGATATCAACCTCCTGAGACGGTCGCGCTCTTCACGCTTCTTGATCTTCTGAGAAACAGAAATTTTATCTCCAAAAGGAACCAACACTACAAACCTTCCAGCAATACTGATCTCGCAAGTTAAGCGAGGTCCTTTTGTGGATATAGGTTCTTTAGCAATTTGAACTAGCATATAGCGATTAGGCTTTACAACCTGATCCATCTTGCCGTTCTTGTCAATGTCCGCTTCAAGCGTGAAATCCGTTAGATCTCCATTCTTTCGCTTGCCGGTTATTCCTTCAGAAATATACTTCTGTAACGATGAGGCCTGAGGGCCTAAATCGTGGTAGTGTAGGAACGCATCTTTCTCGTATCCTACATCAACAAAGGCCGCATTTAATCCTGGTACAATTCTCTTAATTCTACCTAAAAATAAATCACCAACGTTAAAACCTTTATCAAGTTTTTCGTTGTGATATTCAACTAAGCCTTTATCCTCTAGAAGAGCAATATTTACTTCACCATCCCCGGAGCGAATGATCAATTCTTTGCTTTTATCACTCACTTTAAAATATTTTAAATTATACCGGGGTCACAAATGTGAAGGAGAAATTACTTCTTCTTCTTGTGACGATTCTTTCTTAAGCGCTTCTTACGCTTGTGTGTCGCCATCTTATGTCTCTTTCTTTTCTTACCGCTTGGCATAATATTATGGTATTTGATTCAACATTATTTGAGCCTCATTCCTGAGCTCTTCATTATCTTTTTCACTATCTAAAAACGCTTCAAAGTGAGCTTTTGCCTCTGCAGAACGAGCTAAATTAAACTTAGCAAGACCAAGCCAATAATTCGATTCTGCAAATTCTGCATCTATGCTTTGAACTTTTTCAAAACGTTCAACAACTTTCTCCCACTGCCCTGTTTGAGCTGAAAACCTTCCCAAATTGAGCTGCGCTCTGAAATTAGAAGGATTCTCCTCTGCAATCTGTCTTAAAAACAGAATTCCTTGCATCGGTGCTTCACTGCCAATCATGGCCAGTGCTGAATCAATTTGATTCTCTACCGAGGGCGGTTCATTATTCTCCGACATTTCTTCAGCCGAAGTCAACATACCTCCCGAGTGCCGAGGGGCAAAAAATAAAAGAACGATCAACACTAATGTCGCTCCTACAGTTATGTAGTGTTGCTTTTTCAAGCTATTAAACGACTTTCAATTACTTCACCTTCACATTCTTCTTCACCTTGTCAACAAATGTCTTTGCTGGCTTGAATGAAGGAATATTGTGTGCCGGGATAATTATGGTAGTGTTCTTAGAAATATTTCTTCCTGTCTTTTCAGCTCTCTCTTTTACGATAAAACTTCCAAAACCTCTCAGGTAAACATTCTCACCACGTGCAAGAGAATTCTTCACACTATTCATAAAAGCCTCTACCGTAGTTAAAACTTCCATCTTGTCTACACCTGTCTTATCCGCAATCTCCGATACAATTTCAGCCTTCGTCATTTTTATTCCTAATTATAAACTTTTGATATTCAGTGAATTTACCTATTTCTAAAAACGGGCTGCAAAGATAGAATCATTTTAATACTCCGAAAGCCATTCGAAAAGTATTTTCGCTGAATGATTGAAGTAATGCGCAATGAGCTTAGCAAATGGTATCAGAAGCATAAGCGCACCCTTCCTTGGCGATCAGAGCCCCAACCATATTTTGTTTGGCTATCTGAAATAATACTCCAACAAACTCGTGTAGAACAAGGCCTTTCATATTTCAACAAATTTGCCGAAGCTTATCCGAACATTGAAGGTTTAGCAAAAGCTGACCTTGATGAAGTGCTGAAATTGTGGCAAGGATTAGGCTACTACAGCCGAGCTCGCAATCTGCATTTTGCCGCAAACCAAGTGATGAATGAATTTGAAGGCAAGTTTCCTTCTACCTATGATGACATTCTAAAATTAAAAGGAGTGGGCTCCTACACGGCCGCTGCCATTTCTTCCATCGCATATAATCAGCCTCATGCGGTTGTTGACGGCAACGTAATTCGAGTAATTACGAGGTTATTTGGAATTTCTGAGTCCGTCAACCAAAGCGCTACATTAAAGAAAATTCAAGCGTTGGCTGACGAACTGCTGAATGAATTGAATCCTTCAGAACACAATCAGGCAATGATGGAATTTGGAGCGCTGCAGTGCGTTCCTAAAAATCCAAATTGTGAAGTTTGTCCGTTAGCAATAGTGTGCCTTGCAAGAGCAAATGGAACTGTTTCCGGCATTCCATTGAAAGACAAAAAAATTAAGAGAAGAGCTCGATACTTTCACTACATCATCGCAATAAACAACGGTAAAGTCATCATTTCTCAAAGAGGAACGAACGATATTTGGGGAGGACTGTTTGAATTCCCCTTAATTGAAAATGATTCAGTTGATTTTCTAACTCCATCTCAGCTCGAATCTTCCTTCCCCATTTCCATCAAATCACTTCTAAAAGTCCATTCTGAAAAAAAACATGTGTTGAGTCACCAAGACATCCACGCCAATTTTTATCATTTAGAAATTGATAATGTTAATGATGAAAAATTAAATCTTGTTGCGTTGAGCGATCTTCATACGTTTGCCTTACCGAGATTAATTGATCGATATCTTGAAAATCATGACTTGATTTCAGGTGAAAACAGGCATTAATTTTTAAGTTTGTTTAAATAGAAGAAACGATATGGCTGGAAGTGTAAACAAAGTAATTCTGATTGGAAATTTAGGAGCAGATCCTGAAATTAGAAGTTTAACTAGCGGAGCAAAAGTTGCACGCATTAGAATTGCAACCTCGGAAACATACACCAACAAAGAAGGTGAGCGCATTACAAACACAGAATGGCATTCTGTGAATCTTTGGAGAGGTTTGGCAGATATCTCTGAGAAATATTTGACAAAAGGAAGCTCGGTTTATATTGAAGGTAGGCTTCGAACCAGAAGCTATGATGATAAAGATGGCGTTACTCGTTATGTCACAGAAATAGAAGGTGATAACATGACCATGTTGGGTAGCAGAGGCGATTCAAACAATTCTGGAGGTTCCTCTAGTAACCAAAATGATCAAAGCGCTCCTGAGCCAAAAGCAAAGAAAGCTCAGCCGAAAGCTGCAGAAGCAAATGAAGATGAAGACGATCTTCCATTCTAATTAAAAACCATTCCATTGGACCCTGGCGAACCGCATTCGAGTATTTATTTAGACCTTCTTCTTCCATGGAACTTTAATGTTCTTATCGGCATATTTATAATGCTGATTCTTCTCTTACTTTCCGCGTTGATTAGCGGTTCTGAAGTGGCATATTATTCACTTTCACCCCAGGATAAAAAAACACTAGAAGAAGACACATCAAAGTCATCTCAGCGTGTTTTAGAGCTTTTTAAAAAGCCGAAAACACTCTTAGCTACTATTCTCATAGGTAATAACCTGGTGAACGTGGCGATCATTATTCTGTCTTCGCTTCTGATGAAAATGTTGTTCAATTTCGAGGGAAGTGAATTACTTGGCTTTATCATTCAAGTGGTCGCAGTAACGCTAATCATCTTAATGGTTGGTGAGATTTCTCCGAAAGTTTATGCTACTAAAAACGCAATGCGATTGGCGCTAATCATGGGCAGTGCATTGACTTTTATGAGTAAACTATTTTATCCTCTTGCACGGGTATTGGTCGTAGGAACTCGAAAAATAGATCAACGCGCCAAGGAGCAAAATGATTCTGGTAATTTTATTACAGCCGATGAGCTCAACCATGCGCTAGAACTCACTACAGATAATACAACAGGTGCTGACGAAAAACGTATTTTGAGCGGGATCGTAAAATTTGGATCAACGGAAGTAAGACAAGTAATGACCCCTAGAATTGACGTTATTTGTTTTGATACGAAAACCACCTACAAACAACTTCAAACCGAGATCGTTGAACATGGTTTTTCTAGAATTCCAATTTTCGAAGATTCATTTGATAATGTAGTGGGTATACTTTACGTCAAAGATTTACTCAACCACCTGCATGCGCCTGATGATTTTGATTGGAAACCTCTATTAAGAAATCCTTCGTTCGTAACTGAAAACAAAAAACTAGATGATCTGCTTCGAGAATTTCAAGACGACAAAAATCATATGGCTGTGGTTGTCGATGAATATGGTGGCAGTTCAGGAGTAATATCACTTGAAGATATCATTGAAGAAATAGTAGGCGAAATAAGCGATGAGTTTGATGATGAAGAATTGATTTACACAAAGATTGACGAGAACAATTATGTTTTCGAGGGAAAAGCAGCCTTGATTGATGTGTATCGCGTGTTAGACATCACAGGTGAAAAATTCGAAGCTGCAAAAGGTGATAGTGATAGTTTGGCCGGTTTTATCTTGGAATTAACAGGAAAGATTCCTCAAAAAAATGAGCGTATTAGATTTGAGCATTACCTGTTTACCATTGAAGCTGCGGACAAGAGGCGAGTAAAACGCGTTAAGGTTACCATTCAGGAGGAAAGCAAATGAAATGGACCTTCCCTCTTATAATGTTGTGCTTGATGCTTTCGTCATGCGATGAGGACTTCGCACCCAAGCCGAAGGCATATGCCCGCATTGATTTACCAGAGCCTATATATCAACAAACCGAAGGAGAAAATTGGAATTGCCCGTATTCGTTCGAATTCTCAACGCAAAGTTTTATAACCCTAGAACCGAGGTATCAGGACAGCACTTGCTGGTATAATTTGTATTATCCAAAATATAGGGCAACCGTGCACTTAACATATTCGGACATTAACGACAATTTGACTAAGCACATCGAGGAAAGCAGAAAACTGGCCATGAACCATATTGGAAAGGCTTCGCAAATTCAAGAAATTCTCATAGAAAACGATCGAGATCGTGTTTATGGACTGGTATATGATTTTGCTGGAGAAACTGCTTCTGATATGCAGTTTTTTTTGACCGACAGCAACGCTCATTTTTTGAGAGGAGCACTCTATTTCAATGTTTCCCCAAATAAGGACAGCTTAGCGCCTGTAATCTCCTATATAAAGAAAGACATTCAGCATCTAGTTGGAAGTCTTAGCTGGCAGCAAAGCGATAGCTAGCCGAGTGTATAAACTTAACATGCGTTAGTAATACGATCAGGGCAAACACTTGGTGGATTACACCCATGTAAATCGGCACTTCCATCAAAAGCGTTGCCACTCCCAAACCAAACTGAGTATAAACAGTCAATGTTGCCAACCTAGCGCTTTTCTGAAGATTACCGCTCCACTGAGAGCTGCGATAAAAAATCCAAGTTGAATATGCAACTACAATAAGTCCCAATGTTCTATGTATGAACTGAACTCCTGATCGACCGTTAATAAAATTCTGTAGGAAGGGTTCTAAGGCGGTCGCAGCTGGAGCAATAATATCACCATCCATTAATGGCCACGTATTGTGCATCCATCCTGCTCGCAGTCCAGCCACAAAAGCACCATAAACTATTTGAAGAAATAGAAGCCCCGTCATTAGGAGTACTGTTTTTCGAAATGGAGAAACCAATGTCTTCTCTTCTTGAAGATTCTTGTAACGAAGAGCGACCCAATAAATATAACTGCAAGCGATGAAGGCTGTGGACAAATGTGCTGCCAATCTAAAATGACTCACGCGAGGAACATCTACCAATCCGCTTTTTACCATAAACCAACCCAAAAATGCCTGAAATGCGCCTAATCCCAGGATGATAAAAAAGTTCTTATACATTGATCTTGGGATCCATTTCTTAGCAAGAAAAAAGATGAAGGGGAAAATAAAGACCAATCCAATCAGCCTTCCAAACATGCGATGGATGTATTCCCACCAGTAAATAGACTTGAACTCCTCTACCTCAAAATGAGCATGCACTTCTTTATATTCTGGTGACTGCTGATATTTTGCAAACTCAGCGACCCAAGCTTCCTGAGACGTTGGTGGTAAGGAACCTGAAAAACTCCAATGGGTCATTGAAAGGCCTGAATGCGTGAGCCTCGTAACTCCGCCTATCACAACCATTGCAAGAACCATTGTGATGCCCAAATACAACCAATAGATAACTAATTTCTTAGGTGCGAATTGCTCTTCCATTCAATAGAATTTTATAGATATAACAAGGTTATAGTGAAATTGCTCAGAAAATAAAACGCAAAGCGTCAAATACATTTGGAAACTTAAATGTACCCTCCTCATGCTGAGTGCTTTTATCTTTTCGTCTTTGGATGTTTTTTTCAGCTATCGCCAAAATTTCCTCTGAATTCATCTCAGCAAGATCAACTTGAGCTGAAGATTTTGAGGACAATGAAAGATCATTCTCAGAGCGCGTGGCTGATAATAACAGCAGCACGAAAGACGCAACGAAAATAAATTTTGAGAATGGTGTTTTCATTTCAATTACGAATGTAGTTTTTTTCTAAAAGAATACGCATAAAAAGCTGAGCTAGAGCGAATCTCAAGTTATCTTTGGCCGCTCTATGGAGCAGGACAAACAAATCGGAACCACTGAAGAAGCGGAAATGTCATTTCTCGATCATCTCGAGATACTCAGATGGCATTTAATAAGGTCAGTCACAGTAATTATGCTTGCATCAATTGGCGCCTTCGTTTTTAAAGGCTTCATCTTTGACGTAATCATCTTTGGCCCAAAACAGCCTGATTTTATTACCTATCAATTCCTGTGTTCCTTCTCCAAAACGATGAGTGAATTGGTTCCGGCCATGTTTCCAAATGATGCTATTTGTATAGGTCAAAACTTACCAAACTTGGTAAACTTGACCATGGCAGGGCAATTTTCGGCTCACATTATAACATCCCTTGTCGCTGGAGTCATCATTGCCTTTCCATACATCTTGTGGGAGGTATGGCGTTTTATCAAGCCAGGCCTTCAAAATAAGGAACGAAACATGGCTCGAGGCTTTGTTGCCTCTGCCTCATTTCTATTTTTCTGTGGAGTCGCTTTTGGATACTTCGTCATTTCTCCTCTATCGATAAACTTCTTTTTAAATTATCAAGTAAGTGATGAGGTATTAAACAGCCCAACACTTTCAACGTACATATCCCTCATAACCTCGGTAGTGATCGCGTGTGGCGCAGTGTTTGAATTACCTATAGTTGTCTATTTTCTTACAAAAGCAGGACTATTGACACCTCAAATTTTAAAAGCATTTAGAAGACACGCAATGGTAGGCGCGTTATTACTTTCGGCCGTAATCACACCACCAGATGTATTCAGTCAAATTTTGGTTTCTATTCCTATCATGATTCTTTATGAACTTAGTATTAGAATATCGCGTATTGTGACCAAGAAAGATGCTGCTTAAACTTGCATAGACTAAACCTTATTCCATTGAAATTTTCACCGATTTCTAATCTTAGAATTGGACTCATCACATTGCTTTTTTGTGCACTTGGGCAAGTTGCTCTTGCGCAAAAAACAATAGTCACTGGCAAGGTGATAGATGCGGAGACAGAAGAACCATTGCCCTACGTAAACGTGTTTTTTAAAGGAAGTAAGATTGGAACTACCAGTGACATTAATGGGTATTACCGCATAGAAACATACTACGCCACTGATTCACTTCAGGCTTCTATGATAGGCTTCCGAACACTGTCCAAAAAAGTGAAGAGAGACTTGGCGCAAGTAATAGATTTTGAATTATCAATATCAGGAATTAGTCTAGGCGAGGTAACTATTGTCGGAGACAAAAAAGAGAAAGATCCAGCGGTTGAAATCATGAAAAAAGTGGTTCGCAATAAATCTGCGAACAATAAGGAAAAGTTAGAGGCGTATGAATATTCGGTCTACAATAAGATTGAATTTGACATGAATAATATTGACGAATCCTTCACCAATCGAAGAGTGATGAAGCCCTTTCAATTCGTCTTTGAAAACATAGATTCAACATCAGAGGAAAAACCATTCTTACCTATTTTTTTGACAGAATCTGTATCCCGGTATTACTTTGTAAAAAACCCAAAAAGCAGCAAAGAAATAATTGAAGCCACGAAGGTCGCAGGGGTTAAAAATGAAAGTGTTAGTCAATTTTTAGGCGACATGTATCAAAGTACAAATGTCTATGAAAACTACATTTCAGCATTTGGGAAAAGCTTTGTGAGTCCACTTGCAGACTTAGGAATGCTTAGCTACAAATACTACTTATTAGATAGTGCTGTACTTGATTCAAAATACAAGTGCTTTAAAATCGCTTTCATTCCACGCAGAAAAGGAGAATTGACTTTTGAAGGAGAAATGTGGGTACACGATACCACATTCGCTGTAAAGCAGATAGAGGCTACCATAGGCCAAGACGCAAATATCAACTGGATTTCAGGGTTTAAAGTCTATCACGAATATGACCAAGTTGAACCAGAAGTTTGGATGCTTACCAAGGAACAAGTTGTAGTGGATTTTGCGGTTGCTGAGAAATCCGTTGGCTTTTATGGGCGGAAAAAGACTGTCTATTCTGATTTTAAAATTAATGAGCCCAAAGATCTATCCTTCTTTAATCCTTTCACCAATATTGAGGTTGGAGAAGGAGTCAACGACTATGATCAAGAATATTGGGATTTAAAACGGCCTGACTCCTTGAGCGCTTCTGAATCCAGTGTATATAAAATGGTGGATACGATTCAAAATATCCCTGCTTTTAGGACTTACGTAGACATTATTACACTGTTTGTGACTGGATATAAAGAATACAAGTACATAGACCTTGGTCCCTACTTTACATTCATAAGCTTTAATCAAATTGAAGGGTTGCGTCTGCGTGCCGGAGGAAAAACCAACGCAGGTTTCAGCACAAAAATTGAATTTAGCGGCTATGCTGCCTATGGTTTAAAAGATCAACGCTTAAAATATAAGATTGGGTCACGCATTTTCCTTTCAAAGCAGCCTAGGCAAATACTCAGTTTAAATCATGTAAAAGACCTAGAGCAATTGGGTCAAAGCGCTAATGCATGGCAAACTGATAACATTCTAACTTCAGTATTCAGAAGAACACCCAACAACCAACTTAATGCATTTGAAGAATATAAAGTGGGCTATGAAATAGAGTTCTTTCCAGGCTTAAGTTCCAGTATACATTTCAATAGACGAGACTTATGGTCGGTTGGATCTATACCATTTGAGAAGTATGATAATGACGGAAATCTACAAAATGTTAATCGAATTAGCACATCAGAAGTTAGGTTTAGTACACGGATTGCCATCGATGAAAAGTTCATAAATGGTGAATTAGATCGCATCAGTCTTGGAACCAAGTATCCCATAATCAGAGCTGATGCGGCCTTTGGCATCAAGGGGTTTTTAGGTGGTGATTATGAATACCAAAAAGCTTCAATTACTATTCAAGACCGCATTGCTTTCAATCCGCTAGGACAGAGTGATTTTACATTAGAATTTGGTAGAATATGGGGTAGACTTCCTTTTCCACTTTTGCAGTTGTACCCTGGCAACGAAACTTATTTTTATGATGCTTACGCGTTCAATTTGATGAATTTCTACGAATTCATTGGTGATCAATGGGCTAGTCTTTTTTGGGTCCATCATTTTAACGGGCTTCTATTCAATAAAGTCCCCGTTTTCAGGAAACTCAAGTGGAGAGAAGTAGCATCTTTAAGAGCTGCCGTTGGCTCCTTTTCAAATAAGCACGCTTCTGAATTAGAATTACCGCAAGGACTTTTCACTCTAAACAAGCCCTATGCAGAGGTTGGAGTTGGAATTGAAAATATTTTAAAGATTTTTAGGGTTGATGCTCTTTGGAGATTATCATATTTGAACAATCCTGACGTTGTGCCTTTTGGTGTGCGAGTAACCTTTCAAATCGAATTTTAATTTCATGAAATTAAGCGCAGAAAATCTAGTAAAGAAATACAAAAGCCGCACTGTGGTTAAAGGTGTTTCCGTTGAAGTAGAGCAAGGAGAAATAGTTGGCCTCCTAGGTCCAAATGGAGCTGGAAAAACTACTTCATTCTATATGATAGTTGGGTTGATTAAACCAAACGAAGGACACATTTACCTTGATGGAAAAGACATCACAAGTTTACCAATGTATAAGCGGGCCCAACAAGGCGTAGGTTATCTACCTCAAGAAGCTTCAATTTTTAGAAAACTGAGCGTTGAAGACAACTTGAAGGCTGTACTAGAAATGCGGAAGGGAATGTCTAAAGCTGATCAAAAAGAAAAGCTAGAATCATTATTGGATGAATTTGGATTACAGCGTGTTCGCAAAAACCGAGGCGACTTGCTTTCTGGTGGTGAACGGAGAAGAACCGAAATAGCGCGAGCGCTTGCCTCTGATCCAAAATTCATCTTACTTGACGAACCTTTTGCTGGAGTTGATCCGATTGCTGTTGAAGACATTCAATCTATTGTAGCGACACTGAAGGATAAGAATATCGGAATACTTATTACAGACCATAACGTTCAAGAAACGCTTTCCATTACGGATCGGGCTTATCTTCTCTTTGAGGGAAATATACTCAAAGCAGGCTCGGCTGAAGATCTTGCAAATGATGAACAGGTAAAACAGGTTTACCTAGGGCAAAACTTCGAACTAAAAAAATCCGTTATAAAAAAGGGTAATAGCGATCAGGCTTCAACCAACTCAAAAGAGTAGGATTCCATAATCATGTTGCACAATAATTTGCGACACGCCTGATCAACCTTCTCTTTGGCAACTTCAGCATTTGGAGCCTCCACATGCAACTGGATATGCTTCCCAATTCTTGCATTTTGAATTTCATTCAAACCAAGGTTAACCATGGTAGCAGAAACCGCTTTCCCCTGTGGATCCAAGAGATTGTCATGCGGCATTACATCTATTTCAGCTTTAAACTTCATCTGATTGTGCTCTTTCTTTTGATTGCCAAAAGTGGCATAAATCAATGAAAGGATGAAATATCCGATCATTATTATTGGAATTATTAAATAATCAATGAGACCGTAGCCTCCTAAATAGGGAATCACAAAAATGAGATAGGCGATAGCCAGCCAAATAATGATTCCATAACTCCATTTATTTTTACCCCAACTTAACCTCTTAAATTTCAAAGACAACATGGGAATGCGACTCACCATAAGCGCAGCTAAAATCACTGATAACACTTGATAAAAGAGGGTGTTAAACATCATTTTAACGATAAGTATATCACTTGGATCCCACCTTCTAGCCTCTCCTAAAATTGCAATAAACTGGTTAGATAGAGGATGATAAAAATTCAGGTGATATTGCATTTCCAGAATAATCGGAATTCCAAAAACGAACATGCTCATCGCGGGTATTGGCATTCCCAAAAAGTGATCGGTGTGCCCAGAATCAAGATTATATCTAGCTAATCTTAACGCACCAGCCAAAGGCACCAACCCGGCAATTGCTGCATTTAAAAAAACCGGGATAGGCCAAGAAGCTACATCCACAAAATAATAACCCTGGGTAATAATGATCATCTGAAACAACATAAACCCGGGTACCACTCCAAATGTGACAAGGTCCGCTAAACTATCTAACTGCTTACCCATTTCTCCTTCAGCATGCAACAGCCTAGCAGCAAATCCATCTAGAAAATCTAGGATCAAAGCAACGGCTACGCATAATACAGCACTAACCATTTGTTCCCTGGCAATAAAGACCAATGCTAGTAATCCCATAAAGAGATTACCTAAGGTCAATAGATTTGGGATAAACTTTACTATTTGTTTCATCAAGCCAAAGATATTTCTTTACACAACCAAGCTGCACAATTTATCAGACCAAGATCAGTTATAGCCCCAACCAACGGCCATTTTAACTCGTACATTTGTTAGTTAAGCTATGAGAAAAGCACTATTTCTTTTTCTGTCACTGGTTATACTTGGTCAATGGGCTTTTGCTCAAGCACCAAAGTATAGCAATGAATTTTTAAGCATTGGAGTCGGTGCTAGGGGTTTGGCTATGAGCAAAGCCCAAGTTGCTTCAATCAATGATGTTACTGCGGCCTATTGGAATCCAGCTGGATTGGTTGGATTAAATTCAGACTTACAGGTAGCTGGGCAGCATGCAGAATACTTTGCAGGAATTGCCAATTACGACTACATCGGATTAGCCAGTAAAATTGACAGCTCGAGTGCATTAGGATTTAGTTTCATTCGTTTTGGTGTAGATGACATTCCCAACACTACTGACTTGATTGACCAAAACGGTCGAGTAAACTACGACCGGATAACCTCTTTTTCAGCCGCTGATTATGCCTTTTTAGTCTCCTATGCCAAACAAATGGGTGTGAAAGGACTTTCTCTTGGTGGAAACGCAAAAATCATCTATCGGCAAATTGGAGATATGGCCAAGGCTTGGGGTTTCGGATTGGACGTTGGAGCTCAATATAAAAGAGGTAATTGGCAGTTTGGAGCTACTGGAAGAGACATCACTTCAACATTTAATAGTTGGAGTTTTGATTTGACTGAAAGAACGATAGAAGTATTTGAAAGCACAGGAAATGAAATTCCTCAAAATGGTCTTGAAATTACATTACCTAAACTTAGCCTAGGCGCAGCGCGTTCCTTCAATATCAAAGACCGCGTTGGAATATTGGTTGAATTAAATGCTGATATCACTACTGATGGTAAAAGAAATGTTTTGGTGAGTGGCGATCCTTTTAGTGTAGACCCTAATTTGGGTATTGAGATTGACTATATGGGTATTTTCTTCCTCAGAGGAGGATTTGGAAATGTGCAGAGAATCAAAGCTGAAATTGGCAACTATAATGAATACACTTTTCAGCCAAATATTGGAATTGGAGTAAATATTAAAGAAACCTTGAGCATCGACTATGCGTTAACAGATATAGGAGACCAAAGTGTTGCGCTCTATTCAAATGTCTTTAGTCTTCGTCTTGCTATAAATAAAAAATCAGGGTGAAAAATCCAATAGCTTCGGTCATTGGCGTCTTCATGACGCTGGTTTCACTAGCACAGCCTTTTGCTAATGACTGGATAGATTATAGCCCAAACAAGACATATCTCAAATTCAAGGTTGCTCAAAATGGTATTTATAAAATTGAGCATGCTACTTTAAATTTTGCGCTCCAGTCAATTGGTCAAAACCTTGCCTCAATCGACCCACGAAGCATTCAAGTGTTTGGGAGAGGCGAAGAACAATACATACATATAGAAGGAGAGAATGACGGTGTTTTTAACACCAACGACTTCATTGAAGTGTACGCACAAAAAAATGATGGCTGGTTAGATGAGTCCATGTATCCTTCTGCAAGTGAACATACAAACCCTTTTTACAGTCTATATAATGATACCGCAACCTATTTTATTACGTGGCATACAGATGCGACTCAATCTCCTTTTAGGTATGAAAACGTAGCCTACACCACTCCAGTTTCTACCCCGATAAGTTATGTTCTTTATGACGTTGTTAAATTCTATACAAATACTTATCAATTAGGCAAAGACCTTGGCTCAGGAGTTTCAAAGGTTCCCTATCATGGTGGTAAGGGATGGATGAGTGGAAACTTTGGTTATAACAATGGAAGCACTCCAAACCTCTCCTCCGCGGTGTTTAGCACACCTTCGGTATTTAGTGGCGCTGGAGCTCCAAATGCGACTGTGGAAGTAGCACTATCAGGAATAAATATTGGTGCGAGTACAACAGGAAGCGCACATCATGTTCAAGTGCAATTCACGCCCAGCGGAGGCAGCATGAGTGTGCTGTCGGATGTTCTTTACCCTTCGTTTGACTATGTGAGAGATGCGTCAACCATTAATGCAAGTAACATGAATAGCTCAACTTCCATTAAGCTTGCTTGCTCAGAGTCAATTTCATTGCTCACTACAACCTCTGACTATTCTTCTTGCGCGTATGTTGCACTTACCTATCCAAGGTCATTAAACTTTAATGATGATAGTGAGTTCAAATTCACGATGCCATCGAATTTCTCGAGCTTGTTTTTTAATGCCTCCAATTTCACAAATAACACCACCACGCATCTTATAGACCTAGGCGATCATAAACGTTATGAAGTCGATCACAACAGTTCTAATGGAAGTGTCAGGACAAATATTCAACCTGGTGCAGAACGTGAGATGTAATTATGCTCTGAGAACGAAAAAGTAAGTGTTGGACCCTCAGATTTAATGGCTGTTGGCAATCAAGGTGCGTTTTTAAACCCCTTTGATCTTGGAACAGACAGTGCCTACGTAATAATATCACATTCTAAATTACGCACTCAATCTCAGCAATATGCTAACTACAGAAGTAGCACCCAAAATGTGGTTTTGATAGACATTGAAGACTTGTATGACCAGTTTGCTTTTGGGGTACGCAAGCACCCATTATCGATTAAAAACTTTATGGATTTCGCCATTTCCAATTGGCTTTCACCACCAAAATATTTATTCATAATTGGAAAATCTATTGAAGAACAGTCGATGAGAAAAAACGCAACTTATGCTGCAAATTCTCTTGTTCCGTGCATGGGCAATCCAGTTTCTGACGCACTACTAACCTCTGGGTTAAATGGCGAGAAGTTTTATGTTCCAGCAGTTCCAACGGGAAGGTTAGCTGCGGACAATACAGCTAAAGTGACGACATATTTGAACAAGGTTCGTGAATTTGAAAATGCTCAAAACACACAATTCAATCCTTATACCATTGATAATCGTCAATGGCAAAAGCGCATTTTGCCTTTTGCTGGTGGAGACAACGCCACAGAAAACACTAGATTTAAAAACTACTTGTTTGGATATCAGTCCTCTGCAGAAGACTCGCTATTTGGAGGTAAGGTCTTTCTTTTTAGTAAAACAAGTGGTTCAGTAATAGAACAACTTAATACAGATAGTGTAAGACTATTGATTAAGCAAGGGGCCGCACTGATGACCTTCTTTGGGCATGCGTCAGGAAACACCTTTGACTTAAGCGTAGATGACCCATCATTATGGGATAACCGAGGGCGATATCCTTTGGTCATAGCCAACTCTTGCTATTCTGGAAACATACACCTGCCGATAAGCTCAATTTCTAGTATTTCAGAAGAATACTTATTTACGCCTAATCAAGGAGCAATTGCATTCATCGCATCACCTGACATTAGTTATGAAACCACGCTTAACTTTTATACGCGGGTGCTTTATAATCAACTGTCACTGTTAAATTATGGAAAAGGAATTGGCAATCATATGCAAGCAAGTTCTGACGGCATGTCGCAAGACGATCAATACTCAGGCATTGCACTAGAAATGACCTTGCATGGCGATCCTGCCTTAAAAGTATATCCACATGAAAAAAGCTATTTGCTCTCCACAACTTAAAGCGGGATTCAATGATGTCATTGGTTCTTGAAAAATCATTGAAACGTGCTTTCCACGAATCTTGGATAATTCCGCTTCTGAAGCCGTTGAAAGCTCTATGGACCTATCTGGCAAATTCAATAATATACCGCCCTCTGAATATGCTCCTGAACTCTTTGAAAGCAATTGTATGATAGATAGTGCAGCAACGGATTTTCCCGAACCAGATTCCCCAACAATGGCCACGATCTCTCCTCTGCCAATATCAAATGAAATATTATTTACAGCGGTAAACCGACCAACTCCTGAAGGAAATTCAACCCCAAAATTCTTAACCGAAACTATGGGTAAATCATCCTTCACTTGGAAGACTTATTTCTTCAGCTTTGAGAACAGGGCGTCCGATTAATTTCAAATAAACTTGAACCAAGGTAACGACATCCTTTTCGCAGTATGTGACAATTCTAGAAAGGTTCTTTTCTTTCCAATAAACGCCCGCCACTTGGCTTCCATCAATATCATCCTTTGGAGTAGGGAGTTGAAAAATATGCGCCAATAACTTCAAAGAAGTGAAGTTTTTGAAATCTCCAAATTTCCACATCTGCATGGTATCAAGATGATTAACCTCCCACGGTTTTTTGCCTGCAGTATCTAAAATTCGTGGCAGTTTAATGCCATTTACTAGCATTCTTCTTGCGATATATGGAAAATCAAATTCCTTTCCATTATGACCACACAGAACATGCTCGTTAGAATTAAAATGCTTGTTTAGCATCTCACCAAATTCGGAAAGCAATTCTTTTTCATCATCGCTCGCAAAAGACTTAATGCGTAATTCACGATTGGTCTCTTTGTCATTGATCAACCCAACAGAAATGCATACTATTTTGCCAAATTCGGCATAAATCCCCGCCCTCTCAAAGACAGATGATGGAGTGTCCTCATCACTTTGAAGTAAAAAACGGGCTTTTTCTTCCCATAATTTTTGATAGGTTTCCTCGGCTTTTTCGAATGAATCATACTGAGGAACGGTTTCAATATCCAAAAACAAAATATTACTCAAATGCATAACTAAATGATTAAAATTCCTTTTTGATCGAGCACTGGTATGTCAATCAAGTTCTTATCTAATAAAGTATCTGGCAGAAAGATAAACTTCTTATCAAAAATGGTTTGGTCAATGTAAAAGCTTACCCAATATTGATTGTTTAAACCTACCAACTCAGGAGTTATCAATTCTATTGGTCTTGAAGACTTTGCTTTCAGGTCCTCAAAATAGTACCGAAGTTCAGATGTATTCACTTTATCATCGTCCTTCTTTCCGTATCCCCGTGTGGAGACCAACACATTGGTTAATTCCTCGTCCAACAAATTAACAATGTGAACTCTCCATGAAACATTTTCTTCATCGGTTTCTGGGATGGCACATATACCCACCTTTTCAACCTTCGGAAAGTCGATATCGTTTTTCATTCTGCTGTAAGTCTTTGAGCCATATCAATGTAATGAAACACATCTTCAGGATGAGGTATTCCACTGCCATATTTTCGTTTGTGCCCCATTCTCACCACAATGATGTCATCTTCAGGAATAACAATTACATATTGCCCCAAAATGCCCCTCATCATATAAAAATATTTGCTTTTGTGCTCACCTAGCCACCAAGAGTATCCGTAAATTTCACATTGAGAGCCGTCTTCATTTTTTAATCCCTGTTGCTGTGAAACAGATGCTGCGACATAGGCGCTATCCACAATCTGAACTCCGTTCCATCTTCCATTATTCAAATAGAGTTTGCCAATTCGCGCGAAATCACGAGCAGTGGCATTGATGCAGCAAAACGCCTTTTCTGTTCCTCCTTCATGATCCAAACTCCATAAAGCTTCGTGCTCAGCACCTAGTGGCTTCCACAAATTTTCTGATGCATATTCTGACAACGAAGTTCTGGTTACACTCTTCAACGCAAAAGCCAACACTTGTGTACCTCCACTTTGGTAATTGAAGTATTCGCCTGGCTCTTCGGTAACTTCATAATTCCTTAAAAGCAATTCTAAATTATCACCATAATTAGCTCTAGCTGGAAATGAAAATGGATTGATATAACTCTCGTCAAAGTTGATTCCTGAACTCATGGTCAGTAAATGACGGATAGTCATTTTTTCACCCAAATCACTCTCATATTGAGGTAAATACCAATAAGCAGGCTTGTCAACACTTTCAATCTGTCCTTTCTTAATAGCAATACCTGTAAGCACTCCAACGACCGACTTTGCCATGGAGAATGAATTGCTGATAGATTCCAGATCGAAATCATCCCAGTACTCTTCAAAAACTATTTCATCGTTCTTGATTACCAAAAACGAAACCGTTCCAAACTCTTCATGAAAGCTCAATTCTTCTTCATTGAAAGATGCCGCATTGTAATCAGAGCTAATTTTCCAAGGTTGAGCATCTCCTGTTTCAATAACTCGATTCGGCATATCCTTGTATTCAAGAATTCCCGGTCCTAGGCGTCCTTCAAAAACTGTACTTGAAAGTGTATTGTATATGTAATGATGTCCGGTTACCTCAACAATAAAGTGAAGAATGAAGACCCAAAAGAGAATCCAGCCAAGTCTTTTTAAAACTCTAGATTTTACATTCAATGCATTAGAATTTGGCGAGCGAGTCTTTCAACCAATCGATCACCTCGATTTCGATAGAATCTGCTCCTTTATATTCTGCAAGATACACAGTCATCCAATCACCCAAATGAATGAGGTATAAGGCTTGCTCAATTTTTGAATCACCTTTAGCGCTGTAATGGTGGATGTGTGGTGTCTTCTTTCTGATTACCGTTTCTGTTAATTCCATTCGTTTTGAAACGCGAGGATGATCGAAACTACTTGTCAGATAAATCACGCTTAAATCATGAGTTCCACTTGCCCAGCCTACCAACTCATTATGGTTCATCTCAGGATAAACGTTGTGCCAACTCAAGCCTTTGCTATTCTCACTTATTTGCTGATTCCAGCGTGTTGCAACACCCTCCAACCAATTAGATGTGTAAACAATGGGTAGTTTACTTTGAATACTTTCTGCCAATTGACGAGCTGTGGCACGAATAGACTGCTCATTGGAATTCAAGTAAGCAATTGCTTTTTCTACCTGCGATTTCCACTTAGGCGATGTCATACCATAAGCTTCAGCTAATTTTAAGAGCTGCACTATCGTCAACCCAAAAGCTGCACGTGGCGGCAATCCGCCCGGAACAGTAATTAATGGCCAGTTATTTTGAACTGCCATATCGCTCAACTTTCCACCTGAAGAAATGCATGCAATATTGGCGCCTTGCTCAATCGCATGATCTATAGCTTCTAATGTCTCTTCTGTATTTCCTGAATATGAGCATGCAATAACCAGCGTTTTACCATCTACAAAAGCAGGAATCGTATAATCTTTTGACGATTGCACTGGAACAGAGCAATGATCGGCTAAAAGCTGAGAAAGTATTGTTCCTCCAATTCCTGAGCCACCTAGTCCACAAATGAGCACATTGTTAAATTCTGGAACTGCGTCCAATTTAAATTTATCTGCAATTTCAATCGCCACAGAAAGATGCTCAGTGAAATCAGCAACCAATAAATCCATCGTTTTTTCCATAGCCGCAAATATAGGAGTCGTGGGCATTATCTGATTGCTTGCTCAATTCAATAAATTCTCACGGATTGTTAGTTCAAAAGCCGAACGATTAGCTTATGCTTTCGCTAATTATCTCCCTTTAATATTCTCGCAATTCTGTTCATCTTTGCCGCCCCAATAATTTGAATGCATGTCACAAGAATTGAACGATCAAGAAATCGAGAGAAGACAAAGCTTAAACGAGCTGAGAGAATTAGGTATTGAGCCATTTCCGGCAGCCCTATACCCTGTAAACATAACAAGCAAGGCCATTAAGACTGAGTATAAGGAAGAAGATAAGAACCTTCAAGAAGTGTGCATCGCGGGAAGATTGATGAGCCGAAGAATTATGGGTAAAGCTTCATTCGCTGAAATCATGGATCACGAAGGACGCATTCAAGTGTATCTGAATCGTGATGAACTTTGCCCTGACGAAGACAAAACAACTTACAATACGGTTTTTAAGAAGCTTTTAGATATCGGTGACTTCATCGGAATCAAAGGATACGTTTTCACCACCAAAGTGGGCGAAATATCAGTCCATGTAAAGGAACTTACTGTACTTTCTAAATCGCTTCGACCGCTACCTATCGTAAAGACAGATGCTGAAGGAAATGTGCATGATGGCTTTGCAGATAAAGAACAACGCTATCGCATGCGCTATCTTGATTTGGTAGTAAACCCAGAAGTGAAAAAAGTATTTGAGAACCGTACGAAAATCGTGAATTCGATTCGTGAATTCGTGAATTCAAAAGGCTATTTGGAGGTTGACACTCCAGTGCTTCAGCCCATTCCAGGTGGAGCCGCTGCTCGCCCGTTCATCACGCATCACAATTCATTGGATGTAGAAATGTATTTGCGCATCGCTAATGAGCTTTACTTAAAGCGACTTATCGTTGGTGGATTTGATGGTGTTTATGAATTCTCAAGAAACTTCCGAAATGAAGGAATGGACAGAACGCACAATCCAGAATTCACGGTAATGGAAATCTATGTTGCGTACAAAGACTACAATTGGATGATGGATTTCACCGAAGAAATGGTGGAGAAGGCTGCACTAGACTTACATGGAAAAACAGAGCTTTTAGTAGGCGAAAACACCATTAATTTTCAAAGACCATACAAGAGAATAGCTTTCCTTGATGCCATCAAGGAATACACTGGAACAGATGTTTCGGAAATGAATGAAGATGAGTTAAGAGCCTTCTGTAAGACGATTCATATTGAGACAGATAGCAGTATGGGTAAAGCCAAACTACTCGATGAATTATTCGGTGAAAAATGTGAGCCGAATTTCATTCAACCAACTTTTGTCTATGACTATCCCGTTGAAATGAGCCCACTCTGTAAAAAACATAGAGAAAATCCTTCGCTTACGGAGCGATTTGAATTGATGATCAACGGCAAAGAAATAGCAAATGCTTATTCAGAACTCAATGATCCCATTGATCAAAGAGAGCGCTTTGAGGATCAACTAAAGCTGAGTGAAAAAGGTGATGATGAGGCAATGTTCATCGATCAAGATTTCTTGAGAGCATTGGAATATGGAATGCCTCCAACCTCTGGAATGGGAATTGGAGTTGATCGTTTGGTGATGTTTTTAACCAATCAAACTTCTATTCAAGATGTACTTCTCTTCCCTCAAATGCGCCCGGAACGGACGCATTCATGAATTCCCGCAGGGAATAATAGATCATGAACTAAATGCGTCCGTTCCGGCCGCATTCGTAAGTTCTCGGAAAACCCTAAGAATCATACGATTCTTTGACTGGCTCAATGGGAATAACGGCCTCAAACGCCTTTTGACCTGCAGACAGCATTTTGGGTGCGATCTTAAATCGACTAAAGCTGAAACTGAGGTAATACAGTAAAAAGCCAAAAGCCAAAATTTGACCTCTCAGAAATTCGTTTGCGGTGTCTTTGCCATGAAAAATTCCGATTAAGATGGCAGAAACCATCAAAATGGTCATCAACCAAAAAATCAAGAAGTAGCGAAGTCGATCATTGATCAATCTGCGGTGCGTTGAATAAAACCGAGAAGCATTGATGGTTTTGTTCTTCATCGTAAACCAGAAGTGCGTTGAAAGCATGAAGAATAGAAATGTTAATCCACTCAATTGCTTGGCCACAGGATTAATCAACCAAAAATCATAGAAGCCATGCATGACAGAGGCTAGCACAAAACCTCCAATCAAATAAGGCCATCCTTTTAAAGCCTTTTTGTAGGTAAACACCATGACCGAATAACCCACCACAGAACTGAATGTCATGTGCGCCACGGTCGACATCAAGGCACGACCATTGATCGCAAAAAAGCTTGATTTCTGAATATACATCGCGTTTTCAATAAAGGCAAAGCCAAGGGCTGAAACGGATGCGTACAGGATGAAATCGTAGGGCTCTCTCACAATTTTTTTATACCTGACGATAATCAACAGAGGAAGCAGTTTAACAAACTCCTCAACCATTCCAATTCCGATCACACAGTAAAAAAAATCATTGACGGTATCGCCATTCAATCGAAAATCCAATGTGTCTTTAATGAAGTCAGAAATTGGGAAAACCAGCCAGACTGTAACGCAACCCAACACAAAAACGATGAACATGTTGAGCCAACGCTCCGGGTCGAAAATATCAAGCTTACGCAGGTAAACAGCCCAAATGGTGCTGATCGACAAGGCAACTGCAATTCCGAGATAGGTGTTGAATGAGAGGCGTTGCATTTCATCTTTCAACGGGGAAACTACAGGAAGAAATAGTTCAATGATGATAAATCCAGCAATCAACAACCCACCAACTGTTGCCACATACTTGTGTCTACTAAACCTCCAAAACTTCTTGTTATCCTTATTCTGTCTGTAGTCCCTGATTTTGTATCTCACGAACTGAAAAAGTAGCAACAAGCCTACGATATTGAAGATGATATTGATGGTATTCCACACGTCTCAAATCTCTAAAAAAGATCAAAGCCGAATACAGAATAATCAGTTTGCACAATGAATTTCTACATTTGACGGAATGGATCAATCATTTGGTGTAATTGGAGGAGGAAGCTGGGCAACTGCCATAGCTAAAATGCTAAGCAACAATTCCTCAAAAGTGAATTGGTGGCTCAGAAGCGAAGAGAGCGTTGAATACGTGAAGAAATTTCGTCATAACGACCGCTATTTACAATCTGTTGAGTTTGACCTCAACAAAGTTCATCCAAGTAATGATTTGAGGAAAGTAGTCGAAGAAAGTGATGTTTTGGTCATCGCTATCCCTTCTGCTTTTGTTTATGAAACCTTCAACGGGTTTAAGGTTGACGGAATAGAAAATAAAATATTATTCAGTGCTATAAAAGGAATTGTTCCTGAATACCACTCTATTCCCGCGCGTTTCTTCCACAAAGAATTTGGGATTCCTTATGAACGTATTGGCATTATTTCAGGTCCGTGTCATGCAGAGGAAATTGCCTTGGAGAGACTAAGCTACCTCACTCTAGCATGTCCAAATCAAGAAATAGCCCAAATGATGGCCGATGCTTTGGCATGCAGATATGTAAAGACATCAACATCCGAAGACATCTTTGGAACAGAGATCAGTGCTGTAATGAAAAACATTATGGCCATTGCATCTGGCATTTGTCACGGCCTAGGCTACGGTGATAATTTTCAAGCCGTATTGATTAGTAATGCGATTCAAGAGATTGAGGAATTTGTTGATGCAGTGAGTCCTGTGCACAGAGATGTCAATTCTTCTGCCTATTTGGGAGACTTGCTTGTAACTGCTTATTCTCAATTCAGCCGAAACCGAGCATTTGGAATGATGATTGGAAAAGGATATAGTGTAAAAGCAGCTCAACTCGAAATGAGCATGGTAGCAGAAGGTTATTACGCTGTGAAATCGATTGTGGAAATGAATAAAAAGTTTGAAGTAAAACTCCCGATTACACGAGCTGTTTACAACATTTTGTACGAGAAAATAAGCCCGGTAATTGAAATGAACTTATTGAAAGATAAATTCGTTTAAACAGTCTGTTCAGGAATAAATATTTTGAAGGTAGTTCCCTCGCCTTCTTTCGAAATAAAATCAATTTCTCCATTAAGATTCTTCACTGATTCTTTTAAGATATACAGGCCTAATCCTGAGCCAGGAATTGTGCTGGTTCCACGGAAAAATATATCCCAAATTTTATCCTTGTAATCTTCCTTTATTCCGATGCCATTGTCTTCAATGATCAGTGTCACACCCTTCTCCTTCCATTCAGCCCTAATAGATATAAAGCTGTTGTCCTTGGCAGAATCGGCATACTTGATAGCGTTCGAAAGCAGATTATTGACTATTATTTTGATGCGCAATTTATCAGACTGAATGCACGTTTGTTCTTCTATTTCGATAAAGTAATCGATCTTATTGTAATTGGTCTGATAAACCAAATCTGCCATACAATCGTCTACAATTTTTCTTAAACAAACGTCTTCAGACTGCACAGCCATCCTTTTATTGCGAGAATAGTCAATTACATCTCTTATGTATAAGTCTAGTCTATCTAATGCCTCGCGTTGCATGGCTAATACTGTATCCAATTCTTCGCGATCTGCAGTATCTTCAGCAAGAGAGTTTAATCCAAGAACAGATGCTATGGGAGCCCTCAAATCATGAGATATACTATAAACAAATCGATCGAGCTCCTTATTCAATTGATTCAATTCCTCATTTCTATCCTCCAATCTGAACTGAGCTCTTTTTATGTCATTGATATCAAACGAATAACCGATTAAAAACTTCTTTGGTTTCTGATCCTGTATCAATGTGATTGGAACCAAGTTTCTAATGTGATAGGTGTCTCTCCCGTCACCCGTTTTCATATTCTCCTCCCACCTAATCGTTAAATCTCCTTGCATGGCTTTGGCAACCATCTCGTCTCGAACTTGAGTAAAATCCTCCTTTAATTTTCTATAATCAGAATAGTCCTTATTTGTTTTGCCAATCATCCATTCTCTCAGCTCCGCATCCTTAATTGCATTTCTGCTGATGTAGTGATATTTTAAATTCTCATCAATTAAAATTGATTCTACAGGAATATTGTCCAATATGTTTTGATAGAATTCTTGTGTTGAAATTAACTCTAGTTCTTGATTCTTAAGCTCCGTTCTGTCTTGAACCGTTCCAAACCACCTTTCGTCATCACCTTCCCCTTCTATGCCGCATATGTAGTAAAGAAACTTCTTCGCCCCTCCTGGAATAGTATACCAAGAGCCAAATTCAAAAGCATCATTCATTTGCTTCGATCGCTTTATACCCTGTTCTATTTCAATGTGCGAAATATCTTCAAACCCTTGAAGCCAAATATTAAAGGAGTCTTGATAGTCAGTAGCTAAGAACCCATGAATATGGGCGCATTCTCCTGACCATTCAACCCTTTTATCTGACGGGAAAACACGCCAATTACCAAGTTTCGCCAATTGCTGGGCATTTCTCAATTGTTGTTCGTTCTCTTGAAGCTGCTCATTTTGCTCTTGTTGAATGGTAACATCGGTAATAGTTCCCACCAAAAAATCTCCTCCTTTTTCACTAATCAATGAAACGCTTAACCTCCCCCAAAAACTCGAGCCATCCTCTCTTCGATAGCTCATTAGAACATTACTCACTTTGCCCTGACGCGATACCCTGGCTAAAAGTAAATCTCGCTCTACTTTTGAGTTATATAAGTTGATTGGCTGGGTGCTCAGCATTGTTTCTTTAGACTCATATCCAAACATCCTTGCGAATGCTTCATTCACATAAACGAAACCATGAAGAACAGACGATTTAAAAATCGCCTCTTCCATATTATCACTGATGGTTTGCAGAATATTCGCATCCCTGGCTGACTCCATTAATGTCTCTTCAGTCTTGGCATTTCTTTTACTGGAACTCTCATATAAAACAACACCCATCATTATTGTGAGGCCTGTAGAAAGGCTGTAAGATGCAACCCTCAAACTAGTGACTTCTTCATTAGATAGCTGAGTAAGTTCTATATCAAAAAGGAATAGGATTAAAGTTCCAATTACGGTGAAGAACATATAAGAGGAAAAAACCAAGAGGTTGTTTGAAGGTCTTCTTTTAAATAGAAACAAAAACGCCAAAAAACAAATGAGCGCCATGTATTGAAAATTCGCTTCTAGTCCAAAATAGCCAGAAAGACAGAGAATCAAAATGGCAGGGTCGATTATAAAAATGTTCTTCGCAAGTGCATACTCTTTCCTTGAATTAAGGACGAGAACAGCTAAGACAGCAATTAAGTGAACGGAAATTAAAGAGAAGATAAACATCCAATGAGCTGGCATGAAATACATAGTCGTAATTCCTGCAACCCAAACCAATAAAGCTCCTTGAATCTTGATTGAGTTAATGGCACGTATCTCATCGATCAACTCAATTGATGTATCAGGGAAAATCCCCGCGTTAACTAATTTGTGCAAAACGTCTTTCACTCTTCAGCAGCGAAATATACAACTATCGCCTTGGCTTGTGACTTCGACACTACAGCAGAAAGTTGGTCTTCAGACAATTCCTTTATGCGTTCTAGACTATAAAATGTCTTCAACAGTTCTTTAGCTGTTTTTTCACCAATACCATCTATTTCAAGAAGCTCACTTTTAAATGCGTTTTTACTCCGTTTTGAGCGATGGTGCGTAATTCCAAAACGATGAGCTTCGTTACGAAGCCTCTGAATTAGCTTTAACGACTCTGAACGTTTATCAATATAAAGTGGAATAGAATCTTCAGGAAAAAATATTTCCTCCAATTTTTTCGCAATTCCAACAATCGTTATTTTGCCTCTCAAGCCGAGTTCGTCAAGACTTTTCAGCGCAGAGCTTAACTGACCTTTACCACCATCAATGATGATTAATTGGGGTAATGATTGATTCTCATCCATCAACCTTTTGTACCTGCGGTAAACCACTTCTTCCATCGATGCAAAATCATCTGGACCTTCTACCGTTTTAATATTGAAGTGCCTGTAATCTTGCTTACTCGGTTTAGCATCCCTGAATACAACGCAAGCCGCTACCGGAAATGAACCTTGAAAATTTGAATTATCAAAACATTCAATGTGCTTCGGTAATTCTTTCATTCTTAGGTCATCACGTAAAGTTTGAAGCACGCGGTTTGCATGTCGGTTCGGGTCTACTTTCTCCTGAGCTCGATGTCGGTCCAGTTTGAAAAACTTAAGGTTTCTAACTGAAAATTCTACCAATGACTTCTTGTCTCCTCGTTGAGGCTGATGAAAACTTACCCCTTCCCATTCTGCAGTTATAACATGACTAGTTAGCACTTCTTTTGCGCTGCTTTGAAACAGATCTCTCATTTCTGCAATGGTGGAAAGCAAGATATCCGTATCCTGTTCATCAAGCTTTTTCCTAAACTCAACGGAATGAGACTGAATAATAGCACCATTTACCACTCTCATGTAGTTGACATATGTAAAGACGTCATCTGAAGTTACAGAGGCCACATCAACGTCACGAATACTGGGATTTACCACCACAGATTTACTCTGATAATCTTGCAACAACTCGATGTTGTTTTTATACATTTCTGCTGCTTCAAAATCAAGTTCTTGAGCCACTCTGTTCATTTGAACTTTGTACTCCTTAATTACATCGTCTACATCTCCTTTAATCAATCTTCTGATTTCATCAATAGAGTTGTTGTAAGTTGCTTCCGTCTGTTTTCCCTCGCATGGGCCCAAACAATTGCCTAGGTGATATTCTAAACAAACTTTGAATTTGCCTTTTTGAATATTCTCATCAGACAAAGAAAAGTTGCATGTTCTAACCTTGTGCAGCTTTGTAGCCAATCCAATGACAGCTTTCATTCGCTTCACCGAAGCATAGGGGCCATAATACTCCGATCCGTCACGAACAACATTTCGAGTTGGAAATACTCTTGGAAACCTTTCTTTCTTAATGCATATCCAAGGATATGTTTTATCGTCTCGAAGTTGAATATTATACTTTGGTTGATGTTCTTTTATCATTGAGTTTTCGAGCAATAAAGCCTCAAACTCATTTCCCACGATTATGTGATCTACAGAATCAATCTTCTTCACCAATAGTCTTGTCTTACCGCTGTCATATTTATCACGATTAAAATATGATGAAACCCTTTTTCTAAGGTCCTTGGCCTTCCCCACATAAATGATGATTCCCGACTTATCCTTGAACTGATAAACTCCTGGCTTATGCGGCAAGTTTGATACCTGTTCTTTTAAATCTGGATGCATTTCATCAATCATGGCTTTTCAAAATATTTTGTGAGCTATCTATTCTGTTTAAGTTTTAAAAGCCCATACTTAAACAAGGCAAAAAAGACCCTATGTTTGTCCGCGAATACAAACTTATTGAACACTTAAGCACAGGCGTTGTTAAATGCACCATAATAATGGGAGCTTACTCAATAAAAGAATTAGAACAGCTGTCGGGCATCAAGGCTCACACTATCCGTATATGGGAGCAACGATACAGGATCATTGAGCCCCAGAGGACAGAGACAAACATTCGCCTTTACGATGACAATCAGCTAAAATATTTGCTGAATGTTGCTTTACTTACCCGGCACGGTTATAAAATTTCGCTTATTTCTAAGCTAGATGATGCGGGGTTCAAGAAAGAAGTAGAAAAGATTTATGAGCAAACGCTATTGCATAACACAGACGTCATACTAGATCTAGATGCCAATGATCTTATGGTTTCGATGATCGACATGAATTCTGAGAAATTTCATCGGATTTATGAAAATTCGGTTAGAAACAATGGATTTGAAAAAACCATCACTGACCTTATATACCCTTTTCTTGAAAAAGTTGGAATTCTCTGGACCCTCAATCAAATCAATCCTACACACGAGCACTTTATTAGTTGCTTAATTAGACAAAAGATTATCTCAGGAATTGATCTACTTCCTAATCCAACAGGAGGAAAAAAATATGTTTTGTTCCTGCCAGAAGGGGAGACCCATGAAATTGGTCTACTAATGGCCAATTACATGCTAAAGAAGAAAGGGTGTTCGGTTTATTATTTGGGTCAAAACCTACCGGACCGAGATGTAGAACGTTGCATTGAAACGATAGAGCCAAATGGAATTCTAACTTTCTTTGTTGATCCAGCCGTAGTTAGCAATGCTGCAAATTCCATTGCTAAGTACAGGGGCTTTAATCAAAACGTCCAGATTCTTATTGCAGTAAGATCTTCTCCTGAACTAGAAAGTTTAGACCTTGAAAACGTGCACTTCCTTCATGGAATGAAGGATTTGGATAAGTATCTCTAATTTCAATCTTGTTTGCTGAATGTTGAACTTCACGCTGTAAGGCTTGCTAGTACTCTTTTTTATTTTCTTCAAATATTTTTGTTTAAGGATATTACGAAATAGTTAAACGTTTCCTTGCGCGATTCAATGTAGCGACCTATATTTGTTCAAAGTTTAACGAAAAAACTTAAACAAAATGTCAACACTAGAATTTAACCAACAATTACTTTCTTTCAGAAAGCCTCTTGAATATTTTGCCTTTAGTCTAACACACGACAGTGACGATGCTCAAGATCTTGTGCAAGACACTTACATGAAAGCTGTTGCTTATAAAGACAAGTTCAGAGACGCAACGAATTTGAAGGCATGGTTGTACACAATCATGAAGAACACTTTCATCAATAATTATAGAAGACAAGTAAAGTCTAAGACAATTATTGATCAATCCGAAGATTTATATTATTTATCAAATGCTCCAGATTCTCGCGATAAGAATCCATCAAGTATTTACAATCATTCTGAAATAAGACGCTCAGTTAATGAACTTCAAGACGAGTATCGCATACCATTTAAGATGCATAATGAAGGTTATAAGTACAAGGAAATTGCAGATTACCTAAATTTACCGATAGGAACTGTAAAGAGCAGAATATTTCTTGCTCGCAAAAAACTTATGGATGTTCTTAGTGACTATAATCCTAATTAAATATTCTTGAAACCTACCGCCACCATAATAGGATCTGGATTCTCATCATTATCTGCTGCAACATCGCTCGCTGATAAGGGTTTTGATGTCACTATCATCGAAAAAAACGAAAGCGCTGGAGGACGAGCCCGCAAATTTGAACACGATGGATTCATGTTCGATATGGGCCCAAGTTGGTATTGGATGCCGGATGTTTTTGACAAGTATTTTGCTCGTTTCGGAAAGAAAACATCTGACTACTATACGCTCAAGAGACTCGACCCTTCATATCGAGTGTTTTTCGAAGATGAGCATGTAGATATGCCTGCCTCATTTCAGGGACTAATAGATTTGTTTGAGTCAAGAGAGAAAGGTGCTGGTAAAAATTTAGAAAAGTTTTTAGCCGATGCATCCATTAAGTATGATGCTGGTGTCAACGACTTAGTAACCAAACCAAGTCTTTCAATTTTTGAATTTGCCAAATGGAAAGTGATTAAAGGCGTATTTCAATTAGACCTGTTTTCGAATTTTCATGCCTTTGCTCGAAAATATTTTAAGGATGAGAAACTGTTAAGCATTATTGAATTTCCAGTGCTCTTTCTTGGTGCTATGCCGAAAGAAACTCCGGCTTTATACAGCCTGATGAACTACGCTGATTTGAAGCTTGGTACATGGTATCCAATGGGCGGCATGCACAAAATTATAGAGGGCATGGTAAAGCTCGCAGAAGAAAAAGGGGTGAAATTCAAATTTGATGAGGCGGCTGAACATATCAGTTCCGAGGGAAAACTTCACATCAAAACAAGTAAAGGAGAGTATACACCTGACTATATAATAGGCGGTGCAGACTACGCTCACATAGAGCAAAACCTATTAGATGAAAAAGACAGACAATATTCTGCTGAATATTGGGATAAGCGCGTAATGGCTCCTTCTTGCTTAATTTATTATGTTGGGGTCAATCGAAGAGTTTCAAACCTCAAGCATCACAACTTGTTTTTCGATACTGATTTTGATGCGCATGCTCAAGAGATTTATAAGTCAAAGAAATGGCCTGAGAATCCACTTTTTTATGTTTGTGCGCCTTCTGTGACTGATGATTCAGTTGCCCCCGAAAATTGCGAAAATCTATTTTTCTTAGTTCCGATTGCAACAGGCATTAATGGCGACACTGAAGAATTGAGAGAAAAATATTTTAAACTTATCTTAGAGCGACTTAAAAAGCATACTGGAGAAGACATCTCTGAAAATATTACGTACAAAAGAAGTTACTCTGTAGCTGATTTCACCTCAGATTACAATGCATTCAAAGGCAATGCATACGGATTGGCAAACACTTTAATGCAGACGGCCTTTTTAAAGCCAAGAATTAAACACAATAAAATTAAAAACCTCTACTACACAGGTCAATTGACTTCCCCAGGTCCTGGCGTTCCACCATCACTAATTAGCGGGCAAGTAGTAGCAGATTATATTTTAAAAAAGCATAATCTTAATTAACATGAAAGCACTATTTGATAAAGTTAGTCTGGAAACAAGTCGAATGACCACGCGTTCTTACAGTACTTCATTCTCACTTGGCACAAGATTTTTAGGTGCGTCCGTTCGAGATGCCATTTATTCAATATATGGCTTTGTTCGTTTTGCCGATGAAATTGTGGACACATTCCATGACTATGACAAAGAATATCTTTTAGACAAGTTCAAAAAAGATACTTACGAAGCAATAGAAATGGGTATATCTCTCAACCCTATTTTGAATAGCTTCCAAAAGGTAGTAAAAGATTTTAGGATTGATATGGCATTGATAGATACGTTTCTTGAAAGCATGGAAATGGACCTCAAAAAGACAGCCTACACCAGACAAGGTTACGAGCAATACATTCTCGGAAGTGCGGAGGTTGTTGGGTTAATGTGTCTGAAAGTTTTCGTTTATGGAGATGAAGAAAGATACAAAGAGCTTCAATTTTCGGCCATGCGCTTAGGTGCTGCATTTCAAAAAATTAATTTCTTACGCGATTTGAAAGCCGATTATCAAGAGATGGGCAGAACGTATTTCCCAGGAATTGATTTAGAAAATTTCAATGCCGAAGAAAAGAAACGAATTGAAAAAGAGATTGAGATGGACTTTATAGAGGGATATAAAGGAATCCTTGAATTGCCTAAATCTTCGCGTTTTGGAGTTTACATGGCTTACATATATTTCTATCAACTTTTCAAAAAAATTCAACGCACGGATGCTCAAGAAATTCTAAAAACAAGAATTAGAATTCCGAACCAGAAAAAGTATGCCATTTTCGTTGAAAGCTATGTAAAGCATAGTCTAAATCTGATTTGAAGAAAATAATTTTCATAGCGCTTTTTGCATTAATTGCAAACGTCACTCGGGCACATTACCCAGAAATTGTAAAGGTTAGAAGTGGTTTTATTTACGCTGTTGATCACAAAGATTCGCGTGAAGCTTATGCGCTGATGCTTGAGGGTCTTGAAAATAACATGCATAGCAAGGCCTATTTGGGAGCCGCTAAAACTTTGGTTGCTGAATGCGTTATGATGCCTTGGGCAAAGTATTCGTATTTTAAAGATGGATCTCGACTCATTGAAGAAGCGATCAAAGAAAACCCTCTCAATGCTGAATATAGATATCTACGCTTTCTCATTCAGTTTAATGCGCCATCGTTTTTAGATTATTATTCTAACTTGGGTGAAGACTACCGCGCAGTAACTTCCGCTATTAAGAGCAATCAGTCCAAAGAGGTTTGGATGGAATACTTCATTCAATTTGAAAAGCTGAACAAAGAAAAAATTGAGGCTATCCTCGAAATAAGTTAAGAGTAATGCAGACCGAAGAAGTAATCTTAGTAAATACATCTGACGAAGAAATTGGAACGATGGAGAAGATGAAGGCTCATGAGGAGGCTTTACTTCACCGTGCATTTTCTGTTTTTGTATTTAACCATAAGGGTGAAATGCTCATTCATCAGCGCGCCATCGAAAAGTATCACTCAGGTGGTTTATGGACAAACGCTTGCTGCAGTCATCCGCGTAAAGGAGAAACAACTGAAGAAGCAGCGCATAGAAGATTGATGGAAGAAATGGGGTTTGACTGCCCGGTGTCAGAACGATTTTCCTTTATTTATAAAGCAAAACTTGACCAAGGTCTTACAGAATACGAATTTGACCACGTGTTCTTTGGTTCTTTTGATGGAAGGCCACAGCCTAATCCAGATGAGGTTTGCGATTGGAAATATGTTTCTATTCGCGAATTAAAAGACAACATCAAAATGGAACCTGAGGCTTACACCGAATGGTTCAAAATCGCGATTGATAAAATGACCGAGAGTAAAATCGCATTAAAGCCCTAAATTTTGAAAGCAAGAGTAAGTAGAAAAGGGCATTTTAATGCCGCACATCGATTACATAATCCTGATTGGTCCGCTGAAAAAAATACCGAAGTATTTGGCAAGTGTAACAATCCCAATTATCACGGTCACAACTATGATGTAATTGCTAATGTCAAAGGAGAAATTGACCCTGAAACAGGCTATGTCATAGACATGAAAGTGCTGAAAGAAATGATGAATAATGAAGTTTTAGATCGTTATGATCATAAGAACCTCAATCTAGATATTGAAGAATTTAAATCGCTGAATCCAACGGCAGAAAACATAGCTGTTGTGATTTGGAACAGATTACGAAAAAGACTTGACGACCACCTCGAATTAACCGTAATACTTTACGAAACAGAACGAAATTATGTTGAATACAGTGGCGAATAAAGAAGCACTTGAAACCTTAGATTATGAGCACCATTGGAATGGTCTTTCCACTCCGATGAAAGAAAACGCACATGATCTTTCAAGTGAAGAAAAGGTGGAGAAAATTAAAGGTCATTTCACAGAAATCATGGAAACGCTAGGTATGGACTTGAATGATGAAAGTCTTCAGGACACTCCTAACCGTGTAGCAAAGATGTTTGTAAATGAAGTTTTCAAAGGGCTTAACCCAGAGAACAAACCTGAGATCAAGCTTTTCTCCAACAAGTACAAATACAAAGAAATGCTTGTAGAGCGCGACATCACGCTTTACTCCTATTGTGAGCACCATTTTGTGCCGATCATAGGAAAAGCACATGTGGCTTACGTAAGTAATGGTAACGTGATTGGCTTGAGTAAAATCAACCGATTGGTTGAATATTATGCAAAACGACCTCAGGTGCAAGAGCGCTTGAACGAACAAATTGCTCGAGCATTGAAGGAGGTTTTGAAAACTGATGACGTGGCCGTGGTTATTGATGCTGAGCACTTGTGCGTGAAATCAAGAGGAATTCAAGACACTGCTAGCAGCACAGTAACAGCGAGCTATCATGGTAAATTCAAAGAAATGGAAACTCGAAAAGAATTCTTGAGTTACCTCAACTTGAAAAGTCAATATTGATGAAATATCTAGTCGTTGGCGGCAGCAAAGGCATCGGAAAAGCTTGCACTGAGCAACTCTTAGAAGCTGGGCATGAAGTTATTGTTGCCGCAAGAACGAATAATGCAATTAACCATCTCCCAGTCGAATTCGTTGATCTGGACGTACTGGCAGATGTTTCTGCGTTGGAAGATTTTGATGAACTCAACGGATTAATCTACTGCCCCGGAAGCATCAATTTGAGGCCTTTCAATCGGTTGACAGAAGATGACTTCAAAAACGATTTCAACCTCAACGTTTACGGTGCCATCAAATGCATTCAAACGTGTTTACCCGCATTGAAAAAAGGCACTGGGTCAATCGTGCTTTTCAGCACCGTGGCAGTTCAACAAGGAATGGCGTTTCACGCATCAGTAGCAGCTTCTAAAGGTGCTATCGAAGGATTAACGCGCGCTCTTGCTTCAGAATTAGCTCCAAATGTTCGAGTAAATGCTATTGCTCCAAGCCTAACAGATACACCGCTGGCTGAAGCCTTACTTTCCAATGAAAAAAAGAGAGAAGCAAGTGAAGAACGTCATCCACTAAAGCGCGTTGGAAAAGCTGACGAAATTGCATCGATGGCGGTGCATTTAGTTTCTGAAAACGGAGGCTGGATTACAGGACAAGTCATAGGCATCGATGGCGGAATGAGTCGTGTGCGATAATCATGGCGGTTTTTACTGAAATAGATTGGGCCAAGCGAAAAGACCGCTACTGGTCAAACTTCTTCAACACACTCAGCGGAGCAAGATCCTCTGTTCTAATTGGAACGAGCAACGCACAAGGTCAACACAACCTGGCTATTTTCAATTCCTTGGTTCATTTGGGTGCGAATCCACCTTTACTGGGATTCATTCTCAGACCAGCCACTGTGCCTCGAGGCACCTACGAAAACATTCTGACCAATAAGTATTACACGCTGAATCACATTTCAGAAGCAATGATCAATGCCGCGCATCAAACTTCTGCCAAATATGAAAATGGAGAAAGTGAATTTGACGCCACCGGCTTGACGTCCGAATTTGGTGCATCCAAAGTAGCACCATTCGTAAAGGAAAGTCCGATCAAAATCTTGATGGAGTTTCAAGAAGAACATTTGGTGATGAATGGAACCCGATTAATTGTCGGACAAGTCAAAGAAGTTGTTCTGAACGAATCAGTCATTGAAGAAGATGGTTCAATAAAAGTAGCTGAAGAAAATCTCATTGCGACCAGTGGCCTTTATCATTATCACAGCGTGAAATTCAAGGTCAAAAAGGATTTTGCAAGACCATGAGGGAATTGAACTTATTCTGGTTCAGACGTGACCTTCGCCTCGAGGATAATGCTGGATTATACCACGCCTTGAAAGAAGGCAGAAACGTACAACCCATCTTCATTTTCGACAGAAACATTCTCGATGATCTTGAGGAAAAAGACGACCGCAGGGTAAGTTTTATCTACGCTCAAATCGAACGATTAAAGCAGGAATTGCAATCCAAAGGTTCAGACTTGTGGGTGTTTTATGGAACTCCGATGGATGTATTTGAGTTGTTGCTGAACGAGTACACCATCACTGGATTATTCGCCAACAAAGACTACGAACCGTATGCGCTAGAGCGAGACAAAACTGTCTATGACTTGTTTCAAAAGCAAAGCTTGACTTTCCGCGCATTCAAAGACCTTGTGATCTTCGAGAAAAATGAAGTGCTGAAAGATGATGGAAAGCCTTACACCGTTTTCACTCCTTATTCAAAGAAATGGAAGGCGAAGCTGAACGATTTCTATTTAAAGTCCTACCCTACTGAATCGTATTTCAATAACTTCAATCAAACTAAAGCAAATCCGCTTCTTACGCTCGAATGGATGGGATTCACAAAGCACGATGAAGATTGGAATGACAATGCGGTTGACAATGCCATCGTCAACAAATACCACGAAACGCGTGACATTCCTTCATTAAGAGGAACTTCAAGATTGAGTGTTCATTTACGATTCGGAACAGTGAGTATTCGCGCCTTGGCCAAAGCAGGATTAGAGCTGAATGAAAAATGGCTGAATGAGTTGATTTGGAGAGATTTTTATCAAAGTATTTTGTGGCACTTTCCTCATGTCGTAAAAGGAAGTTTCCGGCCTGCATATGATCGTATTCCTTGGATTAATGATGAATCTCAATTTACAGCTTGGTGTGAAGGAAAAACGGGTTATCCCATTGTGGATGCCGGCATGCGCGAGTTGAACGAAACGGGGTTCATGCACAATCGCGTGCGCATGATCGTGTCTAGTTTTCTCACAAAGCATTTACTCATCGATTGGCGCTGGGGCGAAGCATACTTCGCTGAAAAGTTGATCGATTTTGAATTGGCGTCTAACAATGGCGGATGGCAATGGGCAGCCAGCTCAGGTGTAGATGCCGCTCCCTACTTCAGAATTTTCAACCCCTACTTGCAAACCGAACGATTCGACCCAGAGTTAAAATACATCCGAAAATGGGTTCCTGAATTGGATTCTTCCTCGTATCCAAAACCCATCGTTGAGCATAAAATGGCGAGAGAACGTGCCATTGAGACTTATAAAAAAGAGTTGCAAAAACTGAAATAAAAAAGCCCTCCGAAAATCGAAAGGCTTTAAATAAATCATAAAATCTGACAGCTGAAAACTGACGACTGACAGCTATATAAATTACATGTGCTTTAACTCATCGGGTAAATCATAAAATGTTGGATGACGATAAATCTTATCGTTTGCTGGTTCAAACAAAGCTTCTTTATCACTCGGATCAGAAGCCGTAATATGAATAGATTCAACCACCCAAAGACTCACACCTTCATTTCTTCTGGTGTAAACATCTCGCGCCATTTCTAACGCCATTTCAGCATCAGCTGAATGCAAGCTTCCTGCATGACGATGGCTTAATCCCGCTTTACTTCTGATGAACACCTCCCAAAGAGGCCAATTTTTCTTGTTAGACATTGTGATGGTCTTTTATGATTTAAGCTGCTTTCGAAGCTTCTCTTCTCTTTTGTTTCTTATCAGCATACTCCATGGCTGCCTCGCGCACCCACTCGCCTTTTTCATATGCTTCTTTTCTCGCTCTAATGCGCTGACGATTGCATTTTCCGTTTCCTTTCACAACACCCCAAAACTCATCCCAATCCAATGGGCTCATTTCATAATGACCTGTCTCTTCATTGAATTTTAAGTTCGGATCTGGAACCTCACAACCCAAAAGCTCACATTGAGGAACGGTCATGTCTAAGAAACGCTGACGTAATTCATCGTTTGAAAAACGCTTGATCTTCCAATTCATACTTTGCTCAGAATGAGAAGATTCAGTATCATGTGGACCAAACATCATCAATGATGGAAACCACCAACGGTTGATTGCATCTTGAGCCATGCGCTTTTGTTCTGGCGTTCCTTTGGCCATTGCTAACATGATCGAATAACCTTGTCTTTGATGGAAACTTTCTTCCTTGCATACGCGAACCATAGCTCGGCTGTATGGACCATAAGAACATCGGCAAAGCGGCACCTGATTCATAATTGCAGCTCCATCAACCAACCAACCAATGGCTCCTATATCAGCCCATGTAAGTGTCGGATAGTTAAAGATGGAAGAATATTTTGCTTTACCAGAATGTAAATCTTCGATGGTATCATCACGCTCAACTCCTAAGGTTTCAGCAGCAGAATAAAGGTACAGACCATGGCCTGCTTCATCCTGAACTTTCGCCAACAAAGCCACTTTTCGTTTCAAGCTCGGAGCTCTTGAAATCCAATTAGCCTCTGGCAGCATGCCTACAATTTCGCTGTGTGCGTGCTGTGAGATTTGACGGATGAGCGTTTTGCGGTATGCATCTGGCATCCAGTCTTTAGGCTCTATTTTTATCTCGTTGTCGACTCTCTCTTGGAAAATCTTTTCTAAATCTTTTTCAGCCATAATAATCGAGTTCTATGCGAATATAAATATGAAGGTTGGTTTGGTGACTGATTGAACGTAAGTTCAATCTGAAAACAGACGAAAATCAGGTTTTGTTCAGCGATTGATGATTTAGTATTCATGGTTCATAGTTCGTGGTTAATGGTTTATAATTGAGCAGAATGCCAGCGGCAGTCTGAGGTCGCTGACGTAGGAAGCAAGTCTCGAAGACAAGCGGATTTAATGGTTCGGGGTCGCTGTCTAAGTTCTCGATACATCGCGCTAAGGCGCGCCACTCGAACTGACAGCTGGTGAGATTCGTGGTTCGTGGTTCAAGGTTTGTTGGTTCCCCAATTATCAATGATGAATCATAAATTATAAATCACGCCTTAACCCTTCAACTTTTTAACTCTTTATCTAATCCTGAACTGAGGACGCCCTCAGACGGACGAAAGAACCATGAACCACGAATTCGCGCTGTGCAACCTGACCATAATCATCTTCACCGAGGATGAAAGTGAGCATCAAAAGCAATGGACTTATGCTATTTTTACCGCCTCTAAAAATTGATCTATGCCGAAATTTCATCCATTGACTGTAAGAGAAGTGAGAAGAGAAACAGAAGACACTGTCTCCGTTTCATTTGACGTGCCAGAAGAATTAAAAGATGAATACACCTTCATTCAAGGTCAATACCTCACCTTTAAGAGAGCGTTCAATGGCGAAGACGCAAGAAGAAGTTATTCAATCTGCAGAAGTCCGTTTGAAAATGATCTACGTGTAGCTATCAAGAAAGTAGAAGGAGGATTGTTTTCAACGTATGCCAACGAATCTTTGCACGCTGGTGACGTTTTGGAGGTGATGACTCCGCTCGGAAGGTTTTATACCAAACTCGATGTAACACATGAAAAGCATTATGTAGCTTTTGTTGCTGGTAGTGGAATAACTCCAGTGATGGCTCATATGAAAACCATTTTGGCAACCGAGCCAAAAAGTGAATTCACGTTGGTTTATGGCAATAAGTCAACGGCAAGCATCATCTTCAAAGAAGAAATTGAAGACCTCAAAAACCAGTATATGGATCGCTTGAGGGTGTTCTACATCTTAAGTCGAGAAGCCAGCGAATTTCCAATGCTTCATGGCAGAATTGATGGAGAAAAGTGCGAGTTAATTCTTAAATATTTCATTGAACCAGAGAGCATCGATGAAGTTTTTATTTGCGGGCCAGCGCCTATGATTGATGCAGTGAGATCGAGTCTAGCAGCAGTTAATGTTGATCGTAAAAAAATTCACTTCGAATTGTTTGCTTCGCCTCAGCAGTTGGCCGAACGCAGCGGTGTGGTGAAAGAAAAAAAGAAAGTAATAATGGGGTTCGAAGCGAATGTTTCCATCATCTTGGATGGTGTTGAAACAAAGTTCAAAATGGATTCCCAAAAAACAAATATCCTTGACGCAGCCTTAGCTCATGGAGCTGACCTTCCATTTGCATGCAAAGGAGGCGTTTGCGCAACATGTCGTGCAAAATTGGATAGTGGCAAAGTCGATATGGATGTCAACTATTCTTTAGAGCCTGACGATTTAGAACGTGGCTTTATTCTCACCTGTCAATCACACCCAACTACCAGTGATGTCGTGGTGAACTTTGATGAAGCGTAAATAACGTTCACCGAACACCCTTTATAGATTCTTCACATCTTCATTTCAATAATTCGAGTTTTCTGAATTTCATCTACCATATTTGCGCAAACTTTAAATCATGAGCGATACGCGTATTTTAGTGATTGGTGCATGCGGTCAAGTAGGCACAGAACTGGTTGAAGAGCTAGCAAAACGATTTGGAAATGAAGGCGTTATAGCATCTGACATCCGCGACAGCGCCAATTTTGATGTAGAATATGTGAAGTTGGATGTGCTCGACAGAGAAGCCACACGAAAAGTGATTGTTGATTTCAAGATCACAGAGGTTTATCAATTGGCTGCATTACTTTCTGCTACAGCAGAGAAGAATCCAGAGTTTGGTTGGAAGTTGAATATGGAAGGTTTATTCTCCATCCTTGATTTGGCAAAAGAAGGATTAGTTAAAAAAATATTTTGGCCAAGTTCCATTGCTGTTTTTGGCCCTACCACACCACGTGAAAATACTCCTCAACGCACAGTAATTGAACCTACTACTGTTTATGGAATCTCAAAATTTGCCGGTGAACGTTGGTGTGAATATTATTTCAATCGTTGGGGAGTGGATGTGCGAAGCGTGCGTTATCCAGGCTTAATCGGATATAAATCTTTACCCGGTGGAGGAACAACCGATTATGCAGTCGATATTTTCCATCAAGCCTTGAAAGAAGGAACATACGAGTGCTTTCTCAATGCTGAAACCGCTTTACCAATGATGTATATGAGCGATGCCGTGAAAGCGACTATTGATATCATGCAAGCCCCAAAAGAAAGCATCAAAATTCGAAGCAGTTATAATCTAAGCGCAATGAGTTTTAACCCTGCGCAAATTGCAATTGAGATTAAAAAACATATTCCTGACTTTAGTATTTCATACGAACCAGATTTCAGACAAGCCATTGCTGACAATTGGCCTGCATCTATTGAAGATACCGAAGCGCGGGCAGACTGGAACTGGAAGAACAGTTATGATTTAGAAAAGTTAGTCGCGGATATGCTCGAGAACCTCATAAAACAAATCACCACATCATCATAGCGCCATTTATTCATATCAATAAATCTGACGCCTAGTCTTGGAAATAAGTTTATCCTTTCGGCCACTTTTGAAGTACTTTATTGCAATGAGAACATTCCTAATTCTTGCCCTGATTTCAATTTCATGTTCACTTTTCGCTCAGAATCAAACCAATGATGCTGGGAGAAAGATCGGATATTGGAAACTTACCGGAGCAGACAAACCAATGCCTGGATACAGTGAAAGCGCAATTGTTGAAGAAGGTGAGTTCAGCGAAGGTCGCAAAATTGGAATGTGGAAAGCGTATTTTCCTTCAGGTAAGTTGAAGAGTGAAATCACCCATGACAATGGTCGCCCGAAAGGCCCATACACGACCTATTACGAAAACGGCCAGATAGAAGAAAGAGGAAATTGGGGACTGAATAAGAACATGGGAAAATTTACCCGCTACTATGAAAATGGTCAGGTTCAACAAGATTTCACTTTTGACGATACTGGAAAAAGAAATGGTGCTCAGAAGTATTATCATGACAATGGTCAATTGATGATAGAAGGAGATTGGAATGGTGGTAAGGAAGATGGAGCCATCAAAGAATACTATTCGAATGGAGATATAAAATCAATTCGTGTTTTCAATGGAGGTAAGATGGATGCTGCAAAATCAGAATTCAAAAAAGCTTCAACACCCGCAGTAGCCATGAAAGCAGAGCCTGATCCAGTGAAAGACGCAAACAACAATGTGAAAAAGACCTATACTGTATCTAAACAAGAGGCCGCCCCGAATATCGGTGTTTTTGATGGTAATGGTCCTCATACCTTATACAATAAGAATCGTCAAATCCAACAAAAAGGTATTTTTAAGAATGGCCGATTAATGGATGGTAAAATCTATAAATATTCTAAGGACGGGATCCTTGAGGTCATTGAAATATACTCTGGAGGACAATGTGTTGGTGATGGCGTCATCACTGCAGACATGAAATAACTTCCGCATACTACCAGCATCTTTTTTCACTCATTTTCTGAAGCTTCTATAGTTTTTCAGCTTCTATCTTTGCATGCGAAATAATTGACATGAATTCAGCATTGCACGTTTACAATACCTTAAATGGTAAGAAAGAAAATTTTGAACCACTCACACCGCCACGTGTTCGCCTTTACGTTTGTGGACCGACTGTCTATAGCAATGCTCATCTGGGTAATTGCAGAACCTTCCTTTCATTTGATTTAATCGCTAGATACTTGCGGTATACCGGATATAAGGTAAGATATGTGCGCAACATTACCGATGTAGGCCACATTACCACCGATGTAGATGAAGGAATAGATCGTATCGGCCAACAAGCCAAATTAGAGCAAATGGAACCCATGGAAATCGTGCAGAAATACACGACCGATTTTCATAACATCATGGCTTCAATGAACATCCTTCCTCCTGATATTGAGCCAACAGCTACAGGACATATGATCGAACAAATCGAGATGATAAAAACCATCATCGATAATGGGTATGCATACGAATCAGAAGGAAACATCTACTTCGATGTTGAAGCTTACAAAGCAAAACACAATTACGGTGAATTGAGTGGCCGCAATGTGGATGAGCTTTTTGAAAATACGAGAACATTGGATGGTCAAAGTGAGAAACGGTTTTTTGCAGATTTCGCCCTTTGGAAAAAAGCAGCTCCTGAGCACATCATGAAATGGCCATCACCTTGGGGAATGGGGTTTCCGGGTTGGCACTTGGAATGCTCGGCAATGAGTACAAAATATTTAGGAGAGGAATTCGATATACACGGGGGTGGAATGGACTTAAAATTCCCTCACCACGAATCTGAAGTAGCACAAAACACAGCCTGCACAGGTCATGGTCCAGCAAGATATTGGCTGCATACCAACATGCTCACTTTTGAAGGTTCGAAAATGTCAAAGTCGTTAGGCAATTCTATTTTACCAAATGAATTATTCACTGGAGATCACCCTTTATTAAAGAGAGGTTTTCATCCGATGGTTGTGCGATTCTTCATGATGCAAGCGCACTATCGCAGCACGCTTGACTTTTCTAATGAAGCATTAGAAGCTTCAGAAAAAGGCTACCAAAGACTAATGGCGGGTGTTAAGGTTTTATCTACGTTGGTTACGTCAGATAAATCAGATATTGACGTAGTCGCTTATAAGGATAAGTTCACAGCAGCCATGGATGATGACTTCAACAGTCCTGTGCTGATCAGCCATCTTTTTGACGCTGTGAAAAGCATCAATTCAATCGCTGAAGGAAGGCTTAAAATCACCGCTCAAGATAAATCTGCGCTTGAAGATCTAATTCATGGAGTAATCAGCGAAATTCTGGGTTTAAGCTCCATAGAAGAAACTGGGAATTCTGATTTAGCCAATGGATTAATGGAGTTGATTCTTGACTTAAGAGCTAGATCACGTTCCAACAAAGACTGGGCTACTTCTGATGCTATTCGAGATCAATTAGAAGCATTAAAAATCGTGGTAAAAGACGGGAAAGACGGAGCAACATGGGGATTAAAATAATTCGAAAGCTTTCAGTAGTTTTTATGGTTAGCCTATTGCTTTGGAGCTGTGAAAACGATTCGAAACGAAGGTTGGAAACAAGGCCTAAAGCTGCCACTAAAACTGCAATAGTCTTAAAGGAAACTCCTAGGTTCAATCAAGATTCAGCTTACGCATTTGTCCAAAAGCAAGTCGATTTTGGCCCTCGTGTGCCTAATACTGATGCGCAATTAGAATGTGCACAATGGATGGAAGCTAAAATGAAAAGCTTCGGCTTAGAAACTTCTATTCAGCAAGGTGAAGTAACAGCCTACAACGATCAAAAGCTACGAATGATTAATGTCATGGGACGTTACCGTCCGGAGGTAAAAGATCGGATTTTATTATGTGCTCATTGGGACACAAGACCTTATGCTGATCGTGACACAAAAAACTTAAACGAACCTATAGATGGCGCCAACGATGGTGCGAGTGGAGTTGGCGTTCTGCTCGAACTTGCGCGAATTATAAGCTTAGACTCTATAGGACCAAACATTGGCTTTGACATCGTCTTTTTTGATACCGAAGACTACGGAAAACCTGAGACATCGATGGTTGGGTCTTCAAGTGATTCTTGGTGTCTTGGTTCGCAATACTGGGCGAAGAATATTCCGTTTGCGAACTATAGACCGAAGTATGGTATTCTCCTTGACATGGTCGGTGCGAGTAATGCTGTTTTCCCAAAAGAAGCAGCTTCCATGCATTACGCTCCTTTTGTCATGAATCGAGTTTGGTCTGTAGCACAGGCAATGGGTCACAAAGATTATTTCGCTAATATCAATGGAAACCCAATTACCGATGATCATATTTATCTCAATACGATTGCTGGAATTCCAACTATAGACATCATTCACTATGAAATGGGCAGGGCAGATTTTGGAACATTCCACCACACGCATGATGACAATATGGATGTGATTGATGCTAACACGTTGAAAGTTGTAGGCGAAGTATTGACCCAAGTGATATATCAGGAATGAGAATTTTTCTTGTATTTATTTTCTCCTTTTTCTTTTTTAGCAGCAATGCTCAAAACACAGATATTGATTGGTTACAGGCTATAAATGTTCATCGCAATCAATCGCTTGACCCTTCATTTAAATTAATTACCAATTCAGCCTCCGCTGTGAGTGTGCTATGCCCTATTAGTGTCTATGGTGTTGGATTCATCGCAAAGGACAGCACTCTCATGAGAAAAGGCATTTATGTCGCAGGAACAATGGCCATTTCAGCCACACTTACCTATGCGTTGAAATACAGTATCAATCGTAAAAGGCCTTTTGAGGCGTACGACTTTATTGATAAACAATCGAAAGGTGGTGGACCTTCGTTTCCATCCGGCCATACCAGCAATGCATTTGCTACAGCTACGGCAATGACATTTGCTTTTCCAAAATGGTATGTGGCGGTTCCAGCATTTAGTTGGGCTGGTGCTGTAGGTTATTCTAGAATGCATTTAGGCGTGCATTATCCAAGTGATGTTTTGGTTGGAGCAGCTGTTGGCGCAGGATCTGCTTGGCTTGGACATTGGCTGAACAAACGACTATTTCAGTCTCGAGCAAAACGATAAAAACTTCATTAATTCTTCCTTGGAAATTACCCCTACATTCTTTTGATAGGGTTATATTTCGGGAAATTACTTCCTACAATGGCTGACGAAAAAAAACTCTTTCTACTCGATGCGTTTGCACTGATTTATAGAGCATACTATTCTTTCATCTCTAATCCAAGAATCAGTAGCAAAGGCTTCAATACTTCAGCCATGTTCGGCTTTACAAACACGCTTTTTGATCTGATAAAAAAAGAAAATCCAACGCATATCGCTGTGGTTTTCGACCCACCAAGCGGTGATCAAAAAAACTTTAGAGTGGAGCAATATGCAGAATACAAAGCTAATCGAGAGGCCATGCCAGAGGATATAGCACGGTCCATTCCTTACATTAAAGCAATCGTAGAGGGGTTCAATATTCCTGCCTTAGAAGTAGCCGGGTTTGAAGCAGATGATGTCATTGGCACTTTGGCAAAAAAAGCAGCTAGAAAAGGCTACACCGTTTATATGATGACTCCCGATAAAGACTATGGTCAATTGGTGGAGGAGAACATATTTATGTACAAGCCAGCCCGCGGAGGAGGCGATGTAGAAATCATGGGAGTAAAAGAAATCTGTGATAAATATGGCATAGTACGACCAGAGCAGGTGATCGATATTTTAGGCATGATGGGTGACGCGGTAGATAATATTCCTGGAATTCCGGGTGTGGGAGAAAAAACCGCTATCAAGTTTGTGCAACAATTCGATTCAGTTGAAGGGTTGTATGAAAATTTGGACAAGCTGAAAGGTAAAATGAAGGAAAAAGTGGAGGCCAATAAGGATCTCGCTTATATGTCTAAAGAACTCGCTACAATCGTTCTCGATGTGCCTATTGAGTTAAACGAAAAAAACTTAATTCGTGATGAGCCGAATCAAGAAAGGCTGATCGAAATATTTACTGAGCTTGAATTCAAAACCATGGCAAAGCGCATGCTTGGCGAGGAGATTACTATCGTTCAATCTGATAGCTCAAGCAGTCAATTAGACTTATTCAGCACTCCTGAAGAAGGCGATGCGAAAGTTGAAGAGAATGTTGTCGCAGAAGATTTAAAATCTATTGAAAGCTCAGATCATGATTACCGCGCTGTCTCCAGTCCTGAGGAAAGAAAAGCGCTTATTACCTCTTTAATGAAGCAATCGAGTTTTTGTTTTGACACAGAAACAACAGGAATAGATTCACTTACTGCGGAATTGGTGGGCATATCCTTTTGCTGGAAAAAAGGAACCGCGTTTTACGTTCCGATTCCAGCCGACCAAGAAGAAGCAAAAGCTATTGTCTCTGAATTCAAATCAGTCTTTGAAAATGATGCGGAAAAGGTTGGGCAAAATCTGAAGTATGACATCGAAGTTTTAAACCGTTATGGAACCGATGTAAAAGGTTTCTTGTACGATACAATGATTGCTCATTATTTGCTTCATCCAGATATGCGACATAACATGGATGAGATGTCTGAATATTATCTTAAGTATAAGCCTGTATCCATAGAGTCTCTAATTGGTAAAAAGGGCAAAGGACAAGGCAGTATGAGGGATGTTGCATTAGAAGAAATCAAAGAATATGCTTCGGAAGACGCGGACATCACCTGGCAATTAAAGCAAGCATTAGACGCTGAATTAGATAAAGACCATCTCATTAAGCTCTTTACAGAAATTGAATCGCCTTTGATTACAGTGCTGACGCATATGGAAATTGAAGGAATAAACTTGGATGTAAAAGCACTTCAGTCATTCTCGAAGGAATTAGCAATTGACATTGACCAATTGCAGACTAAAATTCTCGAATTAGCAGGAATCGACTTCAATATCGATTCACCAAAGCAATTGGGAGAAATGCTCTTTGATCATTTAAAAATTGATGAAAAAGCAAAAAAGACAAAAAGTGGACAGTATGTAACTCGAGAAGATACGCTTCAAAAACTTGCTAATAAGCATGAAATTATTCCATTGATTCTCGACTATAGAAGCGTCAAAAAACTAAAAAGCACTTATGTAGATAGTTTACCTGAATTAGTAAATCCAAAAACTCACCGCATTCACACCAATTACATGCAGACGGTAGCGGCCACTGGACGTCTTTCATCTAACAACCCAAACCTGCAAAATATTCCGATTCGCACCGAACGAGGAAGACAGATTCGCAAAGCATTCATACCACGGGATGAAAACCATGTCATTCTAGCCGCTGATTATTCGCAGGTTGAACTAAGAATAATTGCTGCTCTCAGCGGTGATCAAGGGATGATTGAAGCCTTTAAAAATGGACTAGACATCCACGCAGCCACTGCTGCCAAAGTTTTCAATGTTGCTTTAGAAGATGTAACACGCGATCAAAGAAGCAAGGCAAAGGCTGTAAACTTTGGAATAGCCTATGGGCAAGGAGCATTTGGTTTGGCTGAAAATCTGAACATATCAAGAACAGAAGCCAAAGAAATCATCGACAATTATTTTAAAGAGTTTCCTGGCATTCAGGATTACAAACACATCGCTATAGAAAGTGCGAGAGAAAAAGGGTATGCAGAAACTCTCTTAAACAGAAGACGTAATCTGCCAGATATCAATTCACGCAATGGAACCGTAAAAGCAGCAGCAGAGCGAAATGCCATCAACGCCCCAATTCAAGGTTCCGCAGCGGACATTATTAAATTGGCGATGATCAACATTCACGAGCTCTTCAAAAAAGAAGGATTTAAATCCAAAATGTTACTTCAAGTGCACGATGAATTGGTGTTCGATGCTGAAAAAACAGAGTTAGAGAAGATAATTCCACTGATTAAAAAGGAGATGGAAAGTGCCTATATAATTGACGTTCCATTAGTTGTTGACATAAATTATGGGAATAATTGGCTAGAGGCACACTAAATTCAACTCCAATCTCTTATAAGTTTGCTTGAACCTAGGGTAATTATGAAAAATTCCATTATTGTTTATCTGTGTCTTGTCGGGCTATTTATGCATGGCTGCGGAGGCGAATCAGAAAAATCGGCCAAGGAAGAGAATCCTGCCAATTTCATTGACACAAGTCTAATCAAAGATGGTATGGGGGACGAAATGTATGATCGTGCCAGAACCATGTTTTATTCAATGCCCTCTCCGATTGAATTACAGACCATGATCGAACAAGCGGGAGGATATTTCAGAGCTGATTTGCTTCACAATCCGCAAACATCTTCTCAATATCAAACCACCGAGCAGCAGGCCATGGCACTTGGTGTTTACGGAACTGATATGAGCTATTCTACGGTGTTCAATCAGCAACAAGAATCTTTACTGTTTTTAGCAGCTTCGCAACGTGTTTCCAAGAAAATGGGCATACATGACCCTTTCAACGGAAATTTAATTGAAAGAGCCAATGCAAACATGTCCGATAAGGATTCAATGCTTCTTATAGTTTCAGAACTGTATTGGGAACTTAACAGCCAACTTCAAGAAGAAAACAGAAACCAACTTGGTCTAATTGTTCTTGCTGCAGGATGGTTAGAAGGAATCTACTTGGGAACTCAAATTATGGATTCTGAAAATCCTCAACAAGAAATATCTCAAGTACTGATTGATCAACGTTTTGTTGCATCCCAATTGAATGAAATGTTCATTGATTACAAAGAGGACTCTTTTATCAAGGCTACAGAACCATTTTTTAGACCTCTTATCGATAAGTTCCTAAGTTTAAAAATGGATGAACAAGCCACAACGATTAAAGAGTCTGGAGGCAAGATGGTGATAGGTGGCGCTGCCAAAGTATTATTCGGTCCTGGAGACTTAAAAGAAATTAAAACACTTGCGTCTGAAGCAAGAGCTAAAATCATCATGATATGAGACGCACACTAAAATTTACTCTTGCGCTTATCATACTATTAACTGCAGCAGCGCATTCAGCTTCAGCTCAATGCAAAAATTTCACAAAAAAGAACTGTCTATCTGAGTTGGCAGATTATACTGGCAATGGTCAATATAATGGCGCAGTAATGTTTGAAGGAGAAGAGGCCACTCTCGTTCAAACTTTTTACTCAGGAAAAGACTACAGATTGTTCGTCTGTTCTCATCCATCAATAAGCGACAGTCTATTTTTCGAAATCAGAGATTATCGAAAAACGGTTATTTTTTCGAGTAAAGAAAAGGATAGCAAAACATTTGATTTCTCAGTAGAATCCACTCAGCAGCTCTTTATTCGAGTTGCCGTTCCTGAGATGGGCACTGCTAATGAGCTGAAAAAAAATGGTTGTGTTTCCATATTAGTAGGTTTTAAAGAGAATTAATCCCAGCTAAATCTTCAAGGCTTACGAAAAGCATGCTTAATATTGCGGCATGACTTTCTCAATGACGGGATACGGCAAAAGTAATTGCCAATATAAGGGACGCGCATTAACCATAGAGATTCGCACCTTGAACAGCAAGCAAGGCGATATCAATCTGCGCATTCCCTCTATTTTTCGTGAAAAAGAGCTAGAAATGCGAGACATTGTTTCGGCTCAACTTGATCGAGGAAAAATTGACCTTCTCGTTCAACGGGACTTAGCGGAGGGTGAAGTGGCCACTGAACTCAATGAATCTTTGGTTCATAGTTTTTATAAGCTCTTCAAGAAATTGGAGACCTCGATGGAAGAAGGGCCTTCTAAGAATTCGGTTGATTATTTATCCCTAATCATAAAAATGCCTGACGTGCTAAAGCCGGCAGCCATAGATTTGGAAGAAGGAGAATTTGAATCATTTAAGGTAGGACTTAATGAATGCTTGCTTCGGGTTAATGAATTCAGAAAACAAGAAGGCCAAAAACTTGAAATTGTATTATCTGAAGGTGCTCAAAACATTAAGAATGCCTTAAAAAGCATCATTCCATTTGAAGAGGATCGACTCAATAGAATTAGAAAGCGCATTTACTCGAACTTAGGAGAAGATTCAGAAAATGCTGCCTTTGACAAAGACCGCTTTGAACAGGAATTAATTTATTACCTCGAAAAACTTGATATCACTGAAGAAAAGGTTCGATTGGAAGCCCATTGCGATTACTTCTTAAAAACACTGCGAGATGAATCTAGTAAGGGTAAGAAACTTTCCTTTATCGCCCAAGAAATGGGTAGAGAGATCAACACCCTTGGAAGCAAAGCTCAACATTCTGAGATGCAACAAATCGTTGTGGAGATGAAAGATGAGCTAGAGAAAATAAAAGAACAAGCGCTGAACGTATTGTAGAAAATGACATTACTAAACGCAAAAGGTAAGGCTGTTATTTTCTCTGCACCATCAGGTTCGGGAAAATCTACTATTGTTAGGGCATTACTCGAAAAAGGTCTTCCTCTTGAGTTTTCAATTTCAGCGACTAGCAGAGCTCCTCGGGGGCAAGAAGTTAATGAAACTGACTATTATTTTCTAGGTGTTGAAGGTTTCAAAAAATGTATTGAGAATGATGAGCTTCTTGAGTGGGAGGAAGTATACACCAACCAATTTTATGGCACTCTAAAAAGCGAAACAGAGCGCATCTGGTCTAACAACAAAGCAGTGATTTTTGATGTCGATGTTTATGGAGGGTTAAACTTGAAACAGCACTTTGGCGATCAAGCTCTCACCGTTTTTGTTATGCCTCCTTCAATCGAAGAATTGGAAAATAGGTTGATAGGACGAAATACTGAAAATCACGAAAAAATAAAAATGAGACTGGCCAAGGCAAAAGAAGAACTGGAACAGAAGAATCCGTTCGATGTTATCGTATTAAATGACGACTTGGATAAAGCCATTGAAAATGCATACAACGCAGTCAAAGAATTTTTGAATAAATGAGTAAAACCGTTGGGTTGTATTTTGGTACGTTTAATCCGATTCATGTTGGACACTTGGTTATTGCAAACCACATGGTTCAACATGCGAATTTGGATGAACTATGGTTCGTTGTTTCGCCTCAAAATCCTTTAAAACCAAAGGCTTCTCTATTAGCAGACTATCACAGGCTTGCTTTGGTGAGAATAGCGGTGGATAACAACTTAAGACTGAAGGCTAGTAACGTTGAGTTTGATCTTGCCCAACCATCTTATACCATTCATACTCTCGCAGCACTCAGTGAGAAATATCCAGACTATCAGTTCACCATCATCATGGGAGAGGATAATTTGAATACCCTTCCAAAATGGAAGAACTACGAAGAGATCTTAGCTAATTACTCAATATTAGTCTATCCACGGGTAGAAAGTGATGAGAATTTGAGTGTCAATAATGAAGGGCGAAGTGATCTTCTAGATCACCCAAAAGTCACGATGATTGATGCGCCACTCATGAAAATTTCAGCCAGCTTCATCAGAAAGTCTGTTAAAACCGGAAAAGATGTGAGATATCTGCTCACTGAACCTGTTCTGAAATATGTAGACGAAATGAATTTTTATAAAAAGTAGATCCCCGATATGAGCGAAAGAACAGAATTGGAAGAACTTGGTGAGTTTGGTTTAATAGAGCATCTTACTAAAAATATAGAGCATTATCAGCCATCGACCATTAAAGGCGTTGGTGATGATGCCGCTGTAATAGACCGCGGAGATCACTACGAATTGGTATCGACAGACATGCTTATTGAAGGCGTTCATTTTGATATGTCGTACACTCCTCTGAAGCATTTAGGATACAAAGCGATTGCAGTTAACGTGAGTGATATATGCGCGATGAACGGAAACGCCACACAAGTAACTGTTGGCATTGCTGTTTCTAATCGCTTTCCTGTAGAGGCTCTTGAAGAATTGTATGAAGGAATGCTCCTGGCTTGCAAAGCCTACGAAGTAGATTTAGTGGGAGGAGATACTACCACCAGCCTTTCTGGATTAATGATAAGTGTCACTGCCATTGGCAAAGTAGAAAAAGAGAAGATTGCATATCGATCAGGAGCAAAAGAAAACGATTTGATCTGTGTTTCTGGAGACCTTGGAGCGGCATACATTGGGTTACAAATTCTTGAGCGTGAAAAGTCAGTTTGGAAGGAAAATCCAAAAATTCAACCTGACTTAGAGGGTCATGACTATGTGCTCGAACGCTTTTTAAAGCCTGAAGCTCGAGTAGATATTAATGCTCTTTTGGCACAAAACAATATCGTGCCTACATCCATGATTGATATCTCTGATGGACTAGCGTCTGAAATTCTTCACCTATGTAAAAACGGAAAAGTTGGCGCTAAGATTTATGAGGAAAAAATTCCAGTAGATGCTGCTGTTGTAAGTCAATGTAGTGATTTCAATTTAGAGCCTTCCGTTTGCGCACTGAACGGAGGTGAAGACTATGAGCTGCTTTTTACTGTCAAGCAATCTGACTTTGAAAAGATCAATCAACTTACAGAAATTAAAACCATCGGCCATATAACTGATGCCTCAGAAGGCGTTTGCCTCGTATATCCTAAAGGTGAAGAGATATTCATTAAAGCCCAAGGATGGAAGGCTTTTTAGTCTTTTTTCAACCCTAGTATAAAAGAAAAGGCCAGGTATACTGGCCTTTATTATCTAAAGAAAGTGACTCAAGCTCTCTGAGGATTTTGAGAATCAGAAGCCTTTTTTTGCGGACATATTTAAATCAACTTCAAAACCCAAATAGCATTCCCACCAGTCCCATCATTAAAATGATGGAGGCCAAAGCAAAAATGCTCAAGGTGGATACTGATAGGATCGTGAATATTCGATAATCTGGTTGCATTGGTTCCTTGTTCATAGGTCAAAGTTGCCGCTAAACATTAGTACCTATTATGACAAAAGAGAGTGATCTTGCTGACCTTAATCATTTCAGTGATCTCTGGATCATTTCTATTGTGGCATCCAAGTCTTCTATGTAACTCATATGACCTGAGCCATTGATTGTATGCAGAGTAACATATTCAGAAATCTCGGAAAGCTCCTTGCTCTCTTGATAAGAAATTCTTGGATCCTTATCTCCAGCGATAATATGGACTGGATATGGAGGAAACTTCAGTAACAATTCTCTATTCGGTCGATCTCTCATACCAGCAAGAGCAGCAATTATCCCACGAGTTGAAGTCTGAGAAGCTTTCTCCTTCACTGCCGTGATATCCACCTTGAATCGTTTTCTATTTACAGGCCTAAAAAGCATTGGAATCGATTTTCTCACAAAACTTTTAGCGTTCAACTTCACTGCTTCAATTACTCGATCTCGATCTCGTTTCTTATCCTCAGAGTCTGCTCGGGCAGTGGATTGATACAGAACAAGGGACCGAAGAATATCAGGATTTCTCTCGGCTAAAGCTAAGGCCACATAACCTCCCATCGAATGACCAATTACATTTACCTTCCGCAACCTCAAATGCTTGAGCACAGCCTCAACAGATTCGGCCATTTCATCCATGGAATGCACATATCCAACACATTCACTTTTTCCATGACCTAAAAGGTCAATACAAATTACTCGGTGAGATTTGATCAAATTAGGAATGATGTCAGTCCACATCCAGCTTGCTTCAAGAAAACCATGAAGCAAAACAACCGCTGAACCTTCACCCTGATCAGAGTAATAGATCTCTACTCCCTTAAAATAAAGTTTAGGCATTCATCAAATCCTCTATCTCCTCTGCTTCTATCGGAATATTCTGCATGAGGTTCTTATGGCCATCTTTTGTGATTAAGTAATCATCTTCTAGACGAATCCCAAGGTTCTCTTCAAGAATATAAATACCCGGCTCGACTGTAAACATCGACTCTGCTGGAATTGGAGCATTCCATATTCCATAATCATGCGTATCTAATCCAATATAATGAGACGTTCCATGCATAAAATATTTCTTATATGCCGGCCATTCAGGATTTTGATTCTTGATATCGTCTATGGTAATTAATCCTAAATCAACCAACTCTTTTTCCATCAAATAACCAACTTCTACATGATAGTCTTTCAGCGTAATACCTGGTTTTAAAATTTCGATGGCAGCATTTTTCACCCTTAACACTGAATTATAAACGTCTTTCTGACGCTTGGTAAAACCACCATTAACAGGCACACATCGCGTTAAATCTGAACTATAATTGGCGTATTCTGCTCCAAAGTCCATCAGTATCACATCACCGTCTTTACATTCTTGGTTGTTTTCAATATAGTGCAACACACAAGCGTTGCGGCCCGAACCTATGATGGGTGTGTAAGCAAACCCTTGCGAGCGATTTCTCAGAAATTCATGCATCAACTCTGCTTCAATCTCATACTCCATTACACCTGGCTTGATGAATGGCAGAATTCTACGAACGCCTTTTTCAGTGACATTACAAGCCTGTTGCATCAAATCAATTTCTATTTGGTGCTTTACCGCTCGTAATTCGTGTAAGATTGGATTGCTTCTCAAATATAGATGTGCTGGATACTTTTTCATACACCAATCAATCCAGCGGTCTTCGCGCGTTTGCGCCTCGGTATTGGCGCGTAAGTGTTCGTTTTTATTGATATAAACACTTTCGGCCTCAGCCATTAAATTATTGAAAATAGCATGAAATTGAGGTAGCCAATACACTGTTTTAATCCCTGAAGTATCAAAAGCAGCATCCTCGGTCAGTTTCTCGCCTTCCCAAATGGCAATGTGCTCGTTTGTTTCTTTTAAGAACAGTATTTCGCGGTACTTTTCATCAGCTGCATCAGGAAAAAGTAACAGAATACTTTCTTCTTGATCTACTCCACTAAGCCAGAAAATATCGCGGTGTTGTTTGAAAGGAGTGGTACTATCTGCCCCCGTTGTTAAAATGTCGTTTGAATTAAAAACAGCCAGTGACTTGCTTTTCATTCGCTCCGTGAAATTCTTGCGATTATGGATAAAAAGGTCTTTGTTGATTAAATGATACTTCATGTCATTACTATTTAGAAAGCACTGAATTGTTTCAGCACTCATGTTATCTTATCGTGCATTGCAAAGCAATAACTTTAAGAATGTTTTGCAAGGAAATTTGCCGTTAAAGTGTTCTAATTAAAGAGGCTTGCAATGATCTTTGAATAGTTCGACTGTACTATATCGAAAGACCTAAAATCTTTTGCAAATTGAACGCATTGATTCGAAGGACGGTGTGATTTTCTCAATTCGTCTATCTTATAAAAAACTGTATCGTCTACTTTATTAAAATCCTCGACCACGACTCCCAAATTTTTATTTTTTGTAATTTCTGAATCATCTCCAATACCGTCAGGCATTATTATGGATAATCCATTTGCCCAAAACTCAGCATTCTTGATTGGCGAAATAGCCTTTTTCGAAGGTGTGGGTCTGTGCAATGAAAAAGCGAAATCTGCTGCTGACAAAAAAGCTGCAACTTGACCTTGAGAAACAAAGTCAAGTGAGAATTCATTTTCGGAGAAACCGCTAGCTGCGAGCTTTTCTCGCCAAATGTTTTTATCTGGGGATAAGATTAAAAGATGAAACTTGCCATAGTAAAAACTTCGCGCACTATTAAAAAGCTGAAGTGCTTCTTGGTCAAGATAAATCCCTCCAATTTTACCTGTGTAAATTCCGACAATGGTATCTGGCTTTATCCCAAGTTTTGCCCTCACTTTTTGTCGATCTACATCATTGTATGCAAATACAGATGAATTCACACAGCAAGGCGTAATCATAAGTTTCTCTTGATCCAAACCCTCTATCCTCAGCAACTCTTCTGCATAAATATTGGTTAAAGGAAGAATAAACCTTGCCTGTCGCTTTTCCTGGCGTTCGGCTCTTTGAAGCAATTTGTACTTCAAACTATTGAGTTTCCAAACACCATCTTCAAGCATATAGTCAGCGTGAGGCTCAAAAGACTCAATGCTAAGCGGAATGCTCAATTGATTCGAAATATTCAATACCAGCCTTCCTGCCATAACACCGCGTGCCATGATCATGTGGATCGAATTTTTAGCATATAATGCTTTTATATGCGCCTCCAAACGACGTTTATCAAATGCCTTACGCAACACATTTGCAGAAGAAGCTATTCGGAAATGCTCCAACTTATACAATTCAAATTCAGCACTTAAACCTTGCCGCTCAATCGTAAAAAAATAGATTCGATCAACATCTTTGTTGTTCGATAAAATACGCAAATGCGGCAATACAGTAGCTTGAGTTAAGCCTTCATTTATACCCCAATAGGAAACAAAACAGATATTCAAGCCCATTTGATTTTCAATGCCATTTTGATTGCCAAAAATGGCTTTAAATCTTTTAATAAGCTTTTGAAACTTACCGCAGCTGCGCGCGATTTGAAAATGCTAATCAAATTTTGATCAACATGCTTGATGTTTTTCAAGGCTTTGGCAATTTTGAAATACCCGTTTGTTAATCTTGGCACATTAGTCATTGCGCTAGCCACATGTCTGCGATAATAAAGTACAGGTTCTGATGTGAACGCGTACTTCCCCGAATTGCAGATAGAAGCATAAAACAGCAATTCTTCGCCATGAGTAAGGCCCTCTAAAAATCGATAAGACTTACCCTCTGCCCTTTTAACCATCCAAGTATTTCCTTTAAAAACCTTACCAGAAAGGGAAAGCAATTCCTGCAAAGGATTTCCTTCAAAGGCAGGTACAAACGTTTCAATTTGATGATTAATTGTATTGATGAATGAAATCACTTTCCCGTCTACAAACTCTATTTCTGGATTGGTTTGAAACACAGCTAATCGCGCACTCAAACTGTTTTCAGGCAAAAGATCGTCTCCATCTAAAAAACAGAAATAATCGCCTTTTATAGATGCCAATCCTTCATTTCTTGCTACACTAACACCTTTGTTGGTTTCAAGGTTAATTATTCTGATTTTATCTGATTGTAAATTTTCAAGTGTACGTTTTGTATTGTCTGTTGAAGCATCATTCACAACTACCCACTCCCAATTTTCGTGAGTTTGATACCTAATACTATTCCAAGTTTCTTCAATAGTATCTTGATTGTTGAATGTTGGGGTAATGATTGAAACTAAACTCATCAAGCAAAATCTTCGATTATTGATAATAGTTCATTTTTCATTTTAACGACAGCTTTTTTTTGAAGGTTGGCAAACCGATACTCAATGTCAACAAAATAGGTTAAACTTTAATAGCACAAAATGAAGAGCCAATTTCTGTAGAGTAAATTAGAATACTTTGCACCCAAATAATGGCAGAAAATTGAATTAAAAAGCATAAAAATTAGTTTAGATTGTTGAATTCAAAGGTTCGATTAAGCTTCATTTTTTTATTAATTGAATCGCACTTCTGACAACTGTCCATGGATTATTGTTAGACGTATTGAACTGTATAGATTTTAATTTTACCGCCTCTTTTCAAACACATTAAAAATTTGCCTAGCAGCATCTTTATTTATTAAACCGATCCTGATGCAAATACTCGCCCTGAGTTACTTTGAATAAACCTTATGTTGAAGACAAAACCACTTGATACAGAGCTGAAAAAGTGATTATCATTGCCCTATTTGAACCAATAATCTTAACTCAGCTATCATTTCAAAAACCAAAGTAACATTATTGGTAGACGATCCAAGGTTATTTAAGTTTCTCAATTTTGGCCCTCAGAACGCGAAATAATCTTTAATTCAACAATGAAAGTCATCAATTCTTCCACCAAATTCACATCGCTAGAAGACCTCTATAATCATCGTGAACTGCTAAGAACATTCACTTGGCGCGATTATAAAATTCGCTACGCGCAAACTACTCTAGGTTTTTTATGGGCTTTCATTCAACCCATTATTTCTATCAGTATTTTAAGTTTAGTATTCGGGAGCTTTTTACAGATAAACATCTCCGAGACACCACAAATAATTTACACAGCTTGCGGACTGTTGAGCTGGACATACTTCAACTACGTTACCCAAAGCTCGGGTAGTTCGATTATAGTTGCCCAAGAAATGATAAAAAAAATATACTTCCCTCGGATAATTATTCCAATTTCAAAAGCAATTATTGGATTAATCGACCTTGGCATTAACCTGTTCCTCTTGGTCTTATTAATGGTTTATTTTAACCAACCTTATTCTCCAAATATTATTTTCTTACCGATCATCATGCTCTTCAATATTTTGTTTTCAATTGGTATAGGCATTATATTGAGCGCAATAAATACCCGATTCAGAGATTTTCAATATGTTGTCCCATTTGTTGTTCAATTGAGTCTTTTCTTAACACCAATTGCCTACCCTGCAGATTTCGTGGTTAATCACCTTCCTTTTTGGGTAGAATCAATATATTTCTTAAACCCACTAGCTGGTTTGGCAGAAGCCTTTAGATGGTCTATTCTCGGCTCGCAAACACTAAATCCATTGGTCTTCATTAGTCTCTTCGTAGCAATACTAACCTTTGCATTATCTTTCAAAATTTTTGAACGGATAGAAAAACAAATGGCCGATATTTTATGATCGATTTTGCAATCAAAATTGAAAACGTAACAAAGACTTACGCATTAAACTCAGCTTCACATTCTGCTAGTTTACGGCAGTTTGCACAGTCATTTCTAAAAACAAAGAAACCAGAACGCTTCAATGCGCTTTTAGATGTAAACTGCACCATCTATCAAGGTGAATCTGTAGCCATTATCGGTATAAATGGAGCTGGCAAGAGCACTTTATTAAAACTTCTATCTAGAATTACGCCACCCACAGATGGACAAATTATACTAAATGGGCGAGTAAGCTCTCTACTTGAAATTGGCACAGGGTTCCATCCTGAACTTACCGGAAAAGAAAACATCTTTTTAAATGGGTCAGTTTTAGGAATGAGCAAAACCGAGATTCAATCTAAAATGGAAAGCATCTTAAAATTCGCCGGGATTTCAAGACATATAAACCAACCTATCAAACATTATTCTAGTGGGATGGAAGTTCGATTGGCATTTGCAGTTGCCGCTCATCTCGAGCCAGATATCTTGATGATTGATGAGGTGTTAGCAGTAGGGGACATTGAATTTCAAGAAAAATGCATCTCGAAAATGAAAGAATTAGCAAGTAAGGGGAAAACTCTAGTTTTTATAAGTCATAATCGAGCACTATCCTCAAGACTTTGCAAAAGAGGGTTAGTTCTCGAAAAAGGACAACTTGTGTATGATGGCGAAATTGAAGATAGTCTAGACTTTTACCAAGAACAAGTCATGAAATCGGCTCCAATGACAGAAAGAATCCTATCCAGTCAGCGGCATCTTGGAAACAGAAAATTTAATTTCTCAAAAATTTGGTTGGAAAACAAAGAAGGAAATCGAAAGTTTGATGTCAAGTCAGGAGACCACCTTTCTATTTGTGTTGAAGTGGACTCTCTGGAAAAGGTAGAAGCGAATGTCGCCTGTAGAATTTACAATAATTCAAAAACCCGCATCACAAGCCTTACTTCGTCCTACTTCAAACAAAAAATTGAAGTAGGTGCATCAACTATTATTTCATGGCACATTCCTAAATTAGCGTTAACGGAAGGCAAGTATCGCCTTGAGCTAGCTGCGTATGAAGATTTCAATGGGCAAGTATTAATTGATGAAGTGACATCGGCTCTTTGGATTTCAGTAGAAGAATCAGCATATCACGGTCATGAAGTTTCCTCAAGCCCTGGAAAAAACATGGTGTATTTCGATTTCAATGTTTCTTCAAAAAATAGTTGACACAAATAGCAAGCAAGTAAATATCGGATTTCGCCTAAACTTATTACATGAAATGAATCTTAAATTATACTTTTATCCTGCACTATCTTTGGAGTAGCTTACAGTGCTAATTTACGAATTCGATTTTTCCTTAACTGACCTAAATGGTCTAGAACGGGTTTATTCGATTTCATGCAGGTTGAATGTCGGACGATCAATCAACGTCTCTATCAACAATCTCTATTCGAACTCTGAACGTGATTACACGCTATGTGCTTTGCTGCTACAGATAGGCTTTCTTGAAGATTTGAACTCTGAAAATAATGTGTTCTGCAATGACGAACGAACATTAATTCCATGTTATCCTAACCCTACCGCAAACTTCGTAAACCTCCGTTTTACTTATTCTGGAACAGTGACCAACTTCCTATTAGAGGTATACAGTGCATCTGGAAAATTAATGATGTTTGAAAACCAATCGTTCCAAGAGGGTTACCATGAGTATCCTGTTGATCTATCAAGGTACAATAAAGGTGTGTATATTATTGTTTTGTGAAGCGACACAATGTCTCGACTCTTCAAAATAATCAAGAGTTAGCGTATAATCCCATCAATTAACTGCAGAGAATTAAGCCGATTCAAAAGTTACTTTTGCATCATACACACAAGGTACTTTGACACTTAAAAAGAGCATATTTTATTATTTTTTCTCACAATTTCCGGTAATCGTATCTGGTCTTTTAGTAAGTATAATATCATCTCGAATATTAGGTGCTGAGGGGAAAGGTATATTTGGTATTCTAACCTTCAATATTGTTTTTATTGGCCTACTCTTAAGTTTCGGGTTTAATCAAGCAAGCATCTACTTTACAGCCAATAAAAAATTATCAAACAGTGAGGTTGCCGGAACCTCTCTCTTTCATTTTCTATCGAATATTACGGCTGTAGGCCTTTTTCTTTTAACAAGTCTGTTCTTTCTTCCAGACTCTTGGTTCATGCCCGACATGGAGGATATTATTTACGGCTACATCTACACTTTTATAATATTTGGATTAAACAGACTAAACGAGTTGATTCAAAGCATTTTTTCAGGGAACAAAATGTTTCGTACAATCAATCAAGCTTCTATTTTGAAAGGTCTTCTTTTCATTATTTGTTATTCAGTCCTGTATTATCTCTACCTAAAAAATCAAATAGGCCTAATAGAAGTGCTCATTGGAAATACAATCGTATCTGTATTTACTTCGGTTTTCTGGTTGACTCAGTATATATTAAAAATAGGCGCTGTACCTGCAAATCTGAAGACCACTCTTTCGAATCTCCATCTTTTTACCAGTTTCTCCAAATTCATCTACATTTCGTCATTAGTGAATTTCCTCAATTACCGAGTAGACGTTTATTTTTTAGAATTTAATCTATCAATGAAAGAGGTTGGCATCTATCTTGTTGCAGTAAATCTATCACAAATGATGTGGTTGGTATCTGATGCGTTTTGCCGCGTACTTACCCCTCATCTTATCGGCTGGAAGGGAGAGCAAAAAAATAAAACTTTTGAAGCATTTCAGCGACTTCACACCACGATAATTTTAGTATTAACGGGCATTGTTTGGATTATTATTGACCCGCTTATCCCATTCCTATTTGGAGTTGAATTTGAGGCTGCCATTATACCAACTAGAATCCTATTGCTAGGAAATATCTTCGCTTGTTCATCCAAAATATTCAGTCTTATCCCGTACTCAAATAACAATGTAAATCTAAATTTATACGCTACTTTGTTTGGCCTAGGTGTGACCCTTGCCTTAGATATTCTTCTGATACCTGTTTTTGGAATAGAAGGAGCAGCATGGGCTTCTAACTTTGCCTATTTGACCATTCTTGTTTATTTGCTTTTCACCGTCAAGAAAAGATTCAAGGTTTCAATTTTTAACTTTTTATTTGTTACCCGTTCAGACTTTAAACATATATTATGAGGTCAGTAGAGAATTTTTACGACACGTTTGCTTCACAACAAGAAGCAATGGGCATTAACTTAAGACATAACGCTATAGACAAATGGTGTACAAAATTTGAGCTACAACCAACTGATAATGTTTTAGAAATAGGATGTGGTATAGGAACACAAACAGAGCTTCTTTCGAATAGAATAACTAACGGTCACATTGATTCATTTGACATAAGTTCTAAGAGCATTGATATAGCTAAAAAACGATTGAATGATAGAATTAACGTGACCTTCACTGCTGCTGACATACTAAAGACAGAATTAAAAAAGGATTTCTATGACTTTGTCCTGCTACCTGATGTTTTAGAGCATATACCAATTGAGGTTCATGGCATGTTGTTCGAAAAAATTTCTCATGCAGCAAAACCAGAAGCCAAAATACTCATTCATATACCAGATCCATATTACAATCAATGGGTATCAGTTCATCATCCAGAGCTGCAGCAAATCATAGATCAAAACCTTTATATGCCAATAATTGCCAAGCAAATTTATGATGCTGGCTTATACATAGAATATTTAAAAACGTATGATTTACATGTAAATAACGGTGATTATCAAGTAATCTTATTAAGAAAAGTAAGAGAAAAAGTTTATCACCCTATGATCCGATCAAAAACACTCCTTTCTAAAATAGTCTGGAAACTAGGAAGCTCATTAAAATAAAAAAATTAACCCTGAAGAACACAACCAAGAATTGATTGATAAATTGGACCACTAAACTGATTGAGGCTGTTCGGATGAGATTCTTAAATGCTAATATACTAGGCTCTCTAAAAGCTATTGCGCAATCGTTCATTGAACATCGAAAGCTGGAAGTGTCTGCTTTTAAGGTAGAAAAGTTTGGCCAAGTAATCATCAAATAGATCGCACATAGAACTTAGGGAAAATGAGTTTAGAGTAATATCTTTTTCAATTTTGGCTAATGCAGCCATCTACCTTCCTCACGCCTTCTATTTTCAAATCTTAGGGTGGATTGAAAAAAGTATTTTATTACTGCATAAATATATAGTTCTTTAACCGCTATTTTTCTCAATGGCACTGAAAAAACAACTCTCAATGTGCAGGTAATTCAGAATGCGCGAAATGATTAAAACTATTAGTAGTCAATCAAAACTTAATGAAGAAAGACCAGCCACTAATCTGGCTATTTGTCGCTCGGTATTGCAAAAAACCACAGAAGAAACTTACATGAATCAAATCAATAGAACCGAACTGAAATCTATTGAACTTGCATCGTCAATTTCTCTAAATCAATTAATAATAAAGGCTGCTTTTGAATCAAAATCGACGCCCTGGGTAGAAGATCCGTCTTTAAAATCGAGAAGTTTGGCGGAATACGCTGCTCGGTATGGCGACACAAAAAACTATAGAATTTATGTTTTAAAAGCTCTTCAAATGAACCCTTTTAAAAAATTGAATTAGAAACATATAGCTAAAGCTTTTATGATAAAATGAAAAAGTACGCTTCCAAACTATATTATGAAAAAGGTGCTCGACAGGTTTGGGCCCTTGTCCAAATTATATTTAAAGCCACCGTCAATTGGCGCTTTGAGGCAGAGCAAAAGTTCATTATTTTTGGACAAGGTCGCACAGGATCTACCCTATTAGTAAATCTAATCAATGGCGCTGAAAGTGTGTTTTGTGACGGAGAAATTTTCGGTACAGAATACCCATTCGACATTTGGCACAAAAGACTCTATATGAAGCTTAGAAGCAAAGCTTTTAAACAAAAAATTTATGGCTGTAGGATCAAAATTTATGAGCTATACATGCATCAAGGCATGAGCACAGATGAGTCCATAGCATTTATAAACACATTGGCAAAAGATGGTTGGAGAATTATTCATCTAACCCGAACCAACAAGTTTAGACAATGCTTATCAAGTCTTGTGGCAGAAGAAAGAAATGTTTACCATTTTACTGATAAAAGCGTCACAAACAAGAAAAAAGTCACTGTAAAAGCAGAAGAAATACCTGATCGACTAAAATTGTTACACAGTTTTGATCAACAAGAGCATGATGCATTAAAGGATATTTCTTTCCTATCAGTGAACTATGAAAAGGATCTAGAAAATAAGAACCATCATCAAGCTACGCTGGATAGAATTTGTACGTTCTTAGATATTCCTAAAGCTAAATCCGTGGTCAACCTTAAACGCACAAGTTCTTCAAAAATAGAAGACTATATTGAAAATCATGATGAGGTTAAATCTGTTTTAGCTTCTAAAAATCTTGAGTATTATCTCAGTCAATGACAAAACCAAATACCGATAGTGTTTTGATGATTGCTGCTTGGTGGCCCACTAAGGCTAAACCAATGGCTGGTTTATTCATACGAGAGCATGCGCTTGCCATTGCCAAACACGTTGAAAAAGTTTCAATTATTCATGTTTCTATAGAAAAGCAATCGTCATCTTTTCCTTTTTCGATAGAAATAAAGCAAAGCAACGATAACGGTCTTGAGATTTATCACGCTCACATAAAAACAGCCATTCGAAAATTTGGCATTCATGATTTCCTTGTCAAAAAAGCCTTTTCTAAATTGTTCGTGCTAGCAAGCGAAGAGGTTCGCCCTCTGTTTTTTCATCTGCACGTGAGAGATCATATTTCGAAATTGGCACTAGAAACTGAAGTAATCAAATCGCTTCCATATATTCATACCGAGCACTTTTCTTTCTATCACCGTGGCTTAGATTTAATGCCTGCATGGCAAAAAAATGAAGAAATGAAAACGCTCAAAAATTGGTTTTCAAACCCAAAATTGAAATTTTTCACACCCGTTTCTAAAGAGCTAGGCAATGTGGTTTGCAACCGTTTTCAGCTCCAAAAAGAAAAAATAGTCATCATTCCTAATGTGGTATCTCCAGAATTCTATTTCGATGAAAACGCGCTGGACAAAAATGGAAAATTCAGAATAGTACTTGCCGCAAGCTGGTACGATCCGAAAAATCCTCAGCTTTTTTTTGAAGCTCTTGCCTTGCTATCGCCCCAATTTACCGTGCATCTTAAAATTGATATTTTCGGAGAAGGTCCTGAACTTGAATTAAGCAAGACACTGATTGAGGGTAAGTTGTCTCATGTAGACCTCAATCTAAGAGGTTTTCAAAGTAAGACTGAAATAGCTCAAGTAATGAAGGTCGCACACTTGTTTGTGCACCCCACCAATAGAGAAAACTTACCTACAATAATTATCGAAGCATTGTGCTGTGGTACTCCAGTTTTATCCATGAATGTGAATGGAATTCCAGAACTAATAGATGATACCAACGGAATACTTGTTGAGGCAAAAAATGTTGAAGCACTTAAAACTGCGCTCGAAACCATGATTTCAAACAATGTTTTTTTTGACCGCAAAAGCATCGCACAAGACGCTCATGATAAATTTTCACCTGAGGTCATTGGGAGAAAATTCCACCTTCTTTACCAGCAAATTTCGGCCTAGTTTAAATGAAGAATACTACCGTAGTAATGCTACTTGACAATCCCTTTATCTCTGACTCAAGGGTAGAAAAAGAGTCTGCTTTTCTTGTAGATTCTGGGTTTGAAGTAATAGTATACTGTGTTTCTGATAATCATTTACCTGCTGAAGAAAACCGAAATGGAATCGTTATCAAACGCATTCTGAACCTATTCTTTCAAAAACCTTTTGGAAAAAACTACAGCACACAATTGACGCTATTTTCAAATGAAATCTCAAAAGAATCATTGGACATACTGCATTGCCACGACTTCATGTTGATGCCTTTAGCAGCAGCAATAAAAAAACAAAAGCCGCGAATTTTCTTTTCCTATGATAGTCACGAATACTTGGCAGGTTGGCCTTACTACAAAGAAATTCCGAATTTAATTAATCGATCAAAGGGCTATTTGGTTTGGATGAGAATGCTTCAAAATGAGAAAAAAGTAGCCAAATCAATCAATGCATTACTAGCGCCAAGCGCGGCCATTGCAACAGCATTGCAAGAACGTTTTAAACTGAGCTTTTCAGGAATTTCTGTTAGAAATATTCCCGAACCTAAAATGATAGACTCAACTATTTCACTGAGAGAAACACTTAAAATCAGTAAAGACCGAAAGCTTATAGTTCACTCAGGTAGCATCTATATGCCTCCGAAAATTATAGAGCTTTTAATAGGCTTTATAAATACTTCTGCGAATCTTTCTCTGGTTTTTATTGGTAATCGACCTATTCATAGCGACTTGAAACAGCGATATAAAGCTATACATCGCATCTATTTTGTAGACTATCAACCAAACATATTGCTTGATCAACTTGCGAGTTGCGATGCTGGCATTATCTACACAAGATCCAAGTCGTACAAAGCGCATCAACTAGGAGCTTCAAACAAACTCATGGAATATGGGCTCGCAGGTTTACCAACTATTGGTACGCAACAAATTGCGCATGAAGAATTAGAAGAACAATTTCAACATATGGAGTTATTCTCTGAAAACGACTTCGCGTCCTTCAAATCTGCCATCAACCGTATGATTGATGGCCTACCCGAGAAAAAGAAAAACGCTCAACGCATTAAATACGCGCTATCTTGGGAAAATGAATTTAGACCTGTAATTGAGCTTTACAAGAAAGTATCTGCGAGGCTGCACAAAGACTAGCTTATTATGAAGAATCATTCCAAATAAGCACTTCGTGCCATGTAATACATTTCATTCCATTGCACAAAACTTTTCGCTTCTACATTTGTCAACTTGAATATTACTACATTTTAATTATGGCAACAAAATCTGGATTCCTGAAAATTTCTGTAGCCAAAAAAGTGGCAATGGCCCTTTCTGGTTTTTTCCTAATGTTCTTTTTACTTCAGCATTGCACCATTAACATGCTCTCGGTGATTAGTCCGGATACATTTAATGAAACCTCCCACTTCATGGGAACAAATGCCTTGGTGCAATATTTATTGCAGCCCGTTCTCATCTTCGGAGTTGTTTTCCATTTACTAATGGGAATGGTTTTAGAGCAAAAGAATCGCTCCTCCAGGACTATAAACTATGCTTACAGCAAACCTGCAGCTAGTTCATCGTGGATGAGTCGTAATATGATTATCACTGGCATCATGGTTATGCTGTTTTTAGGCCTTCACTTTTATGACTTTTGGCTTCCGGAGGTAAAAACAAAGTTTATTGATGGCAATATGACGGGCATGCTTGCGGATGGATCAGGATTTCGATACTACGAAGAATTAACCCACAAATTTGTTGACCCAATTAGGGTTGTGATCTATGTGGTTGCATTTGTTTTTCTTTCGCTTCACTTAATGCACGGTTTTCAATCGTCTTTTCAATCAGTTGGGATCAGAAAAAATACTTGGACTCCACTGATTCAAAAACTATCAATGATCTATGCTGTTGTAATTCCAGCAGCTTTTGTGTTCATAGCTATTTATCATCATTTAGCTCACCATTAATAATTTTCACATGTCAACGTTAGATTCTAAAATACCTGAAGGTCCAATTGCAGACAAGTGGACCAATCATAAAAACCACATTGATGTGGTTAACCCAGCTAACAAAAGATTGATCGATGTAATTGTTGTGGGATCCGGATTGGCTGGTGCTTCCGCTTCTGCTTCATTGGCTGAGATGGGTTATAATGTTAAAACATTTTGCTTCCAGGATTCTCCGAGAAGAGCCCACTCAATTGCTGCTCAAGGAGGTATCAATGCCGCTAAAAACTATCAGAATGATGGAGATTCAACATTCCGTCTTTTTTATGATACCGTTAAAGGAGGAGATTATCGGTCACGAGAGGCAAACGTTTATCGCCTAGCCGAGGTTAGTGCTAGTATTATTGATCAATGCGTTGCTCAAGGTGTTCCTTTTGCTCGTGAATATGGTGGATTGTTAGATAATCGATCTTTTGGAGGAGTATTGGTTTCGAGAACATTCTATGCAAAAGGCCAAACTGGTCAGCAGTTACTTTTAGGGGCTTACTCGGCAATGTCTCGTCAAATCAACAAAGGAAAGGTGACGATGTATAATCGTCATGAAATGCAAGACTTAGTGCTAGTTGATGGAAAAGCACGGGGCATAATTGCTAGAAACTTAGTAACAGGAGAATTAGAGCGCCATTCAGCTCATGCCGTTGTTTTAGCAACTGGTGGATATGGAAATGTTTTCTATCTCTCTACCAACGCCATGGGTTCAAATGTAACAGCTGCTTGGCGTGCTCACAGAAGAGGCGCTTATTTCGCAAACCCTTGCTACACTCAAATTCATCCTACGTGTATTCCTCGTTCTGGTGACTACCAATCTAAACTTACGCTGATGTCAGAGTCTTTGCGTAATGATGGTAGAATTTGGGTTCCGAAGCACCATAAAGATGTTGAAGCTATTCGTTCAGGTAAATTAAAACCTACTGATTTAAAAGAAGATGATCGTGATTATTACTTAGAAAGACGTTATCCTGCTTTTGGAAATTTAGTTCCGAGAGATGTTGCCTCCAGAGCAGCAAAAGAGCGATGTGATGCCGGTTTTGGTGTGAATAAAACCGGTGAAGCTGTTTACCTTGACTTCTCTGCGGCAATTATGCGCTATGGAAGTGAAAAAGCTCACACATCTCATATTCAAAATCCTTCTAATGATCAAATCAGAGAGCTAGGTGAAAAAGTAATTGAAGGCAAGTATGGTAACCTTTTCCAGATGTATGAAAAGATCACCGATGACAACCCTTACAAAACACCAATGATGATATACCCAGCGGTTCATTACACTATGGGTGGCCTTTGGGTTGATTACAATCTCATGACAACCATTCCAGGATGCTATGCTGCGGGAGAAGCAAATTTCTCAGACCACGGAGCCAATAGGCTTGGAGCTTCAGCCCTAATGCAAGGCTTGGCAGATGGTTATTTTGTTTTACCATATACGATTGGTGACTTCCTAGCTTCTGACATTAGAACAGGTAAAATATCGACCGATTCTAAAGAATTCGAAGAAGCTGAAAAAGATGTGAAATCACGTCTTGAATCACTAATCAATAATAAAGGTTCAAAATCTGTTGACCACTTCCACAAGCGATTAGGAAAAGTCATGTGGGACAAAGCAGGAATGGCTAGAGATACAAAAGGATTGCAAGAGGCAATGGCCGAGATCAAGGAAATTCGGGAAGAGTTTTATAAAGATGTCTTCGTTCCCGGTTCTGTTGACGAATTCAATCCAGAATTAGAAAAAGCAACCAGAGTTGCAGATTTCTTAGAGTTGGGTGAACTTTTTGCGAAGGATGCTCTAGATCGAAATGAATCTTGTGGAGGTCATTTTAGAGAAGAATCACAAACTGAAGAAGGTGAAGCAAAACGCGATGACGTTAATTTTGCATTTGTTTCTGCTTGGGAATGGACAGGAAACCCAAGTGAATCCGTACTTCACAAAGAAGATCTGAAATTCGAAAATATCGAATTGAAGCAAAGAAGTTATAAGTAGAATACAACCATTGGTTAAAGAAAAAAGATAAGATATGAATCTTACATTAAAGATCTGGAGACAAAAGAACCCATCTACCAAGGGAGAAATGAAGACTTATCCGGTTTCAGATATTTCTGAAGATATGTCCTTCCTCGAAATGATGGATGTACTTAACGAAGAACTCATCACAAAAGGAGAAGAGCCAGTAGCATTTGACCACGATTGCAGAGAAGGGATTTGTGGAAGTTGTTCAATGTATATCAATGGTGAACCACATGGCCCTGATAGAGGAGTTGCTACTTGCCAACTTCATATGCGAAAGTTCAAGGATGGAGACACGATTCATATTGAACCCTGGAGAGCAAACGCTTTTCCCGTTTTGAAGGATTTAGTTGTTGATAGAAGTTCATTTGATAGGATTATTCAAGCTGGAGGTTACGTTTCTGTGAATACATCTGGTAATTCACAAGATGCAAATTCAATTCCTATTCCTAAGGAAAACGCTGACCTTGCATTCGATGCGGCCACTTGTATTGGTTGCGGGGCTTGTGTTGCTGCATGTAAAAACGCCTCTGCCATGCTTTTCGTTTCAGCTAAAGTTTCTCAACTTTCATTACTCCCGCAGGGACGAGTAGAAGCTAAAGACCGCGTTCTGAGCATGATCGATCAGATGGATGACGAAGGTTTTGGAAACTGCACCAACACCGGAGCTTGCGCAATTGAATGTCCAAAAGAGATTTCTCTTGACAACATTGCTCGAATGAATAGGGAATTTTTAAGTGCCTCTATTTCAAAGTAAATTATCTATGAACTAACTATTACTGCCGTTAAATCGTCTAGTTTTTAATACAAACGTTATCACATTACTCATTTTGTGTTATGTTTGACAGTACTAACTTTAAATTAATAATCAGATGAAAAAAATTTTACTTTTAATCACAATTCTAAGCACAGCTTATTGGGCATCTGCTCAAATTATTGTGTCGGGAATTTCTCCTGCGAGTATTGAAGGAAACTACGACTTTACTTGGGCTGATCCAGGAGGAGGAGATTGGTCTTGTCCTGACTTTAACATCCCCGGGGTTTTTGTTCAAGCAGAAGTTATGCTAGTAGATGATGGTTCTACAGGAACTAATCCTCAAGGTAATCCTATTTCTGCTGAAGGTTGTTTGCCATTAATCAATAATCTTACAGGAAAAATCGCTTTGATTTACAGAAATACCTGTGAGTTTGGAGCAAAAGCTTTAAACGCTCAGAATGCTGGAGCAGTTGGAGTAATAATTATCAATCGTGATCCTGAAGTTATAGGAATGGGCGGTGGCGCTGAAGGTGTTAACGTTTCTATCCCAACTGTAATGCTTCAAATCGCTGATGGTCAGTCGCTTATTAATGAGGCAGCCAATGGCCCTACCGTTGTATTTATGGGTAATAGAGCTGGTATTTATGACAACGATTTGAATTTACGTCCATCGACTAGACTTGTTGCCAAAAGCGCTGGTATTCCCATGTTGATTGCGCAAGACGATACAGAGTTCAGCTTTGAAGTTGGCGCTAAAATCTTCAACCTTGGTCAGTCAAATGCTGATAGTGTATATCTAAGAGCTACAATTACTGATCCTTCTTCGGCTTTAGTATATGACGAATTGGCTGGTCCATTTGCGCTACTTTCTGTAACTGGCAGTGCCATTGATAGTGTTAGCGTTCATCCTGATAGTGCAAGCAGCTTTCCATTATTTTCTCAACCAAGCTATAGTGCAGGTGCCTATACTTTAACTTATGAGACGTATAATGGCTCTTTCACTGATGATTTCGCTTCTGACAATATGATCAGCTCTAATTTTGTTTTCAACGATGAAATCTTCACTTACGCTCCAGTTGATGCTGAAACTATGCCCGAACCATCGGATTTTTATAGAGCATCAGAAACTGTAGCATTCACATCTTGTTTACATTTTCAAGATCCTAATGCAGCTAGACTTGCAGTAGAGGGTATCACTTTCGCAGCTACAAATAATACTTTTCCTTTAGTGGATGAATTAGTGGGTATTGAAGTGTATGAGTGGAATGATGAATTCGTAGACCTATCTGATCCTAATGTAACATTTGACGCTTTGAACCCAATTTTGATTTCTTCATACACTTACTCTGAAGACCTTCAAAGTGAGAATGTGTATTCTGAATTTGAAACACCAATCTTCTTAGAGAACGATGTTCGGTACTTATTCTGTACTCAAACATTCAATGAGAATATGTTCTTCGGTTTTAACACGAAACTTGAATATCTTCAAAATCAGGATCTCTATTTACAACCAATTAGTGTTATTAGTGCTGATGGAACTTGGAATTCAGTAGCTTTCGGAGCGGATGTTACTACTGCAATTGCAATGAATGTAATAGACACTGCTGAAGTAGTTATTCCTGTTGACACGACTGGAGAGCCGCAGGGAATTGGATCTACAAATAGTTTAAACACGTTTGTTTATCCTAATCCAACTCAAGACATCGTTAATATCAATGCTGACGCGAGTGGTATTGCTGATTTAACAATTTCTGATCTTACAGGTAAAACTGTTAGACAAGGACAGATCACTCTTAACAATGGTAAGAGCACTGTAAATGTCTCAGATCTTGAAAACGGTCTTTATATTTTCAACATAAGACTTGAAAGTGGTGAAACATCTAAGTTTAATATCATTAAACAATAGATTTTCTAAGACTTTATAAAAAAGGCGGCTCAATAGAGCCGCCTTTTTTTTGTCAATCTCACCATATAAACATTGTTGAAAGAAACAGATAATTTTCAACATCAAAGGAAGAATGGCAACCGTACATTTGCGAACTCTTCTAAACAAGGATATGCTCGAATACCCGAATACTATAAGTTCTAAGCTGCCCAAAGTCGGCACTACTATTTTCACTGTGATGAGCCAATTGGCGAAAGAAAATGATGCCATTAATCTTTCCCAAGGGTTTCCAGATTTCCCAGTGTCTCAATCACTAATTGATCTAGTATACAAATACATGAACCTTGGCTTCAACCAATATCCTCCAATGGCAGGGTTGTTGAAATTGAGAGAGACTATCGCAGAAAAAATAGAACGGCTGTACGGTTGTAGTTATAACCCCGAAGAAGAAATTACAATCACAGCTGGAGGAACTCAAGCATTATTTACGGCTATTATGGCCACTATAAATGAAGGAGATGAAGTAATCGTTTTTACTCCTGCTTATGACTGTTATGCACCAGCAATAGAGTTGGCAGGCGGAAAGCCTGTGTATGTCCAGCTAAAATCAAGCGACTATTCGATTGATTGGAAGCAGGTGAAAAAAGTGGTGTCACGGCACACAAAGATGATCTTGATCAATTCTCCTCACAATCCAAGCGGAGCCATTTTAAAATCATCGGATATCCAAGAACTAACTGGAATCACAAAAGACAATGACATCATCATTTTAAGCGATGAGGTATATGAGCACATTCTTTTCGATGGGGAAGAACATCACAGTCTTTCTCGCTACCCAGAGCTAGCAAAAAGAGCAATGATTGTTTATTCCTTTGGGAAAACATTTCATGTTACCGGATGGAAAACCGGGTATATCGTAGGCCCGAGCAATTTGATGGTTGAATTCAGAAAGGTTCATCAATTCAATGTTTTTACGGCCAATGCACCCATTCAATATGCACTAGCCGAATACATGAGTAATCCTGAGAATTACATGCATGTAAAAGACATTTACCAAGAGAAACGCGACATCTTTTTAAGCGCTGTCAAAGCCTCAAATTTCAAATTAAAACCAACCAAGGGTACCTATTTTCAACTCCTCGATTATTCAAAAATCAGTAATGAAGAAGATACCGAATTGGCCAAAAGACTCACTATAGAACATAAAATCGCATCTATTCCCGTTTCAGTTTTTTACCATAATCCAATTCAGAATAATGTGCTTCGATTTTGTTTTGCTAAAGAAACCGACACATTAAAAAGGGCTGGTGATATACTTTGTAATATTTGAGCCAAAAAGGAAACATACTATCCGTTTCCATTCTTCAGCCAAACCTAGTGTGGGAAAATCGCGATGCGAACCTAAGGAGCATCGAAGATCTTTGCTCCACCGTTTCATCAACTGACCTTATTATTCTTCCTGAGATGTTTAGCACGGGTTTCTCCATGCAACCTGAGAACGTCTTTGAAAGTATGGATGGCCACACCGTTAAATGGATGATAGCCTTAGCCAAAAAGCATTCATCTGTTATAACTGGAAGCTTGATTATTAAGGAGGATTCCTCTTTCTATAATCGTCTCATTTGGGCATCACCTGATGGTTCAACTCACACTTATGACAAAAGGCACCTATTTAGTTTTGCTGGTGAAAACCAGCATTACTCAAGTGGGAATTCACGCGTAATTTTTAATCTGAAAGGATGGAAAGTATGTCCTCTCATATGCTATGATCTTCGATTTCCAGTTTGGTCTCGAAATCAAAACTTAAATGGACTATCAAGTGATTTTGAATATGATATTCTGATTTATGTCGCAAACTGGCCCGAAGCCCGAAGAAAAGCATGGAAGACTCTATTAGAGGCTCGCGCACATGAAAATCAATCATATGTAATTGGTGTAAATCGTGTTGGTAAGGATGCAAATCAAATTAACCATTCAGGAGACAGCTGCATAATTTCTCCTAAAGGAGAAACTCTTTTAGACTTCGAGTTGCTGGAGGAAGGAATCAAAACGATAGAATTGGATTTAAACGATCTGGAATCTTTCAGAAATAAATTTGGCGCTTGGCGAGACAAAGATCAGTTCAGTATCACTTAGATTCTCTTTCACTTTTTAGCTCTGGCCGGAGTATCCATTCAATTTCATTTTGCCAATTGCTCCTCACTTCAATTTCTTGATCGTAGATATAAACCTCTTCCGGTTGTTGATGCTTCAGATATATGCCAGTGTCCCATTTACCATTTAGATTATTATCTGCAATGACTCGAATTTGATACTTACCCGTTGCTAGGAGATCATAGCCTATCTTTCCTTTAGGAGAAACAATCTCTTCAAAAACAACATGACCATCTGTTTTTAATAATTGCCAAACATATTGAGATACTTGTCCTGGCAGGACATAATTAATAATAAGCTTTCCGAAATCTTCTTTTTTTGAAGCTATAAAACTATACTTCAACGTGTCATTAGAAAGACCAAATTTATCATATACCACAGAATCAGGCATAAACAGCTGATACTTGGCGCCTTCCTTCCACTTGTGATTGATTTGAATCCCCATTAAATCGCCTTCCGCATAATCTACCAAAGAACTTGTATCACCTTCCTCAATGAAAAATGAAGTGCTAAGATCAAAACTTTTCAGTGGCGTTTTTGATTTCAGCTTATAAGCACCAAAATGATTTACTCTTCCCGGGTTCTCCGCTTTTAGCGATAGACCTTGTTGTTTTGAGGATCCTTTCCTGATTTTACCCAGTCGACTGTTCGGTTTACGGAAAAAAATTGTGTCGCTAAAACCTTGGACCTGAATATTAACCTTTAAAGAATCATAATCATCTGGCGCTTGAAACCAATAGGCAACCGAATCATTTATCAAGTTCCACTCTGTTGTCCATTGAGAAATGTCTTTTCCGCTTAACTCCACTATCTTCAAAGTATCAACCGGTCGATTAAAAATGAACGTCAGACCTTTATTGCCAATTTGAGAAAACTCCTTCACAAACTGCAGGGTATCTTCCTGCTTAAACAGCCTAATGTCAGCAATCATGGAATTAATGGTGTCATCAGGATTTTTTGACTCAATCATCTGATCAATAAAACCAATCGCCTCATCTGGTTGATCAAATAAGTAGCCATTGTTAACAGGCTCTAACGCGAATAATTTATAAGCTGCTGACGTCAAATACCTTAGATGATAGACGCCCTGTTCATCCGTTTTTGCAAAATAACGTGGAAGAGACTTATAGGGTAACGAATCAATGTTTTCAGGATAGAGCATTAACCAAACATCCTTTACTGGCTTTAGAGAAAAAGCATCTATCACCCTTCCTTTAAGCTCAAACGAATCGATGTAATCTCCCGTTGAAAAAACAAATAGATTGCTGTCCAGAACATTTCCTTCATTATTATCTACAATTCCCTTTCCAAATTGAAACAAATAGGTTGTGTTTTGTAAAAGCGTATCAACCCAAGAAACAGTCACCTTCTTTCCACGCATTGTAAACTCAACAGGAGACTCAAACGGTGGCGTTACGATCAGCTCTTTAAGAGCCGAAGACACTCTTACATACTCATCAAACTCAAAATATATGCTCGAGCCATTATAATTAGTCGCTGTATTTAGAGGTGCTGACTCAAGAATTATGGGAGCCTCAGCATCTTTTGGGCCGCCCGTTGGAGCAACTTGCTGCGCACATGAAATAAGCATGAAGACGCTTAATACAACCAGAATACTTCTATTACAATATCTTTCCAAGGTGAATGCAAAGTTTTTCGAGGTTATTACGATCAACATCATCAAACGCATCAAGTTCAGTGCTGTCAATATCTAATACCCCTAAGACCTTTCCTGAATCTGATATCAAAGGAATTACTATTTCAGACTGACTCAAGGCGCTGCAAGCAATATGACCGGGGTATTTATTCACATCTGGAACAATAATCGATTGCTCATTTTCCCACGCAGATCCGCACACACCTTTTCCTTTTTGAATTCGAAGGCATGCCACAAGTCCTTGAAACGGCCCTACAATCAATTCACTTCCTTCGACTAAATAAAATCCGGTCCAAAAAAAGTCAAATGCCTCATGTAAGACTGCTGATACCGTTGCTAAAATCGCCACTCTATTCGACTCCCCTTTGACCAACGCCAATATCTGAGGAATTAATTGCTCATATTTCTCGCTCTTAGAGGAGCTTCGGTCGATATTGATACTTTCTGACAAGTAGCAAATATAGAAAGGCTAAAGGCTCGTTAAACTGGATTCGGACATGCAATTGTTGCAATAGAAACTTTGGCTCCTGGAACCAATAATATGGCGCTTGCACAAGCTTCTATAGTTGCTCCTGTGGTTACCACATCATCAACTAATAAAATATGTTTACCTGTTAAGAAGTCAGGCTCAGTAACAGCAAAATGCTCATTTACATTGACCCATCTTTCAAAACGCCCCTTCTTGGTTTGACTTTCATTGGATCGGATTCTCTGAACCGCATTTAATCGAAAAGACTTTTTCATCTCTTGGGCCAAACCAACTACAATTGAGTCGCATTGATTGTATCCTCGCTTTTTAAGTTTATCCTTATGCAAAGGCACGGGAACTATGACATCAATATCGCTGTACCAAGAGTCATCTAGCTCCATTCCAAAATAACCGCCTAAAATCTGCCCGACTTCAGGTCTTGAATTGTACTTCAATTGATGCATCATTTCCTGCACAATTCCACCTTTAGTAAAGAATAAATAAGAGGTAGCTCTGACCAATTTTATGCGTCCCCAAAATAACCTTTCAACTGTGTTTTCATTTTGACGCCAATAATGCGTTCGGGGCAAATGAGCTCTGCAATCATCACATATTGGACTTTCACCTTCATCCAATGCCGACTTGCATCCAAAGCAATTGAAGGGAAATGCCAAATGACTTAGATCTCTCAAATATTTTATTAATTCGGAGGCCATTCCACACTAAAATACAATTTTGCTTTTTTAAGCTTCTAAAATAATATTGATCAAACCCGCATTTACTTTGTTACATCAAAAAACAATAGCAATATGAAAGCACTTTTTATCTCTCTATCCATCTTCAGTATGTTGATGTTGAGCTCGGACCAAACAATTTATCAATTCACAATGCCAGACATCAATGGTGAAGAAGTGAGTCTAAACGATTTCAATGGCAAAGTAGTTCTAGTTGTAAATGTGGCTAGCAAATGTGGTCTCACACCACAATATGAAGACCTTCAAAAACTTTATGATGAAAAGAAAGAAAAAGGTCTAGTTATTCTAGGGTTTCCAGCCAATAATTTCATGGGTCAGGAACCTGGTACTGAAGATGAGATAAAGTCTTTTTGCCAAAAAAACTACGGTGTATCCTTCCCTATGTTCTCTAAAATTTCAGTAAAAGGTGATGATATGCATCCACTCTATCAATTCCTTACCAAAAAAGAAATGAATGGTGTAATGGATTCCAATGTTAAGTGGAACTTTCAGAAATACTTAATAAACCGAAAAGGAGAACTTGTTGAAATGATTCCTCCATCAAAGTCCGTTTTAAACGATCATGTCATGACCCAAATTAATGAGCTACTCACAGAAGGTTAATATTCTAAAACTGAGTAAAGGTTAAATACTATATTTGGCCGCTACTTTGGGGGATTAGCTCAGTTGGCTAGAGCGCTTGCATGGCATGCAAGAGGTCATCGGTTCGACTCCGATATTCTCCACATTTTTAATCAAGCCTAAGCAATCTTGCTTAGGCTTTTTTATTGAATTGAGACTAAATCTAATAATCCATACTTGACCTTCAACTTCTTTTCACGTCCTTCATATATTGAATTCTAAGATATTTGTATACTATGAGCTCTTACTTAAGATATTCATTCTTTCTTATAGTCTTTTCGTCCTTATTGATTTTAGGTTGCAAAAAAGAAGAAGAAGAGGAAGAACCGCCACCCACGGAATTTCTAACCAATGAATTCTGTGAAGATTCTTGCTATTTCAAGAATGATGGAGATTGCGATGATGGTGGACCTGGATCATCCAGTGATTATTGCAAATACGGCACTGATTGCACCGATTGTGGCACTAGAGTCGTTTTAACCCCTAAGAGATGATCGCCAAGTTCCGTTTACTGCTTGTTATTCTGGTTTTTTGCATGGGCTCCCATGGTTGCAAGGAGCAGTTTTGTGACGATACTTGCTTTTGGCCTGCAGATGGCGAATGCGATGATGGTGGACCCAATTCAATAAATGATTATTGCCAATTTGGAACAGATTGCACCGATTGTGGTTCGCGAACGGAACAATAACCTTCACCAATTGTCTATTCAGGCGCTTTCTTAGGATCGGTTTAACAATGCTTATTCAGAAAGTAATCAGACAGCATCTTGCCCTCGATTAATTTATAATTTTGCCGCCCAATGAGAATAGAGGTTTTAAAATCAAAGATTCATCGCGTTCATGTGACTGATAGTCATTTGGACTACATAGGGAGTATCGAAATAGATCAAGCACTTATGGAAGCTGCTAATCTCATCGAAGGAGAAAAGGTGCAAATCGTCAACATCAATAATGGAGAGCGATTTGAAACTTATGTGATCACAGGTAAACGAAACTCTGGCGCGATAAGTCTTAATGGGCCAGCCGCCAGAAAGGTGATGAAAGGCGATATTATCCTAATTATTTCTTATGCTTCAATGGATTTTGAAGAAGCCAAGAAATTCAAGCCATCGGTCATCTTTCCAGATGAAAAGACAAATTCGTTGATATCTTGAATAAGCGAGTGAAATCAGCACTTCAAGTGCTTTTCTCTTTAACATTAGGGTTTTTCCTGATTTGGTTTATCTATAAAGACCTTACGGAAGAAGACAAATCCAATATGCTTAATTCAGTTAAGGGAGCCAATTATTGGTGGCTACTGGGCTCAATGTTAGTAGCTGTTTTAAGCCATGTTTTTAGAGCCTATAGATGGAAGTACCCACTTGAGGCATTGGATATCAAAATAAATCTTGCAAATAGGTTTGCAGCGGTTATGATTGGATACATTGCTAACCTAGCTTTTCCTAGACTTGGAGAAGTAACGCGATGTGCTGTTTTATCGCGGTATCAAAAGCAACCATTCGAAAAGCTTTTTGGAACCGTGATCGCAGAGCGCGTGGTAGATGCTGTAATTCTTCTTCTTCTTATCATCTTAGCTGTAGTAATGCAGTACAGCATATTACAACAATTCTTATTAGATGCATTTGGTCCTTTAGAAGAAAAAGTGCAAACTTTTGTTTTGCTGGGGATTGCTGGAGTTTTGGGCTTAGTAGCGGTATTGGTTGGTTGGCAATTTATTACTCGATCAAAACATCCATTTGCATTAAAAACTAGAGAGAAGATAGCGGGACTTGTAGATGGGTTTGCAACCATAAAGAACATGAAAGGTCAGGTTCAATTCTATTTTCATACAATGATGATTTGGGGTTGCTATGTACTGATGTTCGTGCTTTCATTCCAGAGTTTTCCTGAAACAGCTGATGTTCCATTTGGAGGTATGCTGGCTTCGTTTGTTCTTGGTGGATTATCTATTGTCGCTGTTCAAGGAGGTCTAGGTGCTTATCCCTTAGCCATAATGCTCATCCTCTCTTTGTATGGTGTTTCTGAGAATACTGGATACGCATTTGGATGGATCGTTTGGACAATTCAAACGGCCATGATCATTTTGCTCGGTTTCATATCCATGCTCATTATGCCTTTGTTAAACGCAAGTAGTAACTTAGCCGCTGATGAATCCAGGTAATCCATATTCATGTATCTATTCCCTTCAAGAACTGATTACAATTCGCAAGAATTGGACCAAATCAGGAGAGCGCATAGTGTTTACAAATGGTGTTTTCGACCTTATTCACCCAGGTCATATTTTATACCTTGAAGAAGCCGCACAATTAGGAACGAAACTTATTATTGGTTTAAATTCTGACTCTTCTGCGAAAACACTTAATAAAGGTGATCATAGACCCATCAATGACGAAATAGCTCGAGCTATCGTAATTTCCGCATTGAAGTCAGTGGATGCTGTTGTTTTATTTGATAAATCTACGCCTATAAGCCTAATTGAAGCAATCAAACCAGATACCCTGGTGAAAGGTGGAGACTATTCTATCGATCAAATTGTTGGCGCGGATATTGTCATTGCCAATGGAGGTCAAGTTAAAACATTACAGTTTGTAGAAGATTATTCTACTACAGCTATCGAACAAAAAATTCAATTAGCTCTTTTAAAGAAATAATGGAACAATCGATCAATCAGATACAAGACGAGATTATTGATGAGTTTGGCTTTTTCAGCGAATGGATGGAGAAGTATGAGCACATCATTGAATTTGGTAAAGATTTACCTGAACTGGATGGAGAACTGAAGTCTGAAGAAAATCTCGTAAAAGGCTGCCAAAGCAGGGTTTGGCTTCACGCAGAACAAAAGGACGAAAAACTCGTTTTCAGTGCAGACAGCGATGCAATCATTACAAAAGGTTTGGTTGGACTAATGGTTAGAGTATTATCTGATCATACACCCGAAGAAATCTCAAAAAGTGAGTTGTATTTTATAGATAAAATTGGTCTGAAAGAGCATTTATCTCCTAATCGAGCAAATGGACTTTCTTCAATGATCAAAAAAATGAAATTTTACGCGATTGCCCACTTGGCAAAAACAGATAAAGGATAATGGAACCAGCACTAAAAAAACAACTAGAAGAATCAATCATTCAAGCGATGAAAACCGTTTATGATCCTGAAATTCCGGTTGATATTTACGAATTAGGCTTGATCTATGAGATCAAAATCAATGAAGACTTTGAGGCTACAATTTATATGACTCTTACCTCACCTAGCTGCCCAGTTGCAGAAAGTTTACCGTTGGAAGTTGAACAAAAAGTTGCCGGAGTAGAAGGAATAAAATCGGCCTCAATAGAACTCACTTGGGAGCCACCATGGGATAAAGATATGATGAGTGAAGAAGCACTTGTTGAACTTGGGATGATCTAAAATGGAGGAAATTGAAAACAAGGTAGCCAAGAGTGGATTAGTCACTTTAGAGCTGGAAGAATTGAAGCCCAATTGGAATATTGTAGGCTTTGACATGAAGGATGTGCTTTGGCAAGGTTTAGCTCTAAAGGAAAAAGATTTTCGAGAATTTGTTAAAACAAATAACTGGTCTGCGTTTGAGTCAAAATCTGTATTCATTTTTTCTAGTGTTGATGCCATCATTCCTACTTGGGCATTTATGCTGCTATCCGCATCCCTAACTGAGTATTGCGAAACCGTGGTAGTTGGTAAAAAAGAAGACTTAGAATTGGTGCTTTGGAGAAAGCTAATTGACGCCCTAGATCTTAACGACTTCAAAGACCAAAGAGTTATTGTTAAAGGCTGCAGTGACGAAACGATTCCAGAAACCATATACTTTGAACTGTCAAGTAAGCTTGTTACCGTTGTTAAGTCACTGATGTTTGGAGAACCATGCTCTACCGTTCCTATCTATAAAAAAAATAGCCCCAAATAAATTCGGGGCTATCGTCTCTCAGTTAAACGGGACTCAGTCGATCCACTGTACATAAGCATAAATTTCTTGTTCGTCAAGCATCGCCACCTTCTGTCCATTAAGGTATTTATTGACTTCAGCATAGGGATATCCACCTGATTGAAGTTCTTGAGCATAAGATTCTGCTTTGTCCATGCTTGAGAAAAGGCCTGCGGAGTATGCATAATGATAATTAGGCATAACTTCAAAACTCAATATCTCATCCATCTCATTGATTAAGCGATGACCTTGAGGTGTCTCAAATGTTTGAAAATAGACGGAGAATGAGACGGCCTCTTCGTAGATATCACCCGTGACATCGCGATCATTATGATTACCAAGCAACACAAAAGCATCTTGCGCTGAAATACTGCGTTGATTAAAAAATGGTACAAGTGATACATCCGACTTTCGTACAGACTTTGGAAGTTTTGGCAAACTAGCCAAAGCATCTTCTAAACTTCTATACTCTCCGTAATACACTACGAGTTTATCATCTGATCTCACAATAGAGAAGTCTTCGTTACTCCATGTACCGTGAACTTGTTGAGTTTCAATTCTCCATTGAAAAACAAGGTGTTTTGGTAGTTCTGGATTATGGATTTTGTTTTGTGCAGAAACTGCAGAAACCAACGCCAAAAGAAGAATCAAAACAAAAAATACTGGTGCTAAAGCTTTCATAACATTAGAGTTTTATTAGGTTAAACTGATTGTTAGTGGGTCTACCTAAATTCCAATGTTTAAGGGGGAAAAGAACTGATCTGAGATAAAGACTACGATCTGAATAAAATAGTTGCCTGAATGTTTTGAGAAAATGAATATTTGTAGAATATAATTCTGTTTTCACTCCTAACGGCAAATATAATTCGATGAATACGCCAATAGCTTCGACTTAAGCGCAAATAAAATTTTCAATAAACCTTAATTGAGATGGAAAGAATGCTTCTGACTTAAAAATCTAGTAAGCTCTTACTCGTTTTCCTTCGAAATAATTAACGAAAGCTCGATTCACAACCCTGTTACCTCCGGTGGTTGGATAGTTACCACTAAAATACCAATCACCAGTGTGATCTGGACAGGCCTTATGGAGGCCATCAATGGTTTGATAAATAATCTCGACCTCCGCCTTTATCTCGGCTGGTCTCAACAATTCAGCAATCTTAGCGGAAATCTCTTCATCCGTAAATTGTTCGTAGATTTTCTGAACGTGGTTATGCTGATTATGACTATTAGAAGATTCTAACTCCTTCAAGCACATCGCGTAAACATCCTTAATAACTTGCTCTTTACCACGTTCTTTCAACAATGCAATTGCCGCTTGAAAAGCCACAAAATCTTGCAATAGACTCATGTCTATTCCATAACAATCTGGATATCGAATTTGTGGTGCACTCGAAACAACTACAATTTTCTTAGGCCCCAAACGATCCAAAATCCTTAGAATACTTTGTTTCAGTGTTGTTCCTCTAACAATGGAGTCATCAATTATAACAAGGTTGTCTTCTCCCTTAATAACAGTGCCATAGGTAATATCATAAACATGGGCTACTAAGTCATTTCTATCACTGTCTTGGGTAATAAATGTTCGAAGCTTCGCGTCCTTAATGGCTACTTTCTCGGCCCTAACGCGTTCATTCAATATCTTTCGAAGAGCTTCTTTATCAGTGGTATCAATCTTAGCAATATCTTCCAGTTTTCGCTCATTGTGAACCTCTTCTAGGCCTTTCAGCATTCCATAATAAGAAACCTCTGCTGTGTTTGGTATGAAAGAGAAAACAGTATTCTTCATATCAGAACCAATACTTCGAAGAATATGAGGAACTAAGGTTCTGCCAAGTTCCATTCTCTCACGGTATATGTCTAAATCACTACCTCGAGAGAAATAAATACGTTCGAAAGAACAAGATTTCTTTTCGCCTGGCTGACGAATCATATCCATGCTCACCTCTCCGTTTTTCTTAATTATTAGCGCATGTCCAGGCTCAACTTCATGAACCAATTCATGCGAAACATTAAACGCAGTTTGGATAACAGGTCTTTCACTTGCAACTACAACTACCTCGTCATCTTTATAGTAAAAAGCAGGACGTATACCATTTGGATCTCGCAGAACGAAGGCATCTCCATTTCCTATCATACCAGCCATCGCATATCCACCATCAAAATCTTCAGCAGCACGAACCAGGATATTTCTGATATCCATGTTCTTTGAAATCATGGACGTTATCTCCATGTTCTCATATCCCAACCTTTTATACTTGGCAAAGAGTGTTTCATTCTCTTCATCAAGAAAGTGTCCAATTTTTTCTAAAACAGTAACGGTATCCGCTTTTTTCTTTGGATGCTGTCCTAAAGAGAGTAACAAATCAAATTGCTCATCAACATTGGTCATATTGAAATTACCTGCTAACACCAGGTTACGGGTCATCCAATTATTTTGACGCAAAAATGGGTGACAGGCCTCAATGCTATTCTGACCATAGGTTCCATATCGCAAATGACCCAAGAATACTTCACCTGTAAATGGAGCATTCGACTTTAACCATTCTGGATTATCAAGCATCGACTCATCGCCTGCTGCGCGTTCTTTTACCCGTTGCTTTATACCGCCATAAACATGGTCAAAAATATCTTGAATGGGTTTATTGCTGTTGGATCGATGCCGAGAAATGTATCGGTTTCCAGGTTTTACATCAAACTTAATATTTGCCAAACCAGCGCCATCTTGCCCTCTATTGTGCTGTTTCTCCATAAGGAGATACATCTTGTTGAGGCCGTAAAATGACGTGCCGTATTTCTCACGGTAAAAATCGAGTGGCTTGAGGAGTCGGATGAGTGCTATACCGCACTCGTGCTTAATTTGATCGCTCATTGTCTTTAGAGGTGGCAAAGGTATCAAGATTTTGATGCTTTAAGAACTCGAAATTAACTTCTGAGTAACAGCAACTAATTACTCATGCAATGCGTCTAAAACTTAGCGTTTGAAAACCAAATCACTACTTTAGAAGGTTCAAACATTTTGAAAGTATTTCTCTGTTCCATATTGATTTTGATTTCTTCGGTATCCGCCATTGTTGCGCATGAATCCGAAGAACAATTTGGCGAACTGAAATTCGAAGAAAACAAAGGACAACTTCCATCTCATATTTTATTCAGAACCTATGTACCTGGTGGAGCCGTTTTTCTTGAAGGGCAAACCCTCACTTTTAATCTTACTAGGCTTTCTGAATTAGAAGCATACTCAAAATTCAAGCATGGCGAAGACGTCAAAATGCCTGACACATTGCACGGTCATGCTTTCAAAATCCATTTAAAAAACAGTCAGAAGCCTTCGTCCATAGAAGTTAAAAATCAATGGCCAGATTATGTCAATTACTATTTAGGAGATGATGAATCGACTTGGGCCAGCGGAGTAGCACAATATTCTGAAATAATTTTTCGAGGAATCTACCCCGGAATTGACGTCAGATACTATTCGATTAATCAAAACTTCAAGTATGATTTCATCATACACCCGGGGGCCGATCCTTCTCTCATACAAATGGAATATGAAGGGGTTAATGATCTCAAACTTGGTTTCGGAAGTTTATTGATTGAAACCTCGGTTGAGCAAATAGTTGATCAAAAACCAGTGTCATGGATTGGTTTAAATGAAAATAAAAGATTCATTGAAAGCAGCTACCGTCTGAGTAAACCAGAAGGAAACCCTATCGTTTCTTTCGATGTTGAATCAAATAATCAAGAGCAAGTTACGATAGACCCAACACTTATTTTTAGTTCATATACTGGATCTACAATCAATAATTGGGGCTCAACAGCAACGTATGACTCATTAGGAAATATGTATGCTGGTGGATATATGCTCTCAACTGGTGGTTCTGGTGCAGGTTATCCTACCACAACTGGGGCCTACCAAGTTACGTTTGCTGGTGGAACAGGAAGCCTTCAAACCGACATGGCCATTTCAAAGTTTAATGCATCAGGAAATGCTTTAGTCTATTCCACTTACCTAGGAGGAAATGGAAATGAAATCCCCCACAGTTTAGTAGTAAACGATGACAATGAATTATATGTTCTAGGAACAACCTCAAGCACTAATTTCCCAACTTCAGCGGGTGCATTTGACGGCACTTTTAATGGTGGAACCACAATAGGCACGATCGGAGCGAATAGCAACTCGAGTCAAATACAATATACTGGAGGTTCAGATATTGTAATTACAAAATTCAATGCCTTTGGAACAGCGCTATTAGGCTCTACTTATGTTGGAGGCAGTGGAAATGATGGTATTAACATGAGCGATACTCTTCAAAAAGCTTATTCCGATGAATTTAGAGGAGAAATAATTGTGGACCAAAACGACAATTGCTACGTTGCAACAAGCACAGGTTCTAGTGATTTCCCAATCGTAAATGGTTTTCAAAACACTTATGGAGGCGGCATAACAGATGGAGTAATTTTTAAATTTAATTCAAACCTTAGTGCCTTGCTTTGGTCTAGTTTTATTGGCGGAGCAGAAGCTGACGCAGCCTATTCGGCTCAGTTTGACCCTAACTTTAATGTATTCTGCACTGGTGGAACAATAAGCACCAACTTTCCGACAACTGCGGGGGTTATTCACACCAGCTATCAAGGAGGAATTACAGATGGATGGCTGGCTAAAATCAGTAATAATGGTCAAACGCTGTTATCGTCAACGTTCATCGGAACCAATGATTACGATCAAAGCTTTTTCGTTCAGTTAGACTTATCAGGATTCGTTTATGTGGTTGGTCAAACTTTAGGCAATTATCCCATTACTCCAGCCTCAGTCTACTCAGTAAACAATAGTGGTCAATTCTTGCATAAACTCACCAATAATTTACAATCGACAATATTCTCTACCCAATGGGGGTCAGGGAATGGAAATATCAATCTCTCCTTAACCGCATTTCTTGTCAATGAGTGCAACAATATTTTCGTTTCTGGATGGGGTGGATCTTTGTTTGGAGTTGCTGCTTCAACTTCACCAGGCGGAACAACCACAACTGGATTACCAACTACCACTAATGCATATAAACCAACAACAGATGGTCACGATTTCTACTTTATAGTTTTTGAAGACAGCGCAGCCAGCTTGCTTTTCGGCAGTTTCTTTGGAGGCAATACCGGAAATGCCGGGGGTGAGCATACTGACGGTGGAACGAGTCGTTTTGACAAGAAAGGAATCATTTATCAATCGGCATGTGCAAGTTGTGGTCAAGCAAGTTCATTCCCTACCACTACAGGTGCTTATGCAACCGCGAAACCCGCATCTGCATCTTGTAATCTTGCCGCCCTTAAATACGACTTGGTGACCTTAATAGCCGAAGTTGATATTAATGGGCCAGCAGAAGTTTGTGTTGATGATTCTTTGCAATTTATTAATGACAGTTTTGGTGGATCACTGTACATGTGGGATTTTGGAGACGGCACTGTCAGTGACGAATTTGAACCAAAACATGCATATTCAAACGTTGGCACCTACGATGTGGTGCTCGTCATAATGGATTCCGTGAGTTGTGTGTTTTCAGATACTGACTCGATTCAAGTTACTGTGAATCCCGGGCCAATTGCCGTAGTCCCAAATTACCCCAAAGTTTGCGCTGGAGATCTAGTTCAACTCAATGCATCGGGAGGTGATACATACTCTTGGTCACCTTCAACTGGATTAAGTGATCCAAATATTGCGAATCCCGTTGCAACGGTCACTGAACTAAAAACTTATGTGGTATCGGTAGAGGATAGTTGTGGAGTCGATACGGCTTGGGTTACGCTGCGCATATTTCCGGATAATACTGATGCCATTGGAGACACCTCTATATGCCAAGGACTATCGGGTGAATTATGGTCCAGTGGTGGTGTGAGCTACAGCTGGTCGCCAGGATTTTACCTCAGTTCAACCAATGTTTCTAATCCGATTGTTAGTCCAGACAGCACTATTGATTATACCCTTTCTATAATAGACTCTTTTGGATGCGAAAAAGAATACCCGATCACGGTGTTTGTTGATGGCTTTGTGCCTCAAGTTCAAGCCTGGGGAGACACATCAGTTTGCTCTGGTGATAGGATTTTATTGACGGCTAAGGGAGCAGCAGGATATGAATGGTTTCCAAAAGAGACTATTCTAAATCCATTCTATAATTCGACACCTGCATATCCCGAGGAAACCACAACCTACGTTGTTATCGTTCAAAACTCCTGTGGTAAAGCATCAGACTCAGTACAGGTAATTATCAACCCCATAAACCTCAATATCTCCGTAGATACAGCTGTTTGCTTTGGGGATACAGTAAATTTATCAGCCAGCGGAAGTTATACTTACAAATGGTCAGGTCCCGCATTTGAAGTGCCGAGCTATTCGGCCAGACCAAGCATTACTCCTGCAGAAAGTGGATGGTATAAAGTAGAAGGAAGTAATCTAGAGAATTGCTCCAAATCAGATAGCCTTTACGTTGAGGTATTTCCGATGCCTGAATTGAAAATAGCATCGAATGAAGACACCATAACTGGACTTGAAAACGTGTTGCTTGTAGCGGAGTCCAATGCAGAAAACTATTGGACTTCAAAAGGCTATTTGCCTTGCATTAATTGTGATTCAATATTGGTTTACCCTAGGGTCAAAACAGTTTACAAGGTGCAAGCCATTGACAGCAACGGATGCAGCCTTAGTGACTCCATTTCTGTTTCACCGATCAGTTTGATTTTTGCTCCGAACGCGTTCAGTCCTGATGGAGATGGTGTAAACGATCTTTTTAGGGTTAAAGGACACCATATTGATCACTATCAAATACAGATTCTCAACCGATGGGGAGAAGAAGTCTACCGCAGTAATGATATTTCTGCTGGATGGAATGGCAAGAAATACAACCTTAGCTCAGATTCACCTATTGGATCATATACTTTCAAAATAGAGTATTCCGTTTACCCTATTCAAGAACTTTTCGAAGTGGGAACTATAAACCTTATCAGGTAAACTTTGGATCGGTCTCCATAACATGTCCACATTTATTGCATGTCCGCATATCCTCACTAGCATAGAACTCCTTAAAGCGAGGTAAAAAGTCTTGTTCAATATCCTTCAAGTGAAAGTATGTCTCGTGCAATTTATTGTTGCATTGGTCACAAAACCACATTAGCCCATCGCGATGCATTGACTCTCTAACTCTTTCGATTACCAGACCCACTGAACCTTCAGAACGACCTGGGCTGTGCGGAACTTTTGGAGGTAATAAGAACATATCACCAGGTCCCAGTGGAACATCAACCGGCTTGCCGTCTTCTTGAATTCGAACATTGATATTTCCTTCCAATTGATAGAAGAGCTCTTCTGTTTCGTTGTAGTGATAATCTTTTCGAGCATTTGGACCACCCACAATCATGACGATATAATCTGAACCTTCAGGATAGAGATTTTTATTTCCGACCGGTGGCTTTAAAAGATCACGGTTTTCTTCTATCCACTTCTGCAAGTTGAATGGTTTCTTAATGCTCATGATTTCAATATTAGATGATAAAAATAGAAAAGGCAGCCGTGTGGCCGCCCTTTTTCATCAAATAGATTTTTCAACCATCTAAGGTAATATCAATCTAAACCCTTTGCCATGCTCATTGATGATTTTCACTCCTTCATCTTCCTTTAAATATTTGCGAAGCTTTGCGATGTAAACATCCATACTTCTAGAGTTGAAGTAGCTATCATCACCCCAAATGGCTAGCAGAGCTTGAGAACGATCTAGCAACTGATTAGAGTGCTGTCCAAGCATTTTCAATAGGGCATTTTCTTTTGATGTCAGGTGTTGTTCCTTTCCATCTATTACCAAGACTTGGTTTTTAAAATCGAACTTAAATTTCCCCAATTCAAAAACCGTCTTTTCCTCAATTTTCTCTTCACCCTTTGTCCTTCTTAGAATTGCCTTCAACCTCATGAGCAGTTCCTCCATAGAGAAAGGCTTTGTGATATAATCGTCTCCCCCACTCTTAAAGCCTTCCAGTGTGTCTTCTTTCATCGATTTCGCTGTCAAATAGATGATAGGGATGCTCTCGTTTGCATTTCTAATTTCTTTTCCAAGCGTAAAACCATCCTTTTCTGGCATCATGACATCGAGCACACAGCAGTCGAAATCACCATTCGCGAATTTCTTCCACCCTTCTATACCATTCTTGGCTAAAGTAGCCTCGTAACCTTTTGCTTCGAGGTATTCCGTTAGAATTAATCCCAAGTTAGGATCATCTTCTGCTACTAAGATTTTAGTCTTTTCCGCTTTTGTTACTTCATTTTCCATAATTGGCTGATATTAGTGGTAATTCGATGTAGAAAGTACTTCCTTTTTCCAACTGACTTTCCACAGAAACTGTTCCTCCATGTCGTTCAGTGATGATTTTTACATAACTCAATCCGAGACCAAAGCCTTTCACGTTGTGAACGTTTCCTGTAGGCACTCGATAAAGTCGATCAAATATTTTCTTCAGGTTATCTGATGAGATTCCAATTCCCTCATCCTGCACTGAAAGTAATATAGTTTCTCCAGTTTGTTTTGTGGAAATAGTAATACGAGGAGCATTCTTAGAATATTTCACCGCATTGTCCAACAAATTGTAAATCACATTGGTGAGGTGATTTCTATCAAACTCAAATATGTGGTCGGTTGCATTCAAATGCAATTCCACTTTACCTCCACGCTCTTTCAATTGTATCTGATACTTCTCAATGACTTCTTTTAGCAGCGCGTGTAAATCACCTTCTTCCCTTTTCAGCTTGAAGTCACCCTTATCCAACACCGCGCTCTGCAGCACTTCTTCTACGAGTAAACCAAGGCGCTTATTTTCGGTATTGATAATATTCAAATAGCGATTTTTTATAGTCTCAACCTTCGCTAGCTCTGGATCGCTAAGTGCTTCACATGCCAGGCTTATAGTAGATATTGGCGTTTTCAGCTCATGCGTCATATTGTTTATGAAATCATTCTTGATGACGCTATTTTGCTTTTGAAGAAGGATCGTTCTAATCGAGTTATAAGATGTCCAAATAAGAGCCATGACCAAAATAAGCGAAACCGCCAGCAAAGCCCAAAGGCTGTTCAATATATATCCGCTTTCATTCGGAAAGTAGATCTTTAAAAAATAAGGAACCTGAATGACGTCATTAGGAAATAAGCGGGCCGATGATGTCGACTCTCTTAATTTATTTTCATGCTCATCATGACCAAAAACCATTTCACCAGATTGATCAAACACTCCCATTTCATAATGCAGAGACAGCCCGTGTCTCTTTAATGCCATTTTTAAAAGTGAGTCCACGATAAGTGGATCAACTCTTTCATCAATGGGTTGATTTACATCTACCTCAATCAAACTTTGCACGATGTCTCCAAGGAATGCCTTTTTGGTATTGACTCTTTCTCGCAGACTTTGGACATCTGTATTAAGAGGATCCATTTTATGCTCAAGTTCTAGGTCAATCGAGTCAGCCGTAATCATTCTGAGACTCAATTCATCATCAAAGTTTTTTGCAAACGGCAAGTCATTGACAGAGTATGTAATCGTCTTTTGAGCCTTCTGATCTCCATTCTCTTCTTCGACTCTTACTGTCACCTTATCACCAACACGATCAATGTTTCGGCTCATGACATATTGAACCAACGAGTCATCTGGAGGAAAAGATGTTTCATCGCTATTCTCATCTTCTATGAAAAGATATTTGGCCTCTTGATGAGATTTAATCTTGGTAAGCATCTCATGCCTTTCAACCAAATCAACCACATCATTCAACGCTTCTGAAGCACCCCTTGAAATTCTATCCCGCTCTAAATCAATGGCATTTGTGATCCAATAAATCTGAATACCAATAAGCCCGGCTAAGGCTAAGGCAATTACTATTACAATATTTCTGAGCTGCTGATGATTCATTGATCGCAGACAAATGTAAAATCGCAGTCACGTACAAGCGCTTGTTTAACAGTACTTAACATTGGTTAACCGCCCATTAACAAAGGAGTTCAGAAGGTGAGTTTATGTTTGAATTTCTAAAACCAACCTATGAAAAAGCCACTTTTTATCGCTGCCATGTTGCTTGGATTAACTTCCATTTCATTCGCGCAATCTTCCTCACAGCACGAAGAAAAAAACATTAAAATAATCATCGAAGAAGACGTAAACGGCAAGACGACAACAACAGTGCTCGAAGGCGAAGAAGCCGAAGAGTATCTTGAAAAAATGGATAAAGAATTGGAGGAAGAAATTTCAATTCACCTAGAGCATTCTCTTAATGACCTTGAAAAGAACATTGAAATAAGTCTTGAGGTCTTAGAGAAAGAACTCGATGCCATTGATTGGGATGAGTACAGTGAGAAAATTGAAATCAAGATTGAAAAGATCACGGACGAAATACATACCAAAATCCTTGAATCTCAACCCCACTAATACGGTAAAGCACTACCAGTCATAATTCTCTATTTTCTCTGTTTAGTTAGGTTAAAAGCCCTGTCATCAATGATCGGGGCTTTTTTTATTAAACTACATTTGAGGCAAGACTTTGAACTATGGAAAAGCTGCTGAATTACATCAACGGAGAACTCGTTGAACCAAAAAAAGGTGAGTACTTCGATAATATAGAACCAGCCACTGGTAAAGTATATAGCCTTATTCCAGACAGCGATATTGATGATGTAAATGCAGCCACCGCTGCCGCAAAAGCTGCTTTCCCGATCTGGAGTAGGATGAGTATTCAAGAGCGCTCGGATATATTATTACGTGTTGCTAAACTTATTGGAGAACGACAAGAAGAATTGGCACAAGCGGAAAGCAGAGACAATGGAAAGCCATTGAAATTGGCTCGCACAGCAGATATTCCTAGAGCTCAAGCTAATTTTCATTTTTACGCTACGGGTATTTTGCATTATGCTTCAGAATCGCATTCAATGGGCGACTTGGCGATCAACTATACACTTCGTCAACCGATAGGAATTGCCGGATGCATTTCTCCATGGAACCTCCCGCTCTATCTTTTCAGCTGGAAGATCGCTCCGGCCTTGGCAGCAGGAAATACGGTTGTCGCTAAACCATCTGAAGTAACTCCTTATACGGCCTACTTGCTTTCTAAAATTTGCATCGATGCTGGAATGCCCAAAGGCGTGTTGAATATTGTGCACGGATTAGGACCAAAAGCCGGAGCTGCGATAATCGAGCATAATGACATTCCAATGATCAGCTTTACTGGCGGTACAGCAACGGGTGAATGGATTGCGAGAACAGCTGCGCCAAAGTTCAAAAAGCTAAGCCTTGAATTGGGAGGTAAAAACCCCAATATCATTTTCGCAGACTGCGATTTTGAGGACATGATGAAAACAACCGTTCACTCATCATTCGCCAATCAAGGTCAAATTTGCTTATGCGGTTCCAGAATTTTGGTTGAGCGGCCTATCTATGAGAAATTCAAAGATGAATTTGTGAAACGAGTGAAGGCTTTGAAGGTGGGAAACCCTAAGGACAATGTCAACTTAGGAGCAGTGGTAAGTAAACCACACATGGAAAAAGTATTAAGTTATGTAGAGCTTGCTAGAGACGAAGGTGGAACCGTTCTCACAGGTGGCAAGCGAGCAGAAGTTGGAGGAGAATTTTCAGAAGGATATTTCTTGGAACCAACCATCATTGAAGGATTATCACACACTTGCCGAACCAATCAAGAAGAAATTTTCGGACCAGTTGTTACCATCATGCCATTTGACACGGACGAAGAAGCATTGATGATGGCCAACAGCACAAAGTATGGTTTGGCCAGTACCGTTTGGACAAGCAACCTGAAAAGAGCGCATACCATTGCTCGAGAATTGCATACCGGAATAGTCTGGATCAACTGCTGGTTGTTGCGCGATTTACGCACACCTTTTGGTGGAGTAAAAAGCTCTGGCGTGGGCCGTGAAGGCGGTTTTGAAGCGCTTCAGTTTTTTACGGAACCGAAGAATGTGTGTGTGAAGTATTAAATTGAATGAAAGTGGGCACTCTCCACTTTCACCAGCATGCTGTGGTAGCTTTTGTACCAGCGTTTCATGCCTTCGAATTTGGCTTTTTGATGGGTGAGGTCTTTGCGCCATTCGTCAATGGATTCTTTGTCTCGCCAATAACTGATGAACGAGCCTCGTCCTTCAGATTTGTGGCTTTCGTAGCCTAAAAAGCCGTCAATTTTATAGACAAAATCCAATGTGATTTCATCCATTTCTTGATAACCCTCCAAGTCATCACTCAAGAAATAATTGAAGATGTTGGCGTAGTAAGGTGCCTCAGGAATGTGATCGTTTTTCCAAACAATCATCGTTATGCGCTTTGATCTATTTTTTTGACCATTGTCAAAATCGTAGCAATGGCCACTGTCTCACCTTCATCGTCATACATGTCGACTAAGAACTTTACGATTCCTTTTGCGATATCATCTTCACTGCGCTTTTCTTGATCGATTTTTTCTTTAACCGTAAAGCGAACACCAACCGTTGTTCCGAAATAAACAGGCTTCGTAAAACGCGCTTGCTCCACTCCATAGTTGAGTAAAACTGGGCCTTTCTTAGGATCAACAAATAATCCTGCTGCTTTTGAAAGCAAGAAATAACCGTGTGCAACGCGCTGCTCGAAAATGGTTCCATCTAAAGAAGTCGCATCTACGTGAGCATAGAAATTATCTCCGCTAACATTGGCGAAATTGATAATGTCAGCCTCTGTAACCGTGTGTTTATGCGTAAACACAGTATCACCAACCCTCAATTCTTCAAAGTGCTGACGGAAAACATGTGGATTAGCTTCAGGCATATCAGCCCCCACTTGGAACTGCTCTGTAATTCGCGTGATCGTTTCTGGGTGACCCTGAATAGCTGTGCGTTGCATGTAATGCTTCACACCTCTCACTCCACCCATTTCTTCTCCACCACCAGCGCGCCCAGGACCTCCATGGCTCAACAACGGCATTGGCGATCCATGACCAGTACTTTCCTTGGCACATCGCTCATTTAAGACCAATATTCTACCATGAAGGTGTGCTGTGTTCAATACAAATTCTTTTGCCGCATTGTCGTCAGCAGTTACGATAGAAGTAACCAACGAACCTTTTCCCATTTCAGCAATGCGAATCGCTTCGTCCATGTTTTTGTAGGGCATCAATGTGCTTACAGGACCAAAGGCTTCAATTTCGTGCACTGCAGTTTTCTCGAAAGGATTGTCGTTTCTGAAGAGAATTGGACTGAAGAAAGCTCCTTTGTTTTTATCAGCTCCAACGACTTCAAAATTGTCCATATCACCATATACAATGTCCTGCTCTTTCATGAGTAACTCGACATTATGGCGCACTCGATCTACCTGAATTTTCGAAGCCAACGATCCCATTCTCACACCTTCAACAGAAGGATCTCCGATGGTGGTTTTAGCCAACTGCTTTCCAAGAGCAATTTGCACATCTTCCATATATTTTTCCGGAACCAATATTCTGCGTATAGCAGTACATTTCTGACCAGCCTTCACTGTTATTTCTGCTCTGGTAGCCTTTATGAATAAATCAAATTCTGGAGTGCCTGGAGCAGCATCTTCTCCCAGCATGGAAGCATTCAATGAATCAGCCTCCAAATTAAATGGAACAGAATTTTCTACAATATGAGGCAGTGATTTCAGCTTCCTTCCAGTTGCCGCAGAACCGGTGAAAGTCACTACATCTTGATTGGTAACGTGGTCAATTATTCCACGCCCAAGGCCCGTAACCAATTGCAATGAACCTTCGGGTAATATCTTAGAATCGATGATTTCTTTAACCATCAACTCGGTCAAATAGCTGGTAAATTCAGATGGCTTAACTACGGCTGGAACTCCTGCCAATAAGTTCACCGCGATTTTCTCTAGCATTCCCCAAATAGGGAAATTGAAGGCGTTGATATGAACGGCAACACCACGCTTTGGAACTAAGATATGGTGTCCGATAAACGAACCACCTTTTGATAATGGAACCGTTTCTCCTTCAAAAGCGTATGGTAAGTCTGGAAATTGTTTGCGCAACGATGCATAAGCGAATAAGTTTCCAATTCCACCTTCGATGTCAATCCAGCTATCAACGCGCGTTGCTCCAGTAGCGGCACTAAGAACATAAAATTTTTCTTTATGCTCCATCAAGTGTAAAGCGAGTGCTTTTAACATTCTACCGCGCTCTTGAAATGTCATTTTTCGAAGTGCTGGACCTCCAGTATTCCTAGCATAATTCAAGATAGATTCATAATCCAATCCCGCGCTTGACAATGAAGCAAAAGCTTCACCTGTAATGGCATTTTCAGCCATTAATTCTTCTCCGTCACCAGTAATCCACGATCCAGTAACGTAGTTCTGTATTTTCATCATCATTTATCGAATTCTCTAATTTTCATATCTTTCCTCTCTCACACAAACGCCTTCAATCGTTCATTTTGAAGTTTGGTGAAATCAATGTTGCAGATGACCTGCGTGTCTGAAAAAATAATTTTTCCTATTGGTCTTTTAATATCAACAGGAGTAGGTGTTCTCTCAACAGGATATAAATCAACAAAAAACGGGAAGTTATAATCTGCTTTTTGCTTGCCAAGAGGAACGCGAGCATCCAATAATATTGTTTTGGAAACATATCCTTCAGCCATTACAACATAGGCCAAGGAGTCTTGGAGTGGTATTGGGAACTCAAATCTTCCAATTCTGGAAGTTGGGAATGTTTCAATTTTATATCCCTTCTTGCAGACTGAGATGGAGGCCTCCATTCCTTTCCTGCTTTCATTGACCATTTTGCCGGTCAAGTATATGTTTCCTACATCTGGCACTTGAGCATAACTTGACAATCCACTCGTAATTAGTGCAAGCAATAGAATGAAGAAAAATGTCTTACGCATTGAAGTAAAAGTCTTACGCGAATATAATGTCCTTAAAAAGAGCCACCAAGATTATCTATAAACTACTCCTCAGCAAGTCAAATCGGATGTCACTGAGCGACTTAGTTTACTCTTTGCTAAAATTAAGTTATTGATTGCTCCATATATCATATATGTTCTCCTGCTTTGGGCGATTAGCCTCAGGCTCCCTCAATGGTTCACACTCTTTCAAAGTACTATGGCAATCTTCTGGTAGCTCCTGATAAAGCTGGGTTCCTTTGGTTTTCCAAGCAATCATATCATCTGAGACTTCTTTGACCACTATGCAAGGATTCCCAACGATCACCTTTCGCTTCTCAATCTTAGTTTTTGCTGGCACGAAGGTCAAGGCACCAACAATGCACTCGTCTCCAATTTCTGCTTCATCCATGAGCACGGCATTCATACCTATCAAGCAATTCTTACCTAAAGTTGCTCCATGAATTATTGCTCCGTGACCTACATGACTTCCTTCTTTTAATCTTACTTCAACCCCTGGGAACATATGTATTGTGCAGTTCTCTTGAACGTTGCAGCCATCTTCAATCACAATCATTCCCCAATCTCCTCTTATGGCAGCCCCAGGGCCTATGTATACATTCTTACCAATGAACACATTTCCTGTTACGCTCGCCTGTGGGTGAATGAACGCTGAAGCATCAATCACTGGTTTAAACCCATTGAATTCGTATATCACAACTATCGATTTGAAGCAAAGATGAAGAAAAACACCTTTAGATTTTGTCGTTCGACTTGAAGGGTGTTCTGTATGTTGTGTACATAAAAAAAGCCCTACTCGGGGCTTTACTTGTTGCAGGGACAAAAACCGCCAATAGTCGGTCTAGCTCGAACCTGTTTCCGCCAGCCTAAAAGAAAATATATTACACCTAAATTAGAAAAAATAAAGCAGATTAAGGATTTTTGTGAATTTGATTCTGATGAAGTATGGGTGTGCAAAGAAAATTACCTTCTAGTCATCCCTCAAGGCA